>Ga0209488_10003724_pt1 | contig 12151 bp, 9 predicted proteins | sample Rivendell_Oct201_8_FD_188349 | JGI IMG/M metagenome (GOLD analysis project Ga0209488, IMG submission 188349) | Vadose zone soil microbial communities from the Eel River Critical Zone Observatory, Northern California, USA -... | ecosystem: Environmental > Terrestrial > Soil > Vadose zone >...
GCCATGCCCTGGACGTTCGGTGGAAGTTCGTAAATTTTCCAGCCCCGATAATCGGTGGAGATGGGCTCGACCCACTCGGCGGAAAAGTCCGTAAGGTCCCGCAACTCCATGGTCCCACCGAAGGTGGCAGAGGTGCGCACGATGGCCTGAGCAATTTCGCCTTTGTAAAAAGCGTCACGTCCTTTTTCCGCGATCAGCCGCAATGATTTTGCTATGTCAGGATTGTTGAACGTTGCCCCGAGTTCCGGTACTTTGCCACCGGGGAGAAAGACCCTTCGTGCTTCTGCGGTTTTGCCAAGCTTGGCTTCTTCAGCGGCCCAGTAATCCTGAATAATCTCTGGAACTGCATAGCCATGCTCGGCGTAATAAATTGCCGGCGTGAACAGGTCCTTCCAGGGCAGCCGTCCAAAACGCTTATGCGCCTGGCTCCAGCCGTCCACGGCGCCGGGAACGGTAACGCTGTGAATGCCGTCGTGTGGCATTGCGGTGAGGCCATGCTTGCTCAGAAATTCAATTGTCAACTTTCGCGGAGCCCACCCGCTGGCGTTCAGTCCGTAAAGTTTTCCGGCCTTTGCATCCCAATAGATAAGGAAAAGATCGCCGCCGATACCATTCATCATGGGCTCAGTCACGCCGAGAACGGCATTTGCGGCAATTGCAGCATCCATGGCTGAACCGCCCTGCGCCAGCACCTGCGCGCCCGCCTGCGAAGCCAGATAATGGCTGGTAGCCACAATGCCCCGGTCCGTCATCACAACGGAACGGCCGTAGGAACGGTCTTGAGTAGAAGCGTTGTACGTCATCAGGAAAACCAAAACGGCGAGAAGAATTCCGCGCAACTTGCACCTCTGATTGCAGCCGAGCAGATTATAGCCGAGCGTCGCGGTCAGGAAGTCTTCTTCTTCCAGCTGAATCTCCTTCCAATGATGGCTTTGATGATCAGATGATCGGTAGAGCGGGTCACACCCCAGCCGACACCGAAATTGATCTCCCAATCGGGCGAAACATTCAGATCAATGGAAGGGACAAACTGCTGTTGCTGCTCAGCCAAAGGGTCAAAGCTGCTGATTGGGCCGAGAGCTCCGTAGTATTCCAGGCCGGCGGCAATAGTTTTGGAGAAATCGTAGGAAACTTTTGCGTTGGGAGAGAACTCGAAGCCCTGGCTGGCATTATCACCATGCAGCGATTTGTCGAGAGTTGGATTGAAAGAGAGATACCATGGTCCAATTTTTTTATCGATGATTGGACGCATTTCCCAGGTCCATGTGTCGGGTGAAAAACTATGGCGCTGATAGCCAATCTCATTCGATAGGCTCAGGCCGACGGGCCAATGCCACTTCTCTGGAACGCGGAAGCGAGGACGTATATGGTCGCCTACCCAATCCCAGCCGTCGCCCGAACTTGCGCTCGTGAAAATATAAAATCCGGTCTCAAACCAGTCATTCCATCCCTGAGTGATTTCAATAGTTTCATGCACTGCGCGGTTCGTGGGACGGACCCCATTCACGACATTTTTTTCACCTTGGGCGGTCCAGTTGGTGTGGAATTCGACCATGGTGCTGTGCGGCTCGACAGTGTCGGAGCCGTAGACCTGAATCTCATAGTTATCTTGCGCGCCCAAATAAAGCGGATACAAGAATACCGCTCCTGCAATAGCGAACAGAGCCGCCTTCGCAATCATTGCACCACCTGGAATAAACAAAACAGAAGATCGGTTATAGACTGTTGCGGCGGCAAACTCAACCTGTTTGATCGCGCGGCCTGTCATCTTCTGGCCAGGAGATGCGATAAAGTCGAATCCAATAAAGAGGGCCGCTTCAGTAGCGGCCCTCTTTATACCTTTTCTACCTGCCTCTTCCCGTTCAGGCTGCTTTAGCAGCTCTTTTTCTTTCAGCCCAGCGCTTCTTCATCATTTCTGATATGCGCCTTTTAGCGGCCGCGCTCAAGTGCCGGCGTCCTCGCCGCCCGCTACCGATGGCGGTAACGCCACGACGGCCACCCATGGAACCGCGAAGAGCGGAAATAGCTTGCTCCAGACGGTCTCTTTCCGATTCTAGCTCCGAGATGATCTGCTGCGTATCCATATAGCTCCTTCCGAAAGCATGCTACCAGCGCAGAACCTATCCTGCAAGGTGAATTAGCCTTAACGTTGCCATCAACCAGAGCAGTGGTTTCTCTTTGCGCGAACTCATCCGGCGATAGCTTTCACTCAGGCCTGATGACAGCTAAAGAAGCATTAAGTTTGTATGGCATATTTTCTCATTTCATATTGCGATTCGAGGTTTCGAGACAATGTATAGACGTTGACAAGCTCACAAGGCGGCATTTTGCAGCAATTTTCATACACGCAAATTCACCTATATTAGAGCTATTAGAGCCCACGGCTTTCATGCGAAACATGAAAGAAAAAGATCAAGCCGGAAAAATATCCTCTGCTTCGTCGTTACGGAATGGCTGCATGCTTTTCTTTAGCCCACCCATCGAAGAGCGATTCCAGTCCACAGACAAATGCTTAAAGCTTCTTCTACAGCGCTCTAAGCCGTTTTAGAGAGACATGCGGTTTTTCAGCGTGGGAGACGCAACAGCAGAGGTCCGGCCTACTAACGTGACACTCCATATTTTTGTGACACTGTTGCTTTTGTTAGGTTTGTTACCTATATATGGTAGCGCTCACGCCTATTCGATATCTAAAATAAAATCGACGCACCGAATATTTCGTAAGTAGGTTGTAATTTTATGCATAGGAAGTCATGCCCGATTTTTTGTACAAGCATCGGTATGCGATCTTTCTAGGTAGATCGGAAAACACTTAAGGGCTGACGAGGATCTCGGAATATGATGGGGGACAAGATTCCTTCTGCGCGCTTCTTAAAAAGAATCAACTTTTGGGCGATTGTTCTCCATAGAGTATTCCTAATCACAAGATTGGCTTTCAATTCTAAACCAATACGACGCAGAATGGGTTGTGCAATGGCTTAGCTGGGAAAGTGGAAGTGCACATCGTGCTTGGATGGGATCGCCACACCATTCCGTGTTGCCGGACGGAAGCGCCAGTCACGCAAAACCGCTATGACGCGTTCGTCAACGCCATGTCCAAGTCCCTGTAGAAGCCGTTCTTCCACCACAGAGCCTTGCGCATCAATCGTAATTTCTACAATTACGTCGCCCTGGATGCCGCTCGGCAGTTCAGATCGGGAAATTCTGAGGTCCTGGAAGGTCACTGGCAGGGCCGGCTTAACTTCGTCACCGCTTGCGAGTCCGTCATAGGACGACCCATTCTCGGAACCGACTTCAGACTGGTTGGGAGTCTTGTCTGCCTCTTCGATTACATTGGTGCGTTTGCGGAGCTTCGTTTTTTGAGGCTTCTTGCGCGCTGAAGCCGGCAGCGATAGAAGAGGCGGGCTGCTGGAGGCGACTATCTGAAGGTCATTTGGAACATATAGCACGACAGACGATGGAGTTGCAATACCGCCTTCGCCACGCGCAATGAGGGCAGGTCTCACGAAAATAGGAACGGTAGGCCAGCAAAACATGGTTACAACCAATAAGTGGAACGCCGACGAGATGGTGACAGAGAAACTCCAGCGCCGCTGCCGAGCCGGCTGGCTCTGCGTCAGCGTGTTCCATTCATGCCGGTCCTGTTCGAAAGAAAGATCCATCGCACCTAGTGTTAGACGGTAAGCCTATTTTAGTGTTATCAACAGATGTTTAAACACAAAAGTACATCTATCCTCTAGCTGGAAGGGCGAAGAATTAGAGTAAAAAAGACTTACATGAAGGGTCTGAAAATTTTAGAGGCTGTCGATGGCGAATCTGAGTTCGCGCACACTACTCTCCGTGACCACCGAATGCTGGTATTCGCTGTTGGCCAGCGTACCCATCTCAATCTTGTGGTTGCGGAACTTCATAGCGCTGGTCACGGTCGTTCCCAGGCCGGCGTGGACTTCGGTGGCATTGGAATATGCAATGACCGCTTTCACGTTCGCAATGGACAGTTCGCCACAAACCATCACTGAGATCCGACCGCGGGATTGCTGTACCAAGTGCTTCAGGGTAGGCATCGCATCCACAGCGCTCTTCCTGCCGCCCGAAGTTAGGACGCGATCGGCACCTGCTTCTGCTAAATCCTCCAATGCCTGCTCCAGATCAGACGACATATCGAAAGCCCGATGGCATGTAACTTTGAGGGGACGCGCCATGTCGATTAATTGACGCATCCGATCCTTGTCCACCTTGCCATCAGTATTCAAAATGCCAAAAACAACGCCATTGGCGCCGAGTTGTTTAGCAATCAGGATGTCGCGCTGCATGATGCCGAACTCGTCCGCGCTATAGCAGAAGTCTCCGCCGCGCGGACGGATCATCACCTGCAACCCAATCACTATTTTCTTGCGCACTGCGGCGATCATGCCCGCGCTGGGCGTGGTGCCGCCTTCAGGAAGACCGGCACATAGTTCCACGCGGTCCGCGCCACCTCGCTCCGAAGCGACAGCAGACTCCACTGAGTCAATACAAATCTCCAGCAGTATTTTGCCGGGACGAATTTGGGGCTGAGCTACCACACGCGGCAGCGGTTTTCGCGCACCATCGGCTGGCCCGCTTTGCAACTGAATGCCTGCTGGAACTCGGGTATGTTTACTACTAGGCCATTCACGCGGTACTTTCCGGGTGAATGCTCATTGGTGATGGCGCTGGCGCGCAGGTTCTCCGGACGCTGGTTTTCACATGCCCATTGCGCGTAGCCGACAAAGAAACGCTGGTCAGACGTGAAGCCGTCGCGGTTTTCCAGCTGTTTGCCTTTAGTGTCGGCTTTCCACGCCATGTAAGCCAGTATCAGCCCACCCAGATCGGCTACGTCTTCGCCTTCCGTGAGTTTGCTGTTGATCTTGATATCGTCAACAATTGTGTAACCGGCATACTGATCCACGATGCATTGCGCGCGCTTTTCAAACTGCGCGCCATCTTCCTTGGTCCACCAGTCGCGCAGATTGCCTTTGGCATCAAACTGCCTGCCCTGATCGTCAAAACCGTGCGTCAGCTCGTGGCCGATGGTACCGCCCGTGTTGCCATAATTGGGAGCGTCGTCCATCCTGGGGTCATAGAGCGGCGGCTGCAGGACACCCGCGGGGAAGTTAATATCATTCATCTGCGGATTGTAATAAGCATTTACGGTCGGCGGAGTCATTCCCCATTCGCCGCGGTCCAGTGGTTTACCGATCTTGGCCAGTTCGCGTCGCGCCTCAAACATGGTCGCCCGATGCACGTTGCCCACAAAATCGTCGCGTTTGATTTCGACCGAACTATAGTCACGCCACTTGTCCGGGTAGCCGATCTTGTTCACCACAGAGTGGAGCTTTTCCAGCGCCTGCTTTTTAGTCTCCGGGCCCATCCATGTGAGCTGCTGGATATCGTCTTCCATCGCCTGCTCGATCAGCTTTGTCATTCGCAGGGTGCTCTGCTTCGTCTCCTGGCCGAACGCGCGGCTGACAAATTCCTGACCCAGCGCTTCTCCCAATTGCCCATCTGTCAGGCGTACGCAGCGTTTCCAGCGCGGGGCAATCTGCTCCACACCGCGCAGCGTATGAGAGTAAAAATCAAAATTCTGCTGGACGAACTTTGAAGAGAGAAAAGGCGCGTTGGCACTGGCGATGTGCCAGCGCAGATACGTTTTTAAATCGTCAAGATTGTTGCTTTGGATCTGGTGGTCCAACTCCTGGTAGAACTTTGGCTCGGTCACGTTGAACGTGCCCACCTGGTCCACACCAGTAGTCTTTAGATAGGTATTCCAATCAAAGTTAGGAGTGAGTGCCTGGAGTTGCTTGCGGTCCATTTTATGAAAAAGATTATGCGGATCGCGCTGCTCCACGCGGGTAAGCGAAGCCTTCGCCAGTGCGGTTTCGATCTGCATAATGGAGGCAGCCTCGCGCTTGGCTGCGTCGGGCGAATCGCCTAGCAACTCCAGCATCTTTTGCACATGGACAAGATATTTCTGCCGGATTTCTTCAGACTTTGGTTCGGGCTTGGTGTAATAGTCGCGATCAGGCAGGCCCAGCCCGCCGGCGGTAGCGAAAGCGATGACCTGGCTGGAATCGGAAAAATCCTGGTCCGAGCCAAAGCCGAAAAACAAATTCTGGGTTGCATTTGCCAGATGTTCACGCCCCAGCAATGCGGCCAGGTCTTTCTTGTTCTTGATCGCCGCAATCTCGTCGAGCGCCAGCTTCAAGGGCGTTGCGCCTAGCTTCTCCGCTTCTGCTTCATTCATGCAGGCGGAAAAATAGTCGCCAATCTTCTGTTGGGTGGCGTTGCGGCCAGTGGTCTTTTTTGCCAGTTCATCAAGAATGCCCCAGAGAAAGCGCTGATTATCGACCGTGAGCTTGCCGTAAACGCTCCAACTCGCCTGGTCTGCCGGAATGGGATTGTTCTTCATCCAGCCGCCACAGGTGTACTGGTAAAAATCCACACACGGGTCGGCTGACTTATCCATCGATGGCAAATCGAGGCTTGGCGTGTAAGGCAGCGCCGTGACCGGCTTGTCGTCAATCACCACAACAGGGTTAGCGATGCCTGGTTTCTCGGGCTTTTGGACAGGCTCATTCTGCCCGGAGCTCTGGATGAATATTACGGATGAAAACAAAAGGGTGGCGGACAGGAGTCTGTTAAGGCGCATTAGGAGGTCCCCTCACGAATCGCGGCTAGTGTACAGGAAATTGAATAAGGATTGGACGGATGAACAGGAAGATCGTTTCTGAAAAGATTCGGCGCTATCACTTACCCAGATGGATTCGCGAAGGTGGCTGTCATTTATTCATGCGCGACGATGAATCCAATGCTTTCTGCCACTGCCGCTTTCACCGGAAGCCCGGCTTGACGCCAGGCATCGAAGCCACCAGCGACGTTTACTACATTTTCCAGTCCAGCCCGCCGGAGCAAGCTGCAGGCGATCATGCTGCGGTATCCACCCTGGCAATGGACTGCCACCTGGGCTGAGGAGTCAAGTTCAGGCGCAGAAATCTTGAAGTTATCCAGCGGAAACCATTCCGCACCTTCGATATGACCTGCCTGCCATTCTCCTTCGCGGCGAACGTCAAGCACCTGTAAGCCATTACCTCGTTGCCGGTCCGACAACTCCTGCACCGTGATCTGCTGCACGCTGGCCAGAGGAAGCCCTGCTTGCTTCCACGCGGTGACGCCGCCTTGCAGAAATCCGCGCGGATCTTCGATTCCCACGCGCGCCAGGCGAAGCCGGGCTTCAGCATATTGCTCCGGCGTATCCGCAACCAGCACTGGCCGGGCGCTTAGGCCCATGATGGTTCCAGCCCATGAAGCAAACTGACCTGAGAGCGCAATGTTGACCGAGCCCGGCACGTGCGCAGCAGCAAAATCCGCGTTGGGACGGACGTCGAGCACAAAGACGCCTTGTTGCAGCAGCTCGTTGAGTTCAGGCGCAGCCATCGGCGGGAGATCAAGTAATTCTGAGAGCGCAGGAGCGCCGGCGCGGTTAATTTGTGCGTCCTGAAGAAAGTACTCCGGGCGCGAAGGCAGGTTCTCTGTCAACTGCCGGATGAATTCTTCTCGTGACTTGATCTGAAGCGCATAATTGGTCAGCCGCTCGGTGCCAATCGTAGAAGACCGCTCTGCCCGCATATTGCGCCCGCACAGCGAACCCGCCCCGTGTGCCGGGTAGACGAGTACCTGATCGCCAAGCTTCATCAATTTGCCGTGCAGGTTGTCATAAAGACTGCCCGCCAACTGCTGTGGCGTATGCGATTTGGAAAGATCGGGCCGGCCTACATCGCCAATGAACAGGGTATCGCCGGTCAGTACAGCCCACGGATTCGGAGATTTTTCTTCATCGGTAACAACCAGGCATATGCCTTCAGGCGTATGGCCTGGAGTTTCCAGCGCGGTAATGCGCAGCTTGCCGAATCGCACTTCCGATCCATCCCGCATCGCTACGTGCGGAAAGGTAGCGCCGGCCTCCGCTCCGATGTAAATTTTCGCGCCTGTGCGCTCCGCCAGTTCCAGGTGTCCGGAAACGAAATCGGCGTGAAGGTGAGTTTCAAAAATGTAGCAGATTTTCAGGCCCTGTTCGTCTGCTGCCTTCAGGTAAATTTCCACATCACGTTGCGGATCAACGACCGCCGCTTCGCCCCCGGATCCCAGCATGTAAGAAGCATGCGCCAGGCATCCCAGATAAAACTGCTCAAAATACATCGACACTCCTCGCAAGCGATGTGCCTGCCGGTTCGTGCTTCTCCCATCATAGCCCGAAATTATGCCGGTTGGGTGCGGGGAGCGGAAGCCCCCTTCAGGGCATAGAAAATAATATAAGCGTAGCAGAGCACCGGCAGAATAAACGCGTGATGGATGCCGATGTGGTCGGCCAGAAAACCTTGCATTTCGGGTACGACAGCCCCGCCGACAATCGCTGCTACCAGCAATCCTGATCCTTTTCCCGTCAGCGGCCCAAGTCCGGCAATGGCTAGCGTAAAAATGCAGGGAAACATAATGGAGTTGAACAGGCCGACCAGAAGGAGGCTCCACATGGCGAAGTGGCCGAAGGTCAGCATAGAAATCGCAACGAGCAGCGCAGCGGCCACTGCATTGAATGCCAGCAGCTTCTGCGTACCCAGTCTTTGCAGCAAAACTGACCCCACAAAACGCCCGACCATTGCTCCACCCCAGTAATATTGCAGATAGCCGGCCGCGTCTCTCAGTGACAGATCGCCTATTTCTTTCTGGTTGAAGTAATTGGTCATCAAGCTGCCAATAGCGACTTCCGCACCCACGTAAACGAATATTGCCACTGCTCCCAGCACTAGCCGCCGATGACGCCAGACACTGCCGGTAACCTGACCATGCGCTTCTGCATATTCGATGACCGGCAACTTAAACCAGGCCACCGTCGCCGCGAGAACAACTAACGCCAAAGACAGGCCGATATAGGGCACCTTGACCGACGCTGCCTGCTCCACGCGGTAGATGTGCAATTGATCAACACTCATCGCCCGCATGGCTTCAATGCTGACGGGTGCAAGCGCCGCGCCCAGGATCAGCCAGCTTCCAAATCTCGGGGCCAGCGTGGTTCCCAGCGAATTAAAGGCCTGTGTCAGGTTCAATCGGCTCGAGGCCGTGCGCGGCGGGCCCAGAATGGCCACGTAAGGATTCGCGGAAGTCTGCAATATGGTCATCCCCGCAGCCAGCACAATCAATGCGGTCAGAAAAAGCGGGAAAGATGGAATGGACGCGGCCGGAACAAACATAAGAGCGCCCGTGGCCATGGTGAGAAGACCGGCCACCATTGATCGCTTGTAACCGATCCACTCAATGATTTTGCCGGATGGCATGGAGAATAGAAAATAAGAAGAAAAGAAGGCAAACTGCACCAGCATGACTTCTGTGTAATTGAGGTCAAAAATATTCTTCAGATGCGGGATCAGAATGTCATTCAGGCAGGTCAGAAAACCCCAGGCAAAAAACAGTGTTGAGACCATGGCCATGGCGCGCCGGTCGGTTTTCTCCGGAGCGCTCTGGAGCGTGGTGCTGACTTGATCGGATTGGGCCAGGATAGCGATGGGGCAAGGGTCCGGTGGAAATTAGGGCTCGGCAGCTCAAGCCAACCGCATAATCTGCGGCCTCAGCGATTATAATTCGCTTGAACAAGAACAGGACATTCATCATGGCTGTTGTGGCCACGTCCCATACCGGCGAAGCGGCGCTCCTGATCGAGGTTGGGGGACGGCAGCGCAGGCTCGACATCACCAAGTCGCCACTTACCATAGGGCGGGCGGAAGAGTGCGATGCTACCATCGCCGACCTGAAAGTCTCTCGCCAGCACGCCAAACTGGTGATTGAGGGCGGTGACTACTACATTGTTGACTGCCAGAGCCGCCATGGCACGTTCGTGAACGGATCGCGCTGTGATCGCACGAAGCTAAAAAACAAAGATGAAATCACTTTTGGCGTAGCAGGTGTAAAAATCGTTTTTACCCAGGGTAGCGATGCCGCCCACACCACGCATAACACGACCAATGAGTTGCTGAGCCGGCTGGTTTCAAAGTCTGATACGTCTGACCTGGAGAAGCTGCGTCTGTTTCTTGAAGCGGCCCGCAGCCTCACGGGTGGCGTAGTGGTGAATGAAGTGCTTCGCAACATGCTCGATTATGCCTTGAGGATCACGAAGGCCGAGCGTGGCTTTGTTTATCTGAGGGATGCTGACAAAAGCGGGACGCCCGTTCTGGCTTGTGGGCTGGACAGCAAAGGCATGAGCCTGACCAGTGATCCCAAAGTTTCTCATTCCGTAGTCCAGGAAGCCCTGACCTCAGCCTCGGAGTTCATCACCGGCGACGCTCTAAAGCAGCAGGCGCTGGCCGAGCGCCACAGTATTGTGCTCAATGAACTCAGGACCGTCATCGCGATTCCCCTGCGGACGCGGCGGCAGCACGGCAACTCGCCGACCGACGTGGATGGCGTCCTTTACCTGGATAGCCGCTCCGTCTCTCTTAACCTCTCTGGCGTGAGCCATGAGGTGTTGCGAGCGTTGGCCAGTGAATGTGCGGCGGTGCTGGAAAGCGCCAAACTGGTGGCGGCAGAGCAGGCAGCACAGCAGTATCGCAAGGAAATGGAAATTGCCGCGTCCATCCAGCGGAGCCTGATCTCAACGTCAAAGGTGGAGACCGATTTCGTCCGGGTGAACGGCTTCAGCATACCCTGTCGCGAAGTGGGTGGCGACTTTTTCGATGTTCACGTAGCTCCCGACTCCGTGACGGTGATTGTGGCCGACGTTTCCGGCAAGGGAATCTCGGCAGCCCTGCTGGCATCAGTGATTCATGGCATGTTTTACGCGCAGATGACCAGCGGCGCCAGGCTGGTGGATGCGGTTGCCTCTATTAACAGGTTTCTGTGTTCACGCGTCGCCGGACAGAAGTACGCTACGCTGCTCGCGGCGCAGCTGCATCGCGATGGCAAGCTCGCATTGGTGAACTGCGGTCATGTTCCGGCCATTCTCGCGCAAGACGGCAAGGTCACGCATGTGGAAGACGGTGACATGCCAGTGGGATTAATTCCGGAAGTTGATTTTCACGTGATCGAGCGCGAACTACCCGCCGGGTCGCGTCTTTGCATACTGACGGATGGCATCAGCGAGACGGAAAACGCCGAAGGGGCGGAATTCGGCACCCACTTGATAGGTGACTTTCTACGCGGTGAAGAACCGATCCGCGAAATTCTGGATGCCGTACAGACCTTTGGCGGCAACAGCGAAGCCCAGGATGACCGCACCCTGGTGGTGCTGGAAAGAATTAAGTAGCGGTTTTCAATCCCACAGTCTCAATCCTGAAAGCTGAAGGCCGCTTTAACCTTTCCCACTTCGATTACGTCTCCGGCATTCAGTTCGCGCTGGCTGGCCACATCTTCACCGTTGATCTTCAGCCTTGCCTTGCTTTCCGAAGGTGAGATGAAATATTTGTTATCACGCTTGCTGATGAGCGCGGCAGTAGTCGGTGCGAAGAATCCCTTCAACTTGATGGACGCCATGCTGGACTTGCCGATCATGGTCATCTTTCCCGTAAGAACATATTTCTGCTGGTCGGTCTTGCCCTGCAATATGTCGAGCAGTCCGATGCGATCTTTGGTGGCGGCAAATGACTCTGCCATCCACGCGGGACGCGAAATTCCCAGCGGCCCGGACCCTGCTGAGGGGCCATTTTTGTCGGCAAGCTTTTCACGAGCTTGCCTGGTATCCAGCACCATGGTGGCTTCAAGTTTCGGGGTCGACGGACCGGCCTTGGCGGCAACAGCGAAGTTTGGCACCGCGCTTTCGTTCTTGAACTCAACAATGTGCTTGCCGATTTTTACTACGTCGCCGTGCTTCAATGTCGCCTTACCCACGCGCTCATTATTGACGTAGGTCCCGTTTAGAGATCCGAGATCCTCCACGACATAATGGTCCGTCTCCCAGGCAATCTTCGCATGGTGGCCAGAGACAGCGAGATTGTCTATCTGGACGCTGTTGTCCGGCAAGCGGCCAATCGTAGTCGCAGCCTGCGACAGAAAGACCTCTTTTAATATTTGGCCATTCTGCTCGAATCTTAAATTGAGTTTTGCCACTGAGGGCCTCCGAAAAAAAGCTTGTTCAAAATGTTTTGATACC
>Ga0209488_10003725_pt1 | contig 12150 bp, 12 predicted proteins | sample Rivendell_Oct201_8_FD_188349 | JGI IMG/M metagenome (GOLD analysis project Ga0209488, IMG submission 188349) | Vadose zone soil microbial communities from the Eel River Critical Zone Observatory, Northern California, USA -... | ecosystem: Environmental > Terrestrial > Soil > Vadose zone >...
GGTAGGAAGATGAGGCGAGTAGGAGGTACCGCCACCTACGGCAAACGTGGGCGAGCTTGTACCACCAGAGTTCATGGTGTCCTTTCCCGATACCTTCTTTGTCAGCCACTTCTTCATTTACAAGAGTCGGCCGATAAAGATAAAAGATGTTGAGAAGTGAATCATTGTCGAGTTCAGGGTTAAAGCGACGATATGGGTTGTGGCTGGTGGGCTGCGTTTAGTCAGGAGGTGATGAATAGCAAATTGGACCATACCTCCTGCGGACGGGCACAAGAGATAGAGGTTGGGCGGATTGAGGGCGAAGAGGACGTGGCCGGAGATAATACCGTGGCATGCCAGAGAATCAAGTGTTGGTGGAAGTGTAGTCAATGGTGGGGAGCGTAGTTGCGGCCGACCTCACTGCATGTCGTAAGCATGTTTCTCAGGGCGCTTAATCGCATGCACAGGACTTCCTTGGCTCTTGAGTACTTGAGTTGTCGAGTCTATCAGTAAATTAGAAGGCAAACAAAGAGTGCATCTTTGAGAATTACAGCCGTTTGCAAAACGATAGGCCATTTCTGGAAAATTACATGGACAAGCGGACTCTGAATTTAGAGTCTCCGACAAGGGTCTGGGAACGAACGACGAGCGGACTAAGGATGCATTGCCTCAGAGAGCAATCCTCCTCCCCTTGAGGTCAGGCTCAGTTTCAAATTCAGACTCCACCCTATGCATGTATTTGTCAGCGTCTAAGCCTATCGTTTTGCAAACGGCTGTAAATTGGCCCTGACGCTAATAACTTGAATCACAGGTTCAATCGGACGAATTGCCTTGACCGAACGCTCAGCCCTATGAGGAGTCACGTGGACCACATAAACTCTCCGCTTATCAGCTTACATAAAAAACCAATAAACCATCTGGCGAAATTAATGCTTCTCCTATTCTGAGAGTAATTTATCAGTAAGTTTACAGCAACTTGCATATCGATAGGCCTAGACGCGAGAAAATACAGAGTAGGGCGGAGTCGAAATTTGAATCTGAGCCAGACTTAGTTGGCTGTTTTCAGCAGAGTTGTGGGACACATATGCACTAAAACAGCCAACTAAGTCTGGCTCAGATTCAAATTTCGACCCCGCCCTACTCTGTATTTTCTCGCGTCTAGGCCTATTGATATGCAAGTTGCTGTAATGGCAATAATTGCTGTGCCTACCCTTGTAAATGACATGTTTCTTGATTCGATTGTAGTTCGGAGTTCGTTTTCAAATTATGCAACTTTTTTTTTACCCTTTTTGGCTCGTCCGAGCCGAGCCCAAAAAAAATGTTGGCCTGAGATGTCTATAGATATCAATGTCCAAGTCAAGTCATCATCAACTACGCGGCATGCGTAGTCTCCTGGTCACTTAACCATTTCCCCTTTCTGCTCTCCGCAGATTAGGCACATCCCTTTGCAGATGCGAACCCCCTCGCTCTGTAACCACGAGCTGCTCGGCACTCAATGCTGCCTTCATCTGCCGGACAGCAGATGAAGGCAGCATTGAGTTCAGGCCGGCCAAGTCTGGGAGGTAGTGCCTACTGACACAACTGCCCTTCTTGCTTGTTTGAACACACATGCATGGTGTGTCTTTGTACACAATGCATGTGTGCACAGGAGCAACTTCAGTCGTGCGTCTATATCTGCAGGACGAATAGAAGGGATGGTGGGAAACGTGGGAAGCGATGCGAAAATCATGACCAATTTGTCACTGGCAGCTGTTGCCACTGGCAGTGTGATGTCCTGCCAGTGATGGCTGGCGCCACCACCCAGGACAACAAGTTAACATCAAACACGCGGTTGCCTATCTGCAGTCAGACGCCATGTCCACTCAACACATGTCTCCGGAAGCTGTTATTTTTAGACGACTCTGCTGCCGCGTTTGAGAGGCGGAATTATCACCCACCATCGAGATGACTACCTGGTGGTCCCTGCTTCGAATCTGCTCGCGGAGCCATGCCCATCTGGGTTATTCGTTTTTTTCCTGATCGTCATCTGCAATGAGGTGCGTGATGCAGCGGCAGGCGAACCAAAAGTCGATACTTGTAATTTACATGCGTTACGGTCACTGTCATATCTACACTTTCTACACAGAAAAATAAACGACCAGATCGATAAATCAGCCGTCGGTCAATAGCCGTGGGGCTAACAAAATCGTCGACGTTTGAGGGATCTGAAGGCGTGCAATTGCGTCCGACTCGCGTCCACCTCATGATACTATCCATCTGCGTTCTTCTGACCTGAAGGGGAAAAAGGATTCTCGCCAAGGAGTGCGAAAAGCTATACCCGTGATGCTTTAGCACCTGGGCCATCACTAAGCCTTCGCATGACGAGTGCTGTGCAGATTAAGACCTCATAATGTGATGATAACCATGCTTGCTATTTCATTCCCGGCGTAGTCAATCGACGAACTTTTAAAAAAATTTCCATCCTTTCAAGGGGTACATGTGGCCTGTCTACTTGATCCCGAGTTCGAAATACCATACCCCGACATAGAGCAACCCGAAACCCAAGAAAACAAGGCGCACGTAACATCATGGCAAGACGACAACGCGGTTGAACGTACAAGCACATTTCTCCAACACAACAACAGATACAAATACAAATACTCACGGAATACGTTGTTTTTTTCTTTTCTGTGGAGGCTAAATCGTTTAAAATACAAAAGCGAACGCAAGAGAATTCATAAGAGAAAACATTCGGTGTGTCCTTGGCCGAGGAAGCCTAGGATAGGCAAGCCCGGGAGTCACAGTGTTCAACACATTGTCATTAAATTTTCAGCTTGCTCATCGCGATTCTGACTTCTTCCTGGAATAAGCCCTCCCAGGGGGACATCTCCCCCTCCAGAGGTGGTGCCGACGGAACCGCTTGTAGCACGATGGGGGCGCCGGGACGGGTGAACGGTAGAGGAGGTGGAGGCGGGAGCGGAGGGATACCCATAGAAGGCGGTGGCGGTAGCATAGGCGGCGGTGGCCAAGGGCCGCCGCTGGTGGTTAAAGTGGGGGGATGGTAAGTCCTGGTGCCAAGAAGGGTTCTCAAGCCCTTGTCCATGTTCTCTGCCTCTTGTATCATTCCCCGAATCCTATGGAGTTCAAGCACGTATCGTGGGATTGGCTTCTTAATATTTTCCAACTGAACTTTGACAGAGGCCATCTACAAAACGGAATCCTCTACCATCAATCGCGACCCTAGCGTGGGCGTCAAAAATCGTACCATTTCAAACATCCTGCGGACGATGTCCTCCTTCTTCAGGGCGGCAAACGCGATATGGACGTACTTCTCTATACTGGCAAGCACTTGGTCAAGACGTTCTAGATTGCGATGGTACTCTTGAACGTCGCTATCTGGAACCGCCTTGTGGCTGGCATTTGCGCCCAAGGCTGGGGACAAATCGGATTTAAGGATGAAGGACGAGAACCAAACGGGACAAACCAGATCTGAACGCCATCACCTTCTGTTCGTCGACCCATATCTTCGCAACGGCAACTTCATCTGCAGTCGGTCGCCGTATCTGCATAGCGCCCACCGAAGCGGTAAATACTGGGCCGAATGCCATGCTACTTGCCGTGTCGTCCAACTTTCCTAGTGACGTAACCTGCGCCATACCATGCGCAATGGACCGCGCCATAGCATTCTGTTGCAATTGCTGACGCTGCTGGGGATTCTGGATATGTTCTAGCGCAGGAATGACCATCAGTTGAGGGTAAAGGCGCAAGTGCTGTCTTAGATGTAACACGTGTGAAAGGACGCGCTGTAGGACATCCTGCACTTTGAACTCGACACACGACGTGCTTGCAAACTGGGGCAAAATGCTCATCACTTCGGAGGTCAAAAGGGACAAGTCCGACGTGATGCCAGTCAAAATTGCTTGATAATCCGACTCTGTGGGCTGGTGTGCCTGGATTTGAAGAGGTTGATTAAGCACTTGATCCGCCATCTGCAAACTCTTCAATCGCGGGACGAGGTTGGTAACGTAAGCTTTGTCGAAGTGGCGTAGAAAGTCATCAGACAGCTGCTGTAGTCGGCGCGCAATGCCAGGCTCGCAGCGTACAGGCTGACCAATATCCCCATCGGTAACTGGAGGGAAACCTAGATCGACGCCGATGGCAGGCCACTCGTCGTTCGTGCACACCTAACTCGATTATGGTTCCAATCGCGATCAAGGAAATTTACTCCACGACGTACTGCATCAAAACCATTCCGCAAGAACACCGCTTTATGCAAAGCCAACGGGATGATTTGTCGACCTTCAATGATGAGGTCACTTTCACCAAATGGTACGCCCGTGTATGCAATAAAATACATAAAGACACTCTTGAACCGCTCCTCCAACAAAGTGGATATGTCATGGTGTACGACCTGCGACCAAGCACCAGCCATCTGCGCGAGCGTCCCATGACGAAGCAAATCAATATTCATGGATACGTGGGGCGAAATTTGCGTTGGCTTCGAAAAAAGTGCCGTGAGTCGTTGAGCTGATTCCGATACAATAACGGATTGTTGTGCAGGATCACTGCTAAAACTAAATCAGAGAAGGTCTTGCGGGAAAAAACGGCGGGACTTACCTTGCTTCCGACTTCGCGTCGATATATTCCTGCAATGCCAGTATGCGTTGCTTATGGACATCGAGTTTGGCTCGGAGCTGTCGAACAATGTTGTCGTCATCACCAGAACCAGTGGCACTGGCAGTTTGGAGTTTATTCTCTCCCTCTTCTACATCACGCTTCAAAAAAGAATGATAGCCCTGGAGTTGCGGTAATGACATGCTTGTGAAATTATAAGGTCCAGGGGCCTGTTGGACTCCGGGAGGGATGGCTTGCGGCGCCGGAGGGGAAGGTTGAACAAAACTCTGTTGGAGTGACCCTCGTCCTTGAGGAAGTATCATTCCAGGAGGATTGAAATTTTGCCCTGCAAAGCCTGAGCCATGCTGCCGTTGCGCGAGGAACATGCCGTCCTGGCGAGCATACGAAGGGTCATGTGCCCGAATCAGCCGTTGGAGGGAGTTCACCTGATTGTTATTTGGGACACCGGGATGCTGCGGGAACGTAGAAATTTGCCGCAGAGAGGTTCCACCTGGCATTCCACCAACGGGAGGACCTGATGCCAATTGTTGCGGGGAAATCTGCCCCTGCCCCTGAAAAGTGTCCCGAAACCTCGCCAAACGCTCCCGTGCTTGTTGCGGTGTTAGGATACCTCGCGCGACATCGAGACGCAGAAACTAAGTAAAACAATGGGTGTAAGCGGTCAGGAAATATGGTCCCACTGGGCACGATTATGTAATGGGAAATGGTAGCTGGTGGGTGAAGAGGGAGAACACGAGCAAAACGAACCGAAGAAGCGATTAGCTTAAGAAAATGGGGAAAATTTGAGAGCGTACACCGATGTTATGATACATTTAACCGGTACAAGAAAGAGAATGGCCGACTGAGGGCAAAACACACCTGGAGCAACGGGGTTAAGTTTGTCACACTCCCGGGCATTGGTTCTCTACCCGGGCGCTGGTGCTGGTGGATTTGGATAGAATGTGTAGATGGATAGTCATTTACTTGAAAGCCGGGCGTTCGATTGACACGAGCAGGGTAGACATGTTGCGCATGCTCGGTAGAAGTAGTAGGACCGGGATAGAACCCAATCGGCTGCACGGATTCGAAATCTTGCGGAACACGATGCACTCCGAGCTTAGCAGCACAGGAGGAATGCGGGAACGGGGGCAAACTATCCGTGGCGTCACGGTCGGAGGTCAAAGTGGATAATTCCGATGCGACGGTGGCGGAAATTTGCTGATGATCCGCCGGCGTGGATTGTGCGTCCTGGTGCGACGTTTGCACACTCCCCAATCGAGCACCGATACTGCTGATGTAGGCTTGGTCGAAGTGGCGCAAGGTGTCTTGGTATATCTGGTGCAATCGATGGATGATAGCGGATCCGCGGTCTGTCAGTTGACCAGTATCTAACGTGGGGAATCCTAGGACAGCACCGATCACGGGCCATTGGCAACTCGCAGTCACCTAAATACGACAATAAGGGAATGACAACCAGCTGTCATTCACCATAAAACCTACCGAATCGAAGCCATTTCGCGCAAACACTGCTCTGTGCAGGGCCCAGGGATTCACCTGTCGGCCCTCGATATTAAAGTCCTGTTCGTTCAGCGTGACACTCGTAGCGTAGGAGAACATCATGAAGAGGTCCATGAATCGTTCCTCTGTCAAAGGGGGTAGTTCCACGGGCTGGATATGCTGCTGTGGGGGTTGGCTAGCCGTCTGAGCCACTGATAGCGGACCATTGGGAGGAGATCTAGACTCGTCGACAGATCCGTAGTGCCAAATCGTCGCCATCACATCAACCGTGGCCAGGATACAAGATTCCTGCGTCAAAATGAGAATTACCTGCGACGGATGGCCAAAGGGTCAGCTCAATACCTGGGTTGCCAGGGATGGTGGGGTTGGTAGAGCACTATTTATTAGATCCAGTCAAGTCTCTCAAACACTCGGCAATATGAACTACGATCCTCGGGTCAGGCGGTCTTCCTCGTGGTGGTGGTGGACAAATACTACTACAAGTATACCCATACAGTACAGGCAGAACATCGAGCTGTCGTCCCTCGTAGGACTCCGAACACCCCTACAGCGAGCGCGTACGTCACCATGCCAGGCCCGATACTCCTCAGCCGGCCCGTTTTCACCGACAACCAATCAGCTGTTCGTTCACTCTGGGTGTCAAACAGATTGCGGCAGCGGCGTTATATTCTTATTGTGATGAAGTGTCATTACTCATGCACGGCATTCAATTCGTGAAGGCCAGCCCGACATAAAGAACAAAAGCAGTAACCGTAACAGTACGGAACGTGTATATACAACTTCTAAAGTACAACACCACAAGAAGTGCAGATTACAAAAGGGGTGGTCGTAATCGTAACCCACGGGGGGTAAGCGCAGGTAGCAAAAAAAAGTCGTGTGGGAATGGTGACAAAGATCCTGTAGGTTATAGAGACAGAGACTGCAACCTAGAAAATGATAATGATTTTGTCCGGCGGTGAATGGGACTTTGCGGAGGTTCAGGTTCCTTGCCTTTGATGACCAGCGCAGGACCTGCTTCGAGGATCACATCTCCATCATCCTCATCCTCTGTCTCGTCACCGAAGGGGACCTCTTCATGATCCTCGGGATGCACAACCAACGCCTTCTGGACTTTCTTGTTCTTCGCGAGTGGAGATAGTGGAGGGCCATGCGCGAGGATCGTATCATCGGGGCCCTCGAGCACCACATGTGGCTCGTCATCGCCGACATCTGCGGCCTCGCGCGAAAAGAGATATCGTATACCAACTGGGATCATTGCACCAACAACGACAGCGGCGAGGGTGAGGAAGTTGCGCCATGAGACAAGGTGGAAATCGGCGGCAGAGGTCATCTCATCTAGGCCACCACCAATGGAGGTGTGTATGACGGTGACACCGAATATCCCCAGAAATGTGCTGCACCAAAAGGGGATAAGACCGATGCCAAGGTGCGGTGCGAGGACGTTGACGACCCAATGAGGGGGTAGGGGTGCGATGCGGAGAACGATAAGAAAGGGGATGAGGTTGGCGCGCTGCGCGCTGATCTTTGCGGACCAGGTCTCGAGCCGGGATTGGAACGCGGGAAGGGTGAGGAGTGCAGGTCCGAGAGCAGCGGAGATGAAGTAGCAAAGCGCAGCGCCGGTTGCTACACAAGCACAGGCTAACGGCAAGGCCCGAGCGACGCCCCACACCGCGCCGCCAAGGATGGAGAGGTACATCGATCCGGGTAAGGAAAATGCTTGGAGGCTAAGAAGATGAGCCGGAGAGCGATGAAGTGGTAGAGGTGGAACTTACAAGAGGTAAGTGACAACATAAGATATAAAGACGCGGAACGGATATATGTCGCGGTACTTCTTGAGAAGGTAATTGAGATCCTGGAGGTGCAAAAATGACTTTGGTATACGCAACAACGGGCGGTCCTCGCTAAGGGTCGGGTGGTTTAAACTGGTAGAGCGGAAGGAGTATGAGGGCTAAACATACGGCTCTAGTGTTGGAAGGGAAATCCATAACGTTCCCCCAAGAACGATACAACTAAGAAGGAAGATGACAGCCATCTTTAGAGTGGCATTGAAGATGACTCTTCTGACATGATGAGGTGGATGAACGGGTGTGGTGCCATATGAGACAGATGAAGAGGAAAGAAGAGAGGATGATTCTTCGTGGTCTGGGAGTTGTACGGTTGCGAGAGTGTAAGCAGAATCATTGGAGTGAAGGGGATTCATCATGACGGACGGGATTGGGAGAGAGGCAGCCGGGAATAGGGATAGGGATCGTAAAAATAAAAAATAAAAAAATAAAAGCGTGAGAAAGGTGTGAGGAAATTAAGGCAGGAATGGCCTCGAGCGAGCCAAAACGACGAGGACGCGGGTCAGGCCAAGGCGTAGAGCCTATCGCGATGACACACGTCCTCCCACCACACCCCCAGCTCGACATTCGCTCCTCAGAGGCACAGAACCCCATCCAACAAATGGATCAACAACCTCACATCGATCCTCAGCAACCACAACAAGCTCAACCGCAACCTCCTCCCTCGCAAGGCAGAAAGCGCAAGAAGGCTGACAACGGCGAGCCATCCACCCCTGCCGAACCCCGTCGTCTTCGCCGCTCGCACGAAGCATGCGCCCGCTGCAGGAGTAAGAAGATAAAGGTAAGTACCATCAGCCGTAATTCTTCCTCCCAAGGACTACTCGCACGTCGTGGCAAGTCCCGTCGGTCAACACCGTCGGCAATTTCCCTGGCTCTCCCACTCGAATTTCCCTCCAATGTTCTCCTTTTGACTTTTCTTTCATCTTTATAGTGCGACTCTAAGCATCCTCGATGCACCGCCTGCGCAACCGCCGGAACCCCCTGCCACCAGGAAGACAGGCATCGCCAGACTCTCACCCTTCGTGGCCATACCGAACATCTTGAACATAAGCTCGCTCAATGTGACGCCCTTCTTAAACGCCGTATCCCTGGCTTTGATATGGAAAACCTGGAGGACCTCCTCGCCCGTGAAGGCGTCGAAGTCGAGACCAGTGTACCTCCCCCCATTTCTGGTACCTTCCAGTTCGCTTCTGCTCCCGGTATTTTTTTTCTGTCCAACCGTTATCCTGGTATTCACATTTCCCCCTTCCTAGGCGGTAGTTCTCCTCCCAAGGGTTATCCTTATGTTCCTCCTGGGCCACACATGATACCTCCTGGTTATCCCCCTATGCCACCCTATTATCCTGCTCCACCCGGAGCCCCTTATCCCCCTCCCCCGCACATGCAACCACCGCCAGGTTATAATCCTCACCTTCATCCCTTGTTCCAGCACCCCCCTCAGCAACTCCCTCCGCAGCACATTCCTCCAGTTCAGCCCATCCCCCGTCCGTTGTCTTCTGCTGGTCTTGTTTCAGATATCAAAGGAGGGGATCCTGGGGCCCATGATATGTCCAATCCTCGGGTACGTCCTTAAGCTTGTGGTGTCATTTTTTTAATGCTCACATGCGGTGCAGGCGCTTGCCAAGAGCTTTGGTGTTAACGCGGATATCGTGCAAGATCTCAGCCTCGCACCTCAACATCTCGACAGGGAAGACATTGCCGTTGGTTCCCATGGTCTGATATCTGGACGTGACACTCTCGCAGCTGGGGAAGCGTTCCAACATGACGTTAACAAATGGGTCCTCATCCCAATGGGCCGTAATAGCATTCTGTCATCCCCTAATGCCGCCAGTTCTGCGCCCGCGTTCTCTGCCTTTTTGCCAAAAGACCGCGACATGGTCCAATACATCGTGGATATCTACTTCGAGCGCCTCAACTTTCATAGACCTGTCTTTCTACGCCACGAATTCGATGAGTCTCTCGCTCAACTCTACGCTGGCGAGATGCAGCAGCACGACTCAGGTTTCTTATGTTCAGTCTATCTTGTACTCGCACTCGGAACGCTTTCGGAGCTCAACCACCGTGCATGTGGGCTCGATAGGGAAGCCAGATCCAAATCCGGAACGGGCTCCCCGCCTTTGTCAAACGTCAATATCAAGACCCTCATGCCACCTGAATGGCCCGAGCATGAGGCTTTCCTCCAGCGCGCCCTTGCCGTCAAGCCTGAGCTTCGAGTCACGGTTAGCAGCTTGCAAGCACTCATTCTTCTGCACTGGTATTTGTATACTGAGGTACACGGATTTCTCGCTCACGCGTGCCTTCTTGATCTTCTGATTACTCGATCGTTTAGCGTCAAGGTCGTACACTTTGGCGTCTTGTTGGAAGCATGGTCCGCCTTGGCATCGAGCTTGGACTCAACCACGATCCGACCACACAGACCATTTTTGATGAGTCCGAGTGTCAATTGCGCATCCGTCTCTGGGGAATCGTGCTAGTGCAAGACCGTGGCACGAGCCTTCTACTCGGCCGCCCCCTGGCTATCTCGCCAAATGACACGAACACGCAGCACCCTATGCGGCCCAAGTCCGGGCGGCCCGACGTGAGCGAGCACTTTTTGCTCAGCCACCCGATCGCACAGATCCAGGCGGATATTATCATTTCGCTGTACAGCCCGCATGGCCAGAGTGCAGATTCGACCGTGCGCCATGCAACGAGGATCGTGAAGAGCATATCTGAGTTCCGCCGCCAGCTGCCGGAGAGATACAAGTGGTACTTTGGCGAGACGAAAGACTGGTCGCTGGAAGAGAAGACGAAGCTTGTCCAGGACATAACGGAGGATGAAGGTCTGACGCTTCTGAAACTTGGAATCGCAAGAATCCTACTACTTCGTGCTCTCTTCAACAACAAGGAGCTAGAGTATCCGCAGAGACAAAAAGCATTGTTGGATGGTGAGCGAAATACCTCGAGACATTTTTAAGCCTCGTCGTTGACCTAAATCTTCAGCAATCGTGGTATCACACAACATCATTGTTGTGCATAACCAACTGCTCCGCTTCCCCGATATATCATTTTTTGTCTCTCCGATTCCTCTACACATTGCCGCCATGGTTGTTCTCTTTGGGCACATGTCGCGTTGCGAGTCGCTCACCCGTCAAGTCGCGCTTGAAGATGTTTGGATGGCACTCGACATGCTCCCGTCCTTCCGTTGGCGCTGGGAGCGCAAGGAGTTGAATAACAGTCACCCACTTATTGCGACACTAGCCGAGAAGGTTTTCGGAGTCAACCTACGCCAAGCTGGCCCATCATCCCATCCAGTGCTGATGCCCGAGCTGGACTTGGACCTTGAAGGGACGAGTTCCCCTATCGCGACGCACACCACGGCCTCGACGCCATCGCTCAGTAACACGACCTATACTCACGGCGCTTCAGGAACGCCTGCCTTCCCTGGATCGCCGCCTATTGGGCCCGCCATTCCTACAACTTCACGAGCCCATGTTCCCGGCTCGGCCGGCGGCAGTGCGAATGGCCCTGTGGAGTCGAAGCTGGCTGAGGTTCCGGTGAACCTATTCTACCCGTTCTATCCCGATGCCGCGCAGGCGCAGGCGCGCAATCCTGACGCGATGGCAACCTCCGGCGCTGGGGCTGCGTCAGTAACCGCGCCGGCGCCTCCTGGCACGAACGGGAGCGCGACGGTGACCGGTGGGGCGGACTATTCGCAGCTGCTCGCACAGGCCGCTGCGTCGCATCAACCGGGTGGACAGTGGGGTGGGAGTGGACAGGAGAGTTATATGCTCGAGGAGAAGGACGTTGGGGTTCCCATGCCTGGTGCGATGGGCATGTGGTTGCCGGATCAGCGCGGTATGCGGGGGTACGTGATAGCCCCTTAAATCGGATTTAATCCCCTCCCTCGTGTTTTCTCCCCGCACACAAGGCATGGGGAGGGAAAAAAGGTCCTTCAAGGCTCTGTCTGTCGTGTTTCTGATCGTGAGGTTTTGTTTGAGGTGAGGGTGGAGGTAGTAGTGCATGTATTTTGATAATGTTCTTGTCTCACGGCATTCGGTTTTTTTTTTTCATCCTAGCTCTGAATCGATTTCTCCTGTCTGTCTACCTAGTTTCCTGTCTTCCGTCTACCTTTTTTTCTTCTTCGTTTGTTGTTGGGGTGTGTCCGTCCCACGTTTTCTGTCGTCGCTTTTGTTTTTGAATGACCTATCACATATTGATCATCTAGCTTTTTTTT
>Ga0209488_10003726_pt1 | contig 12146 bp, 10 predicted proteins | sample Rivendell_Oct201_8_FD_188349 | JGI IMG/M metagenome (GOLD analysis project Ga0209488, IMG submission 188349) | Vadose zone soil microbial communities from the Eel River Critical Zone Observatory, Northern California, USA -... | ecosystem: Environmental > Terrestrial > Soil > Vadose zone >...
AACCGGACGCTTTCGCCGCCACCCTGCGCGAGGTCCTGACTGCCAAGGACTGAGCCTCGCTCCAAGCTGCCCCAGGCGATGGACGCGCTCGGCGGCACTCCATGAGGCTGTCGGCCGACCCGCCGGGCGGGGATCGGGGCGTGTTGGAGAGCGTACGTCCAGAAGCCGACGCTCTACTCAGGCGCGACCGCTATCATCGACGCCCGCGCCTGTAGCTCAGTGGATAGAGCGTCGGCCTCCGGAGCCGAAGGTCGCAGGTTCGAATCCTGTCGGGCGCGCCATTTCAACCTTTTCGGGCAGCGCCAGCGCCAGCGCCAATCCGTGTGCGTAGGCCGCCTGGGTCCGTCGACATTGCGATGAGCGTGATTGGCGCAAGCGGCGGGGTCTATTCGCCCCGGGTGCTACGCCTCAGGAGCCAGGGGCAGGTTCTCGAAGCCCGCTGCCGATCCTTGGACAGACCGAGCGTTACTCGGAATCGGTCGCGAAGAGCTCGAGCGCGATCGTCGCGACGGCCCAGTCCACCCACTCCTCGTGCGTCCAGCCGACGTCAAGGACCAGCGGCCGGTAGGCGTCGGAGCCCAGGTAGAACAGGAGCAGGTGCGTCGCCCTCTCCGGTGTCAGGCCATCGCGGAGCGGCGACTTCGCGACAAGGATCTCGAGGATCGCGCGATGCGCGCCAGCGCGCAGCTGCTCATGGAACGCCCAGACCCTCGCCGTATCGGGATCGCTCTCGGCGGTTGCGCGGACGATGGTATTGAGCGGCGTCGCCCGAATGTTGATCGTGCCAACGCCAGCCACCAGGTGGCGGAGCGCCGTGACAAGCTCAGGCTCGGCTGACATCCGCCCGTACCATTCCTGCTCCTCTGGTGGCAGCGGTCCATCGTCGCCCATCACGGCGAAGTCGAAGACGCGGCTGAGGAGCTCGGCCTTGGTGTGGAAGACGAACCGGACGGTCGCGACGGCGACGCCCGACCGCTGCGCCACGTCAGCCAGCATCGTCCCGGCGTAGCCGCGCTCGCAGAACAGGTCGTAGGCGGCCTTGACGATCCGCAGCCGGGTCGCGTCCGCACGGTCGCGCCGGGATAGGCGCACGGCGGCGGCTGGGGTCTTGACAGTTGACATCTGGAGCATCACTTTACCCCTCAACCGCTAGCGTCGATGCTAGCGATACTGCTAACTGGTCACGAAGAGACCAAGTCGATGTCGGGTCGCTCATGCATCCCAGGGACGATCGGGGGCTTCACCTGGGTTCATCGAACAGGCCGGCCTCACGCCGGCCGACAGTGTCGACGCCGTCGCCGATGTCGTCGTGGCATAGAAGGAGCGGGCGCGGATGGCGGCCGCCGGCGATCGTTCGGGGAGTGGGAGGTGCACTGATGTGGCGGACGCTCCACGCGTGGGCGGCGATCCTGTGGGTCGCGGCGATCATCGTTCAGGTCTTCCTGGCCGGGCAGGCCATCGCCAACCTCGGCGGCTCCGGCGATTTCACGACACACATCGGCTTTGGCTACACGATCGGGATCGTCCAGCTCGTCGTCCTGATCCTCTCCTTCCCGGCGCGGATGTCGGGTCGTGACAAGTGGATCTCTGCGGGGATTCTCGGCCTGTACATCGTCCAGACCCTGCTGCCGGGCCTGAAGTCGGTGTCGCCGCTCATCTCGGCGTTGCATCCGCTCAACGCGATGCTCCTCTTCGCGGTCAGCATCTGGTACGCCCGGCACGCCTGGCGGATCGCATCGATGCCCGCCGGGGCACCGGCGATGGCGGCTGAAGCGCCCGGGAAGGCGGGCTGACCGGATGGGCCTCACGCTCGATCTCGGCTGGATCGTCTTCGTTCACCTCGTCGGCCTGTTCCTGTTCGCGGCAGGCCACGGCGTCTCGTTCGTCGCTGCCTTCCGGATCACGCAGGAGCGCGATCCCGCCCGGCTCCCGGCCCTGCTCCCGGGCCTCCACGTCGGATCTCGGGACTCAAAATCGCGAAGCGTTGAAAGGGGATTGGTATGAGCACTCTCCGACTTGCTGGTGCACTCTGGATCATCGCCGGCGTGATCTGTGCCGGGCTGCTGGTCGTCGTGTTCGTGGGCGAGAACCTTTTGGCGCAGAACCCGGGTCTCTCTGCCATGGTCCTGGGCGGCGCGGTCGCTGCCATCCTGACCGGCGGCCTGCTGCTTTCCCGCCCGGGCCCAGGCGTCGTGCGCTGGTCCACCGTCCTCGGCGTGGCGTGGCTGCTCGCCTTCGGATCCCTGTGGCTCACGACGCTCAAGGGCCCCGAAAGCGGCCCGATGCTCTCGTCCAGTCTGATCACCGGCTTCGGCGTCGCGGCCGCGCTCGTCACATTCCGGGCTGGGAGGTCCGGGCGCCGGCTCGCGTGAGCAAAGCTGGTCACGGGGACTTCAAGCCCGGGACGACGAGCCACTCGGCAACTGTTCCGACGCCAACAGTTCGCGCGACGGTCCGGCTGCGCGCCGGGGTGACGCGAAGGGCTCACTCGCCCCGGAGCTCCCGAGCCATGAGCCCCGCCGTCGACCTGGCGAGTGGCCGGTACCCCTCATCAACGACGTACCGGGGGCGCCGATCTCGCCGCGTGAGGTCGTAGAGTTCCGCTCGTGGTCAGCGAGTCGATCCTGCGAACCCCGCTCTGCGCGAGCATCGGGATCGACGTGCCGATCGTCCAGGCTCCGATCGGCCGGGTCGGTGGTGCGGCTCTTTCAGCTGCCGTCTCGAATGCGGGCGGGCTCGGGATGATCGGCCTGTCATACGCCACCGACGCGGACATCGCGGCCGCGTTTCGCGAGATGACCGAGATGACCGCGAGGCCGTATGGGGTCAACCTGATCCTGGCGCGCGATCAGCGACACCGGCTCGAGCTGACCCTCCAGGCCGGTGTTCGACTCGTCTCCTTCTTCTGGGCCGAACCAGAGCCGGGCAGTCCGTATGTCCGAGAGGCACACGCGGCCGGCGCGTTGGTCCTATGGACGGTCGGCAGCGCCGATGAAGCGCGTCGTGCCGTCGATGCCGGTGTTGACATCATCGTCGCCCAGGGGCTGGATGCTGGCGGCCACGTGTGGGGCCGGGTCGGCACCTTGGCCCTCGTTCCAGCGGTGGTCGACGCCGTCAGCCCGATCCCGGTGATCGCCGCCGGTGGCATCGGCGACGGGCGCGGGCTAGCAGCGGCACTCGCGCTTGGCGCGCAGGCCGGGTGGATGGGAACTCGATTCGTCGTGGCGCATGAATCCCTCGCTCATCCCGACTACCGACGTCGGCTGATCGAGGCGACCGAGATCGATACCGTCTGGTCGAACGGGGTGTTCGACTTGGGCTGGAGTGCCCCGGTCCGGACGCTCGACAACGACGTGATCCAGGCTTGGCGGGCCGCCGGGTCGCCGATCGCCGGTGCGCGGCCGGGTGAAGGCGACGTCGTAGGGCACCGATCCGACGGCGAGCCCGTCCTCCGCTACGACTTCGCGCCGCCGCTGACCGGCATGACCGGCGATCTCGCGGCGATGGCCAACTACGCGGGACAGAGCGTCGGCCTCGTCGGTCGGCAACAAGCAGCCGCAGACATCGTTCGCGACGTGGCGGCGGATGCCGAGCGCACCCTCCGGACACTCACCCACATGAGGCGATGACGGCCTCATCTTCCACGCACGACTCGCACGCTGACGATTGATCGAAACGCTGTGGTCGCATCCCGCACGTGCCGATCGGCATCGTCATCGCCCTGTCCACGCATTCTGGATCAGGCGCTCTCGCTTGGCGCCCTCAACCACTCTCCTGCTCCCTCGATTGGGATCTGGATATTTCTGGCATCCGCGCGGTTGAATCCTCTCGGGCGCGCCAATGCCAAGATTTTTCCCGGCCGCCAACGGCTGGGCATCGCCGCAACCGAGAGAGACGCCCGCGCCCACCGTCACGCACGTCTTGCGTCGGCGCGCGCTCGCCCAGCGTCCATGGGCCGCATACAATCGGCGGACCAGATCATGGACGAGGCACTCACCCTGCTCGGCTTGTCCGTTCCGGATTCCGCGCTCGCAAGGCGAGCCCGCGAGCTCATCACGGACGTGGCGGCCCCCTTCCTTGTAAACCACTCGGTCCGGAGCTATGCCTGGGCCGTCGAGCTGGCACGGCACGACCGGCTCCAGTTCGATCCCGAGATCCTCTATGTGTCCGCGATCCTCCACGACATTGGCCTGGTTCCGGCGTACGACTTTGGCGGCTGCTTCGAGGTCGACGGCGCGACCGCGGCGGAGCGGCTCGTGGGCGAGGCCGGGGAACCGGAGGCGCGCGCCCGGGCCGTCTTCGACGTGATCGCGCTGCATATGGTCGACGAGCTGCCACCCGATCCCGCGTCCGAGGTGGTACTTCTCTGGGAGTCCACCGGCACCGACGTGACCGGCCACCGCTTCGCCGACATGCGGCCTGCGATCATTTCCGGATTGCTTTCCGCGTATCCGCGGGCCGATTTCAAGCGGGAGTTCACCGCGGCGTTCGTCGACCAGGCGTCGCGCAAGGCGACCTGCCGGGCTGCGGAGATGGTCGCCACGGGCATACTCGAGGAGATCGCGCAGGCGCCATTCGAGAGCTAGCGCTGGAGGGCAAGATTATGAGCGAGTACGCCGTCGTGAACCCGGCCACGGGAGAGACCGTGCGCCGCTACGACAGCTTCACCGATGCCCAGGTCGAGGAGGCCCTCGATGCGGCAGCGGCGGCGTTCGAGACCTGGCGGAAGCTCCCGGTCGCCGAGCGCGCCCGGATGGTCCGCCGAGCGGCCGAGCTCCATCGGGAACGCCGAAAGGAGCTGGCGGCGATCATCGTCCGGGAGATGGGCAAGCCGTTCGCCGCCGCGGTCGGCGAGGTCGACTTCTCGGCGGATATCACGGAGTACTACGCGAACCAGGCGGACGTGATCACCGCCGATCAGCCGCTCACCATCCTCGGCGAGGGTACGGCCGTGATCCGCCGCAGCCCGCTGGGCGTTCTGTTCGGGATCATGCCCTGGAACTTCCCCTACTACCAGGTGGCCCGGTTCGCGGCGCCAAACCTGGTCCTCGGCAACGTGATCGTCCTCAAGCATGCGTCGCAGTGCCCGGAGTCGGCCGCTGCCATCGAGGCGATCTATCGCGATGCCGGGCTGCCCGAGGGCGCGTACGTCAATGTGTACGTCAGCGCCGACCAGGCGGCGAGGATCGTCGCCGATCCGCGAATCCAGGGCGTGTCGGTGACCGGCTCGGAGCGGGCCGGGGCGGCGGTGGCCGAGGTGGCCGGGCGGCACTTGAAGAAGGTGGCCCTCGAGCTCGGTGGCTCCGATCCGTTCATCGTGCTGGCGACGGATGACCTCGACGCGGTGGTTGCCGCGGCGACCGCGGCACGGCTGGACAACACCGGCCAGTCCTGCAACGCGGCGAAGCGATTCATCGTCGTGGACGGGTTGTACGACGAGTTCCTGACCAAGTTCACCGCCGCGATGGCCGCTTCGCCGCTCGGTGACCCGATGGCGAGGGGAACGGTTCTCGGGCCCCTGTCGTCGGTGGAGGCGGCGACCCGGTTGCAGGGCCAGGTCGATCGAGCGGTGACGCAGGGCGCGACGCTGGTCACCGGCGGCGGCTCCCGGGACGGTGCGTACTATCCGCCGACCGTGCTGACCGGTGTGACGCCCCACATGGACGCGTATCGGGAGGAATTCTTCGGACCGGTCGGCGTCGTCTACCGCGTGGCTGACGAGGACGCAGCGGTCAAGCTGGCCAATGACACCAGCTTTGGGCTGGGTTCGTACGTGTACAGCAACGATCCGGAGCAGGCGGCCCGGGTCGCCGATCGGATCGAGGCGGGCATGGTCTACGTGAACATCGTGATGGCCGACAGTCCCGAACTGCCGTTCGGCGGGGTGAAGCGCAGCGGTACGGCCCGAGAGTTGGGCCTGCTGGCGGCCGATGAGTTCGTGAACAAGAAACTCATCCGTACCGCCGGCTAACCCCTCGCCGACTTGTTAGCACGGGCTGACGGTTAGAGCCAGCCCCCGGCGATGAATTGGATCGGGTCCTGTCCAGGGTGCTCGCGAATGCCGAACACAGCCTGAGCTGTCGCCCAGAGGACCGTGCGTCCGAGCCGGTCCGGGAAGCGTGCGACCATCGCGTTGAAGTAGTCGACTGCCGTCGTCGAGGGCGCCGGTACGCTCCCGGAACTCGCCAGTCTCGCGCAGCGCCACAAGCGAGCCTTCCGCGATCGCCTGGTGGCCACCGCAGCCGAGGCCGGAGCAGCCGACCCTGAGGTTCTGGGCCAGCAACTCGCGGTGATTTTCGAGGGCGCCAACGCGCTCGCGGCTTCCCGCAACGACGTGGCGGTCATCGTGGATGCCCGGCGAGCCGCCGAGACGCTCCTGGACCTAGCCTTGAGCTGATCGCGTGGCTGCCGGGTCTGCGGCCTCTCCCCCGACGCCGGCACCGTGGCCGATGAGGAGCGTCGACGGATGGGGCGACAGGAATCGGTCGAGGACCAGGCATGCCGCTCCGACTGCCGCGACGTCCTCGCCGACGGTCGCGTCACGTACGGTCACGAGATGCCTGGCGCCCCGCTCGGGTGAGTCGTTGATGCGAGCGACGATCTCGGAGCGCATCAGGGGCGCGGCACGGGCCCATGCGGGACCGCCGAACACGATCTCGTCGATGTCGAGCAGGTTGACGACCGAGACGAGCGCCGCCGAGATCAGGGCGGCCGCCCGCGCCAGGACCTTGACGGCGGGCGCCTCGCCGCGATCCGCCCGACGCACGAGCTCGGAGTAGGCGTCGTCCACCGCGGCGAGGTCGTGAAGCTCTGGCGCGGCCTCGAGCGCGCCGAGCTCGGCCGCCTGGCTCACCAGGTACTGCGGCGTGGCGAGGTGCCCGATCATGTCGCTGCGCCGACGAGGGGGCAGGTCCGCGTGCGTCACGTGGATCGTGCCGCCGTCGCCGGCGTTCCCGGTTGCGCCGCGCACGACCTCCCCGGCCACCGCCAGCCCGATCCCGATGCCGGTGCCGAGGTAGAAGAACGCGAAGTGGTCGTGCGCCTCGCCGGGGCGCGTCCAGAGCTCCGCGACGACGGCCGCATTGACGTCCTTCTCGAGGACGACCGGAAGCCCGGTCGCCTCCGCGAGCGCGTCTCGGAGCGGCACGTCACGCCAACCCTCGAGGAGCGGGGGGTCCACGATCACGCCGCGGTCCATGTCGATCGGACCGGGTGCGGCAAAACCGATACCGAGGATCCGGTCGGCGGCGAGGCCGGCCGAGCGGATCAAGGCGCTGATCGACTCGGCGATCGATGTGATCACCTCGTCCGGGCGGGTCGCTTCTGGCGTGCGCTCACGAGCATGTGCGATCACGTCGCCGCGGAGGTCGAGCGCGACGTACGTGATGACCGTCGGGTCGAGGTGGACACCGATCGCCATCCGGCTGGTCGGATCGAGCTGCAAGATGACCCGCGGTTGGCCGCGGCCTGAGATGCGCCGTCCGGCCTCGACGATCATGCCGTCGTCCAGAAGACGCTTGGTCATGTTCGAGACGGTCTGGGAGGAGAGGCCGGAGCGCTCGGCGAGCTCGACACGGCTCATCCCGGCCGGCTCTCGACGGATGAGATCCAGGATGACCGCCTGGTTGAAGCCGCCGACTGCAGGCAGGTTCGTTCCCCGTCGCATGCTGACCTTGCGTCCTCTCGTGAACCCTCCGATCGCCCGATTCTGCGTCATCGGTTGGCTCGTTGCGATCGGACGTGGCCGCTCCCTGTCAGGGAGGATCGCAGCGCCTCGCGCCAGTTGTCGGAGGGCGCGGGCAGATCGAACCCGACGGCCCGAACGCCGCGAAGCGTCCCGAAGCGATTGGCGGTGACGCCCTCCGGCGTCTCGATCGACCGGATGACCGCCTTGATCCCGAAGAGGCCGGCGATGATGGCTTCCGTCGCGGCGACTCCCGCGCTGCTCTCTCGATTGGACGCGCCCCGCTCCGCGACCCGATAGCGTCCAGCGCCGATGGCTTCAATCGCCTGACCCCAGACGGCACCCGACGTGGCCCGATGGAGGCGCCCGAGGAAGTCGGCCGCGGCATCGGCACGACCAATCTGGACGAGACCGTAGGCCGTCGCGCCAGGCCAGCCCGCGAATGCTCCAGACGCTCCGTGGTCCGGCCGGTCGGCAAACGGGGCGATCGGATCGTCCGGCGCGAGGGCATGCATCCAGTCGCCATCGATCAACACATTCTCGACGAAGTCGGCAAGCTCGTCGGCGACCCGGGCCTCGAGGTCGTCCGCCATCTCCGCGGCAACGAGCTGGAAGTCGAGACAATGACCGATCACGTCGTTGCCCGCCGGGTGCGCGATACGCCATCGGCCGCGACCGGCGTACTGGCCACGGACGGCTGTCGCGAGCTCTGCCGCGTGGACCGTCAGAGCCCTCGCCTCGTCGGGTCGTTCGAGCTGGCGCTCGAGCCACGCCAGCGCTCGGAGCATTCCGACCGATGCGGCGTTGAACGCGACGACGGCGTGACGATAGTTCGGGACGCATTCGAGGAGCTCCCACGGATCGTCCCCGAAGTCGACGAGGATTCCACCGGCATATGCTGCCCGCGCCGAATCCGGCGGAATCGCGATCTGACGCAGGTGGTCGATGACCGTGCGCCCACCCGCGTGCTCGGCGAGGAGCGCGACATCGCCGGTGACACCGACGTAGGCCTGGATGCATCGGAACAGGGCGTAGTCGTTCGCTGCGTAGTGATTGCCGACCGGCAGGAGGTGCCGGGTATCGAACGAATGCGACCTGTCGTACGGCTGACCGAGGGCGGCAACGATCCAGGCCCGCATCCCGACCGGCTCGAGCATCGAAGCGGTCCGCGCCCATTCCGAGAGATCCCAGAAGAACGTTGTCGTCGGCCCGAGCCGCGGTCCACCCGTCAGGAAAACCGGTCCGAGACTGCTCACGCCCGTGTTTCGCAGGTAGAGCGCGAGCAGGATTCCCGTGTAGTAGGTCCTGGCCAGGCCGGCACGGTCGGTCTCGAGCACGGGCAGGTATCCGGAGTGGTCGTCGTTCCCGGACGTGAAGGTATTGAGCCATAGCCGCCGCCATCGATCCGCGACGGCTGCCAGCGCAGCCTGCCCGTCCCGTGCCGCGTCGGCGGCACGCTTCACGATGGCCGCTCGGTCGACGCCCAGCTCGAGGGCGACCCACACCGTTTGCGACGTGCCCGGCTCGATCGACAGCTGCCAGTGAGCAACGGCGCGACCGTCCTCGATCGTGAACCGCGACGGCGACGGAGCAACCGCGTAGGCCGCGTAGGCAGCGCTGCGCGTATCGTCGATCACGATGACCCCGCGCTCGGCCGACGCCCGCCAACGTCCGGATCGCCACCACTCCGTCGTCCGCGCCACCTCGGTCCCGTCGACGCACAGAGACGCACGGCGGTCGCCGACGACAACCGAGAGGCGGGTCTCGCCAGCGGCGACTTCGTGGGGGGCCTCGACGTGCTCGCCTCCGATGGTCAGCCAGGGGCGACCGCAGCGGAGCCCGACCTGGAGTGAGTCCGCGTGATTGCCGTGGGTGAGAATGACGCCGGTCTGGGCGGGGTCGGCCAGGACGATGTCGACGTCCAGTCGTGTGCCAGCCTCGATCACGACCGGTGGCAGCCGCCATTCGGCGTCATCGCCGGCGAGAACGAAGGGTCCGCGCAGGGTGGTCCGATCGCCGCTCGGCGGGACCAGTCCGACCTCGGTGACCGATCCGATGACTGCAGGCAGCCGATCGCGAGCAACATCGGTCGTGGAGTGATCCGGCAAGGCCGACTCGATGAGCATCGCGTCGCCGTCCTCGTCGCGCTGGATGCCCGGCAGCCGAGCGCGCCCCAGACGAAGCGGTCGTGCGCCGGCCGGGAGGAGTTGTGCTTCGCGCGGCTCCTGGGCGATCGTTTCGGCGCGGATCCGCTCCGTCGCGTGGAAGTCGTGGTAGTTTCCGCGGCTCCACGGCGTGCCGTATGTCCAACCCCAATCGACCTCGGAGTGAGCGACTGCCGCGAGCAGTTCCTGGGTCAGGGTGACCTGACGGGGCCGATCCGAGGCGTTGGAGACCTCGATGCGCCACAGGACCCGGGTCGCCTCGTACGCCATCGACACGGTCGACCGGACCACCAGATCGTCGTACGCCGCCTCGCGGTCGACTCCCCACGGCGCCCACCGGAATCGCTGGGCAGCGCAGACGTGGCCGTCGACCCGCAGCACCCCGGTGTGGTAGCCGACGGCGTAAGGCGGGATCGCGAGCCATGACAGGGACGTCAGATCGGGATTGATGTGCGCCTGACCCCACTGGTTCCGGAGCGAGTGGAGGTGGACGAGCTCATCCCGATCGAGCCAGCCGCCGAGGATGTCATCGAGGGCGGGGAGACCGGGCGTCACCTGGACGCCCCGGCCATGAGCCCGCGGATGAACTCACGCTGGGTCAGGAGATACCCGACGACCGGGATCGCCGCGGCCAGGAACATGATCCCGAAGAGCTGCCCGTAGTCGGTCGAGTAGGTGCCGAGCGACACGTAGATGCCGGTCGTGATCGTCTGGCCCTGTCGTGGGCCGAGGATGAACAGCGGGTTGAGGAAGTCGTTCCAGACCCACAAGGCGAGGAAGATCCCGACCGTTGCCGTCGCCGGCCGGACGAGCGGCAGCACGATCTGCCACCAGACGCGAACGTCGGACGCACCGTCGATCCGGGCCGCCTCGATGAGGTCGCGCGGGACCGTCCGCAGGAAGCCGACGTAGACGAAGACGCCGAACGAGAGATAGCCGCCGCCGACGTTCGACAGGATGAGTCCGGGGTAACTGTTGTTCAGCCCGATTGCCCTCAGCAGCTGGACGATCGGCAACAGCACGGTCTGCGGCGGCACCATGAGCCCGAGGGCGAACACGACCAGCAGCAGGGACCTGATTCGTGGCCGCTGCTGGGACAGCCAGAAGCTCAGGGCAGATGACAGCGGGATGAGGATCCCAACGCTCAGGACGGTGATCACCAGCGAGTTCGCCACGCCAGCCGTCACGAGGTGGTCGCGTCGATCGAGGGCGGTCGTGAGGTTGTCGAGCGTCGCGGGAGCCGGCAGCCCAAGCGGACTCAACAGGATCTGCGCCTGCGACTTGAACGCGCTCGCCAGGGCGATATAGACCGGCAGGACGAAGAGGAGCACCGCGAGGATCGCGACCACGAGCTGACTGGCATCGCGTCGGCGGAGACGAGACTGAATCACAGGTCGGCCTCTCGGCGTCGCAGCAGGCCGGTCAGGGAATAGGCGATGACGGTCGTCGCGACGAGCAGGAACATGGCGATCGCAGACGCATAGCCAAAGCGGTTGGTCGTGAACGCCACGGTGATGAGGTAGAACGCGGTCGTCTGGGTGGAGTTGGCTGGTCCACCGCCGGTCAGGACGGCGATCACGTCGTAGAGCTTGAACGTGGTGATCAGGCAGAGGACGATGCTGATCGTCATGCCGGGGGCGATCATTGGCAGCGTCACGAAGCGGAATCGGTCGAGTGCGGTCGCGCCGTCGATCCGCGCCGCCTCGTAGAGCTCGCCGGGCACCGACTGCAACGCCGCCACGTAGACGACGGTCGCGAAGGCGATCGTCGCCCAGCTGACGACCACGCAGACCGAGAGGAGCGCCAGATCGGGCGTGCCGATCCACGAGATCGGCTGATCGACGAGCCCGATGCCCCGCAGGAACGTGTTGAGCAACCCGTTCTGGGTCAGGATGCTCCGCCAGATGAAGGCGACGATCACGCCCGACAGGACCTGAGGGATGAAGATCAGCGTCCGCATGAGTCGATACCCGACCGACGGGCGGTTGAGCAGCATCGCGAAACCGAGGCCGACGACATTCGACACGATCGTCACGACGATGACGACGACGATCGTGAAGCGCAGGCTCGTAAGGAGGCGTGGGTCGCCGAACAGCTGCCGATAGTTGTCGAGACCGACGAACGCACTCTCGGCTCGCAGTGGGTTGCGGTCCGTGAAGCTGGTGGCCAGGCTGCTCGCGATCGGGTAGAGCAGGAACGCGATGTACAAGCCGATCGCGAGCCAGGCGACCGGGGCGAGGCCGGTGGGCCTCGCCCAGCTGCGGCGGCTACGGGACATGAGTTCGTGCCTTCCGAGA
>Ga0209488_10003727_pt1 | contig 12142 bp, 9 predicted proteins | sample Rivendell_Oct201_8_FD_188349 | JGI IMG/M metagenome (GOLD analysis project Ga0209488, IMG submission 188349) | Vadose zone soil microbial communities from the Eel River Critical Zone Observatory, Northern California, USA -... | ecosystem: Environmental > Terrestrial > Soil > Vadose zone >...
GCCCTTGGGTCCATATTCGGCCGCCCATGCTTTGGTCAGCAGATTGATGGCGGCTTTGCTTGATCCATAGAGGCTCAAGCCCGCTGCGCCGTAATCGGCGACCATCGTTGAAACATTGACGATTGCTCCTTTGCCTCGCTGCGTCATCAACGGGGCAAGCTCGGCGACCAGGAAATAGGGAGCCTTCACATTGAGCGCATAGACGTCGTCGAATGACTCCTCGCTCGTTTCATGCGTCGGGCCGGATGGAAACACGCCGGCGTTATTGATCAAAACGTCGACATGGCCGTTTCCCAGCTCGACGGCCTTTTTCGCGGCCGCACGGGCGCTCGCAGCATCGCGAAGGTCGGACGAGATGAAATCGGCTTTCCCGCCCGCCGCCCGTATTTCGGCAATCGTCCGTTCACCACGTTCCACGTTGCGGCCCACGACCATGACATGGACGCCCGACTGTGCCAGTTTGTCGGCTACCGCGCGGCCGATACCGCTCGTCGCTCCTGTGATAAGGGCTGTGGTCGTCATGGCGCCTCCTTGTCTCGTTCTTTTCGGCCGCCGGCCTTCAATTTCAATTTCATCCGTGACATCGCTCCTATCGCCGGCCTAACTCCGTCCCAGTCCATTCAGTTCCCGAGTTCATTGCCTACGCCAAATCCAATCCCGCCAAGATCAATATGGCGTGGGGCGGCACTGGGTCCGACCAGCACGTTGCCGGCGAACTCTTCAAGACCATGACCGGAGTGCAGATGAACCACGTGCCCTATCGCGGCTCGGCGCCCGCACTGACCGATACTCTGGCTGGACAGGTGCAGGTGTTATTTGATGTCCCAACGTCGTCGATCGAGTACATCAAATCAGGTAAGCTTCGCGCATTGGCGGTGACGGGCACGACGCGATCGGAGTTGCTGCCGGACATTCCGACCGTTGGCGATTTCGTGCCAGGCTACGAGGCGAGTAATATTCGTGGCATCGGCGCACCGAAGAGCACATCCGCTGAAATTATTGCCAAGCTCAACATGGAGATCAACGCTGCCCTCGCCGATCCGAAAATTCGGGCGCGGCTCGCCGACCTGGGTGGTACTCCAATTCCGATGACGCCGGCCAATTTCGGCAAGCTCATCGTCGATGAAACTGAGAAGTGGCGCAAGGTGGTAAGGTTCGCGGGCATCAAGCCCGAGTAGCTCGTGCCGCGACATTCCATAAACGTCCGATCAGCGGATCCAGCTACGTCCGACACAGCTATGTCCGTGCCGCAAACTCGCATCTACACGGGGATTCCGCTACCGCCCGACGGAGTACTTCGTAAACGCGCCGCCCGCCTGGACGATCGAGTTCGGCCCTTCGGCGGCGTAGACGTTGCCGTCGGCATCGACGGCCACGCCTTCTCCCGCCGCGCCCTGATACACCCGATCGGCGCGTTCGAACGGTGGGATGAACCCGGTGACGCGATCCTCGTCGACCGGGCCGATCCGGACGCCATTACGCCAGTTCGGGTGGTTGTATGGGCCCGACTCCGAGTCGATCACATAGACCGTGTCGCCCTTGATGAAGAGGCCGCTGGGGCGGCTGAAATTATAGCGCGACTCAAGGTACGTTCCGTTCTGATCGAAAATCTCGATGCGCTGGTTGCCGCGATCGGCCACCCACAGGCGGCCCCGCGCATCGAACACGAGCGCGTGCGGAGTGCGGAACTCGCCGTGACGCACGCCTATACCGCCCCACGATTTGATGAACTTACCCTCGGGCGAGAACTTGCTGATGCGCGATGTGGCGCCGCGCTTGATGCCCTCGGCGACCGCGTTCGCAGTTGTCATGCCCTGCGCTTCGTGTCCGTCGGACACGTAGATGCTGCCGTCGGGGCCGATAACGACGTCGTTCGGCTGGTTGAACTGACCGTCGGCATTGCCGGGCTTGCCCGCAACGCCCAGGCTCAGCAGCTTCTCACCCTTCGGGCTGAACTTGTGGACTTGATGTCCCTTGGTGCCCGCCTTGTTGCCCGCGAAATCGGCGATCCATACGTTGCCTTCCTTGTCCAGGCCGATGCCGTGCGGCGTGACCATGATGCCCTTGCCGAAGTTTGCAAGTACCGCGCCGGTCTTGCGATCGAACTTGAAGATGGGATCGACCGGTGTATTGTCGCAGTCGACGCCACCGCCCCCGGCACCGCCGACGGCTCCCGCGCCGCAGCGCTCGTAGGCCCAGATGTTGCCGTCGATGGGATCGACATCGATGCCGGCCGTGGTGCCCCACTTGCGGCCCGCGGGTAGTTGACCCCAGTTTCGGGTCACGACCGGAGCCGGGTTCGGCAGTCCCTCTCCGGTGGCCGCATTGCCCGTCATTGCGCTCCGAGCGTTCGATGGCTGCGGCTGGGCGCGGGTGTCGATGTTCTGCGTCGCCATGACGACCACAGCGCCGAGGCCGAACACGGATACCATGACTCGTGATAGTTTCATGGAAGGCTCCTTTGTTTGGAGTGATAAGAACTCGTTGCGCTACTTGTGCCGAAAGGTCCGTAGAGCGCAATAGCGGCGGCGCGCGGCTTCGCGCCAACGCGTATTGCGCCGTCCCACCGCGAGGTTCGCGGCGCAATAAAGCAATTGCGCCCTACGCACTGCACCGCTGCTATGCTCCGCCACGCGCTATTTCTTCCCGACTGGCACCGGAATTCCCGCAATCTTCACATTGACCGAACCCAACGTGTTTCGGGTGGTGAAGTAGAGCGTTTTCCAGTCGTCGCCCCCGAACCCGATGTTGCTGGTCGAAGACTGTCCGTGGCCGATGCGGCCGAGTTTCCTGCCCTTCGGATCGACAACCCAGATGCCGCCGGAGCCGCCGGTGTAGACATTGCCTTCGATGTCGACCTTGATGCCGTCGGGATTTCCCGGCGCGCTGCCGCCGAGATCGGCAAAGAGCCGCTCGGTCTGTTTAGCGAGCAAGCCGTTGGGTAGGACATCGAAGGCCCAGATTCCGCGCCGGCGCGAATCGACGATGTAGAGCACTTTTTCATCGGGCGAGAACGCGAGCCCATTGGGATTGACGAAATGATTGATCAACAGCGTCATGGTGCCGAGATCGGGCGTGACACGGAAGACGCCGGAATAGAGCAGTTCCTGATTTTCGGGTTGGACGCTCGCGGCCGGATCGGTGAAATAAATCGCGCCATCGGATTTCACCACGACGTCGTTCGGCCGGTTGAGGCGCTTGCCCTGGAAACTGTTGGCGATCACGGTCGGACTGCCGTCGAGTTCTTGCCGGGTGACGCGGCGGCTGTCGTGCTCGCAGGCCAGAAGCCGGCCCTGCAGATCGCGGGTCAACCCATTGGCTCGGTTGGTCGGCTCCTTGTCGAGCGTGACGGCTTTGCCCGGCGTATATTTCAGGCGCTTGTTGTTGTGAATGTCGCTGAACAGGAGGTAGCCGCCTTCCTTCCACCATACCGGCCCTTCGGCGGGTCCAAGTTCGCCGCCAAAGCCCGCGCCGAGTTCCTTGATCGGTTCGGAGGTGGAGATGATGCGGTCGAGACCAGGGTCGAGTTTTTCAATTCCTTTTGCGGCTTGCGCCCAACCGGCACGCACGCCGGTCAAGGCAAGACCGCCGGCCGCGCCCGCTATCTCCAACATGCGCCGGCGTGACATTGCGTTTCGAGCATGCATGGCCAATCTCCTTTGCCAATCCCCCTTGCGATGATTGTAGACTGGAAATTGGGGTCTGTCCCTCATTACCCGCCAGTCCGGCAGTGCATCTTCCTCCATGCATTGGGCCGCATACTCCAGATGACGCGTTGAGTTTTGGCGTGACTTGCGCGATTCATGTCTGATAGGGATTCATGTGGGGAATCCCGGTCAAAAATCGAGGAGGAAACGATGGCAAGTGCACCGTCAGCTTTCGGGTCTGCGAACTGCTTGCCGATCCGGCCGCCCCGATTGCTCGCGGTTCTTGCCTGTCTGATGCTGACAGGCACCCTTGTTGCCCGCGCGGCCGAGACCACCTACGAGCGCCGCCTCAATCCCGAGCCGCAGAACTGGCTCACGCACCATCGTGATTACAATGGGCAGCGATTCTCGCCACTCGACTTCATCAACAAGTCTAATATCAAGGGCATGAAGCTCGTGTTCGCAGTCGCGCTCGGCGGCACTTCGCGCGACGATAGCCTCGAAGCGACGCCGCTCGTTGAGGACGGCTTCATGTACGTGGTTGACAGCTCGGGCATCGTCTCCAAAATCGACGTGCGATCCGGCAATTCGGGCCCGATCATGTGGCAGATGAACCCGAAGCAGGGAAAGCCCGACCGCAATCGCGGCGTTGCCCTGTGGGGCAATCTTGTCATCTCGGTCACCGGCTACGACGGCCGCGTGGTCGCAACCGACAAGGAAACCGGGAAGGTCGTGTGGGAGAAGTTTGTACTCGATCAGTCGGAGGTTGGCCTCACCGAGTTGACCGCGGCTCCGCTCGCCCTCAAGGACGCAATTCTCGTCCCCAGCTCAGGCGGTGATCACGGCGTGCGGAGTTGGCTGGCCGCGCTCGAACCCGCGACCGGCAACTTGCTGTGGAAGACCTATTCCATCCCGGCTCCAGGCGAGCCTGGCAGCGAGACCTGGAAGGACAAGACCAACGCGTGGCTGACTGGCGGTGGGGCCTTCTATGGCACCGGTTCGTATGATCCCGACGCCAACCTGACCTATTGGGGATCGGGAAATCCCGTTCCGGCCTACGATTCCAGCTACCGCCCGGGTGATAATCTCTACACCAACAGTGCGCTCGCACTCGACGCCGCCACCGGGAAGATCACGTGGCATCACCAATATACGCCCAACGACAACAGGGATTACGACGAAACCGGCAGCCACATCATCATCGATAGCAAGATCAATGGCGAGGACCGCAAGCTCCTGGTCCACCCCGCCCGTAACGGCTTCGAATACGCGTTCGACCGCATCAGCGGGCAGTTTCTGACCGCTGGTCAGACCGTGCGGCAGGTGACCTGGACCAAGGGCATCGACCCGAAGACCGGCAAGCCGCTGGACTACGATGCGAGCAAGGACATCCAGCTCTACGCCGCCTCCGCCGACTCAATTCTGGACAAGGGAACGCGCCAAATCTGCCCGTATGTTGCCGGCGGCACCAATTTCTGGCCATCATCCTATAGCCGCAAGGCCGGTCTGCTCTACGTGCCTACCCATGAGGGCTGCGGGCGCGTCACTACGGACACCAGCGCCCATGTCATCGGCCGAATCACCGGTGGCGCGGGGGGCGACGTCGGGCGCATCACCGGCAGCCTGCTTGCGATTGACCCTGCCACGAGCGAAGTCAGGAAACGGGTGGACGTGCCGTATCCGAATTCCGCCGGTGTGCTATCGACGGCAGGAGGCATCGTGGTCACGGCAATGATTGACGGCACCATCCTCGCCTACGACGACCAAACTCTTGACGAATTGTGGCGATTCAACGTTGGTTCGGGCTTCAACGCGCCGCCCATCACCTACGCGGTGAATGGCAAGCAATACATCGCGATTGCATCGGGTCTATGCTGCGACGGTCGTGGCGGCCCGCTGCCGCGCAATAGTCGCGGTCGGGTTGCCCGTACCCCGGAATTGCGGACGCAGGGCAATGCCACGTTGGTGTGGATATTCGGTTTGTAATCACCTCTGTCGGTCATCACATGAGGAACAGGTGTCATCTGCTCCCGATCGTTACGTCGGCATCCTCGCCGGTACCACCGGGTTCGCCGTCCCGTCCAAGACTGAGCAGATCGTATGGTCCGCTCCGGCCGGGCTTGCGATAGATGTAGGGACGGCCCCAGGGATCGAGAAAGCGCGTATCCCCTGCGACATAGGGCCCACGCCAGCCCGCTGGCCCCGGCGGCGCCTCGACCAGCGCGCGCAGGCCGACGTCTTGCGACGGATAGTCGCCAAGCTCGAAACTGTACTGCTCGATCGCGGTGGTGAGCGCAACGATTTGCGCGCGCGCCATGGCGGCGCGCGCCATACCACGAGAGCGAAAGAGATTGACGCCGGTGAGCGCCGCGATCGGCAGCAGCATCGCGAGGACGACAGCGATACCGACCAGCCTGGAGCGAGTCCGAGGCTGGACGCGTACCGGCTCGTCAAGTTCCGGCCTCTCGCCTTCGCGGGCATCGTGGCCGGTCGACGTGTGCGCCATGGCATGATCGGACCATGGCCCGAACGCGAGACGGAGTGCGCACACATAGCTGGTGCTGGCCGGGCGCGCCGTACTGAGAATGCGCACGCGGCCCGCAGCACTTTGATACCAGCCGATGCACGTCCGGCCGGCGGCGATGACCGGTGTTGATCCGATAGCGTCCGTGACCGCGATCTCGCGTTCGATAAGGCGCGTGGCTTCCGAAGGCGTCGAGAGGCGAGGAGGCAAAAGATACAGCGTCTTGCCGGCGAAGCCGCGCTCCCGGATGTGGCCGAGTTCCCACTGCACCCCTTGCGTATCGTCGGCGACGACGACGATCGCTTTTGCTTGCGACGCAAGCTCGGCCACCGCGGAGCGCCATTCCGTATCGTGAAAATAGGCACGCGCCGCCCCGAATGGCGGCGGCGATCCGGGCAGGCCGATGGCAACGACCGGTCCAATCGGCGTGGCTTCCTCCAACAGGACATGGTCGAGACGCGGCCTGGAATCGCCGAGCGCCAGGATGCGTCGAAACAGTGGCCGCCGCGGCAGCGCAAGCTCGACCTGATCGTCGATGAATGAGCGCAGGAACAGGATCGGCGCGCGCGCATCGGTGCTGCTCACATCCGCCAGCGACAATCGTGCAGACCGGCGCGCGAGCAAGCGTATGGTCGCGGCCACGGCCAGGCCCAGCGCGATCATGATCAACGGGCCGATCGTGACAGAGGCTGCCACGATGCACTGCGTGAACCCTGCCGGCCGTTCCCCTGAGTGGTACAGGATACAGAGCTGGAACGCGGCCGGAAGTTCGGTCGAGACAACCTTGACGACGCCGTAGAGTGCGCCCCCGAGCGCAAGCGTGAGCGCCACGGCCGTGAGTACGAACAGCAATGTGGTGGCGACGCGCCGCCGCTTCGGAAGCCAGCGGCAGATCGGATGAATGCCAAGGGCGCGCGCGCAGGCCTGTGCGGCCGCAAACCGATCGTAGGGAACGCTCGTGAGCAACCGGCAAGTCGCTTCCGCGGTTCGCGCCAGACGCCAGCCGTCGAGCACGACGCGCAGCCCGAACCCCGTGGAGACGAGCGCCAGAACAACGAACATCGCCTGCATCGGCCACCCCAGCTCTGCCTTGAGCTTCAGGAGCTGGGCCAACGGGACGATTGCCAACGAGCCGCCGACAACCAGCGCCCCCAACAGGATCGGCGCGCGCCAGAGCTGCGCGATCGACCACGACCACAAGAAGAAGAACCAGATCGCCGCGGGCGCCGACGTCAGCAGATAAAGCCGCGCCGGATTGTCGCCGGGCATAATTGCGGCGACGACAAGCACAATGGCCCAGACGATCAGGTTGACTGAGGCGAGGCTAGCCAGAAACGCCGCAATCTCGACGCGCCGCTCAATGTCGTCGAGGCGAATCTCTACGCCGTCGTCGCCCATGCCGCCACCGTGCCTTGTCGCGATGTCGCCGCCATCTGGTTCATTCATAACACAGGCGCGTCGCTTCGCCCTCGCCGGCATCGTATCGCGGATTTGGTGCCGGCACTTTGGCGGCGAAGTGGAGAGACGCACGGCGGGGCGAACTGGCGCATTCATGTCGTGGTCGGCCACGGATCCGGGCGCGTCCGCAGCTCCCGAAATGCCAACTCGAATTCCAAGATAATGTGCTATGCAACAAATCGACGTGATGTGCCAAATCCCGACATGCCCCTTCGCATCGACGCGACGTTGGGGTAGCCTGATGAGCATGGCGCCGGCGCTGTGAGCGGTGATTTGCGGGGAGCAAGCCATCATGAAAATGGGAATTCGGCGTCGGCGATTTATGCACCTCGCGGCTGGCATTATCGCGTTGCCGGCCGTATCGCGAATTGCGCGAGCACAAGCCTATCCGAACCGGTCCGTACGCATCGTCGTCGGCTTTACCGCCGGCAGCGCGTCTGACATCCTCACGCGCCTGATCGGGCAATGGCTGTCGGAGCGGTTCGGCCAGCCCTTCGTCATCGAAAATCGGGGAGGCGCCGGCGGCAGTCTAGGCGCCGAGATGGTGGTACGCGCTACGCCCGACGGCTATACGCTCCTCTACTGCAGCTCCGCCGACGCAATAAACGCGACAGTCTATAACAACCTCAATTTCAATTTCATGCGCGATATCGCGCCGGTCGCGAGTATCGCTCGCGGTCCGAATGTCCTGGTAGTCCATCCGTCGTTCCCGGCCAAGACTGTCTTGGAATTCATCGCACATGCCAAGACCAATCCCGGCAAGGTCAACTTTGCCTCGGCCGGCATTGGCACCGTGGCCCAAATGGCCGGAGAATTGTTCAAGGCCATGGCCGGAATAGACTTGGTACATGTGCCCTATCGCGGCCTTGGACCCGCGCTGAGCGATCTGATCGGTGGACAGGTGCAGTCGATATTTTCCACCATGCCCCCGGTGATCGAACTCGTAAGGACCGGCAAGCTGCGGGCGTTGGGAGTGACTTCGGCCATGCGCTCGGAGGCGCTGCCGGACCTGCCGACCATTGGGGATTTCCTGCCGGGCTACGAAGTGACCTTGCTGAGCGGCCTTGGCGCACCTAAAAGCACGCCCGCCGAAATCGTCGAGAGACTCAATAAGGAAGTCAACGCGGCCCTGGCCGATTCGGGATTCAAGTCGCACCTTGCCGACCTCGGCAACGTGCCAGTATCAATGGCGTCCGCAGATTTTGGCATGCTTCTCGCCGACGAGACCGATAAGTGGGCCAAGGTGATCCGGGCAGCTAACATCAAGGCAGGGTAAAGAGCCGTTCCATGAAAGTTACTCACGCTCAAGATACAGGCCGAAAAGAAGACAACTTTATCGTCCGCGATTTTCGTTTCCAGACCGGCGAAACGTTACCGGAACTTCGCCAGCACTATGTAACGCTTGGAATGCCAAAACGAGATTCGGCGGACCGGGTCACGAATGCCGTGCTGCTGTTGCACGGCACGAACGGCAGCGGAAAAGCCGTTCTTGACAATTTTGGCAGTGAACTCTTCGGGAGCGGGCAGCCGCTCGATAGCGCAAAATATTATCTGATCATCCCGGACGGCGTCGGATGTGCCGGCTCCAGCAAACCGAGCGACGGTTTGCGCGCCAAATTTCCGCGCTACGGCTACAACGACATGGTTGAGGCGCAGAAGCTGCTCGTCTCGGAGGGACTTGGTGTCAATCACCTGCGGCTGGTGCTCGGCCTTTCGATGGGCGCTATGCACACGTGGATATGGGGCGAGAAATTTCCTGATATGATGGACGCCCTGATGCCGCTGGTATCGATGCCGGGGCCGATTAGTGGCCACAATTTATTCTATCGACGGGTGATCACCGAATCGATCCGCAACGACCCGGACTATAATGGCGGCGACTACGTCAAACAGCCGTCACACTGGATCTACACCATACCAGCTCAACGCATCATGACCGGAAGTCGTGTGCGGACCTATGAAGCTGCACCGACCAGGGCGAAAGCCATCGAACTGTTCGATAAGATCGTCGATGACGCCCGTCGGCTCGACGCCAATGACTATCTCTACGGTTTCGAGGCGTCGTGGGATTACGATCCCGAACCAGACCTGGGCAAGATCAAAGCACGCCTTCTGTCGGTCAACTTTGCCGACGACATGGTAAATACCCTCGAACTCGGCTTAGTGGAGCGGGCAGTCGCGAAAATTCCAAACGCCCGCTCCGTCATCGTACCTGCCAGTGACAAATCCCATGGCCATTTAGGTTCGCGGTATCCAGAGCTCTGGAAGCACTATCTTGTCGAACTCCTGGATTCCTTGTCGTGAATAGACCGGTTGCCGGATGCCCGGAAAAGTCGCCAGAAATGCAGATCGATCGCTCCGCAGTAAACGGGATTTTGCCTATAGTAGAAAACACATACATTGAGCATTCAAAGCGCACAAAGTGCAACGCGACAGGAGGCGACTATGAAACTTCTCCGCAGACAATTTCTGCATCTGGCCGCGGGCGCGGGCGCGCTGCCAGCTTTGTCGCGATTTGCGCGGGCGCAAGCCTATCCATCGCGGCCAGTGCGCATCATCGTCGGATTTGGTGCTGGCGGCACGCCCGACATCAACGCGCGCCTGATAGCTCAATGGCTGTCGGAGCGGTTAGGCCAGCAATTTATTATAGAGAACCGACCTGGCGCTGGCGGGAATATCGCCGCCGAGGCGGCGATGCGCGCGCCGGCTGATGGCCATACACTGCTCTGGGTCAATGCAGCGAATGCGGTCAGCGCGACGCTTTACGACAAGCTCAATTTCAATTTGATTCGTGACATTGCGCCGGTCGCGGGCGTGACCCACGGGCCCCAAGTCATGGAGGTGCTTCCTTCATTCCCAGCGAAAACAGTTCCGGAATTTATCGCCTACGCCAAGGCCAATCCGGGCAAGATCAACATGGCATCGAGTGGCACCGGAAACCTGAGCCACGTTTCGGGCGAACTCTTCAAGATGATGACGGGCGTGGAGATGCTGCACGTGCCTTATCGTGGAGCTGGCCCTGCGCTGAATGACCTTCTCAGTGGACAGATGCAGGTCATGTTCGACGCCATGCCCTCGTCTATTGCGCACATCAGGGCAGGCAAATTGCACCCATTGGCAGTAACCACCGCGATGAGGTGGGAAGGGCTCCCTGATATCCCGACAGTAGGCGACTTCGTGGCGGGTTATGAAACCAGCGTCTGGTCCGGCATCGGCGCGCCCAGGAACACCCCCACCGAGATCGTCGATAGGCTCAACAAGGAGATCAATGCGGGCCTCACCGATTCCAAGATCAAGGCGCGGCTTTTGGACCTCGGCGGGATGGTGCTTGCAGGCTCGCCTGCCGATTTCGGCAAGCTCATCGCCGACGAAACCGAGAAGTGGGGGAAGGTCGTAAAATTTGCGGGCATCAAGCCCGAGTGACCGAGACCCACCCGGGACGTTAATTGATAGAATGATGGCTGGCGAATCTCACACTTCGCATTCGGGCTTCCGGCCAATCCAGAAAATCGCTACCATCCGGTCCAACTCGGGGTTCATCTGGGAAATCCCGAGTGTGACAAATATGGGAGGACTGCCAAATGCGGACAGCGATTATTTTAACGGCTACTCTGCTGTCATGTAGCTTCGGATTGAGCGCCAATGCTCAGCAAGCGGACATGACCTTCTTCATCACCAGTGCCGGTCCGGGCAAGGGCGCCGACCTTGGCGGGCTCGCCGGCGCGGATGCCCATTGCCAGTCGCTGGCGCAGGCTGCAGGCGCGGGCAACAAGACCTGGCGGGCCTATCTCAGCACAAACGGGCGCGGCGGCGCGAACGCGGTCAACGCGCGTGACCGTATCGGCAATGGTCCATGGCAGAACGCCAAGGGCGCCGTCATCGCGACCAGCGTCCCCGATCTGCACAGTGCAAATAACAAGATCAACAAGGCCAATGCACTCGACGAAAAAGGACAACCGATCAAGGTGCGGGGTGACAGGCCAAACATGCATGACATTCTGACCGGTTCGGACAAGGACGGCCGTGCATATCCGAGCAACATGGACCTCACCTGTGCGAACTGGACCAGCAGCGGCCCTGGTGTCGCCATGCTCGGACACGCTGATCGCGAAGGTAATCCTCCCGTGGCCGGCTCCCAGAATGTGGCAGCCTATACGGAGACCGCGACATCCTGGAATGCTACTCACACGTCGCGCAGTTGCTCCCAGCCGGACTTGATCGCCACGGGTGGCAATGGGCTCTTCTATTGCTTCGCCGCGCGATAAGAGCCTGCGCAGGAATAAAGACCCGTTCGTAGTTCCGCGTTTACGCGGCCTATAATCGCGTGCCATGAAGAAAGAGCCGCCCGCGGCGAAGCCGCCGTAAAGGCGGAACTACAAACAAAGCCGCACGATTCGGTTATTGTTGAAAGTGTCCTAAGGACACTCCGAACAATAAGTGCTACGTTTCAGTCGATTGCCGGGGTCGGATAGTGTAGTTCCATTCCGGATGGAAGGCATGCCCCGTTATGTTG
>Ga0209488_10003728_pt1 | contig 12142 bp, 11 predicted proteins | sample Rivendell_Oct201_8_FD_188349 | JGI IMG/M metagenome (GOLD analysis project Ga0209488, IMG submission 188349) | Vadose zone soil microbial communities from the Eel River Critical Zone Observatory, Northern California, USA -... | ecosystem: Environmental > Terrestrial > Soil > Vadose zone >...
CACCACTCCCTCACCGAAGACACCGCCGGGCAAGCATGGGGTCAGCAACCCGAAGCCGAACGGGCCATTGCACAGCGATGGTGGGGCCACGTTCGCGGTACAGGACAATGCGAACGTACGGGCGGATCGATTCTTGAATCCGCCGACGAAGAATACCAGTCCGGGGAATAACGCACCGTTCCCGCCAGCGAACCCGCCGACCAGCGGCGGCCGAACACCCAAAGGAGGCTAAATCGTGGACATCGTAACAATTCTTGAACGCGTGGCGACCTCGCACAGCGCCACGGTGTATGTGCCGAAAGAAGAAGCGGGCGAGCTGACTGACGACGATATCAAGACGCTGAATGTGGAGCATGGCATTCTTGCGGTGGAGGACGTGGTGCGGGATGCCTGGGCATTCAGCCGAGGCGTGCCGGAGGAAGTGTTGCAGGCGCACCAGGCGGAAACTGCACCGGCTGAGGTTGCGGCGACACCTGTCGAGATATCTTGAGCAGCCAGAAGCTTCCGCAGATTGTTGAAGTCGAGTGGGTCGATTCTGTCGGCACCGGTGGCTGGCGTGGCCGCGATGAACGGATCGCATCAACGCTGATCCAAGATATGGACCATCGAACGGCAGGCTATCTTCTCAAGATAGATAAGGCTTTCATCATCGTTGCTCAAAGTGTCGGCGATCACAACCCAACGGTGGCCGACACGATCCAAATTCCACGCCGTGCTATCAAGCGAATAGTCAAGATCAAGCGAGCATGATTGATGCCAGGTGGTAGGCCATACAAGAAGCCGGTATCTAAAGCACAGGCGCGCTTGTTCGGAGCTGCGGCTGGTGGTCAAATAGCGGGGTTCAGTCCGACTGAGGCCAAGAACAAGCTGCGCGGAGTCAACACCGCGAAACTGCCGGCGCGCAAGAAGGCCAAGAAATAGCGGCATGGCGGGGCAGAACTCGCAGGACCTGACGCGCCAGACGGTCGATCGCTTCAAGGCACGAGCCACCGAGTACGCGCAGGGGATTGCACAACGGATGGGCGCGCCGGCAGCCGGTGTGAAGCTCGACAACGAGCAGATCGTCAAGTTGTGGCAGTTCAGCTCACACCCGGATCCGGGCGCAGCATTCTCGCAGTTGAAGATGGGTGGCATGTCGGATGGCGAGGCGCTCGACCAGGTACATCCGTATCGGAGGAAACTGTTCCAGGCGCCGACCGTGAAAGAACAGGTCGACAAGGCCGAGAAGATCAAGGCCATGGCTGAGGGCCAGTCGTAATGCCGATCACGATTGCGCCTGATCCGAACAAGCCCGGCAACTGGATCTGGGTGGATCAGAAGACAGGACAGCCGGCAACTCAACCGGGTGGGGAAGGTACGCCGTTTACCGCGCCATCCGACCAACCGGCACCACCGCCGGCCGCAACCGGACCGACCACGCCGCCAGGGCCGGCGGCGTTGAGTCTCGACATCACCCAGATCAGGGACCCGCAGACGCGGGAACTAGTCAGTGGGCTGATTCAGCAGCAAAGCGGGTACACGACGCAACTCGGGGCCGCGGCACAGGCGTACCAGGACGCGGTCAAGCGCATGCAGGCGATGAGCCCGGATGACGCGAACTATCGCTATGCGGTCACCAACGTCGATTCTGCGATGGCGACGTGGACTGCGGCCCAGAACAACATCATCCGTGGCCAGGAGTCCATCGCCAACACGATCCAGAAGGCGATTGATTCCAAGTCCCTGGAGCCGCAGTGGCAGGGGCTGGCCGACAAGTACACCGCCGATGCAGCGGAAGCGCGGCAGAAGACCGCAGATGCCGCGGCCGCAGCTCCGGGGGAGCGAGCGCTCGTCGTTGCGCAGGCTACGGCGCAGGCGGCCAATGCGTCACTGGCGAATGCTCAAGCATCGAATCTAGCGGCACTCCAGCCGGCGACGATCGCGAACCTGACGGGACAGGCGAATCAGGCCAACGCCAGCGCCGCGAGCCTAATGGCGCAGGCTGGCAAGACAGATGTCGAGACAAAGAAGGCGCTCATCGACCTGGGCGTCGAGCCGCGGGCGGCGGAAGCCACGACCGGCACGCTCGAGGCCAATCGCGCGATTGCCGAACGCAACCTGGCCAACTTACCGACGCCTGAGCAGGCCGGGCGGATAACCGAAGCTGGTATTGCCGGGACGCAGGCCACCACGGCGCAGACGCAGGCGACCACGGCCAAGGCGCAGCTCGGGCCGACGTTCGGGTTGCAGCAGCAGATCGATGCTATCAAACAGATCAGCGACCAGATGCGGAACGGGGCGATTCCGCTGGGTGCGGACCCGTCGAGCGCGATTCAGAACATGAATGACAGTCTGAACCGCTATCTACAAGCCACCATTGGCGGGACCACGGTGTCGGCGGCCTCGCAAGCGGCACAGACGGCCCAGGAGAATCTCAGGCAGCAAGACATCACTCAGCGGCAGCAGGACACCACGCTCCAGGGCCAGGGCATCAGCGGTGCAGCCAGCGCCTTCGGGAGCGCCATCAGTCCGTTGATCGGCGCGGTGAAGGATCTGCCGGCGGGCAGTACCGCGCTCGGTCCGGCCGCGGCATCGATGTTCGCACCGTTCCTCGCAGCCGCGGGCGGCGGCCTGGTCAAGCCTCCTGCTCAGGTCGCCGCCCCGGCATTACCGCCGTTCATGCAGAACTTCACCGGCGGTGGTGGCGGCGGTGGGCAGGCTCCGCAGACGTCCGCGCCGGTGACCATCAATATCGGTGGTGGTGGTGCAGGCGTAGCGCCACCAGCCCCGGCTGGGGCCCCCGCTCCAGCCGGTGGCGGGCTGCCGAGCTTCATGCAGGGATCGCAGGTGGGTACGCCTGATTTCGTGGACAGTCTGAAGCAGGACACGCTGAGCAAGATTCAGAACTGGACGGGCGCAGGATCTAACCTGGCGGGTGCGAACCCGAGCGCGAACTGGGCGGCTGGCTGATGGCAACCTTCCAAGTGCAAATGCCCGATGGATCTGTACGGTCCGTGCAGGGCACGACGCTGTCCGCGGCGATCAACAACGCCGGTGCGGGCGCCAGTGCGCCATCGGCAGCGCCGAGTGCTGCACCAGCCGCGCCGGCAGCGCCGAGCAACCCTGGACCGCTGCCACAGACCACGGCCGACAATCCGTATGGCGGGGCACAGGGTCAGTGGTCGACGATCAATGGTCCACGTACCGTGCCGCAGATGGCCGCCGAGCTTGCCGCGGCGAACTACGGCGGGGCGACTGATCCCGGCAGCATCCTGGCCGCGTACCAGCGCACGACGGGTGGCTCTGTAGGTCCAACGAGCGCGGCACCGGGCGTGACATCGCCAGCAGTGAATGCGGGTGGCGTGTCGACTACGTTCGATCCATCCGGTCTGCTGGGTCAGATCAACACGTCGTTGGGCAACTTTGGCGCGCAGGCGTCGGGTGTTACCCAGGCTGAGCTCGCCGAGAAGAAGCGTCAGTTTGACGAGACGCTCATGCGGCAAATGGAGATGTGGCGACTGCAAGGCCAGCCGATGCTGGTCATCCAGCAGCGGGCCGCCGACCTCGCTGAGCAGGAGTTCGAGTCGCAGAAGCAGCTCGCGCAGCAGACACAGGCACTGGCTACGGCGGGCGTGACGGGCATGTACCAGGGCGCACCGACGATGCAGGCCCAGCAGCAGGCATTCGCCCAGGAACAGGCGCGTGCTGGATTGGGCTTGCAGTACCTCCAATCGGCGGCAGCGCTGGGTGGTCCGGAGAACGTCTTCCAGCAAAGTAATTTCTACCGCGGTGCTCAGGGCAATCCACAGGTGCCGGCGTTTTTGCAGAACCTGGCCAGCAACACCCGCATGCCAGTATTCCAGGCAACGGGCACGCCGGCCAACGTGCTCAGCGCGGGCAGCATTGCCAATCAACTCACTGGCGGTGGTGGCGGCGGTGCGGGGTTCAATCCGCAAGCCGCGCTCGGTGCGATCCAGGGCGTGAGCAATGCTGGCGGCCAGAGTCTGGCGCCGGGCTCGCTCGAACGCTTGACGCCAGACGAGCTTGCCGCGTTCGGCAGTGGTTTGAAAGCAGTCGGCAATAGTCTGCCAGCGTTCATGCAGCAATACTCGGCCTCGAGGCTGGGCCAGTCGGCACTCGGCGGGGACATCGGGCTGGCAGCGTAGCGTGTGGTCAACGTATACCTCAGCGGGCAAGATGCACGGAACGCGGCAGCCGACCTGTGGCAGCAGGATCAACTCCAACGAGTCAACGACCAGTACGCGCCAACCCCGCAGCCAGCGCCTGAGCCTGCGCAGGCTCCTCCACCTGCGCCGGTAGAAGCGGCGGGAGGTCAGGGCAGCAGTCTCCCCCCATCCCCTGCTGTCGGGCCGGCAAGGGCGACGCCGGTTCCTCCCGCCGCTGTCACCCCGAATCCCACGCCGGATCGCAACGACATTGCCGACCAGTGGCAGCGTGGCGCGATCGCCGATGCCTGGGAGAAGAACGCGCTGAGCGACGTCTACAAAGGCGTGAGTCAGGCAGGCCAGGGCGTGCAGACGGCCCTGTCGCAGGTGCCGCAGCAGGCACAGGGCCTCACCTCGAATCTGACTGCGCTGCCGGGTGCGCAGCCACAGCCACCCGCTCAGCCCGCTCCTGGCGCGATTTCAGGGCCTACGGCGCCGGTGACCGCGCCATTGCAGGCACCGGCGCCGCAGGCGGGCGGGGACCTTCAGACGTACGCCCGGCAGGCGGCTCAGCGGAACGGTGTTGATCCGGACATCTTCCAGCGGCAGATTCAGCAAGAATCGGGCTTCAATCCGGGCGCGCAGAGCCCTGCTGGGGCTCAGGGGATCGCCCAGTTCATGCCGGCCACAGCTCAGGGCATGGGCGTGGACCCGACCGACCCGTACGCCAGCCTGGACGGCGCCGCGCGACTGATGAAGCAGCATCTCGACCGCTATGGTGGCGACTACAGCAGGGCATTGGCGGCCTACAACGCGGGCCCTGGCAACGTGGACAAATACGGTGGCGTGCCGCCGTTCGCCGAGACGCAGACGTATATCAAGAACATTCTCGGCGGCGTAGGACAGGCGGCGGGGAATGTCGGTCAGCAGCTCGCCTCGACTGTCCAGCCGATTGCCAAGCCGGCAGAGGACTGGCTGGCCATCGCAAAAGAGCAGCTCGGCAAGCCGTACATCTGGGGCAGCGCGGGCGGACGGTCGACGTTCGATCCGAATGCACCGGGCTTCGATTGTTCGGGGTTCGTGGCTTATGTGATGAAAAAGGCGTTCGGCGTGGACTTGCCGGCGTTCACTGGATCGGCGTACACCGCGACCAGACCGCTCGATCAGGGCGAGACGCCAGGATCGGCGGGTCAGGTTGCGTTTTACAACATGGGTCAGTCCGATCCGCATTTGCAGCACATCGCGCTGAGCATCGGCAACGGCCAGGTGATCCAGGCCGGCGGGCGGCGAAACGATGTGAACACCGACGTCGCCAACGACATCGGCACGCCCGAGTGGCGCGTGCCGGTTGGCATTCCAGATGCCATGTCACAGGCTGCACAGCAGGTGGTGGGCGCTGGTGTTCAGGCTGCGCAGCAGGTAGGCCAGAACGCGCAACAGGCGGTACAGCAGACTGCGCAGGGCCTCATCAACACGGTGGGCAATCTTGGCCAGGGCATCGGTAGCGCGTGGCAGCAGGCAGGGCAACAGAACACAGCCAACCCGATGATGCAGAACATGATCGCCTCGAGCAGTCCGAGCACGATCAATCCGTACCGCGACATCGTGCAGCAGGGCATTCCCAGCGTTATCGGAGGGATTCAGCAGGGCGATATTGGCCAGGTCCTGGGGGGTGCTTTACAGACGGTCGGCGGCATCACGTCGGCGTTGCCCGGTGGTGAAGGTCAGATTGCCAGGGGAGCGGCGACGACGGTTGGTGAGGTTGCGTCGAACCCGGCGGTGCAGGCAGCCTTGAGGTCGCGTCTGCCGGGCGAAGTCGAGGCTGGTTTTGCGATGGGCCTGCCGACTGGCGAGATCAGACCGCCTGGCTTACCGCCGAATGAGCCGCTTGCGACAGGTCCGCAGCCTGGCCAGATGCAGTTTGAGTCGCAACTTCCGTTAGGTGGCCCACGGCCTACGGGAACAGAACCTCTTACGCCGGGCGCGCAACCTGGCCAATTCCAGTTTGAAAGTGAACTTCCGGTCGGCGGGCCTCGGCCGACCGGCACAGAGCCGCAGGGGCCGGCGGGCGGCGAGTTTTATCGGCCACCGGGTGCACCAACATCTCCATACCCGGTGGCGCAACAGCCTGCATTGCCAGGGGTTCAGCCGCCATCGGCTCCGACGAATCCGGTCACGCCGTGGGACATCATTCGTACATCGCGGGTCGGTGCGCTTGCTGGCGGCGTCGGGACGGTCACGCATATCGCGCTCAACACGCCGCTCCAGGCTGGTTGGAAACTGTTTTCGAATACGGCTCAGGATGTACTCACGGGCCATCCTGAGACGATCCCGATGCAGTTCATGGGCGCATGGCAGGGCCTACGGAACTGGGCTATGAATGCCTCGCAGCTGGCCACGGCTCAGGGCCAGTTGGCTGAGAAGATGGGTGGCGGTGCCGGCGCGCAAGCGCTCGAAACTGGGTTGCTCGGGCTGGTCAAAACGCATCCGATCTTGCAGGACCTGGCAGGCCAGGTCGGCGCCAACATGGAGCTGTGGCGATCCGCGGCCAAGCAAGCCACAGACAGCGGTCTGAGTCGACTATCGCCAGAATGGCAGGCTGAGGTACAGCGGCTGGTGAGCAATCCGCCGCCGGAGATTCAGGCCGCCGTAGACCGGGCACAGAACACGTTTGCTTTGCGCGGGCCGATGGGTTTCCAGGGCCAGAAGGTGGCGGATTGGCTACAGAACAACGAGCTCGGCCGGTTCGTCATGCCATTCTTCAACATCGGCTACCACGTCGCCACTCAGGGAATCGAGCGGTCGCCGGCAGGGTTGATCGGGACTGCCTACGACGTGGCGCGTTCGAGGTTCGGCGCCGGGCCCTATGCCGCAGGTGCTGTGAATAAAGCGGTGACTCCGTTGGCTGAGCGGTTTACCAATAATCTCGTTGGTACGGGCCTGTTCATGGAGGCGTACAGCCAGGCGTCACAGGGCATCATCACCGGCAACGGACCTGATAATCAGGCTCAGCGCGCGGAGCTGATGTCGCAGGGTTGGATGCCCAACAGCACGCTGTTCGGTGGTCAGTGGGACGATAAGGGCAATCTTATCGGTGGTCGATGGGTCGATAACCACGTGCTCGGTCCGATGGGCTGGGCACTGGGCGAGGCCGCGAACCTAGCCGAAGCTCGAGGCGACACGCCCTACACGCGTGGGACGAAGGCGGCTACCCAACAGGACGGCATGCAGCAGGCCGCGAGCTACCTCACTCGTATGGGTACTTATTTGCAAGATGAAACATTCTTGCGGTCGTTTGGGCAACTGCTCCAGGCCGCGGGCAGCGGTGCCCAGGCTGGACGGATGGGTGAATCGGTACTGGCCAGCGTGGCTGGTTCCATGGTGCCGCAGGGTAGCCTGATTGCCAATGCTGCCTCGGCCGTGGACCCGTACGCTCGTCGAGCGCAGCCGGGCGACATTGCCCAATCGCTGATGACGCGGTTCCCAGGATTGCGCGAGCAGGTTCCCGTGCGCCTGACTGGCGCGGGCGAGCCCGAGCAGAACCCACAGTACGGCGCTGGCGTGCTGCTGCCACGATCAGGTACAGGTCAGCCGAGTCCCATTCTGGGGCTCCTGTCAGGGGCAGGCATCACGTTGCCGACCACGCCGCCGCAGAACATCACCTATTCAGGCCGCCAGCTCACGCTCAACCCGGATGAGCAGCAACTCAGGCAGCAGGTACTTGGCCAGCGATTGCAACAGACGATGCAGAGCTACCTCGGCTCGACGCAGTTCCAGCAACTTCCGCCGGGGCAGCAGAAGCGCGCGCTTGAGCCGCTGGTCCGTGCGGCCGAGCAGTACGCGGACCAGCGTGTGATCGCAGCTATGGCGCCCGATGACCGCAAAGCGCGACTGGCGGCCGCGCCACGAACCGGGGCCTACGCGCCGGTCTACTCTACGGCAGGCGCGGGCATGGCCGGCATGGTGGCGCAAGAGTCGGCCGCGGCTCGTCAGCGGCAGCTACAGGCCGACGCGGCTCGTCAGCAGATGATTCAGCAATACACGGCGCCGCAGTTAGCGGCGGCGGGGCCGTAGCCCATAGGCCAGCCAGATCAACCCGCCACCGAGAGCTAAGAACACGATCGGCCAGAGTCGCTGATTGTCTGGCAGCATGTACAGCGTCATGGCCAGGACCAGGCTCAGCAATGTAACCAGTGATTTGAGCACGCCTTCACTGATCGGCTGCTGCTTGTCCTGAGTTTTTTGTTCGTAACCTTCGTTCCAATATTCGCGTGTCATCCGTTGTCCCATCCCGCGCGTACTATGCGGGCTGGTTTTGCATTTTGCAAGAGTGATATGCTCACCTAGTACCGTCCTACCGAGGCAACTCGAAGGGCCGCGGGGCTGACCCCAGACCGCGGCCTTTTTTGTTGCCTTCGGATCGGACGGTCAAGACAGCATGGCAGGTCCCGCAGCAGCCACACCCGAAGCACCCGCTGGGGTATCGATCGAGCTTGGCCCAGATACGAACCTCTACCCAGAGGGAATCCGGCCAGTCGAGACGCCACCCCCGGCGCAGGAATCGGAGCAGGCAGCCGCAGTCCCATCGCCGCCTGAAGACGCAGGATCGGAAGAAGCCCCCAAAGAGGGCGAACCGAAGGGCTCCCGTCGACAGAAGGGCGAGGACGCGTACCAGCGGGGCATTCGAGAGGGACGCGAAGCCGCCGAAAAGGCACGTACCGAACGCGAAACAGGCGAGGCCCGCGAGAAGGCCACAGCCGACGAGCAGGCCCGTATCCGGCAACTCTTCCGTGATCTTCGGTCACCGGAATATGACATTCGCACGAAGGCGGGCGAGGAACTCTCGGGCCTGGTTGACACTCAGGAACTCAACCAGTCTATCGAGGTTCGCACCCGCACGGCGGTGTTGCAGGAGATCGCGGACGGTCTGAAATCGTTCGGGCAACTCGATGGCGTGGGCGACGAGGGACACCAGTCTCTGCTGGCCGCGAAGACGCCGACCGAGTTTGCCGAGACGGCCTTCAAGCTGGGCCAGAAGCAGGCCAAGTCACAGGCCGACGAGAAGATCGCCGAACTGGAAGCGCAGCTCGAGGCTGAACGTGGCAAGCACGCGGCACGGTCCCTCTCTCCGGAACGCAGCAATGGCTCCAACGGTGCAGGCGCGCGTCTGACCCTGGAGCAGTACCAGCGCATGAGTCCCGCCGAGGTTCGCAAGGCAGGCATCACGTCAGCGGACATCGATCTGATGACGGCCGAGCTGATGCAAGAAGCGGAGCGTGCGCGCCGTTAGTTAAGGAGCCCGGGCTTGGCCAACGTCACCATCACGACCGCGGCGCTCGATATCGATCAGGTGTGGTCCCCGGAGTTGAACCGGGCGATCCAACTGGACATCGTCATCGCGGCATTATTCGACGACAAATCGTCGCTGGTCGACCAGCATGGCAATACCATCAATCTTCCGTCACGTCACAACCTGACCGCTAACGCGAAGGCGGCAGGTTCGGCGCTCACGCCCCAGGCCATCACCGAGACGCAGCAGCAGTTCGTCTTGCCGATGACCAACGGTCACCGCGCCATCGCGCAAGAAATTGAGGACATCGCGGAAATACAATCGAGATATGATATCAGAAATGAGACAACTGTGGCGGGAGCATATGCATTAGCGCGACAACAAGACGTTGATGCTGGTTCTTTGTTTAGCACAAATGCTACGCTCACCCAGGGCACGCTCGCCTCGGAACTACTCGACGACAACCTGCTCAGCGCGCGTACCAGCCTGCGGAACAACGCCGCGCCGCGGCCGTGGTACTTTGCTGTCCCCCCGGCCACGTACTCGGGCTTGCTCAAGCTCGACAAGTTCGTCAACAAGATGTACGGCGCGGCAGAGGACGGCTCTGCTATCGAGGATGGCAAGATCGGCCAGATTTATGGCGCGGATGGCTACGAGTCGCAACTCTTGACCGGTACCGCGCCGAATGCGTCAGGCGCATTCTGGAGCAAGAGCCACTACTTCAAGGCCATCCAGCGAGAGCCGACCACCCACACGTGGTACTCGCCACTCGACATCGCCTGGATCGTTTCAATGGACACGATCTACGGCATGTTCGAGCGGCTGGAAGCCGACGAAACCGCGGCTGCCACCACCAACTCGATCAACTGGTCCGTAAGGCTCCAGTGCATCAAGTGAGTCCGAATCTGCTGCTGCGCGCGGACCATGGACGCAAGCTGTACGTGATGTACTACCGCGTCAGGACGCCAGCGACCGCGACCGGTGAGCAGGTCCAGCGCGCCAAACAGCAGGGCCTCGAACGCATGATTCGCGACCTCGGACGTCGGGACTGGATTTTCGTGTCCTCGGACCCAGTTCCGATGTCCGGCCCCTACCCGGTCGTTCCCCGCAAGGGCTTCGGCAAGCGGCCGAACACTCCCAGACGCAAGCCCGGCCGACCATCGGCACGCTTCGCTCCACCCGACGACTACACGTGGCGGATTTCCACGCTGCCCCAGTTCGACCATCATACGGCGCGATTCCTGACCGATTATGTCGAGTGGGAGTTCGCCGCTACGTTCCACCGTCCCACGCTGGTCACCGAATACATTCCGCCCGAGGAAGGCAATCCACACAAGTTATGGCAACCACACTCTCGACAGCCGAACCTAACACGGTAGAGGCTGACGACGCCAACGCTGGCTACGTGTACTACCGTCTGACTGACGGCTGGATCGCCGCGGGCGACTGGTCGGGTCTCGAGGAATCCAAGAAGCTCCGCCGCGGCTATCAGGCGTTGCATCAGTATGGCTACCACGACTACAACGCGTACTACGTCGATCACCCGTTCGAGCCGCTGTTCCAGTCAGGTGGTGCCGAGGCGATGCCGGTTGCTCAGGTGGTGGCCAACGGATTCCACCTGAACCCGCCGCTCATTCCGACGTGTGGACGGCAGACTGGCCGTAAGGGTCATCTCGCGCACCGGGCCACTTGCTGGCGCGGCGCGCTGCCAGTGGAGTTCCCGCAGCTCGAGGGCCTGGACCTACCGGGCGTGCAGACGTGCGAGTACTGTGGCGTGGACCATTTTCCTACTCCGCAGGCGCTCAAGCAGCACATCGCGGTCATGCACAACGACCGCAAAGACCAGGAGGCGATTGTCGCGGGCATCGTCGGCGGTCTGAAACAGGTCACCGGGCAAGGGAGCGGCGGACTGGAAACGTTGGCTCAGCTGCTCAAGAACCCGGATGCGCTCGAGGTCCTGCGTGCGCTCGTTGGACCGCAAGCCATGCCACAGAAAGGGATGTCACCGGAGAAGCGCTCTGCGGCGTCAACTCGAATGAAGGAATGGCAAGCGGCTCGCAAGGCCGCTCAGGCCTCGGCGGCTTCCCCCGCTGAGGAATAGGCAGGAGGCTTTCCCCTCATCATGCCAGGCACACGCGTTCAAACCAATTCCGTTTGCGATTCCATCCAGGGCTATAGCAGCACTGCTGTCACCGCGGCCCAGGTCCTGTGGAAGTACATCGCGGTCACGTTTGGTCGCTTGAAAGGGATCAAGTTCTACGCCGGTACCGCCGGCACCGGCGGTGGCAACACGGTTTGCGATATCACCATCAACGGGACGTCTGTCTGGTCGGTGGCGGGCAACAAGCCCACGTTGGCCGCGTTGAGCACTGGCGAGTTCGCCAACAGCGATCCTGATGTCGGCTCGTTCAAGCCGGGCGATCGGATCGTGATGTCGGCTTTGTCGATCAGCACCACCGGCCACGCTGACCTGTATGGTGTAGCTGCAGTTGTGGTGGACTGATGGTCGGCGTTCTCAGTCAGGGCGGCGTCATCGGTGACGAGATTTTCAATGCCGAACGCAAATGCCTCATTACCGATGCCAGTACCACGCCGTTGAAGGCGACTCGCGGGAAGCTCGCCCACGTCAGCGTCTGGGCTGTCGGCACAACCTTCACGCTGGACATCTACGATGATCCAGCCACTAGCAACAAACGCGTGTGGCACT
>Ga0209488_10003729_pt1 | contig 12141 bp, 11 predicted proteins | sample Rivendell_Oct201_8_FD_188349 | JGI IMG/M metagenome (GOLD analysis project Ga0209488, IMG submission 188349) | Vadose zone soil microbial communities from the Eel River Critical Zone Observatory, Northern California, USA -... | ecosystem: Environmental > Terrestrial > Soil > Vadose zone >...
CTCGCGGCCCTCGGGCGCCTTCGGATCGTAGAACCCGACGCGCTCGATGAAGAGCTTGCCCGCGGCGCGGCGCGAATCGGCCACCACCACGTTGAAAAAGGGCCGTTTCTTGGCGCCGCCGCGCGAAAGACGAATCACCACCATGACGAATTGACCGAAGCCGAAAAGGGCGTGATTTTACGCGAGCTTGGCACTGATTGGCAAGGAAACTCGGGCTTCGCCGAGCAATGGAGAAGAGCAAACAAAAACCCCGCGAAGGGCATCACCCTGCGCGGGGTTGGAAGCAAGCCGTCGCCGCGAATCCGCTGCGACGGGCGTTTCGACTAGTGCGTGAAGAACACCGCGATCCCGCCATTCGGGAACCCGACGCCCCCTCCGTTGGTGGAAGTGTTGGTGAACGGCGAGAAGACCAAACCGCCACCCGTCGCAATGGAGTGCGAGTTGTTGCCGCTCGGAACCTTCGCCGTGACGGTCCGGGAGGCGCCGTTGACGATGGTAACCTTCGGGCTCAAGGGACACGCAGCGCTTCCGCCAGCACAGGAGTTCCCGCTCGCCGTCATGCGGCTGGTTCCGAGGAACCAGTTGCCCGATCCCGCGTCGTAGGTGATCTGGTCTCCCCCGCCCGCCCCGACCACCGTTGCCGCGACGGCTCCGGTAGTCTTGTTGAGGATCAGGAAGTTCAACGAGCGGCCTATCGTTCCCGTCCTGCACATTGCCCCGATATCGGTCCCGGGTCCCAAGGCAATCCCGGTCGGATCACACTGGCCAGTCACCCCCGCGACGTCGGGTAGCACGTATTGGGAAACACCCGCGAGCGTGGTGTACTGGACGTTGCCCCCCCCGGTGAGCGGAGTGAGAGACGTTACCGGAATCCCATCCATTTCGCCGCGCGAAGCCGTCGAGCCGGGAACGGCGTTGTTGCCGTCGTTGTTGACAAAGAGTTTGCCGGTCCCCCCTGGGCCCGTATCGAACACGCAAGCTTCGAGGCCCCCCGAGGCCGTGCCTGCCGGGTTGTCCATGATCATTCTGGCCTTGACGGTGGGTGCCGCCCCGGTGGCCTCTGTGGCGGTCGTGTCGAGGATCGTCATGAACGGGTTGGCGTCGCCCGGTGTGGAAATCGCATAGAGGTGATTGACCGGATCGAAGCAGCCTTCATCCGCCCGCAGCCCCGTCGGGGTGGACGCGATGGGGATATTCGCGATGACGGCGCCCGTGGTCTTGTTGATAACCAGCAACTTGTTCACGTCTCCGATAAAAAGGGTATTTCCCACGACATCGACGCCATCCGGACCCGATTGATCGTTCTGGACGAAAAGCATCGGATAGACCACGCCTACTCCATTTGTGCCGGCGGCATTGGCGCCGGTGGTACTGGTGCAGGTCGGTATCGCAACGTTGTCTACTGCGGTCGCCCCTGGGGAAGCGTACTCCGTCCCGGCGCAGCCGGTGAGACCCGCGGGCTTGAACTGCGTGACCGCGAGGCCGTTGTTGACGTCGAGCACGTCGATGGACCTGTTGGTCCGATCCGTCACGTAGTACTTGCCGGTCGCAGAGTCGTAGACGCCGAGGTCAAACGAATAGGTGACTGCGCTGCTTATTCCGGGAACGGATAGGATATTGGAAAGCATGCCTGAGCTGGTGCCTGGATTCGAGCTCGAACTGCAGCCCGAGAGCAGGACCAATCCCGACACTGCCGTACCGCAAACTAAATCACGTATTTGGTTTCGTTGCATTTGCTCCTCCATTTTTTCTGCAAGTTTTGATTCACCAAGCTAGCAAGTTTTGATTCACCAAGGTAGGTAATGGGATAGATGGCAGATCTGAGTGATGTGTTTTTAGGCTTTCGCCAACCCCCAAGCGTGAATCTCCGCCGGTCCCCTAACCGCGATTGGCGCAGCGAACGGTCACTCTAGACACCGTTTGCTGACAATTCTCTGACAGTCCCTGAAATAAATGTAAGGAAACTTCTGGTGCAGCGCAAAAAACCGCGAATTCTCTTACTGATCGAAGCGGGACGGCAGCGGGCCATGCCCTCCTGCTACCTCATCCCCGGCATGAACCCCTTCATTCCGCGCATGATCTTCGCTAGGCCCCCCTTTTGCATTCTCTTCATCATCTCTCGCATCTGCTCGAACTGATTCAAGAGGCGATTCACTTCCTGCACGGGAACACCCGCACCGGCGGCGATGCGCCGCTTGCGCGAGGCCTTGATGATCTCGGGCCGGACGCGCTCCGCGGGAGTCATGGAATCGATGATGCCCTCGACGCGGCGCAGCTGCTTTTCGCTCATCTGCGAGGACTGCGCTGCTTGGGCGAACTGCGCAGGCAGCTTGTCGACCAGAGCCGACACCCCGCCGATCTTGCGCATCTGGCCGATCTGCTGCTTGAAGTCCTCCAGGTCGAAGCCCTTGCCCTTTTTCACCTTCTCGGCGAATTTTCTCGCCTCCTCGACGTCGACCGTCTTTCTCGCCTCCTCGACCAGCGACAGCACGTCGCCCATGCCGAGGATGCGCGAGGCCATGCGCTCGGGGTGAAAAATCTCCAGGCCGTCCGGCTTCTCGCTCACGCCGGCGAACTTGATCGGTTTTCCCGTGACCTGGCGTACCGACAGCGCCGCGCCGCCGCGCGCGTCGCCGTCGAGCTTGGTGAGGACGATCCCGGTGAGCGGCAGCGCGTCGCCGAAAGCCTTCGCGACTTTGATCGAGTCCTGACCCTGCATCGAATCGACGACGAAGAGGGTCTCGACGGGCTTCAAGGCAGCGTGCAGATCGGTGATCTCCTGCATCATGGTCACGTCGATCGACAGGCGTCCCGCCGTGTCGACGAGCAGCACGTCGTGGTAGTGCTTCCTCGCGTGATCGAGAGCTGCGAGCGCGATGGCCAGCGGCTTCTGCCCGGTTTTCGAAGGGAAGAAATCGACGCCGATCTGAGCCGCGAGCGTCCTCAGCTGCTCGACCGCCGCGGGCCGGTAGACGTCGCAGGAGACGAGCAGTGGCTTCCTCCTCTGTTCGGTCGAGAGCAATTTCGCGAGCTTCGCGGCGGTGGTCGTCTTGCCCGAGCCCTGCAGGCCGGCCAGCAGCACGACCGCGGGCGGCGTCACCGCGAGATCGAGCGCGGCGTCCTCCCCGCCCATCAGCGTGGTGAGTTCGCGGTGCACCACGCCCACCAGTGCCTGGCCCGGGGTGAGGCTGCCGACCACTTCCGCCCCCAGCGCCGCCTCGAGCGCGCGCTCGACGAACGTCTTTACCACGGGAAGCGCCACGTCCGCCTCGAGAAGCGCCATGCGCACATCGCGCAACGCCTCCTGGATGTTCGCTTCGGTGAGGCGCGCCTCGCCCCGGATCGTCTTCGCGATCCGGGACAGGCGCCCGGTCAGGTTCTCAAGCACGGGAAGGCGTAGCGTCGGTGTAAACTGCGCGGATGCCCGCGATTCTACTCTACGCTGCCGCGTCTCTCCTCTACGCGATCCTCGCTTTTCACTTCTGGCGCACGCGCTGGCGCGGCGCGAGCGCGCCACGGCTCGCGCGCCTGGAGCGGGCGGCGATCCTCGCGCCGTTCGCGCTGCATACCTGGCTCGTCTACGACGTGCTGTGGGCCCAGTCCGAACTGCACTTCGGTTTCGGGCAGGCGCTCTCGGTGATGTTGTGGCTCGCCGTGCTGATTTACTGGATCGAGAGCCGGTTCCTCGAGCTCGAGGGCATGCAGGCGCCGATCCTCGCGCTCGCCGCCGTGTGCGCGCCGCTGCCCGCGCTCTTCCCAGGGCTTGCGGGTGCGCCTTACACGCATTCGACCGAATTTCGGCTGCACCTCGCGCTCGCGATGGTCGCCTACGGCATGTTCACGATCGCGGCGATGCACGCGCTTCTGATGACGCTGATGGAGCGGCGGCTGCACGGCGGCGCGCTGGCCGGGCCGCTCGCCGCGCTGCCGCCCCTGCTTACGATGGAAAGGCTGCTGTTCCAGATCATCCTCGCGGGATTCGTGTTCCTCACGCTGACGCTCGCCACCGGGATCGCGTTTTCGGAAACGCTTTTCGGCCGGGCAATGAAATTCGACCACAAGACGGTGTTCGCCGTCGCTTCCTGGCTTATTTTCGCGGCGCTCCTCGGCGGGCGCTATCTCTACGGCTGGCGGGGACGGGTCGCGCTGCGCTGGACCCTCGTCGGATTTGTCGCGCTGCTGCTCGCCTATGTCGGCAGCCGTTTCGTGCTCGAGGTGATCCTGCGGCGCGGTCTCGTCTAAGCTATACTGAATTCCCCCGTCATCTAAGCACTCGCCTTGGACGACATCCCCTTAGCAATACAGTTCGTCGCGCTCGCTTTCCTGCTGGTCATCTCCGGGTTCTTCGCCATGGCCGAAACCGGAATGATGGCGGTAAACCGCTACCGCCTGCGCGCGCTCGAGCGCACCGGCCACCGCGGCGCGCGGCTCGCCTCCGAGCTGCTGCGCCGGACCGACAGGCTGCTTTCGGTGCTGCTCGCCGGCAACACGCTGGTGAATGCGGCGATCACGATGATCGTCAGCGTCATGACCATCGACTTGTTCGGCCACGACAGGATCGTTCTGGGAATCGCCACCGTCGTGGTGACTTTGCTGATCCTCGTGTTCGCCGAGATCACGCCGAAGGTGATCGGCGCGCGCTATCCGGAGCGGACCGCCCTGGCGGCGAGTTACCTGCTCAAGCCGCTCGTCAAGGCATCGGCGTGGTCGCTGTGGATCGTGAACCTGTTCGTCCGCTGCCTGCTGTGGCTGCTGCGCGTGCCGATCGACCCCGGACCGCAGCGCCTGTCGATGGAGGAACTGCGATTCCTCGTCTTGGAATCCGGGCAGTTCATGCCGAAGAAGCACCAGAGCATCCTCGTCAACCTGTTCGACCTCGAAGCGATCACCATCGAGGACGTGATGACGCCCCGCGCGCAGATCGAGGCGATCGACCTGGAAGCGTCGAGCGAGACCATCCTCGCGCAGCTCACCACCGCGTACCACACCCGGCTCCCCGCCTACCGGGGCGAGCTCGGCAACCTCGCGGGCATCCTGCACCTGCGCAAGGTGATGCACCTGGTGCGCTCGGAAGAGTTCGACCGCAAGGCGCTCGCCGGACTGCTGGCGGAGCCGTATTTCGTTCCCGCGGGCACGCCCGCGTTCGCGCAGCTCCAGTATTTCCAGGAGAACCACCAGCGCATCGCGCTCGTGGTGGACGAATACGGGGAGCTGCAGGGGCTGGTGACGCTCGAGGACATCATCGAGGAGATCATCGGCGAGTTCACCACCACCGCGCCGGTGAGATCGGAAACCTATTTCTGGGACAAGGACGGCAGCGCCCTGGTCGAGGGCTCGAGCGTGCTCCGCGAGCTGAACCGCAAACTCGGGCTTGCGCTGCCCCTCGACGGACCGAAGACCCTGAACGGTCTCATCCTGGAGCACCTGCGGGACATTCCCGCGGCAGGGGTCGCGCTCAAAATCGCCGACGTGCCGATGGAGATCGTGCAGACCCAGGACCGCGTGATCAAGACCGTGCGGCTTTTCCGCCCGCGCGTATCCGACCTCGCGCAAGCCGCCTGAAGAGCTCTGCGGGCTGCGCGGCGCAGGAAGTATTTCACGGTTTGCGCACATCAATTTACGTCTTGTCTTCAATGCATTGCGAAAAGTACCTGAGACTTTACAAAGAGCCTCTGCCCATGCATCATCGCGGGACCGTCCGCGAGCGCCCCGGCTTCGCCGGAGGAAGTCGCAGGCTCTGCACCGGCGAATGAAGCAGGAGAAACCGCTATGGCAACCGCAGCAGCAGTCGCCAAAGTCAAGGAACTCACCTACCTTTGGGAAGGCAAGGACAAGTCCGGCAAGGTCATCAAAGGTCAGATGCGCGCCGGCGGCCAGGCGGTGGTCCAGGTCACGCTGCGCCGCCAGGGCATCATCGTCACCAAGGTCCACAAGCAGCGCCTCGGGAGGGGCGGCAAGGTCAGCGAGAAGGACGTGAGCCTCTTTACCCGCCAGATGGCGACGATGATGAAAGCCGGCGTGCCGCTCCTTCAGTCTTTCGACATCGTCGGCAAAGGCCACGCCAACCCGGCGGTGGCGAGATTGCTGATGGGGATCAAGACCGACGTGGAGACGGGCTCGTCGCTCGCCTCGGCGTTCCGGAAGTATCCGCTTCACTTCGACGCCCTGTACTGCAACCTGGTTGCCGCCGGCGAGCAGGCCGGAATTCTCGAAACTCTCCTGGAGCGCCTGGCGACCTACAAAGAGAAAATCCTCGGCATCAAGTCGAAGATCAAGGCGGCCCTGTTCTATCCGATCGCGATCATCGTGGTCGCCTTCATCATCACCGCGGTCATCATGATTTTCGTGATCCCGGCGTTCAAGGAGGTGTTCACCAGCTTCGGCGCCGATCTCCCCGCCCCGACCTTGTTCGTCATGGGGCTCTCGAACTTTTTCGTCAACTACTGGTACATCATCTTCCCCGCCGTCATCGGAGGCGTATGGGGGTTTTTCGAGCTGTGGAAGCGCTCGTTGCCGGTCCAGGTGTACATGGACCGATTGATGCTCAAGGTGCCGGTCTTCGGCGACCTGATCAAGAAATCCACCATTGCGCGCTGGACCCGGACGCTCTCCATCATGTTCGCGGCCGGCGTGCCCCTGGTCGAGGCGCTCGACTCGGTCGGCGGCGCTTCGGGAAATTACGTCTACGCCGTGGCCACCAAGGAAATCCAGAGGAAGGTCAGCACCGGGACGAGCCTGACGGCCTCGATGCAGGAATCCAACGTCTTTCCCAACATGGTCGTGCAGATGGTGTCGATCGGGGAGGAATCCGGCGCACTCGATTCCATGCTCGGCAAAGTCGCCGATTTCTTCGAGGCGGAGGTCGACGACGCGGTCGATGCGCTCACCAGTCTGATGGAACCGATGATCATGGTGGTGCTCGGCGTGCTGATCGGCGGCATGGTGATCGCCATGTACCTGCCGATCTTCAAGATCGGCCAAGCGGTCTAGCATCATTTCCATCACGCACCTCGTCGAAAGGGTTACGGCCCGGCCGTAACCCTTTTTATTTGATCCGATGAGTGACATTCTCAAAGCGGCCGCCCACCCGATCGTGTTTCCGTGGCTGTGCCTGGCGCTCGGGCTCATTGTGGGCTCGTTTCTGAACGTGGTCATTCATCGCTTGCCGAAGATGATGGAGCGCGGTTGGCAGGAGGAATGCGCAGACCTGCGCGGCGAGACCGTTGCCCCGGCGGAAAGGTTCAACCTCTTCGTTCCGCGCTCGCGCTGCGTCGCGTGTGGCCACGCCATCACCGCGGCCGAAAACATCCCGCTCGTTTCCTGGGCGATGCTGCGCGGACGCTGCTCGGCGTGCAAGGCGCGCATCAGCCCGCGCTATCCGCTGGTCGAGCTGCTTGGAGGCGCCGCCGCGGCCGGGTCGGCGGTGCACTTCGGGGCCGGACCCGCGGCGTTCGCCGCGATGGTGTTCCTGTGGTGCATCGTCGCCGCGAGCTTCATCGATTTCGATACCCAGCTGCTGCCCGATTCGATCACGCTGCCGCTCTTGTGGCTGGGACTGCTCGTCAATGCGGGCGGCGTCTTCACCGACCTGCGCTCCGCGGTGATCGGCGCGGCCGCGGGATATCTCGCCCTTTGGAGCGTGTATTGGCTGTTCAAGCTCGTCACAGGCAAGGAGGGAATGGGATTCGGCGATTTCAAGCTGCTCGCCGCAATCGGCGCGTGGTGCGGGTGGCAGGCCTTGCCGCTCACGATCCTGCTTTCGTCCTTCATCGGGGCCGCCGTGGGAATCGCCCTCATGGTTTTTGCCCGGCACGGCCGCAGCGTCCCGATTCCCTTCGGGCCCTATTTGGGCGCCGCAGGGATTGTCGCCCTGTTCTGGGGACCTCAGATCACCCGCCAATACTTCAACCAGTTCATGTGAAGCCGTACACGGTCGGACTCACGGGCGGCATCGGCAGCGGCAAGAGCGCGGTCGCCGCGCTGTTCGCCAAACGTGGGGTTGCCGTGATCGACACCGACGAGATCGCCCACGAGCTCACGCGCTCTGGAGGCGAGGCGATCGAAGCGATACGCGCTTCGTTCGGCGCAAACTCGATTGGCGCGGACGGCGCCCTCGATCGTGACGGGATGCGCAAGCTCGTGTTCGGCGATGCGACGGCGAGAAAAAAGCTCGAGGCGATCCTGCATCCGCTCATACGCGAGGAAAGCGCTCGCCGGGGGGCGCGCGCGCAGAGTCCCTATGCAATTCTCGTGGTCCCGCTCCTGGTGGAAGGCGGTGTCGACCGATCGCGCTACGCGCGGGTGCTCGTGGTCGATTGCCCCGAGGTGCAGCAGGTCGAGCGAGCCATGCGGCGAAGCGGCCTCTCGGAGGCCGAAGTACGCGCCATCCTTGCCGCGCAGGCCACGCGCGAGCAGCGTCTCGCCCGAGCCGACGACGTGATCGACAACAGCGGAACACCCGAGGCGCTCGAGCGCCAGGTGTCGAATCTGAATGAGAAATATCTTACGCTTGCCGCGCGATCCAAGACAACGTCATAGCGCGCGCCCGTTGTCAATTCGCGGCGGATCGGGGAGAATCCGTCGAGGCTCCCCCGGGATCAATCGCCTACCCTCCCATGCGCGGGTGTCAAGGTGATCACCTACGAGTATCCGCTCAACGAACGAATCCGGACCCTGCTGCGTCTGGAGGACCTGTTCGAGCGCGCCAATCACTTTGTCGCCGAGGAAGATTCGCGCGCGCACCACGCCGCGCTGATGGCGCTGTTTGAAATCCTGGAAGTCGCCGGTCGCGCGGAACTCAAGTCGGATCTGCTGCAGGAACTCGAGCGACAGAAACAAATCCTGATCGGGTTTCGCAACAACCCCCAAATCGCGGAGGGCGTGCTCCAGCAGGTCATCGCCGACATCGAGCGCTCGAGCGCGGCACTTTTCGCGATGACCGGCAAGATCGGCCAGTACCTTCGCGAGAACGATTGGCTGATGTCGATCAAGCAGCGCAGCGGGATCCCCGGCGGGGTTTGCGAATTCGACCTGCCTTCTTACCATTTCTGGCTGCATCGCGAAGGCGCCAGGCGCGGAGCCGACCTCGCGACCTGGATCTCCCCGCTGCTGCCGATCCGGGACGCGTCCTCCATCGTGCTGAAACTGCTGCGCGAAGGCGGCAAGCCCGTGAAGCACGTCGCCCACCGCGCCGCTTTCTCGCAAATGCTCGGCGGCAAAATGTCGCAGATGGTGCGCATCCGGCTGCCGCGCGAATCGCAGTTCATCCCCGAGATCAGCGCAAACCGCTACGCGCTGAACGTCCGCTTTAGCACTTTCGGCACCCGGGTATGCGAGGCGGACGTCGAGTTCGAGCTCACTTTCTGCAATCTGTAAGACTGTGGCCAAGGCGCGCTTCGTGAGCTGCCCGCGCTGCGGCGCACAGGCGGCGTGGTCTCCGAATAACCCTTACCGGCCGTTTTGTTCGGAGCGTTGCAAGCTCATCGATCTCGGCGACTGGGCGATGGAGAAATACCGGGTACCGGCCGAGGAAGACAAAGACCCGCCTGAGCCGAATCGGACGGAAGATTCCTAGGGGATTTCGCCCCAGCTGCCGCGCACCATGGCGATTCCATGCGCACCGCAATGCAAGGCCTGCTCCAGATCGCGCGTCACGATCCCGCCGAGCGCGTAGACTGGCACCGCAGCGCCCGCGGCGATCTCCCGGAATCGTTCCCAACCGAGCGGGACCGCGTCCGGGTGCGAAGGCGTCGCGCGCACCGGACCGAGCACGGCAAGATCCACCCCGAGCGCTTCGGCCCTGCGCAGCTCCTCGCTCGAGTGGCACGAGGCGCCGCACCAAGGGAAGTCTGGGCGGGCCGGGGCGCTGCGCAATTGCTCGGCGGTGAGATGCACGCCCTCGGCGCCGATTTCGCGCGCGAGCGCGGCATCCGAGTTGACGAGAACTTTCGCACCGTGAGACCGCGCCAGCGCGACGACGCGTCGCGCGAACTCCGCCGCCGCCCGAGGCGCTAGGGTTTTTTCCCGTATCTGGATGAGGCTGAGGCCGCCCCGCAGCCTTGCCTCGAGGCGCAAAAGAAACGGCTCTGCGCCCAGCTCGGCCGCGCGCGTGATGGCGTACTCGGGGGGCAGCATCAGGCTGCGAATCACCGGACCGTTGGCCGGCAGGAGCGGATCGAGTTCGATCGCATCCGGGCGCTGCCAGGCAACGGCTTGGTGTTCGAGTGCGCGCGGCTCGCCGCGCCAGGCGTAGACCCGATAAAAATGCAGGCGCACCTTGGCGTGCGGATAGATGAAGACCCGGGTGATCCATGGATAAGCGCGTTCGATCTCGACACCGAGCTCCTCGCGGATCTCCCGCCTGAGCGCTTCGGGGACCGGCTCGCCCGGCTCGATTTTTCCTCCGGGAAACTCCCAGTAGCCCGAGTAGACCTTGCTTTCGGGGCGCTGCGCAAGAAGTACGGCGCCGTCGGAACGGATCAGCACCGCCACGGCGACGTCCACCGGGGCCGACATCGTGAACACCTGCTAGCGTCTTGCCTTCGCGTCGCCCGCGTGGCGCCCGGCGTAGTCGCGCGCGAACTGCCACGCCACGCGGCCGCTGCGCGACCCGCGCAGTAGAGCCCACTGCAGCGCCTCTGCCCGCGCCTTGGGGATCTCCGCTTCGCCGCAGCCGAGCTCGCGCAGCCAATGTCCCGCGATGTCCAGGTAGGCGTCCTGGTCGAACGGGTAGAAGGAGACCCACAACCCGAAGCGCTCGGAAAGCGAGATTTTCTCTTCTACCGTTTCGCCGGGATGAATTTCCTCGCCGAGGTGCTTGGTCTCGAGATTTTCCTGCATGTACTCGGGCATGAGATGCCGCCGGTTGGATGTCGCGTAGATGAGGAGGTTCTCGGAAGTGGCGGCGATCGAGCCGTCGAGCACGACCTTGAGTGCCTTGTAGCCCGCGGCCTCCGAAAGTTCGAACGACAAGTCGTCGCAGAACAGAATAAACCGCTCGGGTCGCCCCGACACCTGATCGACAATATCGGGGAGATCGATGAGATCGTGCTTTTCCACTTCGATCAGGCGCAGGCTCTGGCGGTGGAATTTGTCGAGCACGGCCTTGACGAGCGAGGACTTTCCCGTGCCGCGCGCACCGGTCAGGAGCGCGTTGTTGGCGGTTCGGCCTTCGACGAACTGGCGCGTGTTCTGCTCGATCAGCGCCTTCTGGCTGTCGACGCCGTGGAGGTCCGAAAGTCGGATGCGGTGCAGATTTGCGACGGGCTGGATAAAGCCGTGGCGCGAAGTCTTGCGCCAGCGGAACGCGACGCTCGCCTGCCAGTCCACGGAGCGCGACGCGGGCGGGAGCAGCGTCTCCACGCGCTCGAGCAACGCTTCGCCGCGCTTGATCAGTCGTTCGAGCTCGGACATGGCTCGTCCTAGGTCCTGTATTGGGCGTTGATGGTAACGTAATCGTGCGACAGGTCGCAGGTCCACACCGTGGTGGCCGCAAGCCCGCGGTTGAGCACGACGCGAACCGTGATCTCACTTTTTGCCATCACGCGCTTCCCGTCCTCCTCGCGGTAAGCCGGGGCGCGGCCCCCATCTTTCGACACCAGCACCTCGTCGAGGTACAGCTCGACGCGGCCGACCTCGAGATCGCGCACGCCCGCGTTGCCGATCGCGGCGAGGAGCCTCCCCAGATTGGGGTCGGATGCGGAGAACGCAGTCTTCACCAGCGGCGAGTGCGAGATCGAGTACGCGACGCTCGCGCATTCGGCTTCGTCTCCGCCTTTTTCCACGCGAACGGTGATGAACTTGGTCGCTCCCTCGCCGTCGCGCACGATCGCCTGCGCGAGCCCCTGCGATACCTCGAGCACCGCTTCGCGCAGCGCCGCGAATCCCGGGTGGCCCGGGTTATCGATCATCGATCCACCCGCGGCCCCCGTCGCCGTCAGGACAAAGCTGTCATTGGTGGAGGTATCGCCGTCCACGCTGATGCGGTTGAACGAATGCGCGGCGGCATCGGCGAGGAGGTGCTCGAGTGCACCTTGAGCAACCCGGGCATCAGTCGCGACAAACGCGAGCAGCGTCGCCATGTCGGGGCGGATCATCCCCGCACCCTTGGCGATTCCCGTCACGGTCGCCTCGCTCGCGCCG
>Ga0209488_10003731_pt1 | contig 12130 bp, 11 predicted proteins | sample Rivendell_Oct201_8_FD_188349 | JGI IMG/M metagenome (GOLD analysis project Ga0209488, IMG submission 188349) | Vadose zone soil microbial communities from the Eel River Critical Zone Observatory, Northern California, USA -... | ecosystem: Environmental > Terrestrial > Soil > Vadose zone >...
CAACTTTTTTTGGATTCTAGGTTACTCGTCGACTTATCTACTTTTTCACTTGTACGAGCTCGTACGAGTGCAAAAAAGTAAGTGGCAGGTTTCCTGATGAAGCACAAAAAAGTCTAATTTATAATCATGGTTCATGTGTAAGCTTATGATTATAAATCGCAGACTTTTTTTTTGCGAGCACGTTTGCCTGTGGTTTTTCTCTCTCAATTTTGTGTTCGTCATGCTCGTATCATGAACATGCATCAATGGTCCTTCTGAAGGTTGCGCACTGTCATGACGCTGGCTTACAACTCATGGCGGTGCGGTGCTGCCCACATAGTACGTATCAACCATAGACATACATCAAGTTAGCTACCACCATTGGTAGCCATTTGAATAGAGTTACCTTAATGTGAGTTTATTAGGGGCGATAGAGAACGGCGGAGGGGTGAGGTGAGAAACGAGGTGAAATTTGAAGAGGCCGCGATGCACGGCGCGAAGTAAGTCAATGGCACGGCTGGCACATCTGAAGCGAGGAGGCAGCGACGTATATATCTTCGATAACAGGAACATATGACATAGGGCAGTGGTGTTCAAGCCGGCTGCCAGTCGCAGTTAGGTGAACGTATGGCAGCCGTCCCTAAAAAGATATGTCAGGGAACTGCGTTCAAGCTGTCAACATGTATGTTAGTAACCAACCTACCACTTGGAAAGAGAGACTATGTAGGTGCCCAATGTAGAGAGAGAGAACAGAGTGGGGAAGCAGGGCGGTCGATCACGAAGGTTGGAATCTCAGGGGAACAGGAACAACCTGAGTACGGTCCCCCGCAGCCGTGAAGAAGCCATTCTCAGTTATCAGGTAGTACATGCCTGAACTTGAAAATGCGCCCGGAAAACCAATGAGTTCATCTATCTCTTATGGCTGTGTGCCAACCTCTAGTGGACGAACATCAAGAACGTTGAGCGACCCGGTGTAGTCAGAAACGGCCCGCCCCTCGGTTCCCGGGTTTTTGTTTGCGAGAAAAAGGAACATTCCGTGATTAGTGTGGGATTTCCATTTTAGGCATGTACAGATCAGACAGATAAGAACAGCCAGAGAGGAGGCTCAATATGCAAGTGCAAGTACGACCTGTGTGTGTGTATTGGGCTAGATCACGGGTAGCAGGCAGTGTGCCAGCCCGCCATTGGCATGGCAGCACGGCATGTCAGAGAGCGCTCACTGGTAAATCTACCCGCAACGTGTCAATCTGATGCATCAGTATTAGTAGCAGAGCAAACACCAGGGGTTGTCACAGCGCTGTTATTATTCTTTCAGCCAAGTCCTCACTGGCAGAGGGCAGAGTGTGATGACGACCGCTCGTTACAATGCGGCTTCCACTGGCAGGGCTTCTGGCGGAACTTGAAATCACTGCGCCTCTGGCATCTGTGTAGAATAGACGGTAGTTCAGATATGTGGTGTTGCAGCCTGTGGAAAGTGAAATGTGGTACTCTTGTAGTAGAGGGGGACTCGGATATCAAGAGGGATTGGCAAGAGAATATCCGTCATCTTATTCGTGACACCATCCCTACCCACTGGCAACGCAGAGACAAGATGCCATGATGAAAGAACCACCACCGGAGAGAGCACATAGTACCCACTGCAGCCAAGCCCAATATACCGGTTGCATGACGATACTACGCTTGGTCTGACACAAACACAGGTCCAATGTATGAAGCATATTTGAATGTCTGCGCCTTCTCTTCGGGCTGAAAGGAACAGAGCAGCAACGAAGTGGCACATCGATCTACCTGGCCGCTCAAGGAGGAATCAAATCACTATGGAGACCTCAGGCTTCGTATGAAAGGAGAACTTTGAGCGCATCACCATCGCATGGCCAGTCATCCTCAGCAGGGCAACGGTTTGTGCGTGGCGCAAAAGCTATCGCTATACTTTACGTCGGCCCAACTGTACCACTCTCGAGGAATGTTCGCACCATGATGGCCTCTTTGACGTGGACAGACTGTTTGTGGATTCAAAGCCAGTACCATCAGTGCATATGAAATGTTCTACAAGACACCCCGGCTCAGGAAGTCCCCTGTGATGTATCATTGATTGCTGCTAGGCGGTGTCATGATCACAGGAATATATAGGGCCACAAGACGTCTTTGGAGGCCAATGAGAGTCTTGCAATGCAGGGAATTTCGCGACAGTGTCACCATGGGCGGCCGACGACCGGCTGGATGGCAGTAGTCAAAATGTCGAAAGAGAACTGAAAGTCGTCCTTTGTGCGCTCGATCAGAATGCCAATTGCTACGGATGAGATGGCCGTCAGAGGAAAGGGGCTATCCTGTCGAGGAACGTATTTCAATTTCATCATCAAGCTGGAGGACACAGGGCAATATATCGTTAAGGTACTAGAACAAGTTATAGACAAATAGAGCATACGACCTGAGATTGGATAACTGAAATCAAAGACCTGGACAGCGTCTCTGAGCATCTCAAAGCAACTTCGGAGTATCAATTTTGCTTGATGGTGAGGGTTGGCAAAGTGTCATTAGCCTTTCAGAGGCGCTCTTCAAGTTGACGCTCATTTCGTAAGGGCCTGAATACTGATGCCATCCCTGAAACATCAAGCTGTACCCGTTAGCATCTGCGGCAGGGGGTGCCGCGCATCAGCAGGGGTGAGAAAACCAAGCCCTTGAATTCATTCATAGCATGAATACAATTTGAGCAGCCATGCGCCAAGAGCGATAACTCGAGCCAGTATCGCCACCATCAACACGAGTTTCGAGCTGACACAGAAAACATGAAGCGACTCGGATGCGTGAGCTGCAGCTGCCATTCGTACGGAACACTGGCATGCGTACTTTTGTCTCAGTGAGACGGCGATTGCGGGATCGATCGGTTTCGGCAAGAGGGCCCAGGCTGCGGAAGGGAAATGACGTGCGGTCAAGTCACGTGCAGGTGAACATCAACCAACACATCGTGCCGCACCAACGACGGGGGCAAGGAGAGACCGCAGATGCTACACAAGCGGGGTATCAGTATAGAGACCGTATTAAACGCCATAATTCGGCAGAGACCTATCTTTTGATCTCCACCAATCCTCTCTAGGTAATTCAACCCAGGGAAATGGGAAAGGATGAGCGCCCGCAAGATATGATTCAAGATCAGACAAAGGGTCGACGTGATCTGTTCCAATTCGAGGTTGAGGACCGGCTTCGGTTGGACCTGCCGGACTCACGGAGTTGCGCCCTGCTGCCATGGACGCGCATGAGTCCCAGGTCCGATGCACAAAATAGAAATTTCATCATGTGTACTTTAAATGAGCCCTTCCCTAACCCTTTTCATTCCTATTGATCAGCACCCCCCCACGTAGGACCCAGCATGCCCGCCCTCATCGACGTAAGAGCTACCTTGGGAGCCCTACTCATTGGGTGCTTCGTTGCTGTCGCGTGAGCTCACTCTCCTCGCGTCATTCCAAGTTGCTTACGTCTCCCCTCTGGTACTCAGGCTTTCGGGGCTGGTTGCTTTTCAGGCGTGCCTTTATCTTAGGATGTATCCAGCCGACAAGCGGTCGAACAAAATTATGGTGCGTTATTCTCAGTCCCAGTGCGCAATTGCTACGGAACTCACCCCCCGCCGTAGGTCATTGTAGTATGGTAAGCGGCGAACCATGCACCCGCGTCACTAGATGCCTACAGTGTGTCACTGCAGGATGCTGGATACCACCCATACCTTTCTTGTGTGTGGATCTCTCTGGATATATCTCATCGCCAACTATGGGAACGTGGAGGGGCACTTGAAGGGAGATGTCCCAATGTAAGCACCAAGCACGTTCCACGATCCGTCACCCACCCTCTAACCTCCCCTCGAATATAGAACTGTTGCCGTGCGTAGCTTTACCTGGAAATCCCCATACGTCTCTTCTAATAGCTGTTCAACAGCTCAGCATCGGGGTCACGGTATGTCCGGCACTTGCTCCATTTGGACGTTGAGATCGCTGACCATGACCAACAGTCATGCGTAACATTGATCACACACCTGTACGTGGCGATCCACTCAATGGTTGAGAAGTGCGACGATAACGTAATTTACTTCAGGTACTTCTTGCGGAGGTTGTTGCATCGTGAGTCTTCTTGCGCCCTTTCCAAATCAGGTTACAATAATCGGTTTTGCAGTGAGCAAAAACAACTGGTTCATCTTTGGCCCAACGGTAAAACACTTATTATTCTGCGCAATTCGCTCATCACTGAGCCCAGTCTTAGTTGTTCCTAATGATCGGGCGTGTTGGTTAGTCATCCATTGCATCGTTGTTTGCTCTTCGGGTTTACTGATCCTACGAACAGCTTGTGGCTTTAGTATGTAGTATTCCTATATCTGTGTCTAGCGGATTCCTGAATACTCTATCCACTTGACATAGCAACAACTGCAGAATTGTGAGTTCAGAACTTGTGTTTGTACGTGTTCAAATACTAAACAACCTCCAGAATCCGTCTCAAGAATTTCCCGGCTTACACCCACCATTATTCCGCACGTTGATTCGATTTTCTGTTCGTTTTGTCTCTCTGACAACCAGTGTAGCCCGTGTTCACACTCGGATTATCAATTTCGTCTGTTGTTGATTTGGTGATCACCTTCGGGATGTGTTTTTACCTGCAAGAGAGTCGCCGTGGCTTTGGATCGTGAGTGGTATTCACGAACTCTGGCGATCAAACACCAGGCCAACACGTTTGTCTCCTAGAATGGACGAGGTTATCGACTCGATCATCGTCTACACCATCAATAACGGCACGCTCACTTGGTTAGCATCCGCTCTCCATTACAATATCAGAGTATAGACGCTCATATCTTTTTTTCAGCATTTCAACGATCGTGTCAATGATTTTCGTAAGCCCAAACAATTTCCAATGGATTTTCTTGGTATTGACGGACATGTTCCCCCTTTGATAGTGGCTCGTCAGAGGAAAAACTCTCATTTTCATGGCGCTCCATTTCGCCATCGCTAAAAGTGAGAGTCGAGTCCAGGTCTCACCCGAGCTCGGATCTAACCACGTGCATTCTTGGCAGTGTATGCAAACTCTCTTCTAGCGACGTGAGTGAAAATTTGGTTTCGCGTCGAGACTACACGTTTAGACGAATGGATGTTCGCCAGGCTCAACATGCGGAAGAAATTCCGTGGGCACGTAGCACCGCCAAAGGAGAACGCGAACGCGATGCCTGTCTTATTCCCGGACTCGTTCAATCGCAACGGCCGTGGTCGGCGGATTCCCGTACGTGCTGGCGGACTCCTAGGCTTTGATGTGTGGCTCATTTTCATAACTCAGAACGAGACGACGTTCGACTTCACTGAGGCCACAGATACTAAAGCGGTACGCACTTCTTTCCGCACCCTGTTACCCGGAGAAATGACGCAGAGGTCATGTGGTGGACAGCTCAACATTACTGTCGAAAAGACAGTGGATTACGGTTCAGATCCATCTCCCTCCTCTATCCCGTATTCGTCGTCGCCCGCACTCTCAGGCTACCCAACGAAGCCTGAAGAGCCTTGAAAACCCGATGCATCCCCTGTCGTCCATTACTTGTCCTATTCTGGAATGTAACCATAGAGTCGGTAATGCCCTATTCTTCTTGCGATGTACTCTACACAACTGGTATGTATTGGGCCTAAGCCTCCTCCAGTGTTGTCTACATAGTTATGGGGGCTGTACGTTATACGACGTTGTGTCATGTTGGTAGAGCCATGACACATGACACAACCGACTGAGTAGCCCGCACTATCATTTATCCACCCTTGGTCTCCTTGATAGTGGCGCTAGTTTTCTGATCCCACACATGCACCATGTGATGTGCCGAGGCGCCGGGCTTCTATGGTCTACGCGCCTCGTCACGACTTGCGCAGTATATATTTTTGTCGACCAATGGCTCTCTACCACGGATGACCCTTTCCGTTCGATTATTATGATCGCGGTTTCGACAGCTGCCACAAAAATAAACGATCAGATTAACCAAGAGTTATTACACCGATATGGAAGGACCCCGTAGTGCGTGTCCGCATTCTACCGAGAAGTGGGAGTCCCAATAGATCAAACCGGGGACAGGTGTCCTGAGCTGAGGTTCAACTCACGAGCGTGGTGTGTCCTGAATTCAGTCCTGGGCGAGCCAGTGGATCTGTTCCGGTTTCCGGATTGCGATATGACCAGTGGCGCGATTATACGAATGTTATCTTGGCGCTCAATCTTTGGCATAGGCATCAACACTCATCCTGGAAAAAAAAAAAATTCAGACGTTGGCCTGACCCTTCGATTTTTGATTGGCATGTTCGCAACTCCCCAACAGTTGGTAAGTATACAAACGGACAGAAATGCTGATGTGATGGGGGATCAACGCAAGCCATTCTTCCGTGACGCGCAGAAGCAACTTGAGAGAACGTACAGCCTAAAAAGACGATCATGCATGGGAAGAAAAAAAAATTGCGTATGGGGGTGGCGTTAATATGATATGTCAATTTTCACATATGGGGGGATCCCGCAGAGCGCGGGTGTGCCTCGATGGATGCAAAAACCGGGCAGAGGCGCGGTCCAATCCGAAGACGAGGCATGTCGGCGGCAGCGAAAATTGTTTTTGCCTTCATCGGGCTTCTTGGCTTCCCTGGGATTCCTGAAACGTCTTCTTGAGGTCTCTGAGGTCTATGACCACGTGGTTGGCCCCAGGGGACTAACTTTATGCGTGTCGGGTTGCAGGGTCGGTGGGAAGGGGCATCAGGGAGAGGGGCCGGAACTTGATGTTATTACGCAGTGCACGCTATCATGGGTAGGTGATTAGCAGCGCAGGTGCTTGAGGCTTCAAGTTGGTACAGCTGGAGTCTCAGCTCGGACGAACGTGCTCCCGGGTCTGGGGAATAATGGGGAATGAAAGCCGTGGTTGTAGTGGTCGGATCACGACCTAACGCGCTACGCGTAGAGTTGTGGGGTCGTGTGGCTTTTTGATGGTATCACTGGCGGGCCGGGGTGTACAGCCAGAGAGTCTTGACTTGCGTCGTGAGAATTCATCTCGCTTATTCGCTGAGTGTGGTCGTCGGTCGTAACTCGCTGGTATGATACTCGACCATCCTACCGGCTCCTACTCTGTCGGAGCGACCACATTTACACTACCAGTCAGGCCAACCGAGGTCATTGGGACAGCAGGATTGCGAACAAAAACGGGACAAATAGCATCTGCTTTGCGGTTAGAAGAAGTTTGTTTCACTGCCTATTATCCTGCGTCTCCTGCAACAGTCAAGTCTCGCTCGCAATGGCTCAACTGGCTCCCTAGGTATGTCCTACACCTTTGTTCTGTTTTTGTCATTGGGAGAAGGCCCAACCCCTTCGCTTGCAGACCATTGGCCGGTTCCGTCCGAGGTTATTCTCGCTTCACCGGTAAGCCGAGACAGTAACATGTGCCAGTGATACCATCGTGGCGCGCCACTCCCGCTGACTTGTCTGGGTGCCTTCAGGTATATCGGAGGTTTTACTATGGCCAATCATTTTCTTGTTTGGATCGCGGATACAGGTAACGCGTCAGGATTGGCTCTCGGCCTCGTTTGTTCTCCCAACAATAGATCCCGTAGGTCCCTGCCTTCCAGAATGTTTCGCCACTCCGGAGAAACATATCGCCTTCCGTGGTCCCAGTACCTGATACCATGGACCGATCGAATTCGCAAACGTCCTGGCCTCTCGTCATATTTTCCCATGGACTCGGTGGGGATGCAACAACCTATAGGTCCGCGGCTTCAATTGTCTTTTTTGACGATTGCTGACTCTCACGGCAGCCAGCTATGCACGCATTTAGCATCAACTGGGAGGGTCGTCCTTGCTATGGAACATCGCGACGGAACTTGTCCAGTATCCAGACCAAGGTCAGAAAAGACAGGCGAACATGCATCGCTGCTCTACATTAGGTCTGATGAAGTGGTGTACGTGAGACAACGGCAAGGTTTCTGCGTCAGCTGACACCGTCTCTTCCTAGCTGGGCCGATAGCAGTCACGTCGGCGGCTTTAATGATCCCCGCCTTACGTTCCGCGCAGAACAACTGGAGTTTCGGAGGCGCGAAATCTATCTAGCTTATTCCGCCTTCCGGAAGCTCGTTCTGACCGGCGAACGTGGAGACTTACGGACAATGGACGACTCGCCCGTAGATTGGGAGTCTTGGGCTGGTGATTTGGTTCGATGTGATGAGGGGGTTTCGCTGGTCGGACATTCATTCGGTGGCGCAACTGTGGTGAGTAATGACAGTTCTTGCGTGTTCACCATGCCATAGTTGACTTGACATGGGTCAAGTTTTCCATTCTGTCGGAACCTTCTCCGAAAAGGGAGGATGTTTCACATACCCCCGTGTCCCACAGCCTCGTACTAGACCCTTGGCTTGAGCCTCTTGCCTCACCTGGCCCGGAACCTTTCAGTGAGCTACACTCGGAATTGAAGCAACACAAGACGATGGTCATCAACTCGGAAGCTTTCACGCTCTGGAAAGATCACTTTAGGCGTCTTGAAGGAGTAGTGCCAGCATGGCCGGAAAGCACTCTTGTTACCGTTGGTGCGCATCTAGATGTACTTTCCGGAGAATTTTTAGGTGCGATTGATATGCAAACGACGCCCGTTCTTTCTTTCAGTCGGCGCAAGACACATTTCTTTCTCCGATTTCCCCATCCTGATACCGATTCGTAGAATCACAGCGCGTCCAATCACGAATGTAATCAAAACGCTCTCGTCGTCTTTCCTAGACGATACACTTCCGAAGGTCATCTGCGATCTCAGAACTCGACAGCCAGAGATCAAACATGATCGATCGTGGTTCTGGGCCAGGAAGGTAAAACAAAGACTCGTTGGCCAGCCTGGCGACATCGTTATTCATCGTTGGGGCCTTGACTCGGATGTTGATACCCAAGCAAAGACAGACATTGGAAACAAATAGGGAGGAATATCAAAGCCTACTTACATTCGCACTCTTGGCACCATTCAGCCCAGCCACCGTGATTTTCATCACCCATTTGCGCCCGTTACGTTAGGAAGCCTCATGTTCTAGGCTAGACTCGGTGGTAAAAGCAGGTGACCCAGAAACTGCGGCCGGCCGCAGCGCCACATCCGTTTTGATTATGATAGAAGCCATGATGCGTCTTTGGAAGGGGAAGGAAGGGCCACATCAGTGCCACATAGACGTCTCGTTACTGTATAGTCCCGTCTTAATCACTTGATTTTTGGAATTTGGATTGGATCTAGATGATTTGTACTCGTACATGTCAGCCACGTACTCGATGAGTAGCTTGAAGAGGAAGCATGTTTGACCTGATAATCCTTGGCCTAGGGGATTGACTACTGGGATAGCTCGTCTTATCTTATCAGTGATTTGCTAACCACGTGGCAATGACTCACTTCAAGTCGCCAGAAATCCAACTTTTCATCGACGACATACATGGCTCCACCAAAGGGCACTCCACCAGAAACCGCAGCATACATCGACTTGTTCAAATCCATTGGCCTCACTCAGGCTAAAGCATCCGAAGCCGCCAAAAGCGCGAAGAGTGCTGCGCTGCTCCAGGGCTTGATCGAACGGCACGCGCTTACGGGAGGGCGCATAGACGAAAAACAGGCTGGTCTTGTTGCGGCGCTGGCAGTTCAGGGTGCGAAGATCAGAGAAGCCGAGCAGGGATATGTCATCAATGCGATCATCGATGGACGACTCAAGAGCACAGATCAGGTGAACGGTATGTGTCTCAGCGATCCCTCACCAAGGCTGTGGATGGTCCGTCTGATGCGTCAGGACTTATGCCGAACATATGACAGCTGCGGTCAAGTTCCTCGAGGCGCGTCCGCTGCCTGTGGACGATGACCAGTTTGATCACGAGTGCGGAGTTGGTCAGTTCGTCCACGTCCACGTCTGCTCGTGTGATCCTAACGCCTTCTTCCATCATCACCCATTCGGACGTAACCCTCGCACGCATCTCACAGGGTTCAGCATCACCCCAGAGGCGCTCTCCTATGCTGTTTCCGAGTACGTTAACTCGTCTGCAGTTACGGGGTGGGCGAACATGGGTGCGGCTATCACCGCGCTCAGGAACACGCCCGCGCTGCGATGGGCTAACCCGCTCGAAATCAAGAACGCGGTCGAGGCCGCGCTGGCGGCGAGGTTTGGCGCGAAGGAGGTGGCAAAACCCAAAAGCAAGGTGCGTGCCGTGCCTCCCAGTTGCTTACTGGGGGACCCCGTTAATGATTGATTGGTGGCTTGATGCTACTGCCCCCGTCATCAGGAATCTAAACCGGAAAAGCAGCAGCCTTCGGAGGCTAAGGCCGAGGCCGAGGCGTCTGCCGCGTCCAACCCCAGGTCGGTGTTCGAGGAGGGATTCCTCGGAAAGTTGCACAAACCCGGCGGGAACCCGCAGGTCTCACCGGCGCTGCGCGATGCGCACCTCGCGGCCACGAGCGGGCTGGTGTACACGCGTTTCCCTCCAGAGCCGAATGGGTTCTTGCATATTGGGCACTCCAAGGCCATCTTCATCAACTTTGGGTACGCCGCGCATCATGGTGGGAGGTGCTATCTGAGGTACGATGACACGAACCCCGAGGCGGAGGAGGCGGTGTACTTTGAGAGCATACTGGAGATGGTGCGCTGGTTGGGCTTTGAGCCGTGGAAGATCACGTACTCGAGCGACTACTTTGACGAGCTGTATAACCTCGCAGTTGAGCTGACACGGAGGGATAATGCCTATGTGTGTCATTGTACAGGTGAGTTTCTGTCTAGGTATATTTAGCTTTCTCTTCGTTCATGCCCTTGCGTAGGGGAGGAGATCCATGCTCATCGAGGTGGAGACGATGGTGGGGCGCGGACTGCATGTGTACATCGCACGCGACCTGTCGAGGAGTCTCTCCAAGAGTTCGAGAACATGAAGCTTGGGAAATACAAGCCAGGAGAAGCTATCCTCCGCATGAAGCAGGACCTCGATGACCCGAATCCACAAATGTGGGATTTGATCGCATATCGCGTCCTCCTCGCGCCGCATCATCGGACAGGTGACAAGTGGAAGATCTATCCGACATATGACTTCACGCACTGCCTGGTCGACAGCTTTGAGAACATATCGTACGTCGCTCAGGCGTTCCCTTTCTCACCAAGTTGTTCTCTGAATGTTTCGCGTAGCCACTCATTATGCACCGTCGAGTTTATTGCCTCCCGCCAGTCATATGAATGGCTCTGTGATGCTGTAGATGTCTACAAACCCCGCCAGTCCGAGTACGGCCGTCTTGCTCTCCAGGGCACGATCACCTCAAAGCGCAAGCTCCTCGCGCTGGTAAAGGAAGGATACGTTCTAGGATGGGATGACCCCAGGTTATACACACTCATAGCGTTGCGACGACGTGGCGTCCCCGCTGGTGCAATTATTTCCTTTGTTGGCGGGCTCGGAGTGTCGACGGCCGGCTCAAACATCCAGATCGTGCGATTTGAGCAGGCGGTCCGCTCGTATCTGGAGAATAGTGTTCCGCGACTGCTCATGGTTCTCAGACCGCTCAAAGTGACGCTCGAAAACGTGTCCGAGGATTATGTCGTCTTTGTTGAGAAGCCACTTCATCCCAAGGTCCCTGCGCTGGGCACGGCAAAGTTGCCTTTCACGCGCACCGTCTACATTGACCGGGACGACTTCCGCCTCGAGGACTCCCCGGATTATTTCCGTCTCGCACCAGGGAAGACCGTCGGCCTGTTCCAAGCACCCCATCCTATCACCTGTACATCATACAAGACGGATCCATCAACAGGCGACGTGACAGAGCTCCTCTGCCGCCTCGAAGATGGCCGGGACGGGAGTGCCCCCAAGAAACCGAAAGCGTTCATCCAGTGGGTAGCCGAACACGCAGAGAGCGGCAGTCCGGTGCGGGTCGATGAGACACGGATCTTCCACCGGCTCTTTAAGAGCGACAACCCGCTCGCGGTAATGCCGAACTACAAGGCGGACATCGATCCGCACAGCCTCGAGACTGTTAAGGGCGCGCTGGTCGAGGTCGGCTTTTGGACGCTCGCGAAGCGCGCGTATGGCGAGGCGGTGCGCGAGAGCACGGAGCGGACGGTACGCGCGACCGCGGAGAAGGCGAGGGCCAAGGACCCGGAGGTGGGGGTGGGGGTGGGGACCTCGTCCGCGGGTC
>Ga0209488_10003734_pt1 | contig 12125 bp, 17 predicted proteins | sample Rivendell_Oct201_8_FD_188349 | JGI IMG/M metagenome (GOLD analysis project Ga0209488, IMG submission 188349) | Vadose zone soil microbial communities from the Eel River Critical Zone Observatory, Northern California, USA -... | ecosystem: Environmental > Terrestrial > Soil > Vadose zone >...
ACTTTATCCGTTCCGTAGTCATATCCCGGTATCTTCCGTTGATCACGGGGAGCGTCCATGGGCTGTTTTCCTTCTTGTTCCCAAGTTGGGCGATGTGCGGTCGTGCCGGCATACTGCGCCGGGACTTCGTCGCCCGCCATCAGGAACGCGATGCTTTTCGAAAGCATATGAAAACTCCATCTGAAGCGAACGCTTGCGGCGGGAAATGGTTGCGTGAACGCGCGCCGAGCGGCGCGAGATTTTCATGGTGCTGCTGTTGGCGGCGCTCCAAGGTTCCGTTTTTGGATCCGACTCAAACCCGTAGGAAAAAACCCGTCGGAAATTGTTGACGCGTCGGATTATTCCGACGTATAATCGCGCTCACGGTTTGTTGTTTCGAGCGGCGGACGCCTTGGGCTACGCCAGGGAGGGAACATGTACGCAAACAGTTGCGCGCTTGCGGAATCCGGCCGCGCCACATGAACGAGATCGACGTCTTTTCGGCGCTGGCAAATCCTGTCCGCCGTGAGATTCTCATGCGCCTGCGGCGGGGGCCGCGTGCAGTGAACGACCTCGCCCAAGGATTTGAGATTGGACGCCCTGCGGTTTCCGAGCATCTGCAAGTGCTCCGAAAGGCGAAGTTGGTCCGTGAGGAGGCGCGTGGCCGGGAACGTTACTACCATCTTGACCCGCGCCCACTTGCCGATGTCGAGACCTGGCTTGAGGCATTCACCCGCTACTGGAAACAGCGGATGGCTGCTCTTGATGAAGTGCTGGGCGAGGAGAGCAAAAAATGAACGCGCCTGCAGTCATTCGGGTCAATCACTTCTACGCGCATAAGCCCTTGCGGGTCTGGAACGCACTGACCGATCCAACCCTGCATGCGCGTTGGTGGGCGCCGGGCGACGTCCGCGCCGTTGTCGGGCACAGATTCGAACTCGACATGGGGCAGTGGGGCAAACAAGCATGCGAAGTGCTTGAGGTCGAGCACGAGAGACTTCTGAAGTATCGTTTTGCCACCGGCACTCTCGACACGATGATCACTTGGCGGCTGACACCGGAAGGTGGCGGAACTCGCCTCGAGCTTACGCACGAAGGCTTCAACCTCGATTCGCCGATGGGGCGCCAAGCCCTGGAGGGAATGAAGCCCGGGTGGCCCAAAGTTCTCGCAAAGCTCTCGGCCGTACTCGAACTTGACTGACGCGGAAGTCCGCGCTCATGGGCGTTCCCGCCCGCGCGCTGGCCGACTACAACAAGGCGATCGAACTCGATCCCACCTACTGTCCTCATAAACTCGGTGACATGACGTACCGAAGTTCAGCGCCAGTGGCAGCCGGAATGTTCGATCTGAAACCCCGATCATTTGTCGGCAATCACCTCATTGACGCGCACGATCACGATTGTGCGCTCGGTCACTCCTGAAGTGATCCATGTCCCATCCCTCCGTCAATTCTCAGCTCAACCGCATCTGCTCCGAATGGATGGGACCCGCGGCTGGGATGACGACCGCGGGTCCTCTGGGGACACTTCGAGAGCTAGGCCGCGCCCTGGTTCATCGCCCACAGTATCCCGAACGGGTCGCGGACCTGTGCGTAGATGTCGCCCCAGAACATCTTCTCCGGGATCTGGACCGGCGTGCAGCCGGCGTCGACGGCCCGCTTGAAGGCCGCCTCGGCGTCTCGGACGGCCAGCGTCAGGAAGAAGCCGGCCGGAGCCGTGACCGTATGGCCGTGCTCGGCATAGTGGTCGGTGAGCATCAGCGACGAGCCGTTGACGTAGAGGTGGATGTGCGCGGTCTTGCCCTTGTCGTCGGGCGGCATCTGGGCAGCGATCGTGGCGCCGAACGCCTTCTCGTAGAACGTCGCCGCCTTGGCCGCGCCGTCGACGGTGATGTAAGCGGTGAGCCCGCCCTTGACGGGCGTGCCGGCCGACGTTTGGACTTCGATGGTCTCGGACATCTGGGAACTCCTATTCAAATCCGACATGGCGCACTCCTTTGCAACTATCAGCGGTCAGTCCCGGCTCAGCGGGATGAGTGCACGAAGTCGCTCGTCCCGCAGATAGAGCCCGCCCCAGACAAGGATGCCGAAATAGACACCGAACAGGACTGAGCTGAACAACGGGTCCTCTATTCGCGCCTTGCTGGCTATGGCGCCGCCGAGATATCCAGTGAGCAAGATCGCACCCAAGATCGATGTTCGCGGAATCGCGTACAGTATCGTGCAAATCAGGCAGATGATCCCAAGCGGGCGGATGAGATCTAAGGGATAACCAATCTGCGCCGTCGCCTCGACGACATGCGGTTCCAGCACAAGCTTTGACACACCGTCGAAGAGCAGAAACGCCATCATGAGTCCGGTCATGCTCCAACCGATCCACTGCATCCAATTCGGCCGTGCCGGCGCCGCGAGGCTGTCTCCGGCGCGAGGTTGATGAACTGCTTCAGCCATGATCTTGAACTCCTTGGAGGGTCTCGAGGTGCGCCGCCATACGATCCGTACCCATGCTGATCATTTGGCCGAATCCCATCTTGGCGGACAAATCGCGATCAGCGATGGAATCGAACAACGTGACCAACTTCCACCGCGTTTGCTGTCCGTGCGCTTCTAGCGTGACGGTGTTGACCGAAGTCGGCGGAGGGGGATTACGATTGGGGTCTTTGATAGTTCGCCACACCAGGAGTTCCGGTTCAACGATCTCTTCGAAGACGCTGTTGATAGTGTAGCGCGCGCCGTTCGGCGCCTGCATGACGTGATGCCAAGTACCACCCGGCCGCAGATCCATCTCGCAGACTGGGTTCGTAAAGCCGGGCCCGCCGTACCACACCGCGACTTGCTTGGGGTCTGTGATGGCCTTCCACACCAGTTCGCGCGGCGCATCGAAGTCGCGCGTGATGACGATGACCGGCCTGTCAACGGCGCTGACATCGATGATCGCTGTCATTCTTTGTTTCCTTCTTTGATGATCGATGCGTGTCGCGTTCGTTTCGAACGATCTCGTTTCTTTCCGGTATTCTGCAGTTGCAGCACGCGCAGATGCTCAGCGAGGCTGTCGAGGCTTCTGTCCCAGAAGCGCCGATAGTCCTCGAGCCATTCGAAAACCTCCCGCAACGGTCCAGCCTCGAGATGGCGGGGACGCCATTGCGATTGACGGCCCTGCGAGATCAGGCCGGCCGCTTCCAAGACTTTGAGATGCTTGGAAACCGCCGCCACGCTCATGTCATAGGGCTCCGCGAGCTCTTTCACCGTCGCATCGCCCGTCGCCAAGCGCGCGAGGACGCCTCGGCGCGTGGGATCTGCAAGCGCAAAAAATACGGTGCTCAACTGATCTTGGCTCATATTAAACCAATGAGTTGTCAACTTACTGGTTTAGTACATATCCCAATCCCTACCTCTGTTCAAGCGCTTTTTTTGCGGGCGGCGATGGACGCGGCTTGCCTGATCAGCCCACTGGAATCCTATCGGCGATGCAACGAATGGCTTGGGGTCTCCTCCACTTCCACGATTGGCAGCTCAGGGTGGCCGTTGCCGGGCCCACCAAGCCCCTGCCAGCTTTTCTTGCCGCCACTAATTGACACCTCGCGGTCGGCCGACCACTTTTCCCTTTGGTGGATACGACCTGCCGCTTGCGCCCCCCGGGGCATGGTGAACGTATCGAGGTGCGTTACAGCCCTTTGCCCGAACGACGGGTCAGCAATGCAAGCCCTGGCAATCCATCGTCGTTCAAGCAAAGGCTAAGCCATGCGTGACTTCCGCGACGCTAAGGTAATGGCGCACAGTCTTCGCGCTGCCCTCGCCGCCAAGGGTTTTAAAATCACCGTCTGCCAAAGCCTCGAACTTATTTCTGAGGCATTCGGGGTCTCTGATTGGAATACGCTCGCGGCCGCGATCCGCCGCAGGGCAAACACTGCCCACGACACGGCATCTTTCCCGCCACGTGGGAGCACCAAATGGCCGTCAGAGTTTACCCGCGAATTTGAGTTGACGCTGCATCGCGCTCAGGTAGACGCGAATGAACGGGAACACGAGTTCGCGACATTAGAGCATCTCTTACTCGCTCTGCTCACCGATGCTGACGCTTCGGCAGCGATGAAGGCTAACACCGCCGATCTTCAGCCGCTTAACGAACGCCTTGTCGATTATATCGAAAACGACCTGAAGACATTGGTGACGGTCGATCGCGAATTCGGCGACACTCCATCAGTTGCGTTTCGGCGAGTGGTGCATCGCGCGGTGGCCCGCGTTAAGAGCCTAGACCGTAAGACGACCGGCGCCGACGTCCTTGCTGTGATATTTGATCAGACCGAAAGCCCCGCAGCATGGCTGCTGAGCGAGCATGGAATAACTCAGGAAAGTGTTTTGAATTTCATCTCCAATCACGATCGTCAAGGCAAAGTGTGATGTGCCATTAGGTCTCTTTCAATCCGGTGCGAGCAAGTGGTGCACACGTCGCATTGGCCCTGGTCAAGTGCATGCGCCGATTTTGCAGGTCGCGACGATGGCCTGGTACGAGCCGCGCCTCTTAGAGGCAATGTGTAAGGTGTCCCCGTAATTCCAAGCGCGATCCAGGATGTCGGATGATTTGCTGCTCAGGGAGCCCGCTTTGGCCGACGGATGGCTCTCACCTTTCCGCTGCTTCCGCCGCCGCAGAAGAATCTGTCGCCCCCATCCGATTCGAGCCCCGAGACACCAGTTCCTGTCGGCATTTCGAGGCATTCGAGTACTTCTCCTGTCTCGGGATCGATGCGCCGCACGTCGCTCTGCTCGGCCTGCCAGGTGCCGTGCCATAGCTCGCCATCGACCCAGGTGACCCCGGTAACGAAACGGTCGGACTCGATGGTGCGGAGCACCTTTCCCGTCTCGGGATCGACCTGATGGATCTTGCGGCCGCGATGTTGGCCGACCCAGAGCGTCCCTTCGGCCCAGGCGAGGCCTGAGTCCCCGCCGTCGCCCGGCGCTGGGATCGAGCCGAGCACGGCGCCGGTCTTGGGGTCGATCTTCTGGATGCGGGCCTCCGCGATCTGGAACAGGTGCTTGCCGTCGAATGCCGTTCCCGCATGCGCTGCGACGGCGAGCGCGCCCAGCGTCTGTCCGCTCTCCGGATCGAGGGCGTTCAGCCGGTCGCCGGAGGCGAACCAGACCTGCTGCCCGTCGAAGCTGACCCCGTGCACGGCATCGACTCCAGGAAAGGGGCCATATTCGCGGAGGATTTCGGCGGCTGCGTGTTTCATGGCTTCGTCCTAACAGTTCGGCAGCGGAGCCGGGAGTAACAAGCTCGTCGGGAATCCCGGCACGGTCGGTGCCATCCAGCGGCAAGCCCGCCCGCGACCGAACGATCCGACCTTGCCGTCCTCCGCGAGCGCTTCGAGCGCCCGCTGCGCGGTGCGCGGGCTGACGCCGAGCGCCAGCGCCAACGCGGAACTCGACCACGCCTCGCCGTCGGCGAGCAGGGCAAGTACCTCGGCATGGTCCCCGTCGACGCACGGTGCCAGCACGGCAACCGCGCTCGCGCCGTGCGGCTCCAGTGCGAAGCCCCGCTTCGTCGCGCTCAGTCCGGCCAGCGGCTCGAGCGCCTTGCGGAGCCGCCCGATCTCGACGCGCAGCCGCGCGCGATGCGATTCATCGGCACGCCGCGCCCGGAAGGCGCGCGTGAGAAGCGTTTCCCGCGACACATCTTCGGGCCACGCCTCTGCGAGCGCGCGGACGAGCGCGAACAGTACCGGGCGACTGGCGAGCAGAACCACCGTCGACCCGGCACGCACGACATTGCGACAGGCGTCGACAACGAGCGCGTCCGAAGTCAGTAGCGCCTCAACTTCGTCGAGCCCAAGCAGCCGTTCGGCTTCGCGCGCGATCAGGCGCGCGGCCGGTGCGTCGAGCGCCCGCGACGCGCGGTCGACTTCGGCTGCCAGCGTGGGGATTCCTGCCTCGCGCGCGGCGCGCCCGGCCCGATCGAGCGCCTCTCGTGCCGGCTTTGTGCGGATGCGCCGCATCGCTATGCCGGCGGCGACCAGCCCGTGCCCGGCCCGTGACGCCGGCGGTAGAGCGTCGGCATCGAGCCCATCGAGCGTCCGCTCGGCCTCGTCGAGCTGCCCGATCAGCAGCAGCCGCCGGGCATCGAGATATCCGGCATGCGCGGCGTTTGCCCGGTCGCCATGCGCTGCGAGTATCGCCCGCGCCGTGTCGAGCGTCTGCGCGGGCCGGCCGAGGTCGCGCGAGACGAGCGCGATCTCGGCTTCGGCGACGACGCACCGCGCGCGGGCCATGGGCTCTTTCGGGCCGAAGGCGCGCGTGGCGCGGCGCAGCAACTCCTTGGCGCGAGCCAAGTCGCCGAGTTGCGCCATCGCAATGCCGCGCAGGGCGAGCGCGGGCGCGTCCTCGCGCAGCGCAATCCGCTTCAGCGCCGCCAGCGGATCGCCCACCGCGAGCGAACGCGCCGCGGCCGTGATCAACGAGTCCATCGAAATCCCGTCACACTTGTCACTCTCACCTTTCGCTCATCCCGCCCTACATCGTCGCTGCGGCCGGAAACGGCGGAACTCGATCGGGAGACCGAAGATGACCACGCTCATAGCGGCAAAGAAAAGCAATGCAGGAGCCTCGCGGACGCGCGGCGCGGCCGGCTGGCTTGGCCTCGCAGCCTCGCCGACCTTCGCCCTGATGGCGTGGATCGCGGCGAGTGATGCGCCGGGAATCGCTATCTGCTCGCCGGGTTCGGGCATGCTGCCGATCGACGGCATGGCCTGGATGTACCTGCTGATGAGCCTTTTCCATCTGTCGCCCTGGCTGAAGCTCGCTTCCGTACGTTCGTGACAAATCACCACCCTACTAAAATTCAACCGAAGGAGACTGATCATGCAACATGCCATCGTTTCGCGCGAGGATTGGCTCGCCGCCCGGAAGGCGCTTCTCGTCAAGGAGCGCGCCATGACGCACCAGCTGGACGCCCTGCGCGCCGAGCGCCGGCAACTGCCCTGGGTCAGGGTCGAGAAGTCGTATGTCTTCGCACGGCCCGAGGGCGAATGCACGCTCGGCGACCTGTTCGGCAGCCGCAGCCAGCTCGCCGTCTATCACTTCATGCTGACGCCGGGCTCGGATCATGTCTGCCCGGGCTGCTCGTTCACCGCTGACCATATCGACGCGGCGCGGCAACATTTCGAACAGGCCGACCTCGCGTTCGCCGCGGTCGCGCGCGCGCCGCTCCGGCGGATCGAGGAGGTGATGGACCGGATGGGCTGGACCTTCCCCTTCGTCTCCTCGCACGGCAGCGACTTCAACTTCGATTTCGGCGTGTCGTTCACGCCCGAGGACATCGCCGCCGGACGCGCGGTCTATAATTACGGTACGGTCATCCGCAAAAGTCAGGACATGTTCGGCGTAAGCACCTTCGTGAAGGACGAGAGCGGTGCCATCTTCCACAGCTACTCGACCTATCACCGCGGGACCGAACTGTTGATGGGCGCCTTCAACTGGCTCGACCTCGCCCCCAAGGGCCGCAACGAGACCGGAGGCACGATGAGCTGGGTTCGGCTGCACGATCAATATTGAAACAGTAGGCGCGAGGCCGGGCGCCACCGCGCCCCACTCATGCCTCGGCGGCGTCAGCCGATTGATCGGTGCGTGGGCTCGCCCGGCCAACTCCGTTCTTCGACGATGGCACGGGCGCTCCGCACTCCGTACCGCGCGTGTGCCCGAGCCGAGAGCGCGCGGCCCTTTGAAACGGCGCGCACTGCGCGGTTCGGCCATCGCCGAGAGGTTCTTCCGACGTCGGCAGAAAAGGGCTTCAAATCCCGCGTGGTTCCGGGATGTGAAACGAGCGATGGAAGGTCCTCCAGCGCCGAACAAACGGAGATGTGACATGTACCGCTATTCAATTCTTGCGCTGACAGCCGGTTCGATGCTCGCGCTGACGATAGCTCTCCCCATTACGCACTCGACGCCCGTCCTAGCCTGCTCCAGCCAGGTCAACAAAGACGGGCCGAGCAGCGATCGTAACCCCAAGAACATCAAGCGTGACAAGGCGGGGCCGAAGCGCGACGTCGGCGCGCGAAATAACGATGCGATGAAAACAACGAGCGATGAAAGGGTGCCCCAACGCGACATCCAACGCGACCTGGGCAATCTGACAAGGTGCAAGACCTTTCGCGGCAGTTAACCCAAACATCTGGAGCACGCCTATGTCACGCAAATCCATCTTGGCGCTCGCCGCCATCGCTGCGCTCAGTACCTCATGTCTGGTTTCCGGCGCGGCCTTCGCGGCCCCGGCGTCAGACTGCGTTCAATCCGACAATCCGGTGCGGGTGATACGGGACTGCACGGAAATCCTGCGCGGGGACCCGACAAATGCCGTCGCCCGGTTCAAGCGCGGCAAGGCGTATCTCGATGATCGCACCGACACGCGCGACCTTCCTCTGGCGATCGCCGATCTGACCAAGGCGATTGAGATTGATCCGAAACATACCGATGCCCACCATCAGCGCGGTATTGCATTCCGACGCAAAGGCGATCCCGCCCGCGCCATTGCGGATCAGAGCAAGGCCATCGAAATCAATCCCTCCTTCGCGCGCGCCTATAGTGAGCGCGGCTACGCATATCAGCAACACAGCGACAGTGATCGCGCGCGCGCAGACTACGACAAGGCCATCGCGCTCGATCCGGTATATGCCGGCGCCTACTTCTATCGCTCTTTCTTGAGCGCTCTGAACGGTGATATGAATCGCGCCGTCGAAGATCTCAAGCAGACGTTCAAGCTCAGAGACCGTGACGTCGACGACATCCTCCGCACCCTGAGCCCAACAGAGCGCAGCAAGGCCCTCGCCTTCTTCGCACCGCTGTTCAAGCGGATCGATCAAAACAGCCTCCACGAGATCGAGGCGGGGCGACGGGCAAAGGCCAACACGGAGAACAAGTCCTGCTGGCGCCCCGGCATGTCCCGAAACATCGCCATCGCTGAACAAGCCTGCGATCCCTTAACGTCGAAGCCGCCAATGTCACCCAAATAGATCCGCTCTCATCCCAGGGAAAGGCATCAGAGTGGCGCGTCTGACTGAGCGATGGAGACCGAGAAAAAGGCGTCAAGCCCGATGTGGCTCTCGGATAGAGAGACAAAACACTCTCGCAGCAGTCAACACAAATTTCAGAGGCACACCATGTCACGCAAATCCATCCTGGCGCTCACCGCCCTCGCTGCGCTCAGCACCTCATGTCTGGTTTCCGGCGCGGTCTTCGCCGCCCTGCCGTCAGACTGCGTTCAATCCAACTATCCGGTGCGGGTTATACCGGCGTGTACGGAAATCCTGCGCGGGAACCCGATCAATGCCGTCGCCTGGTTCAAGCGCGGCAAGGCATATCTCGATCAGCGCATCGACACGCGCGACCTCGGTCTGGCCATCACCGATCTGACCAAGGCGATCGAGATTGATCCGAAATACGCCGATGCCTACCAGGTGCGCGGTGTTGCATTCCGACGCAACGGCGATTTCCCTCGCGCAATTGCCGATCAGAGCAAGGCCATCGAAATCAATCCCGGCTTTGCGGTCGCCTATGGCGCCCGCGGCTATGCGTATCAGCAGCAGAGCGACAGCGATCGCGCGCGCGCAGACTACGACAAGGCCATCGAGCTCGATCCGGCCATTGTCCTCGCCTACTTCGACCGTGCTTTCTTGCACGCTCTGAACGGGGATACGAATCGCGCCGTCGATGATCTCAAGCGGGCGTTTGAGTTCGGAGGCACAGCCTTCGACGACGCCTTTGAAACCCTAGGACCGAACCAGCGCAATCAGGTCGTCGCCCTCTTCACGAGAGCAATCGAACGTGGCGCAAATGACGCGGTCGTCTTCAACGGCCGAGGCTTCGTTTACGCCAGTACCGATGACCAGGAGCGCGCTATCGCGGACTACAGCAAGGCGATTGAGATCGACCCGATGTATGTCGACGCCTACGTCTCGCGCGGAAAGGCTTACGGTTCCAAAAGCTTTGACGACCCCCGCGCACTGGCCGACTACAACAAGGCGATCGAACTTGACCCAAGGAATGCATACGCCTATTTGGCTCGTGGGATGCATTACGCCGAGGATCAACTCCCGAACCGACCCGACCTTGCGATTGCCGACTACAACAAGGCGATCGAACTCGATCCCACCAAACACTATGCCTATCTGCGGCGCGGTATGCTCCACGAGATCGACGGGCAGCACGCTCTCGCCAGGGCCGATTTTGCCAAAGTGCTCGAACTGGAGTGGAAGTTTTGGTTGCTGATCAAGACGATCAATCCAAACTACCTCGACGAGATCGAGGCGGAGCGACAGGCGCGGCCGCAGTGACGGGCGGCCGTGGCGGGCTTCCTCCTGGCAGCCCGCCGCAAGAGGCGAAAAATGGGGTCAGACCGGTCAGACCCTTGGACTGCAATTGAATGCGAAACTGGCGTGAGATCGGGCGTAAATGGATTTTTGTCAGCCGCGGTCCATGCGGCTGGCCTGCTGGACAGGGTTTAGACCTTTAGACTCTGCCGAATCGGCTTTCGCATCCCGTCCCCAAGGATGTTGCCGGACACTGCCCCCTGGGCTATGCAGATATCGATGCGCCCGTAGCTCAGCTGGATAGAGCGCTGCCCTCCGAAGGCAGAGGTCACAGGTTCGAATCCTGTCGGGCGCGCCACTTCGGTATAAAACGGCGAACGCCAACAGCCGCCGATTCTACGCTTGCAGCGGCGGCAAGTGTCCGTAGCAGTTCAGTTTTCGAGCCCATGATGCGAATTTCGCTCGGGTCGACGACCTCGACGCGTTGCGCGAGCGCACGCAAATGGTTACGCCGATAGGTTCCATCTTCGTTCCGCAGCTTGCGTCGCGCGGCGAGCGCCAACCGCCGCAAGCTGTCCGACGTGATCGCGGGGCCGAGTCGCTCCACCGCAGAAGTTGCGCGCTCCGCGTCGGCCTGCGCCTGGTCGCGTACCGCAGTGAGTTCTGCAATGCGATCTTTCAGCGACGGGTCGGCCATGTCGACCACGCCGTTCTCGATCGCGTCGTAGAGACGCTTCAACTTCGCCTCGGCTTGGCGGCGCGCTTGCACAACTCCGCGATATGCCCGCGACGGTGTTCATTCCATTCCTCACGTCGCTCAAGCAACTGATCCATCATCGTCGTCAAACGCGCCGGATCCGAGCAGCCGCCACTCCAGGTGATCGACGACGGCGCGGTCGAGCTTATCCATCGGCACGGTCAGGCCGCGGCAACCACGCTCGCCCTGCCGCGCCTTCGTCGAGCAGGTGTAGTAGCGATACATGCCGCCCGCGCTGCCCTTGCCGGTGCGCAGCGTCATCGCGACGTTTTCGTGGCGATGGGTGTCTCGCCGCTTTCACGACCATTCGGAGGGCCGGTCACAAACGCTTGCCTGTCTCTCCGGGGAAATGTCATTGTCGACCAGCCCTCAGGCCGTTTTCGACGCCATCAACAACGTCTGTGCATGGTGGTCAGAAGCGGAGGAAGGCGATACCGACAAACTCGGCGCCGGCTTCTACCACCACTACCAGGACGTCCCACCCGGATGACCGCTTCGAATGCAAGTCTGCAAGGAGACCGTGATGGCGCAGATGGTTGTCGTCTATAAAAGGCCCGAGGATCAGGAAGCCTTCAAACGACACTACTTTGAAAAGCACGTGCCTTTGGCCAAGGCGCTGCCCGGCATCCGCAAATACGAGGTCAGCTATGGGCCGATCACCTCGCCCTCCGAACCGTCGGACGCCTGGATGATCGCCACGTTGCACTTCGACGACACGGCAGCAATCCGCGACGCCTTCGCCAGCGACGTCGGTCAAGCCTGCGCGGCCGATCGCCTGGAATTCGCCCCCGACCCGACATCCTTTCAGATGTTCATCTTCGACAACCGCGAAGTCTGACCTCGCGACCGGCCTGGATCCTCAATCCGGTGCGCCAAATGCCGCCGAATCCACGATGTGCTGCTACGCGCCTCGCCAGAGTACACGCGCGGACGGACATGGAAAGTCCTGGGAACAAATTCTCGCCAATCTCGATGCACGATTGACCGCATGACCCAACCACGGCCGATTGGCCCGCCATATTCTCTAGGTTAGGCTGGTTAGGGCAAACCCAAACCCGACGACACCAAGCAGGACGAGGAAGAACGGGTCGC
>Ga0209488_10003735_pt1 | contig 12123 bp, 13 predicted proteins | sample Rivendell_Oct201_8_FD_188349 | JGI IMG/M metagenome (GOLD analysis project Ga0209488, IMG submission 188349) | Vadose zone soil microbial communities from the Eel River Critical Zone Observatory, Northern California, USA -... | ecosystem: Environmental > Terrestrial > Soil > Vadose zone >...
AGGCGGATCGCATAGTACTCGTGACCGGCCACTACGATTCGCGAAACAGCGATACTTTAAACGGGACCGACCCCGCGCCGGGAGCGAATGACGATGGCAGCGGGACGGCTGTTAGCCTGGAATGCGCCCGCGTTCTGAGCAAAGCTGCTAACAGACTCAAATTCCCAGCGACGATTATTTTTCTGACGGTCGCGGGAGAAGAACAGGGTCTGGACGGCAGCAAACATTTCGCCCAGATGGCCAAGCAGCAGGGGTGGAAGCTCGAAGCCGTCCTGAATAACGACATTGTAGGCGGCGACCGTAGTCCGCAACAGGATGCGAGCGTCGTGCGCGTGTTTTCCGAGGGACTGCCAGCGGCGGCCAGCGAAGCTGAAATCCGGCGGGTTCGAATGCTCGGCCACGCTCGGCGTCAGCTCCTCCCGCACGATGTCGAGATCCTTCGGGTGGCCGATCAGCAGGCTCTTGATGAAGCCGCCCAGGGCAAGGAACCGGCCGGGATCGTCCACCACGTCGATTCGTAGACCTTCTTCCACGCAGTACCGGCGCACCGCCAGGGTGTGCGCGATGCAGAAGAGCCGATCGTCGCGGTAGAAGACGGGATGCACCGGCGCCTGCGAGAAGACGGTCCAGGCCCGATGCAGCACCCCGCGGGGCAGCGTGAGCGAGACGAGGTCGGGGCCGCCGTCGCCGCCGCGCACGACCGCGCCGTTGTAGTAGATGACCGGGGCGGTGACGCCCAGCTCGTCGCGGTAGGGGTCGGCCGCCGCGGGCATCCGCCCGGTGGCCAGTGAGATGGTGAGCCCGCGCTCGGACGCCCGGCGGAAGGCCGCCACCAGCGCGGGATCGGGCGCCATGGAGTCGTCGAGCAGGGTGCCGTCGAGATCGCAGACCAGGAGATCGTACGACGCGGGCGTCACGCCCGCCGCTCTCCCCGCTGGAAGCGCGCCGCGCATTCGCGGCTGCAGAAGAAGAGCGGCGCCCCGCCCGCCTCGGACCGGATGGCCCGCGACATCAGGACGTAGGTCTGGCACACCGGATCCTTGACCAGCTCGTCGTGGGGCCGCTCGCTCCGCGAGGGCAGGCGCGCCCGCCACGCGGCGGGCAGCCGGGTGACCACGATGACCACCACCGCGATCAGGGCCAGGAGGAGCAGGGCGCGCATCGCGCCTCTCAACGCGGATCGGGTCGGATGGAGAGCGAGCGGAGGAAGTCGCGGTCCTGCTCGGTAAGGTCGAAGCCCTCGGCGGACTCGGCGGCGCGGGCGCCCGAGAAGAAGATGCCGGCGCGCCCTTGTCGCCTTATGCTTTCGGGTGAGGAAGTTGACCTTGCAAAGTATCAGTCTCAGTATGAGCCTCTACGGTCCCTCCGGGCCACGAGGCACTGCTACTGTCTGCGCCGTCTGGAGCGCATCCGTAATCGGCCGTCCAACGACGGAGCGGCGTGCACCCACGATGGACTTGGACACTTCACGTGGGGCGAAATCAGCTCTTGCAACAAAGCGCATAAGCGGGCCGTAGCTACTTCCTGCCGGAGCGCCCAGAAAGTGCAGGCCGGGAACCAAGGAGGCAAAGCCTCTCTCCAGTACCGAAGAACACCAGAACCAGCCGCTGACACGGCTGGGATCCCCTAACTCATAGCAGTGGGGGAAACGAGTGGCTCATCACGCCTCCCGTTCACTCTTTGCGGTCTCGTTCCCGCGCCTCAGCAGATGGGACTAGCCTGGCGGCCGATTCCAATTTCATAGGTTATAGCCGAATCTCTGAAGGACATGGCGCGCCGTCCGGCGTAAGAACAGTTCCAGACCACCACGGCGTCGAAAACCGATGTTCAACCCGAGATGCTTGATCTGTTCCGCAGAAAGCTGCCAACCCGAAGCGCCGCAGTTTTCTGCGACATGAGCTTCAGATGCGGCCTTGGGGATAACAATCAACGAGTCGTGCCGCAAGCACCAGTTTAGGGCTAGTTGTGCTTCAGTCCTGTACACTTGTGCCCCCACATCTCCTAGGACGCTTCGAGGGTCCCGCCTCTTGATGTTATAGAATCCAGTGGCCAACGGACTAAACGCAATGACGGTAATTTGGTTTTGCTGGCAGTATGGCAGGACTCTCCTCTCGATACTCCTCTCCACCAAGTTGTAACGAACCTGATTTGAGACGATCCGGTTCTTGGAGAGAGCTGCTTGTGCCTTCCGGAGTTCAGAGACAGAGAAATTGCTTACGCCAATGAACCGAATCTTGCCAAGCTCCACGAGCCTCTCCATCGCGGCCATTGTCTCTTCGATTGGCACTAAGTAGTTAGGCCAATGCAGCTGGTACAGGTCGATATAATCAGTCCGCAATCGTTGGAGGCTTCGGTCTGCAGCCAGTAGCAGATCCCGGTGCCTGAAATGCCTAGGCGAGACTTTGGTCGCAAGAAAAACGCATTGCCTCACCCCCTTTACGGCTTCCCCCACAATCTCCTCAGTTCCATAAGATTCGGCGGTGTCTATCAGGCAAGCACCCAGCGCTATCCCTCGCTTGAGAGGCTCGACACCTCCCGTGTAGTTCCATGTTCCAAGTCCAACCTCAGGTAAGCGAACATTCGTGTTCCCTAGGATTCTGCAGATCATGCCCTGCGAGATTCCTCCATCAATAGGGAACTGCCCGGGCGCGCCATCTGCAAATCTCTTTGGTCCGTGTGTTTCAAAAGCCTCGCTTCAGGGAAAGGTACGGCAGTAGGGCGAGTTCGGCAAGGCCGGGCAGCGGGTCCACGCGGCTGAAGACCGCCTCGACTTGGAAATTCCTTAGCGACTGCAAGTACGCACGCCAGTCTAGTTGGCCGTTTAGAATCTGAAGGATAGCAGTAGGTAGATCGGTGACCAGGCGCATCCAAGTTACTCCTGCCCGCGCACGACAAGGCTCTACCTGCTCTCCAACTTGATCTGCAAAGAGCATATAAGGGAAATCAACACCAGCTCCGGGACCCAGAGTATGGTAGCCCCAAGTGCGTCCATTGACGTCAAGCAGCTTGTATTGCCCGTCGCGCGGATCCAGTTTGTATTCCAGCTCCACCAGCCCGTAATAGTCGATCGCGCGCAAGAAGCGTTCGGACAATTGTTCCAGCAGCGGGAGCTCAATTGTCTCCACGAACGTGCTGGCCCGACCGAATTCTGGCGGGTGCTGGCGATTCCTCCGGACGACCATGCTGCCGACCGCACGGCCTTCCTTGAAAAAGGCGCAATAGGCGAACTGGTGTCGGCCATCACCAGGGATCAGGTCCTGAATCATCATTTCACCCGGTCCAACTTGCGCGGCTGCCCGCTGGAAGAGTTCCCGCAGTTCCGTCCGGTTGTTTGCTCGCCAACCCTTTGCCTTGGTTGCGTAAATGAAGTGTTCCTTGATTGCTGGCTTGAGTACGAAGGGAGGATCTGACTGGACCTGCTCCAGGTCGTCGAGGTTGCGTGGATGCCAGGTTTGCGGCGCGGGAATCCCCAGCTCATTCGCGAGCTTGTAGGTGTTACGTTTGTCCCAGACCCACTGAATTGTATTCCAATCACCCGTGGGAACGCGGAACCACTCTGTCAGCATCGGCCTGTAGCGCGCGAAGGCGGCCACCGTCTCGTCTCGCGTCGGGTAAAGAACCCAATCCCTGAGATTCAGTCGGTGGCCAATCTTCAAAACTGCGTCTATGGTCTGCCGCTCATCGCGTAGATTCGCCACGGCCACTGAGTGGGTGGCATACCGCGAGAAGCGAGCGATGGAGCGCTCGTCGTCAATGACGCAGATGGGCACTCCCCGGCGTCCGAGGCTGCGAACGATTCCGAGGCCCTGGTAGTCACCACCAACCACGACGGCACCGATTGGCTTCTGCGAGGGCTCAGCAATGGCCCGGGCTGGCTCTGATCGATTTGGTCCTCCGAGGATCATGTGGTTGTTTCATCCCCCACTTGTGTCGCACCCCTTCCGGCAATGAACCGGACCAGCGAGCGCGAAGCGTAATGCGTGCCGGACACAAATTGCATCAGTGGGCCGAAGCTCCACGCGGCAGGCGCACCAAGAATATGTAAGCCCAGTACCGACGCCTCGAGCCCTTCCGTAAGGCAAGGGTAACCGTTAAAGCGGCGGATCCACCGTACAAGCTCTGGACCGAGGAAGTCGTACTTAGCAATGTCCACGTGGTACCCAGTTCCCAAAAGAACGTGGTGGACAGTGCGTTCACTTCCATCGTCCAGTCGGACTTTCACTTGCTCGCCCACCGGCCCGACGGAAACAACAGATCTTCCGATCCTGATAGAAACATTCTGGAGCCGATTCACCAACCAGCGCGCGCCTGCTGGCCGAACGGATCGCTTCCAGAGTAGGTCCTGGATGCCGCGAGGTAGTCGCCTCAGCAACTCGGGCCGCGCCATGAGCTGGCTAATGCCTGCCGGCCCAACGTCCGTGGGCGCATAGAGGAGCCGCGAGGTGAATTTGCCCATCTGATGATGAAGCGCCCGGGAGGTCCATCCTTGAAGCCAATGAATTCGATGCGTCCGCGCGACGACTTCGACTTCGGCGCCGACTTCGCGGAGTAGTGCGGCCGACTCAAGTGCGCTTTGTCCACCGCCGATCACGAGCACCTGCTTTCCGGCGAACCGGCAAAGGTCGCGGTTTTCGGATGTGTGAGACGCCAGCCATGGCGGGAGGCCTTCAAATTCTGGCGGACGCCAAGCAAACGAACGTATTCCAGTCGCAATAATTACGCGGCGCGAATTGAAGACCTCGCCATCTTCGAGGATGAGCCGGAAACCGTTCGGATGGGACTCGACGCGGGCGATTTTGCGTTGGTCGAGGTCAGGTGCCGCCTGGCGCTGATACCACAGCCCATACTGGATGAATCGGTCGAGGGGCACAGGATGGGACAGGTGATTGCCGTTAGCCGTTTTGTACGCTTCCAACGTGAGGGCGTAATTCGGGTCCGCGATCTGTGTCGCGGTCCAATTCGATCGTAGAAACATGCCGACCGGCATGTTGTGCTTCCAAAAGGACATGGGCTCGCCAAACACGCGCACTTCCAGGCCCTTGACCGTGCGCAAGTGCGCAGCCGCGGACAGTCCGTAGGGGCCAGCACCGATGATCGTCACATCGCAGGTTGTCATTGCCACGTTATTTCCAAGATTTCTTCAGAAAAGTTTAACTTAGAGAGTCCGTCATTGGTTCGTTCCAGTAGATTCTTGGCTGTTCGATGTTCATTCCTTGTCGCCAACCGCCGCCTTCGCCGTAGGTATCGTTTCTCCGATCGTCAGAAGCCACAGCAGATTCGGATAGCTTTACTCATTGGCTTGCGGATCTTGCTTGCTGTCCTTGCTAGCCAGCATGGCGGTATAGGACTCTCCCACTTGCTGCAAGAAGGCGATCGGGTATGCAAGCAAGAATCGGCCCGGCAAATTTGAGCTTTCGCTTCCACTGGCTGCGGCTAGATGCGCTCTGGCCCGGAAGCTGCCAATACGTCAGCTGGCTGCGTTGCGAGCCCCAACGGTCTTTGAAAGTAATTAATCCGGCGTTCTCGCAGTCCGAGCGGCCGAAGTCAAATCGCTGGGCGCCGTCCACCTTCCCATCCTGAATCGCCTTCCAGAACAAGAACGGCATGGCGCCCAAATTATGAACACTCGCGTCGGAGCCGCCATATTTGTAGACCATGGCGTCACCGTGCCGCAGCGTCATAATGCCGGCGATGGGACGGCCCGCTTTCGAAGCAACACGAATTTTGAGTCGGTCACCAAGGCAGGTAACAAGGTTCCGGAACCAATCGATTGGCTGCGGAGGCACTCTGTGCCGCCTGCGCGTCAAGACGAAGAGGAGATAAAACTGCTTCAGAAGCATGTCCGATCTTCCTTCTTCGTAGAACAGAGCCTCGCGTTCCGCGCGTCGAATCTTTCTCTGAATCGAATCCTTTTGAAACCTTCGAAAGAGGTCCTCGAGAGTAGGGCGGAGATCCAGCAAATGAAAGCAAGATGAATTGCTTTCTTGTACGGTTGGCTCGCCCCGCAGATCTGTGCTCAGTGGCCGAATCTCGATATATTTCAGCTTCTCTCTTTCGAGTACTAATTGCAGAAAACTGAAAATTTCGTTGCGTTCTGTGGCGCTGTCCGCGAGCGGCTCGCAGTGGTCGGCAAAGGGCAAGGAAACCAACCTGCGTCCAGTCAGCCAACTGCGGATGTGACAGAAGACAATTCCATTAGTCAAGGGGCTCCCTGGACCAGAAGTTGTGTAGACGATTGGTTCATATCCATAGGTTCGCTGCAGCGCTTCTAACCAGCCTGGTGCATGAAAAATGGACGCCCGCGGATGTCTACCGAAAAAGTCCGCCCAGCGCGAATCTTGCAGTGGATTCAACGCGTAAACTGCCAAGGCGAACCTCCCTCATGGGCGCCCTCACTGGAACTATCAATTACGGTGAGCCCCCAAGCCAGCCGGATAGTCTGCCCAACGACGGATTTAGCAGTCGAGTCAAGAATCACTCCCTCTTTCCGCGCGGGCCTTGCAAGAATGGAGGTCGGAAGCATTAGCATGCCTCAGCCAAAGCTGTTGTATCCCGGGTTTCTGGACATGTCACCCGCACGTCCGATTCACATAGCAGGGTGGACATTGCGAGAAGCATCCAGGCCTGGGCCCATCTCAGGTATGGAATTCGGATCGTGTACAAGCGATGGACGCGATAGTAAAAGAAGCCCCGGTCATCCCACATGTGATTCATGGCCCATTGGAATACCGCACGCGCCAAATCGACATTGCTCGGGTCGAGGTCTTTAAGCGCGAGGAGCGTGATGATGCTCTGCGCCACGCAGTGAATGTCCACGGGGTACGTGCGGTTATGAAAATATCGGGGTGCGCCGTCCTGGCGGAAAAAGCGGGCTCGGTAGAACTCGAGCCCGCTCCGGATGCACGATTCGAACTGCATTGTTCGGGCATCGCGGCCAATGGACTGCAGCGCGCACAGGTTGTAGCCGGTATGGAAGTTGTCAATCCATCGTTGTGACGGTGCCTCCCCGTAGTCCCATGAGCCATCTGGGTGCTGCATTGCCGCCGCGCAGAGAGCAACCCGAACCGCTGGATCAAGGAATTTTCGTTCGCTTGTATGCTTGTACACGCGACATAAGAAAGCCGCACCAAGGAAATTCGCGTTGGGGACCTGATTCCGCAGACGAGGGAGAGGATAGCTGAAACCAGCAATTGAATTTCCGTCGGTCCAATAGAGCTCGTCCAGAATGTATTCGGCCGTACTCACCGCCATGCTCAGACAGCGCTCGTCCTGGCGCTGTTCATAGGCATCCAGAAGCGCGTTGCCCACGAATGTGGTGCACACCAGATTAGGCGCCCCTGTCAGCACCACAATCGTGCGTGTCTGCCAGGGAAAACTGTACCCCCAGCACCAGTAAGGAAAGCCTTGCGACCGGAGGGAAATCAGCCGTTCGATCATCAGCTCGACAAACTCTTCCGCCTTACTTATTCCGATTCTCGAAAGCTTGAGGAATGCCGAGAGAAACAGGGCTATGGCTTTCGGATTCTGGGTCTTTGGAATACGCAACAAACTGCGAATGTTGATTGGACTTCGCTTCAAAGCCTGAGTTAAAACCAGTCGAGGAAGTCTCGCGTTGAGGAATGGCAGGGCGGTAAAAACCTGGCTGTTCACGGCGTCGTACGGGTCGTACCCCGCCCAATCGTTGGCTTGACAATGAGACAAAAGCTTCAGGATCTTGGCTTTCAAGTGATTGTCCACAGAGATCAATTGGGTTGCGGGCAGAGGTATCGGTCCTCAAGCGGCACAGCGAGCGGGTTGAATGACGGTCGAGAGGGGGTCTTTGCGTAGTGCCAACGAACCAAGATGTCTATTATGCGCGCACCCGCCCGCCCGTCCCAGTTCTTTGGCGCGTCGTTTTCACTCTTCCTACCTAACTGTCGGCGGATCGCATCCTTGATGGCGTCTGTTTTTGTTCCCGCAATCGTATTGGTTCCACTCTTGACCGTAACGGGCCTTTCCGTGTTTTCTCTGACGGTGACGCAGGGAGTCCCAAGAATCGTTGTTTCTTCTTGGATGCCGCCGGAGTCGGTCACGACGAGCGAGGCGTGTTTCATCAAACACAGGAAGTCCAAGTAGCCCAACGGGTCGGTCAGGATTATGCCGCCGCGCCAGATTCCGGAACCCGGTCCATTCCCTTTGTGTTTCCTTGCACTTCCGTCGAGGCCGATTTCGAATTCCCTGATTCGGCGCTGGGTTCGAGGATGCATGGGAAAGACGACGGGGCAATCCTTTGCGAGTTCCTCTAACCCTGCAATGATGTTCAAAAAGACATCCCGATTATCCACATTAGAGGGTCGATGTAGCGTCAGGAGCGCATATCGGGTGACAGAGTCGGCCTCTCCGTTTTTCCCTGCTTGGCTCACAAGCGCTAACTTCTCCAAAATAGTCGATGTTTCAGCTTTCTCCTTGAAATTCAGGAGAGAGTCGATCATGGTGTTGCCGACGAAGTGGATCCTATCGACCGAGACGCCTTCATTGCGGAGATTCTGAAGCCCGCTCTCCTCCGTCACGAAGAGCAGGTCAGAAACATGATCGGTAAGAATGCGGTTAACCTCTTCGGGCATCGACCGGTCGAAAGAACGTAATCCCGCTTCCACGTGGGCGATCATCGGTCTGGAACCATCTGGGTCAAAGGAGATCTTAGAGGTAACCAAGGCGCAAGCAAGCGTCGAATTCACATCGCCAACGACCACCACGACGTGGGGTTTCTCCTCCAACAGCACTTCTTCGAACTTCTTCATAATCTCCGCAGTTTGGACTGCATGCGATCCTGAACCTACACCGAGATGAATATCTGGCTTTGGAAGATTAAGATCACTGAAGAAGGACCCGGACATGATCTTGTCGTAGTGTTGACCAGTGTGGACAAGGATGTGCCGGATCGCTTCGACTTGTGGTTCCGGCCGGTCGGCAGTATCTGCTAACAGCCGCCGATTATGCTCGTTGATCGCCGCGATGATCGGCGCCGCCTTCATGAAATTGGGACGCGCGCCAACAACAGTAAGAATCTTAATTACGCCAGCCTCAGACCCTTGCATCCTTTGACCTCACCCGCAATTAGACTTCGATTCAGTGGTGACTTCAATTCGTTCGAAAAACGGTTGTTGTGACTCCGCGATCGCGACAATCTGCTCCACGATGTAGCTTAAGGCCGCAGTATGTCTTTTCGGCAGTTTCGCCGGGCGCTCTCTCCTCATGAGCAAGATCTTGGTCCGCAAATCTTCACAGCCCTCGATCAAGACGAGCCGGCCTGTCTTGCTCAGATACCGATCAACGGCCCCAATCTTGCCACGAAAAATACTGTAAACCGGGACGCCGAGGGCCGCGGCCTCACGATTCATCGTGCCACCTGCGCTGATGACCAAGTCTGAATTCCAAATCAGGTTGAGACCATCCACGATTTTCTCGGGGATGCGCATCTTGCCGTTTGAGAAGAGCTCCAGCCAGCGCTTCCTTAAGCAAATCGCTTGTTTCTCATTTCGAGGAAGCGCCACAAGTTTCACTTCGGCCTTCTTACTTAGAAACTCGACTGCTGCTTCAAACAGTTCATCAGTTTGTGGCTTATGATAGTGTGCTTCATCCGCTGGTGGACGGATAGTTACCACCACGTCCTGCTCCTCAAGCCCGAGTTGCGGTCTGATGCCAGGCTTTGGCACAAATCGACTGACATAGACATCTTCCTTGATGCCTGGATATTTCAACGTTCGACTCGAATCGAATTGAAGCGCCGAGTTTGGAATTACGTCCGGGCACATATGCAACGTAGGACGAATGAAGGCCCAACCCGTTGCGAACTCATAATCACCCAAGATCACAGACGGAATCCTGCAAATCGCAGACGCAATTAATTGAGAACGCGAACAGTGAGAGACGGCTAGGACCGGCTTTCCCCTCAGGATCGTGGGAATCAACTGCAACGCACGAAAGCACAACCCTGCAACCTTGCGGATTTTGCTTTTCCCGGAGTGACGGCCGACCAGCTTGTAGTTCAGATGAAATAGATCTGCCAGCTCGCGCACCTGAAAACAGTCGCGCGCGGTAACCACGACTGAATAATTGCGCTTCTGCAGTTCTTCGATGATTGGGGCAAAAAACGGAACGTGGGGTGAGTTATCCAAATCGATCCAGATCTTTCCTTTGGCGCGCGCTGCTGAGAATCTCTCCATCTTTGCCAGTGTCGGGCCCGCGGCTAATGCCTGGACCGGGATTTCGAAATTCATATCGGAACTCAAGTGTCGATTCCCTGGGGAATGAGAATTATCTCAGTCAGCACGGCTTTCAGACGCGGTGGCTGGCTCCAGATTCGGATTCCGGCTGCCGACAGTTTCAACGGCAAGGAAATTGATCACTTCTTGGACGATTCGTTTCTCCTGCCAATGTTCGAGCTGTGGATACATTGGCAGCGACAATATTTCAGCCGCCGTCTTTTCCGTCACCGGAAAATCACCTTCCTTGTATCCCAGAGTCGCGTAGGCCTTCTGAAGGTGGAGAGGCGTCGGGTAGTGGACCTGGGTCGTGATGTTAGCCTGAGCTAGATGCGCCTGAAGTTGATCCCGATTCCTAACGCGGATCACGTAGAGGTGGTAGACAGCCTTGGCTCGCGGAGGTTCATACGGCAGGATAATTCTGTCGGTCTGAGAACGAAACAGCTCGTCGTACCGATGCGCATTTGTGCGGCGTTTTTGGTTCCACCGTGGTAAGTGCTTGAGCTTGACCTGCAAAATCCCTGCTTGGATAGCATCCAATCTGCCGTTATATCCCTCTATTTCGTGCCTGTACTTCTGCAATTGGCCATGGTCGCGCAGCATGCGAATTTTTTGCGCGAGCATTGGATCATTTGTCGTAACTGCTCCCGCCTCTCCGCAAGCGCCCAGGTTCTTCCCGGGATAGAAGCTGAAAGCAGCCGCCACACCCATCGATCCCGCTTTCTTCCAGCAACTCTCTTTTCGGGAATAGTAAGCGGCACCGTGAGCCTGGCAAGCGTCTTCGATCACCATCAACCTGTGCTGCTCTGCGAGTTCGAGAATGGAATCCATGTTTGCGGTCTGGCCGTACAGGTGCACAGGAACGATGGCTGTGACCGGCCTTCCTGTATTCTCGTTCAATAGTCTTCCGGTCGCACGATCGACGTGGCACTGCGTTTCCAAATAGTCCTGCAGTTTCTGCGGGTCCATGTTGTAAGTGCGCCCGTCTATATCCACGAAGTCCGGCCATCCGCCAGCCTGAGAGATAGCCTCCGTCGTTGCGGCAAAAGTGTTCGGAACAGTAAGGACGGTATCGCCCCGCTGAACTCCAGCGGCAATCAAGGCGAACCGCAAGGCGTCTGTGCCACTCGCCACTCCGACACAAAATTGCACTCCGCAAAACTCCGCAAACTCCCGTTCGAATTCTTCCACCATCGGTCCACCGACGAATCCAGCTGTCTTTAGGGCGCTTCTGAACACCGATACCAATTGCTCCTCGAGTTCAACGTGCGGCGTGACCAATTCTAAGAAAGGGATTTTCTTCATTGCCTATCTTCAGCTCAGGTGCATTCTAGTCCAGCGAGGTCGCTGATTCGGCCGTGACGATCTTCTTGCGAAGGTAGGTTGCTAGTGCTGATGTGAAGATCTCTGCGCCTTCGGAATTGAGATGAGTTTCATCTGACTGGTAATATTTTGTGGAGAGCACGCCTGGATCCACAGGTACTAACGTCTCCACTCCAACCTTTCTTGAAGCTGTGACCATTTGGCGGGCAAAGCTGTCTGACGCCGGAGTCGGCGGGATCAGAAGAATCAACTTTGCGCCGTGCCCCTCGCATAATCCACGTAGTCTTTGCAATCGGGAAAATGCGATCCGGTCAAATTCTATGCCCTGCGGAATGCTCGGCTTCCCCTTTGCGAGCATGAATAAGTTTTCAAAATGAGGAATCATGTGACGAAGGACTTGCGCTCGAAGGATGCTACGCGTGTCCCAGAATGTGCTCCAATGTTCGAGCAGGAGGTTACTCGTTGCCGTACGATCCAGCCCCAAGTCTGAACTCGCATCAAGGACCTCTCGGACATCAAACAACATCATTGGGGCATACTCCTGGCGCACGCTTTT
>Ga0209488_10003738_pt1 | contig 12117 bp, 5 predicted proteins | sample Rivendell_Oct201_8_FD_188349 | JGI IMG/M metagenome (GOLD analysis project Ga0209488, IMG submission 188349) | Vadose zone soil microbial communities from the Eel River Critical Zone Observatory, Northern California, USA -... | ecosystem: Environmental > Terrestrial > Soil > Vadose zone >...
CCGGCGCACGTCACGGTGCTCTATCCGTTCGTGCCGCCCGATCGCATCACCGCGGCGGTGCTGGCCCGGGTGCGTGCTGCCATCGACTCGATCCGCGCGTTCCGCTTTCGTCTGGCCACGATCGAGCGATTCCCCGGCACCCTGTATCTCGCGCCCGAACCAGCCGCGCCGTTCGTCGCGCTGACCGAGTCGGTCGCGCGCGCGTTTCCGCAGCACCCGCCCTACCGCGGGCAGTTCGCGTCGATCGTCCCGCACCTCACGGTCGCGCATGGCAGCGAGGCCGAACGGGACGCGGCCGAAGCGCAGCTGCGCGCGTCTTTGTCGGCGTCCGGGGCCGTGCTCGCTGCGTGCAGCGACATCGTGCTGATCGAGGACTCGTCGGGTCGTTGGCGGGAGATGCACGCGTTCGCGCTCGTCCCTGGCGGCTGCGAGAACGACTGACCACTGCCTGACCGGGCGCAGGACCGGCCGCAACTGGACGACGCCATGGACCGCGGTAAGCTCGCGTCCGGCGTACAGGACGCCACCCGTCCGCGGACAGGACCGAGTCCACCTGGTCGAGATGTGCAGTACGGTTCTCACGAACCTCCTCATCGCCCGACGCTTGCGGACCACGGGCAGCACGCACAGGAGGTCCGTCATGGCCCGTCACTTCCCCGTCCGTCCCGACCTCGACCAGCTGAAGCACCAGGCGAAGGACCTGCTGCGCGCCTTCCGCCAGGGTGATCCGGCGGGCATCGCCGAGCTGCATCATCATCATCCGAAACGTCCCGAGCCTGCGGCCGCCAGACTCGCCGACGCGCAGCTCGCCCTCGCCCGCAGCTATGGCCTGCCGAGCTGGCCGCGGCTCGTGCTCGCCTGCCGCATGACCGACGCGATCTGGCGCGACGACGCCGACGCCGTGCGCGAACTGGTGAGCAAGCATCCGCAGCTGCTGCATGAGGACGCGCGCGGCGTCAAAGGCAACTGGGGGCCGCCGATGTCCTACGCCGCCAACCTCGGCCGCGACCGCATCGTCACGATGCTGCGCGGCCTCGGGGCGGTCGATCTGCAGTTCGCCTTCGACCGCGCGTGTCTGCAGGGCAAGCTCGACACCGCGCGACGGCTGTATGCGATGGGCGCGCGTCCGGCCGGCGATGCGGTGATGGGACCGTGCGAGACGCAGAGTGGCGCCGGGCTCGAACTCGTGCTCGAGCTCGGCGCCGCGATCGACGACGGACATGGCGATCGCATGGCGCCGGTGGCGATGGTGCTGCAGACCTACAGTCGCAATCCGCCGGGCAAGCACCGCTGCCTCGAAGTGCTGGCCGCGCACGGCATCGACCTGCCCGACACGCCGCCGATGGCGGTGCACCGCGGTCGCATCGACCTGCTCGAACGGCATCTGCAGCGCGACCCGGCGCTGTGCGCGCGCACGTTCTCGCATCAGCAGATCTGGCCGCCCGAGCTCGGCTGCCACGCCGACGCGTCGCTGGCCCTGCACGGGACGCCGCTCGCGGGCGCGACCTTGCTGCACCTGTGCGTCGACAACGACGAGCTCGAGATCGCGCGCTGGCTGCTCGCGCACGGCGCCGATGCGAACGGCGGGGCCGCGGTCGATGCCGACGGCTTCGGCGGCCACACCGCCCTGTTCGGCTGCGTGGTGTCGCAGCCGTACCGCACCGGCCTGCGGCGCGACGACTCGTTCGCGCGGCTGCTGCTCGACCACGGCGCCGATCCCGACGTCCAGGCATCGCTGAAGAAGCGCCTGCGGTTCGTCGCCGACGAGACCCTGCACGAGTACCGCGACGTGACGCCGCTCGCATGGGGCCGACTGTTCCACGACCAGGACTGGGTCAGCGCGCCGGTCGTCCGCCTGCTGGTCGAACGCGGCGCGCAAGAGAAAGGGCACCGGCGGCCCGGGCCGTCGTAGAATCGGCACCTGTTGCCCCGCATACGATGATGCACCCACTCAGGACCACGCTGCTGACCGCCTGTCTCACGCTGCTGCTGTTGCCCGGCTGCGGCAGCACCGATGCCGGACAGCAGCCTGTGAACCGCGCTGCCGATGCCGCCAGGACGGCATCCGCACCTGCCGACCCGCAACCTGCCGAGCCAACCATGCCGGACCCGAAGCCCGCCGCCAGTTCCTCGTCCTACAACCCGCTCTCCGCCGAGGAGGCGCGCGTGATCCTCGGCAAGGGCACCGAGCGTCCTGGCATCGGTGAGTACACCGACAACAAGGCTGAAGGCACCTACATCTGCCGCCGCTGCAACGCGCCGCTGTACCTGTCGAGCGACAAGTTCGACAGCCACTGTGGCTGGCCGAGCTTCGACGACGAGATCAAGGGCCGCGTCGAACGCCATACCGACGCCGACGGCATGCGCACCGAGATCGTCTGCGCCAACTGCAAGGCGCACCTCGGGCACGTGTTCGCAGGTGAAGGCTTCACGCAGAAGGACACGCGCCACTGCGTCAATTCGATCTCGATGCGCTTCGTGCCGAAGGGCAAGGCGTTGCCGGCGCCGATCGTGCTGTCTGCCGGCAGCCGCTGAACGCGCTCGGCACGATGACCACCGTCACCACCAGGCTCCACCCGCGCCACATGTCGTTGGCCAGGTTCATGGCTCTCCCCGAGGCAGAGGGGCGGGTGCAAGAGCTGCTGGACGGAGAACTGGTCGCGAGTCCGACGGGCATCTGGCGGCACAGCCGCATCATCGGGCAGTTCGGTGCAGAGCTGTCGGCGCAGGTCGATGCCAGGAGACTTGGCCAGACAGCCATACAGCAGACCGTGATTCTCGACGATCGGAACGCGCCACAGCCCGACGTTGCTCTGATCGTCGCCGAGCGACTGCACATCGTGCAGCGGGGTTATCCGCGCGGCGCCCCCGACCTGGCGATCGAAGTGTTGTCGCCGTCGAATCGTGCCCATGACCTGGTGCGCAAGAAGCGGATCTACGAGCGGCTTTCCGTGCGTGAGTACTGGATCGTCGACGGCGACACCGAGACGGTGACGCGCTTCTCTCTGCACCGCGGTCGCTATGGCAAGGGCGAGGTGCGGTTGCGTTCGATCCGGTTGCGGATCCTGCCGCAGGTCGGCGTCGATCTCGCGGCGATCTGGCGGCTGGTGGGCAACGCGTAGGAGTCAGCGCAGCGGCAGCTCGATCGTGATCTCGGGATGGTCGTCGAGCGAAGAGATCGTGAGTTCGCCGCTGGCGCTGCGGCCATCATCGGCGCGGCAATCGAGCGTGTAGTGTCCGGGCGCAAGCCGGATCTGTCCGGTGGGCCGGTGCCAATCCGGAGAGCCACCGGCGTAGTGACCATCCATGGTGAACGCGAACACGTTCACCTGTAGGTCGTCGGTGGCAACGTCGCGCAACCGGACGCGGGCGTACGCCTGCTCCTGCATGCGCAGGTCCACGTGTACGTCGGTGCCGCTCGCGATCACGAAGTCGCCGTGCGCCTCCGTACTCGCCTGACCTGCACCCTGGCCACCGGTGAGGAAGTAGCGGCCGGGCTGCAACTCGTTCGCGGCACCGCTGCCATCCTTGATGTAGACCTGGCATACGGCCAGTCCCCGATCGGTGCTGACCCGGAGCAGGCCGTTCGGCATGGGCTGGCCCTGGAGATCCAGCAGGGTGAACTTCGCACTGCCGGGTCGCTGGAACACGAAGTCACCTAGCTCGAGCGTTTGACCGCGGCCCAACACCATGTTGCCGAGCGGCCGCTTGCCGAAGCCACGCGCGTCGATCTCGACGGCGTAGGTGCCGGGTGGCAGGAGCCTGGTGCTCAGCGCGCCGCTGGCGGGATCGCCATGGAAGATCGTGCCCACGCGAAAGCCGCCAACACAGGTACCCACAGTGAGCGTTGCTGAGACCGCCGCACCCCGTGCATCGAGCATGCGGCCACGGATGCATGCGCTCGGCATCGTGGCCGCCGAAACTCGGATCAGCAGGTCTCTTGTTCCCGGAGCGACCGCGTCCACGTGGTGGATCGGCACGTTGTTGGAGGTCACGAGCAGGTCCAGAGGCGCGTCGCCGACATGGTCGAGCAGGAAACGACCGCCGGCATCGGTCGCTGGCCAAAGCGTGTGCTCTTCTGTCGTGTACTTGGCGATCACCACCCCGGGCATCGGTTGCCCTTCCGGGTCGAGAACCGTGCCCTGGATCGTCTTGCCGAGGGAGAGCACCGGGTTCCATTCGGTGATCGAACCGGCTGCGAGCTCGAGCGTGGTCCTGGCTTCTGCTGTGCATTTTCCCACCCGCAAGCGCACGGGGCCTGTACCCAGGTCACCGAGACGAAACCGTCCCGCTGCGTCCGTACTGGTACGCGCGTAACAGAACTCGCTGAACTCGCCAGCTTCGACGAAGGCTTCCGCCACCGGCGCGCCGTCGTCGTCGCGCGCAACGCCGGCGATCGAAGCGGCACGCTGCATCCGCACGGTGACCACGGCCTCAGCATGCGCCGTCACCAGGACCGTGTCGAGGCACGGCGCCAAGCCGGGCGCCCACGCGCGGACCTCGGTGTTGCCAGGCGCCACGCCGGCGACGACGAACCTGCCTTCACGGTCGGTGAACGCCTGCTCGGCGCGCTGCACGTACGGCAATGGCGGCACCAGGCGGCTGTTGCCTGTGTCGATGAAGTTCTCGTCCCTGCCGACCAGTACCTTGGCTCTCGCGAGCGGTGCGCCGTTCTCGTCGAGCACCGTGCCGCGCAAGGTGCCGCCGGGGCCGCGCAGTGCGAGCACGATCTCGGCGGCCTGATCGTCCCGGTCGAGCTTACGCAGGTAGGACGGCGCAAAGCCATCCATGCGTGCGCCGACGAACTGACCTTCGACGAGCGGCAGCGTGAAGCGTCCCTGCGCGTCGGTGCGGTCGACCTCGTAGCCATGCTGCCATTCGGTGCCGCACCAGATGCGCGCGCCGGCGACCGGGCGCTGGTCCTGGTCGACCACCAAGCCCTGGAGCATGCGTTGCCGATGGGCCAGCAGTTCGATGGTCTGCTGTCTGCCGGCGGCAAGTCCCAGCGCCGGCTTGCGGACTACGTAGTCCGACTGGATCTGCCAGGTTCCTGGCGCGAGGTGGCGCAGGATGGCAACACCGTCTGCATCCGTGACGGCGTCGCGGCAGCCGCGCTCGGAGTTCCGTTCGTCGTAGGCAGTGACACCGAGGTGGCTCGCCGGGCTGCCATCGTGTTGCCAGTGCATGACGACGCGCAGCGAGGCGAAGCCCGGCTCGGTCTCGTCGGGTGAAGGGCTCGCGATCGTTTGCCGCTCGGGCTGGGTCGTCGGAGTCGCTGTCGCTTGCTGCGACCCGGTCGTACTGCGATCGAGGTCGGCGACCATGGCCATCGGTTGCGCAGCCGCAGCCGGCTGCTCGGTCGCAGCCGGCCACACGAACCAGGTCGCGACACCGAGCAGCAACGCGAGCACCGGAACCGCCAACTGAAGTTGCTTCGACACGAGGACTCCTCCGGTCACGACGGTTGCGGTCACGCCCGCGCTCGCGGCCGCCGCGATCGGCACCGCACCGTGCGCCGCGGCGAGCACCGCAGCCTTCGTCATCGCGAGCGTGCCGGCATCGGACGCGAAGGGCGCAAAGCCGGCGATGAAGCCCGCAGGCAATCGCTGGCGCAACAGCTCCAGCGCGCGCACCAGCTGCGTGCGCACGGTGCCCGCCGGCCGGCCGAGCCGCTCGGCGATCTCCTTGCTGTTCATGCCCTGCTCGAGGTGCAGCGTCAGCACGTCCTGGTACGGAATCGCGAGCTGCGCGCGCACGGCATGCACAGCGGCGCGCAACTCGGCGGTGGCCGCCGCCGCCTCCGGGTCATTGCCATCCGCAACCGGCATCGATGGCGGCGCCCGCCGCGCGCGCTCGCGCCGCAACCGCCTCGCCTCGTGCGCCAGCAGTCCGAGCAGCCACGGCACCGCGGGGCGCCCAGCTTCGAACTTGCCGCGGGTTTCGATCGCGAGCAGGAACGTCCGCTGCAGCAGGTCCTCGGCGTCGGCGCGGTTGCCGGCGAGCCAGAGTGCGACGTGCAGCAGTTCGCGTGCGGTCGCATCGAACACTTCGCCCAGCGCGCCGGGATCGCCGGTGCGACAGAAGTGGGAAAAGCGCTCGTCGATCTGGCGCGGACTCCTGGCCATTGCGGCGTTCCTCGCCATGAGCGGCCGCCCATGCTACACGCCGTCGCAGAAAGTCGCGGTCAGCAGCTCATCTGGCCCACTCGGCCGGCAGGCGCAGTTCCAGCTCGGTTTCTTCGCCGAGTCGGACCGTCAGCTTGCCGATGCGCAGCAGCAGTGGCCCCGACACGTCGGTGTTGCCGCGGTTGGCGACGGACAGTTGCCGCTGCGTGGCAGGATCGAGCAGGCGTTTGGGCGGCACCAGACACGAGTAGGTGCCTGGCACGAGAGGGACCATGGCCCGACCATCGTTGTCGGTCTCCGGCAGTGACAGGTCCTGGTCGCCGGTCGCGGATCGCAGCGTGATGCCGAGCCTGGCCACAGGTTCGCCTGCCGGATCGAGCACGCGAAGGCGTGCAATGCCATAGGTGAACGTGAACGTCTGCGTCGTGGTCTGGCCGGCGACGACGATCGCGGTCTCCGGAGTGCGCTGGACCGTGTAGTTGCGTTGCTGCCATTCGAGCTGGTACACGCCCGGGCGGCCGCGCAGATGGATCCGACCCGCGGCGTCGCACCGACACCCCAAGCCGATCGGTTCGCCGGCGCCGAAGGGTCCGCTGCCAGGATCACAGTGGACCAGGATGCTGCGGCTGGCGAGCGGCCTGCCGTTGAGCAGCACGGTGGCATCCAGTTGGCCGGTGACGAAGCGCGCGAGATCGGCGTCGACGGTCGTGGTCTCGCCAGGGCGCAGGTCGACGGATGCCACGGTCTCGTTGGCCTTGATGCTGCCCGCTGAAAAGCAGGTCTCGTACTCGAGGGTGAGCGACCATCGGCCCGGAGGAGCGCCTTCGTAGTGGAACGTGCCGTCGTCCAGCAGCGGTATCGGCGGGTCCTTCCAGTTCGGATGGGTTTCGCGCTGGGCACCGTCTCCTCGCTGCAGTCGCAGCGCCGGCAGACTCCGGCGCTGCTGCGCATCCAACTCGCCCGTGGCCGGCAGGCTCGCGAGCTGGCGCAGCTCGGCGATGACTCCGGCTGGCTTCACCTTGCCGAGGATCGTCGCTCCCCCGGCGACCGTGACGAGCAGTGGACCCTCGCCGGTCAACAGCACACCGCGTTGGATCTGCGGCACGTGCCCGGGACCGAGCAGCACGAGGTCGAGCGCGCGGTCCGAGGGGCCGCGCAGCACGGCACTGCCTTCGGCAGCGGTCGTGATCTCCTGCACGAGCAGGGTCTTGGCCTTGCCCATCACGTGGTCCCATTCTCCGAGCGGGAGCATGGGCGAATTGAGTTCCGTGGTCGCTCCCAGCGGGTCGACGAGTCGCACGGTGCTGCCCGCGACCGGCTTGCCGTCGGCGCGCTGCACGACGAGCTGCCGTGCACAGCAGCGCGGCACGACCACATCCACGTGCTGCGGGCCGGGATCGCGCACTTCGACCGGCACGAACGTCGTGGCGGCGAACTCGTCAGCGGCCGGAACGATGATCAGCCGCAAGGAACCGCGGCGTGCGCCAGAGACTTGGGCCACGCCACTGGCACTGTGGCAAAGCGTGTACAGATCGGCTGCCTCGGCGCCGGAGCCGCCGCCAAGGAAGAACCGCACCTGATAGTCGGGCACGGCGGCGCCGTCGGCAGTGTGCGCGTGCACCTCGAGATCGATTCCGCGCCGCAGCACGATCCTGACGTCGGTAGCGCCCCAGGCAAGGGTCTCGTCGCCGTCGTACCGTTCGCAACCGCTGGCGCACACGGCGAGGCGCACCGGCGTCCTGGTCATGTTCTTGTCGCGCACCAGCCGGAAGCTGCCGTCCTGCGCCGTGCGCGTGAAGGCGCCCTCGGGGATCGAACGGACCTCCGCCTGGTCGATCGGCTTGCCGCGGTCGTCGGCCAGCACGCCGGTGATCTCGCCGAGCGCGGCAGCCGACAGGATCGTGATGGCGACGTCGAGCGAGGCGAGTCCCAGCGGGATCGTGACGCTCTCGGGTGCGGCGACCGCGCGTTCCCAGACATTGGGCCGGTAGACACCCGGCGGCAGCAACGCACCGCCCTCGAACGTGCCCGCGGCGTCGGTGCGTTGCCCGAGATCGCACATCGTCGCGAGGATGCCATCCGGGCTGCCGCTGCGCTCCTGACCGAGGTTCACGGAAACGCCGGCGACCGGCCGACCCAGCTCGTCCTTGACCGTGCCGCGTACGTGTGTGCCCGCCTGCAGCACGGCGTCGGCGAGCGTGATCTCGGCACCCTCGGCGATGCGCTGCCAGTGCGCGCTCAGCGGTACGTATTGCGGATGCGACAGGCGCAGGGAGAAACGCAGGATCGGCAGTGGCGCGAAGTGCAACTCGAAGTCGCCGTCGGCCGTGGTCGACAACGGCTCCGGCTGGTGCCAGGGTCGGTCCGGGTGCTGTTGGATCCACTTCTCGTAATCCGCCTCGCTCGGCGCCGAACCGCTGAGTTCGACGATGCAGCCGGGGACCGGCCTGCCCTGCGCATCGATGCAGCGTCCGCGGATCGTGGCGATCGGACCGCCAGCCGGCGCCGACATGGTCATGACCTCGCGCGGGCTTGCTGCTGCGTTGGCCTGGCCGTGGTTGCCGGTGTCGGCCGCGGCAGCATGCGACGTGTCATCAATGGCCGTGACCTGCGCAACCGGCGGCTGCAAGTCTCGATCGGTCGCTGCCGGCTCGCCCGGCAAGGCGAAGTAGGCGCCGGTGCCGAGCAGGACTGCCACGACAGGAATGGCCAACGCGATCTTCTTGCCCATGAGCATGCCTCCGGCGGCCGCCATCGTCGCCGCGCTGCCGACGCCACCCGCCACCGTTGGCGCGACACTGTGCGCATGCGCGAGCACGGCCGCCTTGACGATCCCGAGGCTCGCGGAATCGGCAGCGACCGGCGCGAAGCCGGTGACGAAGCCCGACGGCAGGCGCTTGCGCAACAGCTCCAGCGCGCGCATCAACTGCGTGCGCACGGTGCCCGCCGGCCGACCGAGCTTCTCCGCGATCTGCTTGCTGTTCAGCCCCTGCGTCAGATGCAGCTCGAGCACTTCGCGGTACGGCGCCGAGATCGCCGCGCGCGCAGCGAGCACCGCAGCGCCGAACTCGGTGTCCATCGCCGCGGCCGCCGGATCGCGCGCTGCACCCGGCGTAGTTCCGAGCGCCGCGCGGCGAGCGCGTTCACGCCGCAGGTTCCTGGCCTGGTTGGAGAGGATGCCGCACAGCCACGGCAGCGCGCGCTGCGTGTGGTCGAACGAGCCGCGCGCTTCGATCGCCAGCAGGAACGTGTGCTGCAGCAGGTCTTCGGCGTCGGCGCGATTGCCCACGAGCCAGCCGGCGATGCGCAGCAGCTCGGGCGCCGTGCGGTCGAACACGACGCCGAGCGCCTGCGGATCGCCGGTCCGGCAGTAGCGCCGGAACATCTGGTCGGTCGAGCGCAGGGCAAAGGCCATGATCGGGCGTCCTGGTCCGGGAGGAGCCCTGTGCTACACGCGCTGGCGAAGAACCGGAAGGGGCCTCCGTCAGCTGCTCGGAGCGCGGGCGGGTGTCAGCGCTTCCGCAACACGACCTCGACCTCTGGATGATCGTCCAGCGAACGCACCAGCAGCTCGACTTCGCCGTGGCGGCCGTCAGTACTGTTGCAGTCGAGGCGGAAGCGACCGGGAGGCAGTTGCAGCGTGCAGACGCCATACGATGGCGGTGCGTTCACATGGCGGAGCGGACTCTGCCGCTGCGAGTCGAACAGGCCGGCAAACGCGCCGTCGCCGCTGCGGGCGAACACGGTCACGCGCTCGCCGCCGCCGCGGAAGTGCAGTTCGGCGGTGGTGACCGCATGGAGCTGCAGCGTCGACAGAGTGCGCACACCGGATTGCACCTCGATCTCGGCCGTGGCGAGCAGATCGCCACCGTCGGCCTGCACCACCAGGTGGCCCGGCTGCACGGCTTCGAGCTGCAGCGTGTCGTTGGTGCTGCGGCTGCTGATGACGTTGCCGGCCGGATCACAGAGCATGACGAACGCGCTGGCCGGCAGACCGCGCGGATCGCGCACCGCGAGTTCGAGTCCGCCCGGGCTGCGCACCACGATGTCGCCGAGGTCCAGCACGTTGTCGGCCGGCAGTCGCAGCGGCAGCGTGAGATCACCGGCGGACCGCGTCCGGATATGGAGACAGTCGCGCCCCGACGGCAGCGGGCCGATGCCGAACGAACCGTCGCCGGTGGTGCGCGCTGTCGCCGGAGCGTTCTCGGCACCTGTCAGCGTGACGCCAGCCTCGACCGGCGCGCCATCTTCGGTGATGACGCGACCACGCAACATGGTCGTGGGCAGCTCGTCGCGGGTCAGTTGGATCACGTTGTCGCCGTCGCTGTCGAGCGGCACTTCGCGGTCCTGGCCGAGGACGGCGACGAGTGGGTCGGAGCTCGCGTGCTGGAGCAGGAACCGCCCAGCGGGACCGGTCGAGACGAGGTACTTCGTCTCGCCGCCGCCAGGTGCGCGCACCACGAGGAGCGTGTTCGCCGGGCGGCCATCCGGCCGCAGCAACCGGCCGTGGATCGTCTGCACTCGTGGCGGGAGCAGCACGGGGTCCCACTGCGTCCTGCGACCGGGGAACAACTGCACGGTGGTGGTGGCGTTGTCGGGACCGTCGAATGCACTGCATCGCGCGGTGAAGACCACTTCGCCAGCTGCGAGGTCCTCGAGGAGGTAGCGGCCGGCGGCGTCGCTCGTGGTCGATCGGCACCAGCGATCGCGCTGCGGATGGGTGATCGTGGCAGCAGACACGGGTTGGCCGCGAGCGTCGCGGACCTGACCGGCGAGCGTGGCGCCGTCCTGCAGCAGCACATCGATCGCGGCCGCAGTGGAAGCCGGCACTGCCACCGACTGCCATGACGGACCGTACCCACGCGCCCAGACGACGACCTCGACGGTGCCGGGAAGCACGCTGGCCAAGGCGAACGTGCCGTCTGCGCCGGTGACGATCTGCTCGCAGCACGGTTCGGGCTGGTCGAGTTCGAACGGCTGGTCGCTGTTCGACCGGATCGTGGTCTTGCCGACCAGCACGCGCGCCCGGGGGACCGGTGCACCGCGCGCATCGCGCACCGTGCCGCGCACGGCGCCGCCCGGGCCGCGCAAGCGCAACAGGATCTGCGCCGGCAGTTCGCGGTTCGACTCCAGCACCACCGCCAACGACGGCGCCTGACCAGCCATGCGCGCGCCGAGTTGCTGGCGGCCGAACAGCGGCACGCGGAACGCGCCGTCGTCGCCGCTCCTGGCGACGACGTGCTGGATGTCCCACTCGCCTGAGGGCGACATCCAGACATCGGCGCCGGCAACCGGCCGGCCGTCCGCGTCGACGACCAGGCCGTTGGCGAAGCCGCGCTGCTCGACGTCCAGTTCGAGCGTGCGGCAGTCGCCGGCCGCGAGATCGACCACGATCCCCTTCGATCGGTGCGATGGACGGACGTGCCAGCGTCCCGCAGCGAGTTCGACCGGTGGCGTGATGCCCTGTGCGTCAGTGACCGCATCGGTGCGCTGCGGCAATCCCTCGCCCGGGTCGACGATGCTCACACCGACACCTGCCGCCGGAGCGCCGGTGCGTTCCCACACCAGCTGCACGCGCAGCACGGCTGGTCGCGGCGCGGGCGCGGCGACGTCGGCCGTGGGCACCGCGTCGCGCTGCAACGGCAGTGTTGCTGCGACAGATGGTGCCGCACGGCTCGTGGCGGCAGCGGTCGCAGGATCGGCCACGACCGACCGCGGGTTGTCGACCGAAGCAACGCCGGTGAGAGGCGGCCGCGTCCAGGTGCTGGTGAGCGCGAGACCGAGGATGATCAGCAGCAGCGGCACCGCGAACAGCAGGTTGTATATCGCCAGCGCGCCTCCGATCACGACGGTCGACGTCGCGCCCGCCGCTGCCACCGACACCGGCAGGGCGCTGTTCGCGGCCGTGATCACGGTGGCTTTGACCGTCGCGAGCACCGCGGCATCGGGCAGCAGCGGTGCGAAGGCGGCGACGAAGCCCGAAGGCAAGCGT
>Ga0209488_10003739_pt1 | contig 12116 bp, 14 predicted proteins | sample Rivendell_Oct201_8_FD_188349 | JGI IMG/M metagenome (GOLD analysis project Ga0209488, IMG submission 188349) | Vadose zone soil microbial communities from the Eel River Critical Zone Observatory, Northern California, USA -... | ecosystem: Environmental > Terrestrial > Soil > Vadose zone >...
CCAAGGGAGCATCGGCGTGAAGCAGATCGATTCCACGACGGAACGATTTGGCGAAGGTTTCCTGATTCTGTCGGTGTGCGAAGTCCTCGATCTTCAACAGTACGTCTTCCAATTCGCGTTGGAGAGTGGAGAGACCGCGCGATTCTGGACGACGATGTGGGAGATCTACCCCAACACGGCGGTACCTGACATCCCAGCATTTTCGATCGGGATCGCTCTGATTTTGAACGCGCCATCCAGCTTCCCAAAGGTCGGACACCGCATTTCCCACAGATTCGATCAACCACCGCCCACCGCCGCCAACGAACCCGACCGACATGCGATCGCTCATCCGTGGATCGTTCATTGCAATGTGATGCAGGCGGAAACCGAGCGTGCCCTCGTTCTTGAGCTTTGTTATCCATTGCAGAGGGTCTTCGGCAAAAGGAGTTTCGATGGGTGCGGTGCGCAAGCCACTGAGGCTGACGAATGTCACATTCTTGCAGAATGCGAAAACCGTCGCCGTCGGCCAGAAGTCCTCTCGCGGCTGTCCGTGGAGAAGATCATTGCCGACGATCGTGAGAGCTACCGCTTGAGCGATCTCCGTCTGCAAGGTTCTCTCCTCTCGCCCAATCGGACTTTCAGCATCGGGACCGGTTATGAGCCGCGACCAACGTTATGGACCAATTCATGGATGTTCGAGACTCGGCCGCCGAACGGCTCCTCATCAAGTAAGAGGGTCACGCCGGAGCCGGCAGCACCAAGCACTTAGCGGAAGGCCAGAAGCCCGGTTTGGCCTATGAGCAGACCAGGACAGACGAAGGCAGCCCCGAAGTCAAGTCCGGCTAGGTAGAGGTTGATGCGGGTAGTTGCTATCGATGGCGCGGCGTTGCCGGATCAGTATCGCTTGCGCTTACGGTCGTCCAACGCGAGGTGTCCAACAGCCGCGTTGCTTCATTCAAAAAATTCGACCGATACTCGGACGAATCAAATCTGAAAGTCACGTTGTGTTGCGCACCTCGCCAAGCATCGTCGGTGGTGCCGCCCCAGGGGATTTGGTTGTTGCCGGTCTTCTGGCTGAACTTGGCCAAAGCGCGGAGGCAATACACGACCGCAAGATCGTCAGAATGGACCGTGATGCTGAATCGATGCTTCGCATGATCACCCATACCACCCTCCCAACACGGGGCAACCCTAATAGCGTGACGCGGGTAAAAGCTCGTCACGATGCTGCTGCGGGTCCGCCTGGGCCGCGTTCAAGCTCTGTAAGCAGGGGAGCGGGAGGAGCGGGCACCGCGGGCTTTTTGATTACCAACCGAGTGCCATCTAACTTGTCCACCTTGCCGTCTAACGCCAACAGGCGATCATCGAAGGTATGAAGCTCCTCCGCATTAGCGATGGCAGCCGTCGCAATATGGATAGCATCCGGCGGCTTCAGCTTGGCATGTCCTTCCAACATCAGTTGGCGCGCTCGGTCACCGACCTGTTTGTCGACGCTCACCAGTAGAATGTAGTCGTTGTCGAAATAGTCGCGAACCTTCTGGTCATCTATGCCAGCTTCGCGGTTCTTGCACAGCACCTCGACGAGGGAGAGCGCCGAAACTACGATCTCAAGAATCCCCCGTTCGGCGGCGTTCAGGACCGGGCGGCACATCGCGCCACGATCTTCGGCGACGGTCTTGCCATCTGCCCCGAGAATCTTTTCCTTCTGGATATGTGCTATCCAGCTACAGGCATCCCAGGCAATCCGCTTAGGAGAGATCGCCATTGCGTAGCCGCTCCAAATATTCTTCGGATTTCAGGCCGCCGGTGAAATTCTCGTCGATGATGTCGTTCGCGGTTGGCAATTCGCCTTTCGGCCGGAGGAACTGAACGGCATCGGCCTCGATCTGGCTTATGCGGCCCAGTCCCTTGTAGTGGATTATGCCAAAGACCCTGACGCGCTGATTCTTCCAGATATCGGCGATCTGGTGCCGCTCGACCTCGGCCTGCGCACCCTCCCTCACGATGCACTTTACGGTTTCGCCGTCTACGCGGAGCTTCACATAGAGCAGCGGACGACCGTAGCCGTCACGCTCGACGCTTTTCAGAGTCCCCTCGATAGAGCCCACTTCCTTGTAGGGCTTGTCTTTCGGCTTCAGGACAGCATTGGTGTTTGCGACGGCAGCCCTTGCGTCGGGCGGGGTGATCTGGACCGACGGAAGGTCATCGCCGAACTCTATGACGGTTAGATCCAGGCCGTTGGTGACCCGCTTGAAAAGGCGTTCCACCTTCTCCAACACGGGTTCGGTGAAGTAGCTCGGGCGTTCCGGCTTGGATCGCAAAGCTGCTAGACCAGTGGCCGTGTACTCTTTGACCAGTCTAACCCGCTGCTCGATATCCATGCCGTGCTGACGAGCAAATGGCGTCAATTCAAAGGAGAGCGGGCTATTCTTGCTCGCGCCAGTTACGCGCCACTCGACCTCGCTAACGCCATCATCGGCGATGGCTTCTTCAACCCCGCTCAGAATGGAAAACCAGTCGCCGACCTGTGCGAGCAAATCCTCCACTGTCGGAGCATCGGTCTCGGCATTCTGCCCCCTGATGGTGAATCGGATTGGACTGCTCATTTGGCAACTATACCACGTGGTCGGGAGGGTGGCTAAGCCGCTCAAGTAAAGTCAGCGGCGTGGACCGACCCACGCCCTTCATAGGGCCTCGCAGTTAGTGAGCTAAATGCTTGGACAGTGACGCTTATGCTGCATAAATTCACGGCCCCGCATGGCCGATGAGCTCGCCCTGCCGGTCGAAGATCGCGACGTCGACTTCGGTGCTGCCGGCGAGCGTCGCCAGCGCCGTTTCGCGCGCTTGCATCGCGACGCGGCGGGCGAGCGCCGCCGCCAGCTCGGCGCCGGCGCGGCGCGCGAGGTCCAGCACTTCGCCGGCGCCGGCGGCTTGGCGCGCCGCGGCAACCACGCTTTCGCCGCAGCCGAGGCCCGCGAGGATGTCGGCGAGTGCCTTGGCGTCGACGCGGCTCGCGGAGGAGTGAAGATCGAGATGGCCTTGCGCGAGCTTGGCCAGCTTGGCGAAGCCGCCGGCCAAGGTCAGGCGCGCGACCGGGTGGCGGCGCAGATATTTGAGCGTGCCGCCGACGAAATCGCCCATGTCGATCAGCGCCATTTCGGGCAGGCCGAGGAGGCGCTGCACGGCGGCCTCGGAGGTCGAGCCGGTGGCGGCCGCGACATGCGCGAGCCCGGCGGCGCGCGCCACGTCGATGCCGCGATGGATCGAGTGGATCCACGAGCTGCAGGAATAGGGGATGACGATGCCGGTGGTGCCGAGAATCGACAACCCGCCGACGATGCCGAGGCGGGCATTGAGCGTCTTCGCCGCGAGCGCCTCGCCGCCGGGAATGGCGATAATAACGGCGAGATCGGGCGCGGCGGCGTCGCAGCTCTCGGCGGCCTCGGCGAGCGCCGCCGCGATCATCGCCCGCGGGCCCGGGTTGATGGCGGGCTCGCCGACCGCGAGCGGCAGGCCCGGCCGCGTCACCCGTCCGACGCCCGGCCCGGCATGGAAGGTGACGCCGCTGCCCGCGGGCCCGCGCGCCACCTCGGCGATCACCAGCGCGCCATGGGTGACATCGGGATCGTCGCCGGCGTCCTTGACGATGCCGGCGCGCGCCGCGCTTTGCGTCAGCTCCTTGAGCGCCAGCGCGAAGCTCGGCTGCTCGCCGCGCGGCAGGCGGATGGCGACGGGATCGGGGAAGGCGCCGGTGAGGAGCGCCTGGCACGCTGCGCGCGCCGCCGCCGCCGCGCAGGCCCCGGTGGTCCAGCCGCGCCGCAAGGGTCCGCTCGGTCGCCGTGACATGGGCCGGAGTTTAGGTAGCGAGCGACCCCGACGCCAGCGCACAAACCGATTGTAGCACGTGGTCGGAGGTCCATAGCTCTCCGGCAGGTCGCGCCACGGTTCGCCTGACCACAGGACCCAGAAGATCCCGCCGGTCGTTCACACGGGGATGCCGCGCGGCTTGTTCGGGAGCGAGGGCTTGATGATGCGCCACTCATAGTCACCAAGTTCATACCGCATGATTCGCGGCTCCAGTTTGGGAGCTTGAATCACGCCTCGGGCGACGCCATCAACAGTTAATCGACAGGTCCGGAATTACCCAATCACCCGACATGTCACGGACGTGGCGAAACCGACGTGAATGACCCTGAGCGGACCTTCTGCTCTATGCTAGGTGATCCGAATCAGTCCGGCAGCACATGCAGACGAATCACGTTTCCGGCGTGAACAGCACCTTGCCGCCGCTCTGTGCCGCTTTCGCGATCGCTTCCCTGACTTGGTCGAAACGGTAGGTGGCGGCGACCGGGGTTGAGATCGTGCCTGCGGCGACCAGCGGCGCAAGGTGATCGAACATTGCCGTGATATCATCCGGCTTCGCTGACTGATACCAGTAAAGAAGCCAGAACCCGCGTATCGTCTGCTTCTTGAAAATCAGGCTGCCCGGTTGCACGACCATCGGCTTGCGGCTCATTACGCCATAGGACACCAGCACTCCGCTTTCGGACAGGCAGTTCATCAGATTCGTCGGCGACGTGTCGCTGACCCCATCGAGCGCCAGCGTGATCGGCGCGTTTCCCGTTTCCGCCGCGACGCGTTTCGCAAGATCAGGTCCGTCCACTAGAACAACGTCGCCGCCGAGCGCCTTTATTTCCGCGACGACCTCGCCGCGACGGACGACGTTGACCGTTCTCAATCCAAGCGATTTCGCGACCGCGACCGTTGCCCGCCCGACGCCCGAATTGGCGCCATTCTGGATGACCCAGGATCCGCGCGGCAATTTCACGATGTCGGTCAGCAGGAGATAGGCGGTCGGCGGATTGACGCCCATCATGGCGAACTGGTTGATGTCGCCCGGCGGCAATGGCCGCAGCCAGGGTGCGGCGGTCTTGATGCGCTCGGCCCAGGCAGGATGCGGGAACGGCACCAGCGTCCGGTCGCCTTCTTTCACCTGCTTGACGCCCGCGCCCGCCGCGACGACGCGGCCCACTCCTTCCGTACCCATGATGGCCGGCAGCCGCGGCCGATAGCCGTAGCTGCCGGCGATCATCAACAGATCGGATGGGTTGATCGGCGAGGCCTCGAGCGCGATCACCACTTCGCCGGCGGCCGGCGCACCGACATCGGGGACATCGACGGCTTTGACGACCTCGGCCGGACTGCCGAAGGTCTCGATCTGGATTGCTTTCATGTCTGTTCTCTCCGACATCGGCGGCCTACACTTGTGCGAAGCCGCCATCGACGAACAATTCCGTTCCCGTGATGTAGCTGCTGTCGTCTGATGCGAGGAACACCACGGCCTTCGCGATCTCGTCGGGCGTGCCGAGCCTGCCGAGGGGAACGCTGTTGGGAATCATCTTCCGGCGTTGCTCGCCCGTTCCCGAGGATGCCAGCAGGTCACTCAGTCCGGGCGTGTCGATGGAGCCAGGGCTGACCGCGTTCACGCGGATGCGGCGATCCCGCAAGTCCGTCGTCCATGTCCGCGCGAACGAGCGCACGGCGGCTTTGGTCGCGCTGTAGACACTGTTCGACGACAACCCTTTGCTGGCAACGATCGAGGCATTGAGGATGATGGACGCGCCATCCGGCAGCAGCGGAAGCGCCTTCTGCACCGTGAAAAGCAGGCCCTTCACATTGATGTCGAAGATCGAGTCGTAGAGCTCTTCGGTTATCTTGCCGAAGGCGCCATACTTCGCGACACCGGCATTGGCGAACACGATATCGAGCCTGCCCTTCTCCCGCTTGATTTGGGCGAAGAGCCGATCGAGGTCGCCGAGGTTCGACACGTCTCCTTGCACGCCGGTGACGTTTCTTCCGATCGCCTTCACCGCCGCAGCCAGCTCCCGATCACGGCGCCCGGTTATGAAGACGTAGGCACCTTCACTCGCGAACTGCCTCGCTGTCGCAAGGCCGATGCCGCTAGTGCCGCCGCTGACGAGTGCGATTTTTCCTTCAAGCCTGCCCATGTATTTCTCCTTACGCCTCCCGGGATGCCCGAAAGCGTCAGAAACTCTCCTTGAACGGCCGCAGATCGAGTTCGAGGGTCCAGGCGGATCGCTGCTGGCGGTGGATCTGCCAAAAGGCCTCCGCGATCGCGTCGACACCGAGCAGACCATCCTCGCCGCGTTCCGCCACGATCTGCGGCCGCGCCTTGCGAAGGCGGTCGCCATCGATACCGCCATCGATCACCACATGGGCGACATGGATGCCTTGCGGCCCGTATTCCCGCGCCATGCTCTGCGCGATCGCCCGGAGCCCGGCTTTGGCCGCGGCGAAATGCGCGTAGCCTGGCTTGCCCCTGAGGCTCGCCGAGGCTCCCGTGAAGATGACCGTGCCTCGGCCCAATGGGACCAGCCGGCGCGCCGCCTCCCGTCCGACCAGAAATCCGGCGAAGCAGCCGACGCGCCAGAAATCCTCGAACACCTGCGCGGAGAGTTCGCGAAAATCGATCTTCTGATTGTTGCCGGCGTTGAAGACGACGAGGTCGGCCGGCTCGCGCCCGCCGCCGGGCGAGAGCGCACGATCCAGGAGGCGAACGACGTCCTCCTCGCGCGCGGCATCGGTCATGACGGCTTCGGCGCTGCCGCCCGCCCCGGCGATGGTGCGGGCGACCTGCTCGATCTTCTCGCGCGTCCGGCCGGCGACGAACACGTGATAGCCCTCGCGCGCGAAGCGGCGGCAGAGCGCGGCGCCGAGCCCGCGCTCCGCGCCGACGCCGATGACGACCGCGGTCGGCGCGCTCATGACTTGGCCCCGACGCGCGCTGAGATCAGGTCCCGGAGCTCTCCGCTCGCGTGCATCTCGCGCACGATGTCGCAGCCACCGACGAAGGCGCCGTCGATATAGAGCTGCGGGATCGTCGGCCAGTCCGAATAGGCCTTGATCGCCTGGCGGAGCGCCGGATCCGTCAGCACGTCGACCGTATGGACCGGCGCGTCATAGTGCCGGAGCACGTCGACCACCGCCGCGGAGAAGCCGCATTGGGGGCGGAATGCGCTGCCCTTCATGAAGAGGACGATCGAGTGCGACTTGATGATGTCGGCGATCGATGTGTAGGTGTTGTTAGCATGGCCAATTCCAGTCATCGAGGGACCTCCTGTGGGTGATGTCGACCTATTCAGGCTTCCTTGCGTCGAGCGCCCCGGCGTCACGCAATCGTTTCGAGCGCAAGCGCGATGCCTTGCCCGCCGCCGATGCACAGGGTGACCATGCCGCGCTTCAGGCCGTCGCGGCGCATCGAGTGGATGAGGCGGGTCGTGAGCACGGCGCCCGTGGCGCCGATCGGGTGGCCATGCGCGATGGCGCCGCCCTCGACATTGACGATGTCGGGCGAGAGGCCGAGCTCGCGCGTCACGGCGATGACGATGGCGGCGAAGGCCTCGTTGATCTCGATGCGCTCGACCTCGCCGAGGGTCCAGCCCGCGCGGGCGAGCGCCTGCTTCACCGCCGGGATCGGCCCGAGGCCGAACATGCCGGGCTCGACCGCGGCGACGCCATAGGAGACGAGTCGGGCCAGCGGCTCGAGGCCGCGCTTCTCGGCCCATCCTTCATCGCTCACCACCATGGCGGCGGCGGCGCTGTTGACGCCCGGCGCATTGCCGGCGGTGATGGTCCCGTCGGGGCGGAAGGCCGGCTTGAGCGCTGCCAGCGCTTCGCGCGTCGTGCCGGGCCGGTTGTGCTCGTCCTTGTCGAAGACGGTCGGGCCCTTGCGGCCGGCGAGTTCGATCGGCAGGATCTCGTCCTTGAACTTGCCCGCGGCCTGGGCCGCGCCGAAGCGCTGCTGCGTGCGCAGCGCCCACTGGTCCTGCGCCTCGCGCGTGATCTGGAATTGGGCGGCGAGGTCTTCCGTGTGCCAGCCCGAAGCCTGGTCCGAGAAGGCGTCGTTGAGGCCGTCGCGCAGCATGCTGTCGTAGAGCTGTCCGTCGCCCATGCGGTAGCCCCAGCGCCCGCGCGCGATGAGGTAGGGGGCGAGGTCCATGTTCTCCATGCCTCCCGCAACGGCGGCCTCGACGGCACCCGACGCGATCTCGTGCGCCGCCGACACGATCGCCTGGGCGCCCGAGCCGCAGACGCGGTTCACGGTCATGGCCGGCACGGTGACCGGCAGGCCGCCCCTGATCGCCGCCTGGCGCGCGGGGTTCATCTTCTCGCCGGCCTGAATGACGTTGCCCATGACGACGGTGCCGATCTCCTGGGGCTCGACCCCGGCACGCTTAAGCGCTGCCGCGATCGCGGCGGCGCCGAGATCGGGCGCCGGGATGTCCTTGAGGCTGCCACCGAAGGTGCCGATCGCGGTTCGCACCGGAGCGGAGATAACGATCGAGCGTTGTGTCGTCATGATGAGGCCCTCCTGACTGCGGCCATTTGCTGAGCTGTCGACATGAGCACATGGGCGTATATGCGCGTATATGGGCGGATATGCACCTGCGTCAAGCGACGTCTATGTCGTGAGGAGTACCCGTCCGAAGGGCCGGCTCTCGACGAGGTACCGAAGTGCCTCCGCAGCGCCTTCGAGCGGAAATGTCCTGGCGATGATCGGCTTGACCTGGCCCGACTTGAGAAGCCCTGTCAGCGTCGTCCATGCTTCTGCCCAAGCAGATGCAGGCTGAGAGAACAGTGAGAAGCTTTTGATGCTGGCGCGCTTCCAGATCAAGTTCGTCACATCGATCGTCGCTTTCCGGCTCGCGGCGTAGCCGAGCGTGGTGAGGCTGCCGCCCGGCGCCAAGACCTCGAGCGCGTCGCTCAAGACGTCGCCGCCGATACTGTCCACGATGATGTCCGCCCCGTAACCATCCGTGAGGCGACGCACGCCTTCCGCCAGCCCTTCCGCCGAGAGGTCGACAACCTCGGAGAAGCCCAGTTTCCTCGCCTCTGCGGCCTTTGCGTGGCTGGTCGTCGACGAGATCGCATGCTTCGCGCCCAACGCCCTGGCCGCCTGGGTCACCGCGTTGCCCACCGAACCTCCGATGGCCGGCGCGAAAACGGTATTCCCCGGCTGAAATCCCGCCGCGCGCAACCCCATAAGCGCCGTCAGGTAGGCGACGGGGAGACCCGCGGCGGCGTCATCGATGTTCGCGGGAATGAGGCACAGATGCTCCTTCTTCACCGCAACCCATTCACTGAACGCTCCGTTCTCAGAGACGCCGTATGGGCCCGTGAACATCACGCGCGAACCACCCGGAAACCGCTCGTCTCCGCTCCCCTCGACGACGCCGGCCCCTTCGTTGCCGAGCACGAGAGGCGCTTTTGCCCGTGGATGGCCTCCAGAGAGAATGGTGTGATCGAGCGGGGTGACGCCGGCGGCGGTCATCCGCACCAGGACGCGTCCATCCGACGCCGCTGGCTTGGGGATGTCCGCAAGTTTCAGATTCTGATAGCCGCCGAACCGCTCTGCCACAATTGCGCGCATCTCTCGATCCTTTCAGCTCTGAGCGGCGATGTGGGCGCGCTGCGCCAGGCCGCTGCCGAACGAGGCGTTCTCGCCGGCGATCTCGTAGAGCATGATGACCAGGTCGGACGGGGATATCCTGGCGGCCGCCACGACCTTCTCGTTGAGCGACTTGAGGAGGGCGAGCCGCGTCTCCTTCGGACGCCCGGTGATGAACGTCAGTTCGAGCAGGATCATGTCGTCGGAGTATTTCTGCCCAACGAAGGCCGGCGTGTGGAGGTAGTGATCGCTTGGCAGGACATGGTGGATCTGAAAGAAGTCGTCGGGTGGGATCCCGAGAACTTCGATCAGGGCGTTCTGAATCGCCTCCGACATTTTCCCGAGACGGGCCTTGTCATAGCGGCCTTCGAGCACGTGGACTTTTGCGAGCGGCATGTCGTGATGTCCCCTGTCAAATGCCGCCCCGGGCCGGGCGCGGCTGGTTTCTAGAACTCCGTGGTCGCGACCTCTTTGAGGATGGTGCGCAGGCCGAGGGCCGAATCCGCGCCAAAGACGCGTTCGAAACGACGCTCCGCCTTCGCCCAAAGCGGATGCGCTTTCTTCATGAGTGCCGTTCCCGCGGGCGTTAGCGCGATGACGCGGCTACGCCGATCTTCTTCGGACACGTCGAGTGTCACGAGACCGCGCTTCTCGAGCGGGCGCAGGAGGTGGCCGAGCGTCGAGCGATCCATGACCAGGAACGCCGCGAGGTCCTGGAGCGGCTTCGGACCCACGCGTCGCAACTTCGCCAGGATCGAATATTGATTCAGCCCCAGTTTCACCGGCGCAAGGGCGTCGTCGTAGAGCTTCGTCACGTGCCGCGCGGCCTGCCGGAGGGCGGAGCAGCTGCAGATTTCCGGCGCAACGTCTGACATAGTGCTCCTCGATCACGTGCGCCAAAGTTAAGGGCAATTGCCCCCGTGTCAAGGGCGGCGCCCCCGATGATTCCTCCTCGCCGGTAAATGCTGCCTTGCGCGTCTGCGCAATTATCGAATCCCGGAGCTGATCTTAATTCGGCCGGACCGAGAGCGCGGCAGTTGCGCCTCGCCAGAACGCGTAAGGAGTACCCGCAATGTCATCGATCTTCCGCATCGCCGCGCTTGGCGCGATCGCCTTGCTTCCCGCCCAGGCAAGCGCAGAGCAACTGGCGCAGGCGCACAGCAAACTGGCGCCCGTTTGCCTCGATGTCGTACACCTGGGTTCCGTCTCGGCGATGACGTACTACACCGAAGAGGAAGACGGCTTCCGGCTGGTAACGACGATCCAGGAGGACGGCCGCGACACGCCCGTCCCGGTTCGCTTCGTCACCACCCTCCAGCCCGGCCAAAGAGCCATCGTCTCCGTGCCTGCGGAGCTTGGCGTGAAAGCCTCAGCGCTCGAGTTTGTGCGGGACGGAGATCGGCTCGTCGCCCATCATCCGAACGCCCCACATCCGACCGAGTTACGCGCGGCCACTCCTACTTCGGATTGAAGGCCTGAAGCAGGAGCGGCCATGGGCATTCGACCGCGGCGCTCAGCTAATCGCTGCGCTGTTGACATGAGCGTATGTGCGCCTATATGGGCGCATATGCGCCCACGTCCAGCAGCAGCGGCCCCGACGATGATTCGCGACACCCGAGCGACCCCCGAGGCCTGCAACTGCCTGGCGCTGCGCCAGGCGGCCCGTCACGTCACTCAATTCTACGACCAAGTCCTGGCGCCGGCGGGGCTGCGCACGACCCAGTTCTCGATCCTAGCGAAGCTGAACGCGATGGGGCCGACGACGATCAACGCGCTCGCCCGCGACCTCGTAATGGATAGGACGACGCTCGGGAGGAACATCCTGCCGCTCCAGCGCGAGAAACTCGTCACCGTAGCGAAAGGGCGCTCCGACCGCCGCAGCAAGGAGCTGCACGTGACCGATGCCGGCGCCGCGCGGCTGCGTGCGGCCGCCAAGCACTGGGCACAGGCGCAAACGCGGTTCGAGGCGGTGTTCGGTGGCAAGCGCACCGCGGAGCTTCGCACGATCCTGCACGCGGTCGCGACGAGCGACTTCGGGACTGTTCGCTCCGGTGCGCAGGAATGAAGTCCCTGCCATTCAAGGTCCCGGTCGGGCAGGCGTCACGTCGGAGGCAGATGGAGACGTATGGGCAGGGCGATTTCCGATCGCTGAGACTCGGCAATGTCCGCTTATGGCACTTCTCGGAAGAGCGGGCTGTCGAGTCGGATCGCCGCTATGCTGCAGGAAGCGGACTTTGGTGGGCCAACGGGGAAGCTGGCGGATTTTATGAGTTCACGGCGTTAGGACACAAGCCGCGAACGAACCTTGATCTCGTGCGTGAGCGTTGCGTGGACGGGACACCTGTCGGCGATCAGCAAGAGCCGCGCCCGCTCGGCTTCCGACAAATCGCCGTCAATGACGATGTCGCGGGTAATTTCTCCGATATTGCCTTCCCTGGTCTCGCAGTCCGCGCAATCCTCGGCGTGCACCTTGCGGTGAGAGAGGCGCACGGCGATGCGTTCGGCGGCGATCCCCCTGCGCTCGGCATAGAGGCGCATCGTCATCGATGTGCAGGCACCAAGGGCAGCGAGAAGATAGTCATAGGGTCCCGGCCCGGCATCGTCCCCGCCGGCTGCGATCGGCTCATCGGCGATGAGCACATGGCGGCCCGCTCGCACGCGCTGC
>Ga0209488_10003742_pt1 | contig 12114 bp, 7 predicted proteins | sample Rivendell_Oct201_8_FD_188349 | JGI IMG/M metagenome (GOLD analysis project Ga0209488, IMG submission 188349) | Vadose zone soil microbial communities from the Eel River Critical Zone Observatory, Northern California, USA -... | ecosystem: Environmental > Terrestrial > Soil > Vadose zone >...
TGCGCATAGACGTGGCGGTCGCCGAGCCCGCGCTGACCGTGGGTATAGAAGCGTTGCGGCACCATGAGATGGAGATGATCCTTGGCGCGCGTCATGGCAACGTAAAGCAGGCGGCGCTCTTCTTCGATCTCGGGCGTCGAGCCGGTCGCGAGATCGGACGGCAGGCAGCCATCGACTGTATTAAGGAGGAAAACGCTGGTCCATTCCTGTCCCTTGGCGGAATGGATCGTCGAGAGGATGAGGTAGTCCTCATCGAGCAGCGGCACGCCGGCCTGGTCGCTGGTTGCATCCGGCGGATCAAGCGTGAGTTCGGTGAGGAAGCGTTCGCGGCCCGGATAGCTGGATGCGATTTGCGCGAGTTGCGCGAGATCATTCTGGCGCTGTGCCGCATCCTCATGCAGGCGCTCGAGATGCGGCGCGTACCAGCGGCACACGAGATCGAGTTCCGCCGGCCAGGCGGCCGCATTTGTGTGTAAAAGGCTCATAGTGGTTTCGAATTCGGGCCAGTGCGTTGCACTGGCCGCGGGCGGCTTGAATTCGCTTAGAATGCACACCGGATTGGTGCTCTCCGCCATGCGGTCAAGCAGGCGCGCCGCCCAGCCGGGTCCGACGCCGGGCAGGAGTTGCGCGACGCGAAAGCCTGCGACGCGGTCGGCCATGTTCTGCGCCCAGCGCAGCACCGCCAACACGTCCTTGATATGGGCGGCTTCGAGAAATTTTAAGCCCCCGAATTTCACAAAGGGAATATTGCGGCGCGTGAGTTCGACCTCGAGATTGGCGCTGTGATGGGAAGCACGAAAGAGCACAGCCTGTGATTTCAGCTTGGTGCCGGCTTCGCGATCTTTGAGGATGTTCTCGACGATATAGCCGGCCTGTGCGGCATCGTCCGCGACATTGACGAGGAAGGGGCGTTCCGCCGAAACGCGGTCCGACCAGAGGTTCTTGGTGAAGCGCTCGGAGGTAAGATCGATGACTGCGTTTGCTGCCGCCAAGATCGGCTGCGTCGAGCGGTAGTTACGCTCCAGCGTGACGACGTCCGCTTTCGGACTGAAATGTCCGGGAAAATCCAGAATGTTGCGAACCGTGGCAGCGCGGAACGAATAGATCGACTGCGCGTCGTCGCCGACGACAGTGAGGCCGCGGCCGTTTGGTTTTAGGGCGAGCAGAATGGAGGCCTGCAGGTGGTTTGTGTCCTGATATTCGTCGACCAGCACGTGATCGAACCGCGCCCCCACATCCTGCGCCACCGCACCCTCGACCATCATCTGCGCCCAGTACAAGAGGAGATCGTCGTAATCGAGTACGTTCTGCTTTTGCTTGGCCTCCACATAGGCGCCGAACAGTCTGCGCAGTTCCGCCTCCCATTCGGCGCACCAGGGAAAGAACGAGCCGAGGATTTCAGCCAACGGCGCCTGCGCATTCACCACGCGCGAATAGATGGACAGGCAGGTTCCCTTCATGGGAAAGCGCTTGTCGGTATTCGAGAAGCCGAGGTCGTGGCGCACGAGATTCATCAGGTCGGCGGAATCCTCGCGATCATGAATCGTGAACGTGGTGCTGAGCCCGATGTCGAGCGCATATTCGCGCAAGAGGCGCGCCCCGATGGCATGAAACGTTCCCGACCAGCTCAGCGCATCCGTCATCAGGCCGGCCTTGTCACCAAGCGCCAGTGCGGCGATGCGCGCGACGCGGCGCTGCATCTCGGCGGCGGCGCGGCGAGAGAAGGTGAGCAGCATCATGCGGCGCGGGTCGACGCCTTCAACGATGAGATGGGCGACCCGGTGGGCGAGCGTATTGGTCTTGCCGGAGCCCGCTCCGGCGATGATCAGCAGCGGCGAGGCGTCGTCCGGCGTGGCGCTCCCGTGTTCGACGGCGCGGCGCTGCTCGGCATTGAGCTTGGCCAGATAGGGCGCGGTCATGGGTGACCCGTGTGGCGGGGCCGGTCGGGCGATAGCTACTAATTCGTTGTTTTGCTGACTCATTTCGTCTTGCCCCGACTCATTATGCCTAGTACAAAGCATGAACGAAAAGGATTGTCGATCCGTAAACCGGGATCCCTTCAAAACCGCAAGGAGCTCGTGCCATGGCCCGCAGGGCTGGAAGCGCTGATCTGCCGCTGCACGGCGGGCATGTTCCGCACTGGCTGGCGGACCGGATGACGCGGCTCGGCGCCGTCATGTCGGAGGCCATCGTCCACCATTATGGCCGGGACGAGCTGCTGCGCCGGCTCGCCAATCCGTTCTGGTTCCAGTCGTTCGGCGCCGTGATGGGGATGGACTGGCATTCGTCCGGCATCACGACCAGCGTCATCGGGGCGCTCAAGCGCGGGCTCAAACCGTTGCGCAACGAACTCGGCATTCATGTCTGCGGCGGGCGCGGCAAGCATTCGCGGCAGACCCCGCAGGAACTTAAGGATATCGGCGACCGCGTCGGTTTCGACGGCGGCGCCTTGGCGCAAGCAAGCCGGCTGGTCGCCAAGGTCGACAGCGCGGCGGTGCAGGACGGTTTCGATCTCTACCTCCACGGTTTCATCGTCACCGACGACGGACGTTGGACCGTCATCCAGCAGGGCATGAATGGCGATCGCAAGCAGGCGCGCCGCTATCACTGGCTGTCGGAAGGATTGCAGAGTTTCGTGGACGATCCGCATACCGCGATCGACGGGACCGGGCAGGGGCAGATCATCAATCTCGCCGACCGGCGGGCGGCGGCATCCCGCCACGCGCAATTGGAACTGCTGACGCAGCTTGGCCCGGACCGGATTGCGCGCGAAGTTGCGGCGCTGCAGCGCGCAGATGAACAACTGCAAGAAGCGTTGCCGGTCGATGAGCCGTTGTTGCCGCACCTCATCATGCCGGATCACCACGATGTCCGCAGCGGCGATGTGATTGCGCGGCGGCTCGCGGGCAACCTTGCCGCGGCTGCCGAGCGCGGGCCGAAGGATTTTCCAGATCTGCTTCTGACACCAGGCGTGGGAGCGCGCACGGTGCGGGCGCTCGCCATGGTGGCGGAAGTGATGCACGGGACACCGTGCCGGTTTACCGACCCGGCGCGATTTTCATTCGCGCATGGCGGCAAGGACCGGCATCCGTTCCCGGTGCCGATCCGGGTCTATGACGAGACCATCAGTGTGCTCAAGTCGGCAGTACAAAAGGCGAAGCTCGGACACGAAGAGGAACTCGGCGCCCTGCAGCGCTTGGACGCGCAGGCCCGCGCACTTGAGCAGCATGCGCGAGGACCATCCGTGGAGGCGCTGATTGCGCAAGAACGTGAGCGTTCCCATTCCTATGGCGGACGGTCGGTGTTCGGGTGGGAGCCGGCGCCGGAAGGCCAGGCTGCAAGTGCGTCGGAGTGAGCCGATTTATGAGCGGCGAACTCGTACTGCTCCTTCTCCCCACTCTTGTGGGGAGAAGGTGGGATGCGCCGGCTAAGGCGCCGGAGGGGCAGCCACTAGCTCCCCGCTCTTGCGGGGAGATGAGCGAGTGAGCCGACACGCGAGCGGCTGACTCGGTCTGCTCCTTCTCCCCGCTCTTCGGCGGCTTGCGCCGCTGCGGGGAGAAGGTTGGGATGAGGGGCAGCCACTTGCTCTATCTTGGAGGACGTCACATGCGTGGTGAGCAACCATGGCGCACGAACCGTGCCCGCGTGCTTCGCTCGCGGTCGACGTTGGCTGAAGATCGAATTTGGTCGGAGTTGCGCAATCGTCGCCTCAACGGATTGAAATTCATCCGGCAATGTTCGATTGGACCATACTTTGCCGATTTCGCTTGTCGTGACTGCATGATCATCGTCGATCGTCGAGATTGACGGCGCGACACATAGCACCGATGAGGAAAAGGCGAATGACGCACGACGCGAAGAGTATTTGCGTGCGCAGGGATTTCGGGTTTTTCGAGTTGATAATACGGAAGTCTACGAAAATCTGGCTGGTGTGCTTGCTGGGCTGCTCGAATTCATAGGCGAGAGCTCTGTCAGGCCCTGACTGAGCAAGTGGCTGCCCCTCACCCCGGCCCTCTCCCCATCGCAGAAAGAGCGATGGGGAGAGGGGGCGCAGGTGGCGCGTTTTGTGCCCTGTTGGCCAACTCCACTCCCTCGGCTCCGTGCCCGCTCACCACACTCGGCTCTGTCTCCTCTCCATCGTTCTTTCTGCGATGGGGGCAGCTACTTGCTCGAAACAAGTCACAGGAATCCGACGCCCCTCACTCCTGCTGCAAGCCGAATTCCTGCACAGTTGCCTGCACGTCGGCGAGGGTCTGGTCGATCACGCGGCGCAGTTCCGCAGGTGTCGATGAAATTGGAATCGAGCCGGCGCGTTCGGTGATGGCCTGGTATTCGGTCGAGGCAACAATTGTCGTGATATGACGGTTGAGGCGGTCGATGACCGGCTGCGGCGTGCCGGTGCCTGCGCAAAGGCCGAGCCAGCCGGAGCGCACGAAGTCGATGCCTTGTTCAGTCAATGTCGGCACCTGAGGAGCGCCCTTGAGCCGCTGCGCGCTTGAGACGCCCAGCACTTTGCCCTGCTTGTCTTCCAGGAGCGGGATGAGTGAAATCATCGGCGAGACGTAGAATTGCACACGACCCGGGATGAAGTCCTGCAGGATCTGCGTGCCGCCGCGATAGGGCACGCGGTTCATGGTGATACCAGTCAGGCGCTCGAGCTGGCGCGCAAATATTTCCTGCGCGGAGCCTGGCCCAAGTGTCCCATAGCTGATCTCGCCCGGCCGCGCTCTCGCATAGGTCACGAAACTTTGCATGTCGGTTGCCGGCACGACGTTCGAGAGGCCGATGCCGTAGAAATATTGCGAGACCAGCGAGATGGGGGCGAGATCGGAAAGCTTGTATTGGGGGTTCTTGTAGACCGCGATGTTGATCGATTCAAAATGCGTGCAAAGGAACAGCGTGTAGCCGTCGCGCGGCTGCGCCAGAGCCTCGCGCGTCGCCACCATGCCGGCGGCAGCGGGCCGGTTTTCCACCACCACGCGCTGGCCGAGGAGATCGCCGAGCTTGTCGGCGATATAGCGCGCCGGAATATCGGTCGAGCCGCCGGCCTGGAAGCCGACGATAAGGCGTATGGGGCGCGTGGGGTAGGTGTCTTGGGCGAGTGCGGGTGCTTGTGTGTAGCATGAGAGTGCGAGCAATGTGGAGAAGAAGCGCAGTGTTTGTGTCATGGCAACTCACTTCCACAATTCCTTCGACGCGATCCTCGCGCCTGCTACCAAACTTTCGAATTTTGCCCAGACGATTTCCGGCTCGACTTCCGGAGGCTGGTTGAGCATGAGCGTCGAGGCAAAGCCGCAATCGCTGCCGGCGATGACGCGTTCGCGCCCGACGATCCTGGCCAGCCGCACGATCCGCTCGGCGACGAGTTCCGGATGTTCAACGATCACGGACGCATGCGTGATGCAGCCCGGGATCAAAACCTTGTCATCGGGCAGTTTCACATGTTCCCACACGCGCCATTCATGCTCATGCCTGGGATTGGCCATTTCGAAGGAGTAGAAGCCGGCGCGGATGGTGACGATGAGATCGGCCAGATGTTTCAATTCGAGGTCGCTCACGCGTGGCCCCATATTGATGCCGTAGCAGGTGTGGTGGCGCACGCGATCGGGCGGAATGTTTCGAAGCGCATGGTTGAGCACGTCGATGCGCCGGCGCGCCCACATGCGGGTATCCTCGATGGTTTCGCCGGGCGTGAGCATGTAATGCATGGCAAGCCGCGGGTCGTCGATCTGCACCTGGAAGCCCGCCGCGACGATGCCTTCATATTCCTCGCGCATGGCTTCCGCGACGGCGAGCACATGTTCGTCGTCGGTCTTGTAGTAGCGGTTCTCCATCGTGCCGGCACAGCTTGATGGCGAAACCGCGGGCACAAAGGCACCGTACGGCTCGACTCCGCCCAGCGCCGCCTTGATATTCGCAAGGTCCTCAGAAAGTTGTTTGTGCCCGATATATTTGATCGGGCCCGTACAGGCGAATTTGGCGTGTGCCGAGCCCGAATGCGCGCCGCCTTTGTAGAAGGTCGGGAAGGCCATGTTTTCGCGCGTCTGACGCTCGCCGGCTTTGGGTGTGATTGAGGTCAGCCCCGAGAGGCGGTCGGAAATATAGTGTTGGAAACTTGTCTTCGATTGCTCGCCGTCGCTCACGACATCTATCCCGATTGCGCACTGGCGGGTCACGACTTCCGCCACCGCTTCGGCGGTCTCGCGCGCGAGCGCGGCCGCATCGAAGGGCTCTCTGTTCATGCGCGCGAGCAGCATGGCCGACAGCGCAGACCGCCGCGGCAGGCTCCCGGCATGGGTGGTGAGAATGCGGCGGTTGCGTTCCGCGAGGGTGGTCATGTGCGATGATCCTTGGGCGATGATCCTTGGCTGCCGTTCCGGATGAACAAGCCTTCCGGAACAGCCGGATGTCAAGTCAGGCGCCGCGATGGTCGATGAATTTTGGACTTCGGTTTTCCGACCAGATTACTTGCGGGATTGCGTCCCGAGTAATCCATCGAGGCCCGTGCAGGCCGAAATCGTGCAGGCGAAAAAGCGCGTGTTGGTGATGTCGCGCTTGGCTCCGGGTTTCGTTGTCCAAACGCAGCTCTCGAAACGACAGGCCGCAAGAGTGCAGTCGTCCAACGTGCAATCTCCACTAAGATTATCAAGGGTGAAGTTGCAACATTCGAACCGGCATTCGACGAACTTCGTGCTACGGAAGGATGTGCCCGGAAACGTGCAATCGACGAAGCGTACATCGGCCAAGAGTGCGCAATTGAACAAACCCCAATAGAAGCGACATCCCGTCAGCGTGCAGGACTGTAGAATGCCTTCGAAGTTCAGGCCATCGATGTCGATGCCGTTGAAATCGCAATATCGAAAAACCTTTTCGCGCCAATCGCGCGGGTACGTCGCGTCGATATTCTCATATTCGACCAGCATCTGTTCATCATCGCTTTGTGGCAAGTCCACTTTCGAGGCGTTTGACCGCATCGGCGGCATATTTCATGGACGGGTCGAGCGTGGTTGCGTCGCGATATCCGGCGAGCGCCCGATCTGGTTCGCCCTTGACCTCGTAAGTCACGGCGCGGCCCACATGGGCGGCGAGATTCTTTGAATCGATTTTCAGTGCTGTGTCGTAGTCGTCGATCGCGCCGTCACGATCGGCGGCATTGCCCAGATGCGAGCCGCGCCAGACATGCGCCGTGGCAAGCTCTGACCCTTTGATTGAGCCTGACGCGATGAGACGCGTGCAGGACAAGATCGCTTCGGCCGCAACACCGCCGATGTTCTCGCAACTCGCACGATCGCCCGCATGACCGAAAGCGAACGGGAGTTCCGGAACAAAGGGCTCCCTTCGACGACGCGGCGCCGGTGCGGTGTATGGCATGCCAAGGACCGAGAGCATCTGCTTGACCCGCCTGAAGTCGTCGAAAGCCTGCTTGATGGCGTCAATCTCGTCGCGATCTCTTGGAACCATCGTGGCGGCATGACGATAGTCCGCAAGCGCCGGAATAAGATCGCCTTTTCGCTCGTGTGTAAATGCGCGCAGGCTGAACAAAGGGACGTCCTTTGGATCAATGTCGATGGCGGTGTCGTACTCCGTGAGTGCGTGATCAAGATCGTTCTTTGCGGCGTAAGCGGTGCCGCGCCCCATATACCCCTTGGCATCATTCGGCGTCAGGCGGATGACGTCGTTGAAGTCCGCCATCGCACGATCGGGGTCCTTCTTGTAGATCCAGAACAATGTACCACGCTCGAAGTAGGCGTCGGCTCTATCGGGATCGAGCCGGATGGCTTCGTCGTAGTCGGTGATCGCGCCGACGTTGTTGTTCCAAAGTTGATTTTGCGTAGCCCGATTGACGTAGGCCTGTGCGCGCTGCTCGGGAGAAAGTGCCGCCGACTCGATCAACCGTGTGCAGGCGTTGAGTACTTCCGCACCGCCATTGTCGACTTTCGCTTCGGCGCAGGTCTCGGCGTCCCCGGCAGCGGCCAGTGATGGTACGATTGTCACAGCAATAAGAGCAGCTAGAATTCCAATCGCCACTTGAAGCATGGTGATCCTCCTCTAAGCTGTCAGAGCCCATGCACCACGGCCTTGCTGTTGGTGCTCTTGAGATTACGGTAGCGCGCCATGGCCCAGACGGGAAAGAATTTCGCATATCCATGGTAGCGCAGATAGAAGATGCGCGGAAATCCGACGGCCGTAAAGCGCTCTTCGTCCCATTCTCCGTCGCCGCGTTGCGTGCGCGATAGATAAGTAATGCCGCGTTCGACGGCAGGGCTGTCGACTTCCCCCGCGGCCATGAGCCCGAGCAGGGCCCAGGCGGTTTGCGCCGGCGTGCTCGGTGCTTTCTCATAGCCTTTGTATTTGAGCTTATAGCTTGAACCGTCTTCACCCCAGCCGCCGTCTTCGTTCTGGATGCGCGTGAGCCAGCTCACGGCCTTGCGGAATTCCGGCGATTGATGGTCCAGGCCGGCAGCATTGAGCGCTATGAGCACCGACCAGGTGCCGTAGATGTAGTTCATGCCCCAGCGGCCATACCAGCTGCCTTCTTCCATCTGCGTGCCGCGCAAATAGTCGATCGTCCTTGCGACGCGCGGGTCCTTGCCGGCGGTATCGCCGAGTTGCGCCAGCATCGAGAGGCAGCGTGCGGTCACATCTTCGGTGGGCGGATCGAGGAGCGCGCCATGGTCCGCGAAGGGAATATGGTTCAAATAGTAATTCGTGTTGTCGGCATCGAATGCGCCCCAGCCGCCGTTGTGGCTTTGCATGCCGAGAATCCATTCCCGCGCACGCGCGATCGGTTCGCGATAGTTGTCGTGGCCGCCTAAGTTCTGCGCCCGGTCCATTGCAAGTGCCACGACGGCTGTGTCGTCGACATCGGGATAATGCGCATTGTTGTATTGGAACGCCCAGCCGCCGGGGCGCACGTCCGGGCGCGCTTCGGCCCAATCGCCTTTGACGTCCAGGATCTGCTTGGTCTTGAGCCATTCAAGGCCCCGGTTGACCTGCGGCAGCGTGCGCTCGCCGCCGGCCTCGAGCAGCGCGTGGCAGACAAGGCCCGTGTCCCAGACCGGCGAAAAGCAAGGCTGGCAATAAGCCTCGCGTTCCCCGACGACCAGCAGCTTTTCCACGCTCAGCCGCGCGATCGCGCGGTGTGGATGATCCTGTGCAAACCCGAGCGTGTCGAACATCAACACGGAGTTCATCATGGCGGGAAAGATCGCCCCGATGCCGTCTTCGCCATTGAGGTGCTCGACCGTGAAGTCGACCGCGCGGTCGATCGCGCGCTTGCGGATCGTCGCAGGTATCATCGGTTCCATGGCGCGCAAGACGTGGTCGACGATGCGGAAGAAGGCGAACCAATACTTGTTCTGTTGCGGCGCTCGCGGCGTCAGCCGCGCCTTCTCGGGCGAGCCCAGAAACAACTCATCGATCCGAACGCCCTTGGGATTTCGCGCGCGTGGCTTGCGCGCCATCAAGACGAGAAGCGGTGCGATGACGGTCCGGCTCCAATAGGAGATCTTGGTGAGGTGGAAGGGAAACCACTTCGGCAGGAGCATGATCTCGACCGGCATCACCGGCACGGCGCGCCAGGTAATGCAGCCATAGAGCGCCAGGAGACTGCGCGTGAAAACATTCGAACGTTCGGCGCCGCCATGGGCATGGATCGCCGTGCGCGCGCGGCGCATGTGCTCGGCATCGATCGGATGTCCGATCATCTTGAGTGCAAAATAGGCCTTCACGGTGGCGCTCATATCAAATGGGCCTTCGTGAAATAGCGGCCAGCCGCCATGCGCGCCCTGGATGCGCAGCAGATAGACAGCGATCTTGCGTTCGAGTTCGGCATCGACCGGTTCGGCGAGGAAATGCCGCATCAGGACATATTCGGCCGGAATGGTCGCGTCGGCCTCCAACTCGAACACCCAGTGTCCGTCGGGCCGCTGGCGGTCGAGGAGCGCACGCGTTCCGCGTTGAATGCTCTCTTCGAGGGCAGACGCATTGTTCATCAAGGCTCGTTCCGAAGTTACCGACTGTGTGAGCATGTTGTTGTCCGAATACCGGTTTGCGGCATCAAACTGCAATGGCTGCGGCGGCGCGGTCGCCGGATCGAATGGCACTTTCAATCGTGGCCGGCAAGCCGGTGTTGGTCCAGTCGCCGGCGAGCACCAGATTGCTCCAGCGCGTGGCAGGTTTAGGGCGGCGTGCATCCTGTTCGGGCGTGGCCGCAAACGTCGCCCGCCGTTCGCGCACAATCTGCCAGGGCGGCAATGGCGCGTCGAGCCCCGTGACCGCTGCGACCTCGGCCCAAATCGTTTGCGCCAGTTCTTCCCGTGGCGTTGATAGCAGGCGGTCGCCGGCGCTGATGGTCACCGACAAGCGTCCCGGAAATGCAAACAGCCACTCTGTCGTCGCATTGAGCACGCCGGTGATCGGCGCGAAATCCGGCGGCGGGTCGATTCGAAAATGCGCGTTCACGATGGCGCGGAAGGAGTTAGGTGTTTCGATACCGGGAAGGAGCGCGGCGGCCGTGTAAGGTGGTACCGCCAGGATGACGGCGTCATGTGACGCCAGTGTGATGGTGTCGCTCCCGAAGTAGAGTGTTTCGATCATGCTGTCGGAACACTTGATGGCGTGCAACTGGTGATCAAGCCGCAGTGTCGCACCGCGTTTTGCCAGGAGCGCCACGGCAGGGTCAACCAGGGTGTGGCTCAGACCCTGGCTTGCGATCAGTGGACGGCACGCATCGCCACCTCTTGCGATGGTTTCGCGGATCACTGCGCCTGCGAGTGATGCCGAACCGATGGGCGGCTCGATATTCAGCGCCGCCAGCAGAAGCGGGCCCAGCAGGCGGTCGTAGGCATTGCCGCGCAGCGCCATAACGTCGGAGACTTTCTGGTGGCGTCGCGCCCAAAGCAATCGACCCATCGGCAGATAATCGAGCGCCCGGGTTGCCGGCACGCGCTTGCGTGCATCGAAAATCCACCACGGGATGCGTCCCCTATTGAACGCAAGGGTCCATCGCTCGCGGCTCTTGACGTCGAAGAAAGGAAATTCAGGCGTTGCCGGTCCGACAAGTTCATGTTCGGCGCCGATGCTGCGCAAGTAGCCGAGCGCCGATGTGTTGCCGGACAAGATGAGGTGATTGCCGTTATCGATCATCATGCCGATGAGGTGATCATGATAGGAGCGGCAGCGGCCTCCGGCCGTGCTCGTTGCTTCGTGGATGAAAACGTTTTCGCCCAGTGCCGAGAGCTTGACGGCTGCGGCGAGCCCGGCAAGGCCGGCGCCAATAATGTGGATGGTGCGTGACATCAGATGATCGCGTGCCGCAATACGATCCAGGCAATGCGTGCGCGCGTGACGCGGACGCGCTGTCGCGGCGCATCCCAGCCGCGCGCCACCATGCCTTCCAGCATCACGCGATAGACCCTGCCCATAATGCGCGGCGCCTTCACGGCCCGGCGTGGCGAACGGGCCATGATGATGTCCGCTTCTTCGAAATGTTCGCGCGCGCGGGTGACCAGCGTCCCACAGGCTTGGCCGAGGCGTGGGCTCGCCAGCACGGTTGCGGGATCCGCGCCCACAATGTTGGCTGTGTCGAGTGCCTCGCGCGGCAGGTAGAGGCGTCCGACCTGCGCATCCTCGTCGAGGTCGCGCAATATGTTGGTGAGCTGCAGCGCCCGGCCGAGGTGATGGGACAACAGTTTGCCATCCTGTCGTTCCATGCCGAAGACCCGGACCGACAACCGTCCGACTGCGCTCGCCACCCGGTCGCAGTAAAGATCGAGCGTGCGGTTCGTGGGTGCTCGGATATCGCCGAGCGTATCCATTTCCATGCCATCGATGAGGGCCTGGAAGTCCTCGCGTTCAAGCTGGAATTGCTGCACATACGGTGCCAAACCTGCCGCCAGCGTACCAACTTTGCCTTGGTAAAGTCCGTCGATCTCGGCCCGCCATTGGTTGAGGGCGGCGAGCCGTTCCGGCCGCTGGCCTTGCGAATCCGCAATATCATCGACGCGCCGGCAAAAGCTGTAGATTTCATACATGGCGGCGCGCTGCGCCCGCGGCAGGATCCGCATGGCGGTATAGAACGAACTGCCCGAGGCTTGCTCCGACGAAGTCGGC
>Ga0209488_10003745_pt1 | contig 12112 bp, 11 predicted proteins | sample Rivendell_Oct201_8_FD_188349 | JGI IMG/M metagenome (GOLD analysis project Ga0209488, IMG submission 188349) | Vadose zone soil microbial communities from the Eel River Critical Zone Observatory, Northern California, USA -... | ecosystem: Environmental > Terrestrial > Soil > Vadose zone >...
AGATATTGCGGGTAGGTCACGCCGAGCTTTTGTAGGAAGGGCACGAACAGACGTGTCATGTGATTGCTGGCGGCGTAGAGCGCGAAGCAAAGATGGCTGCCGAGCCCCGGCATTTCCACCGGGGCAATCGGACTTCGAACAGTCGAAGTTTTTCTTCTTACATCGCGTCTCATATCATTGATTCATATTATATTGTATGCAATGTAATGGTGTCTTCTTTAACTGTCAACGGCTGTTTAGGAAGGCGTGACCTGCCTCCGCCTTTGGGCCGGGCGCTGGTCATCACAGGAAAACAAAGGGAGAGAAATCATCATGTCTGATATGGATCGCCGTGCATTCGTTGCCGCCGCCGCCGTGGGTGGCGTGGCGGCTGTCGTTCTTGCTGCTTCATCCGCCATGGCGGCGGGACAGACCGGCTACTTCGTGATTGCTGAAATCGTATCAAAGAAGGACAAGGCGGATGATCTCCGCGCGCTGCTCGTGCCCTTCGCCGAGAAGTCGGCCAAAGAACCCGGTTGCTTGGTCTACACGCTGATGGAAGTGATCGGCGAGCCAGGGCGTTTTCTGACCTTCGAACGGTGGACCGACAAGGCTGCTCTCGAAGGCCACATGGTTACCCCGGAGATCAAGGCAATCGTACCAAAGCTCGAACCCGTTCTGGCAAAGCCGTTCACTCAGCTTTTCCTCGATGCGCGCACGGGCGGCTAAGCCAACAGCTGGCCGGCTACCACCCAACGGCGGGTCGCTGGTTCCGGAGCGGCCCGGAACAACGCTCGATCTATAGCTCAAAGCAAATGTGGCAACAGGGGAGGCAAGAATGCGTGGTCTATTCTATGCGCTAGGCTCGGCAGTGGCGATTGCACTCGCGGCACCCGCTTGGGCCGGCGAGGTTTACGTTATTGAGACCAGCCAAGGAAGTAAGCCGATCGCCGTAAAAAAGGATACGTCTGCTCTGGCGGCGGTGCCGACCATGGCTGACGGCAAAGCGAATCAAGGTTTCACATATGCGGCACTTTATGAACTGCCTGGCGCAGGCGTCCAAGTGATGCGCGGGCATGTCGACCCCAAAGGCTCGATTGCCGTTCACGACGGTCCTCAACAATACATTCTTTATGTAATCGCCGGCACCGGGAAGATGACCCTCAACGGCAAGGGCGGGGAACAGATCGGTGAAATTACATACAAGCCGGACGACGTGATCGTCTTTCAGCCGAAGACATTGCACGGCTGGGTCAACGGCGACGCGGCGTTTGAATTCCTCGGTTTCGATATGCCGGTATTGCGAAAGTAGGAAGCTGCCAGCTTCACTGCGCAACGCGTTTTCCCATCGCCGTCCCATAAGCGAGGCGGGCGCTGGCATCCCGCTTAAGGGCTCGGGCTTGCCCGGGCCCCACTCTCGCGAAATGCCCGCGAGCGAGCGCTCTCGAACAGAGGGGGCGGCTTTCAATGATTAGCTGGAACGGCATGTCCGGCAGATAACACAGGGAGGGAAACACATGTCACAGGTCATTCTGCATCACTATCCACTTTCTCCTTACTCGGAAAAGATACGCCTCGCTCTGGGTCTCAAGGGCGTAAGCTGGAACTCAGTCGAGATTCCAGCATGGACGCCGCGCCCCAAGCTGACGCCGATGACAGGAGGCTATCGGCGAACTCCGATCCTTCAAGTCGGGGCGCAGTTCTACTGCGATACGCTTCACATTCTCCGAGCCATCGAAGAATTGGGCTCTTCGGGATCGCTTTATCCGAAAGGTCAAGAAGGTCTTGCAAAAGCTGTTGGCTGGTGGATCGAGAAGGGCTCCTTCATGAATGCCGTCTGTCTCACGATCGGCAACATGCCTGGACTGCCTCAAGAGCTTATCGAGGAACGACGTCCGCTCTTCCGGATCAACTTGGATCCCGAGGCGTTGCGTCCCAAGCGAGCGATGTACCTGCAAAGGGTCAATGCGCACATCGCATGGCTCGCTGAGGTCCTGGCCGACGGTCGCAAGTTCATATTCGGAACAGGCCCTTCCGCGGCCGATTTGTCGGCTTACCATCCGATTTGGTTTGCACGACAGAATGCTGGCAGCGAGGTAAATGAGCTGATCTCTTTCGCAACCGTGATCGACCCCTGGTATAAAAGAGTTGCAGCCGTTGGGCAGGGCAAATTCTCCGCAATGACGCCCGACCAAGCGATCGAAGTTGCCAAGGTTAGTGAACCGAGTGAGCCAGACGAATGGTCGTCAGAGGCGACAAATGTCGGCCTCCGGCGCGGCGACTGGGTCAGCGTAACTCCCGACGACTATGGCAACTCCGTGTACGGAAGCATTCTTTCCTGGACGCCCGACGAAATTATCATCCGGCACGAAGACCCCTCAGTTGGCAAGGTGAACCTGCGCTTCCCGCGGGTCGGCTTTGATGTGACCACTGCGGAAAGGCAGGCCGCCTGAGAAGCGTCGCGAGGCTGATCCGATGCAGTTCGACTCGTCGGCGCCGCGACTGGCGGTCGACCTCAAGGCACTCTCGCGCGTGTTCGATGGTTGACCTTCGGTCATTGTCACATGTGCGGCGGGCGGTTTGAAACGCTTAGGTCGCAGTGGGAAACCTTTGCGACCATATCGGAACGAGGACATCCACCAATTTAATCAGCCGGAGGAGCAGCCATGCTGGTGCTCGGCATTTTCGTCGGCGTGCTGCCCGGCCTCGGCGGCCCCAATGGCGTGGCGATCCTGCTGCCGCTGACCTTCACGATGGACCCGACCTCGGCCATCGTGATGCTGTCCTGCATCTATTGGTGGCGCGCTGTTCGGCGGCGCCATCACCTCAATCCTGTTCAACATTCCCGGCGAAGCTTGGTCGGTCGCGACCACCTTCGACGGTTATCCGATGGCGCAGCAGGGCAGGGCGGCGGAAGCGCTGACTGCGGCCTTCACCTCATCCTTCATCGGTTCGCTGGTCGCGGTGCTGCTGATCACGTTCCTGGCGCCGATGATCTCGTCGTTCGCGCTGAAATTCGGACCACCGTATCTGCTCACCTTCTGCTCCTTTGTCGGCCTCGGCCTCGGCCGCGAAGCCAAGCACAAGACAGTCATTTCTATGTCGCTCGGAGTGTTGTCGCCGGCCGTCGGCATGGACACGGTGTCTGGCCAGCTTCGCATGACCTTCGGTTCGACTGACCTCTTGCGCGGCATGAATTTCCTTGTCGCGGTCATCGGCCTGTTCGGCATCAGCGAAATCCGGACCATGGAAGAGCGCCTCGCGCTGCGCGGCCACGCCGCCGGCATCTCCTTGCGCGTGGTGCTGTCGGTCTGGAAAGACCTGCCGAAGTACTGGGTGACGCTGCTGCGCTCCTCCTTCATCGGTTGCTGGCTCGGCATCACCCCGGGAGGCGCCATTGCCGCTTCCTTCATGGGTTACAACCTCGCCAAGCGCTTTTCCAAGGACCCGGAGAGCTTTGGCAAGGGTCGTATCGAGGGCGTGTTCGCGCCGGAGACTGCGGCGCATGCTTCCGGCACCGCGGCGCTGCTGCCGATGCTCGCGCTCGGCATTCCCGGCTCCGGCACCGCGGCGATCCTGCTCGGCGGGCTGATGGTGTGGGGCCTCAACCCCGGTCCGCTGCTGTTCGTCGAGCACAAGGATTTCGTCTGGGGCCTGATTGCATCGATGTATCTCGGCAATGTCGTCGGTCTCGTGCTGGTGCTGACGACGGTGCCGATCTTTGCCTCGATCCTGCGGGTGCCGTTTGCGGCGGTCGCGCCGATGATCGTGGTGTCCTGTGCGATCGGCGCCTACGCGATCCAGAACGCGATGTTCGATATCTGGCTGATGCTCGGCTTCGGCGTCGTCGGTTATGTCTTCAAGAAAATCGGAATTCCGCTGGCGCCGTTCACGCTGGCGCTCGTGCCCGGCAACCGCGCCGAGGATGCGTTCCGCCTGTCGATGATCGGCTCCGGCGGCGACATGAAGGGGTTCTGGTCCAACGGTCTCGTCGGCTCGATCACGACGCTGGCGATCGTGTTGCTGTTCTGACCGGTAATCGACAGGGCGTTCGGCAGCGTTGGGCGGCTGTGGCGGGCGGCCAAGGCCTAGGCGCGCCCTATCCCTGCCGTAAACCTCGGTTCTTTCCAACACCGTCGCTTCTCCAGTCGCTCTGGTCTGGATCGCCACGATTCACATCATCTTCCGCGCCGAAGGCCCTACGCGAACTGTAACTCCGTCACCTACGCCGAGCTGCCTTCGGTAAGGGGCTCAGGTCCGCCGCCGCGGTGTTCGCGGTCTCGGTGTCGTTCTCCTTGCTCAAGCCGGCAACACCTACTGCCCCCACGACTTCGCCGCTTACGCGTATCGGCACACCGCCGCGCAGTGCCGCGATGCCGGCGGTGACGAATGCCGTTCGGCCCCGATTAATGTTGTCCTCGATCTCCGCCGTCGGCCGTTGTAGCCGCGCAGCCGTTCGTGCCTTCTCGATGGCAAGATCCGCGCTTGCAGGGCGGACACCATCCATCCGCTGGAAGGCAAGCAAATCGCCGGCAGGATCCACCACTGCGATTGCCGAGGGCGCGTTCCGCTGTTGCGCGCTCTCCCGCGCAGGACCGCCTGGGCTCCGGCTTGATCGAGGACCATTACGTTGATGGTCTGCGCCCCGACTGAGAAGCAGAAGACCGTTGCCAAAATTCCAACGCTAATTCCAAGTTTCGTCATGGCGGGCTGATTTCGATTCGTTAGAGTTTAGCAGAGTTTAGCGGCGCGAAGATGCTATCAGGGCGACCTATCGGAACCTATGAAGCGCCTTTGGTGCGGACCAAATAGTCCACGATCGCTTTAGCGTCGTCGGGGCTGACGGGAGCCTTGTAGGCCGTGATCATCTTGTTGACGACTTCCTGCCAGGCCGCCCTGGACAGCGATGGCTGGTTCAACACATGGTCGGCCGAGTGGCAGGCGAGGCAGTTGTTGTTGATCGCATCCGATCCCGGACCAGCGGGGAACATCGCGTCGCCGGTGGGGACATCCAACTTCAGCGACTTCAATGTGGTGATCGTTGCGGCCTGACCGGGATGTAGCAACAGAACGAGACCGAGAACGGCGGCCATTGGCAGAACAGCACGTAGCATTCGTGGTTCCTCTTCAGGCTGCGACCACATGGGTCGTTTCAATAGTGTTGTACATGTAGCCGGCCGGATTCCAGATCTTGAAATCGGGCTGCGCCTCGTTCCTGGTGTTGGTGCAACGAACCATCAGAGTGCGCGCGCCGCGCGCAGGCAGCGTGAGTTGCGTCTGCCATTGCCGAAAGCCGTATGTTCCCTGGTCGGCACCGAGCTGGGTCGGCTGCCAACTCTTGCCGCCATCGATCGACAGATCGACGCGCCCAACGCCGCAATCGCCGCCGAAGGCGATGCCCCGCGCCGTGGCCGGCGTCGCCGCCGGCACGCTGTCGCCGTTGCGGAGGTTGGTGATGAACGATCGCGGAGCATTGCGGGTCACCGGCACCATCTTGAATCCGGTCTCGCCGGGCGTGACCGTATTATTCGGTGTATCAGGCACGCGGTAGCCCGTTGCCGTCCAGTAATTGGTGTCGGGCTGATCCAGCACTTCGATGTCGTTCAGCATCTTGACCCAGTAGACCCCGCACCAGCCGGGCACGACAAGCCGCAGCGGAAATCCGTTCAACAATGGAAGCTGCTCACCGTTCATGGCGAAAGCGATCATCACCTCGCCGTCGCGAGCGTGATCGATGGTGAGCGACTTCAGAAATTTCGGCGCGCCCGGCATCACCGGCTCGTCCAGGCCGCCGAAGCGGACCTGAATCGCGCCAGATTTTACACCGGCACGGTCAAGCACGGCCTTGAGACGCACCCCGGTCCAGATCGCGTTGCTCATCGAACCATCTGCCCATTGAGCGCCGGCAACGCGTGGCTCCTCGTAGATGCGCGAATTGCCGGCGCATTGGTTGACCGCAGCGATATCGAAACTCGGCAAGCCCTGCAAAATATCCTTGAGCGACAGCGAAAGCGTCTGATTGACCTGGCCGCGCACCGTCAGACGATAGCTGTCCACATCGATGTCGCCCGGAAAATTCGCCCAATGCCAGCTGACATAATGCTGGTCGTTTGGGGTGAACACGCCCTTGTCGAAGACCTCGAAGGGCGTCTCAAGCCACGGCGGGCTCGAACGCTGCAGGATCATTCGGCCCTTCTGCGGATAGGATGTGGTGATGATCCGCTTACTCGGACCGCCCGGCACATGCAGATCGACCGTCTGTTGCGCCAATGCTGGCGATGACATCAGCGCCAGGCTGGCGATCCCCATTCCACCAAGCACACGCCGTCGCGTCAGCCCCGATGGTTGCACGTCTTGATCCTGCATCAGCTACTCCTGTCGTGTGCCCTTGCGGCAAGATAAGCGCCCCAACGCGCCGACCGTCGTATCGTTCATGAAGGCTGCGGCGGCTCAGATGATGGCGGGGTAGCGAACCTCGGTCATCATGCCCGTCATCATGTGGTAGAGATTGTGGCAGTGAAACGCCCAGCGGCCGGGATTGTCGGCGTCAAAGGCGATGGTGACGCTGCCCATCGGGGGAACGAGGACGGTATCGCGCACGGCACCTGCGAGCGGGGTACCGTTTATCGCGACCACCTGGAAAGCGTGACCATGAAGATGCATCGGGTGCGGCATCATCGTGTGGTTCAGCATTTCGATTGCTGCGCGCTGGCCCGCGGCGATCATCAGCGGCGTTGCGTTGGGCCAGTATTCGCCATTCAGCGACCAGGCATACGGCGTCATGACGCCGGCGAGGATTACGCGGTGCGTCACGTCCGGGGCGCGCCGCGCTAGGGGCGTGACCGCTTCGAGGCGACGTTCAAGCGAAAGACCGACCGACGGCGCATTTTCTCCGGCCTCCGCGGCGAGACGTGACACTGGCGCGCCGGAGGTTGCGAGGACGATCCCCGTCCGTGCTCGCTTGCCCTCGACCTGTGCGAAGATTGGATAGGCGGCGTTCCCGGGAAGATCAATCAGCACGTCGAGCCGCTGGGCGATGGCGAGCGGGAGACGGGCGACACGCACCGGTCGAACAGGATGGCCGTCGACCGCGACGACGGTGCCGGTGAGCGCCCCGAGATCGATCCAGAACTGCGTCGCCGACGCGCCGTTGATCAACCGCAGCCGGACCCGCCCGTCCTGTTCGGTGCGGATGACCTCCGGATCGGCGAGCGTGCGGTCATTGGCGAGGAATGCGTCATAGTCGATGTCGTTCAGGTCCGTCGCCATGCCGGACCCCATGTTCATGGCGGCCATGTTCCCCGAACCCATGTCCATCTTGTCGCCCATGCCGCTGTTCGGCATCGCGCTCTGACTGCCGTTGGATTTGGTCAGTCCGGCGAGCAGCTCGTTCGGCGTCCGGAAGCTGAAATCATGCAGCATCAGCACCACCTCCTGCCGGTCGGCGCGCATATCCTCGATGCTGCGCACGATCAGCGGCGCGGTCATCAGGCTTTGTTCCTGCATGCCCTGATGGGAGTGCATCCAGTACGTGCCTGCGATCGGCGCATAGTCATAGGAGCGCGTGCCACCCGCGGGGATCAGCGGCGTTTGGGGCCAGGGAAAGCCGTCCTGTGTCCAGGGCGGCAACTGGCCATGCCAGTGGATAATGGTGGGTGTGCCGGCCTGATTCACGAGATCGACGTGAAAGCGCTCGCCTGGCGAGAGCGTGATGCCAGGTTTTCCGTTTGGCCCGATAAGCCCGAACACTCGCGCCGGCTTGCCGTGGACGTCGAGGGTTCGGGTGCCGGCAGTCAGGCGAAGCTCAGCGGTGCGAGGTTCGGGCGCGGCAGCAGCCCGCGGTGTCCGCAGAATGGGGATCGCGCCCGCCATCGCAACGCCGGACGCAAGCATCATCCGCCGGCGGGTCAGGAGCGTGGGTTGTCCGTTCTCTCTCAATACACTTGTCCATGTCGGTCCCCCTTTGGAAACTAACCACCCATTCAATTTGATGCCTGTCTGCGATTGCTTCGTTTTGCGTGCTATTGCTGGATACATCGGACGGGTTGGGCAAACCCGCCGCTTCGTCGCGGTGGATGATCGGAGCAAAATAGATGGCAACTTATTCCCGCAGCAACCATTTCGGGCCCTACTTCCAAGCAAGCTTCCATAACCCGCCGAATACGCGAACGACCGCTTTGCGCCAGATGCGGTCATTCCTTGTCGATCGGCCTTTGGTCCCCGTTTCCGTTCTCGTTCGCGCTGACGAGTTGATCGAATGAGGCCACTGTTTGCGCGGCTTAACAGTCAGCCCCTGGGCACTTGACGCGTCGCTGATTTGCCGACGGGCTGGACATTCGGCTTAGTGGCGGAGAGGGAGGGAATCACTTTCACCCGTTAAAGAAACGGCCGATAATTCGAGTTTTATCGGCCAAGTAAGGGGGTTCTTCCACGTCCCGGGGAAGCCGCAACATCGGGCTTCAAGTTGCTGAGGGCTCGGAAGTCGGCATACCGGACGGGATGAAGATATTGACTCGATCGTCTAGAACACGAATTCTTATGGCATGGGTCACCCAAAGTTCAGCCAAGAAGACTTCCTCAGAGCGGCTCTGGCAATCATCGCAGAGCGGGGCGTGTCGGGAGTAACCGTTGCGGCAGTCAGTGACCGCCTCGGATCGCCGACGGGTTCATTCTATCACCGCTTTGCCTCGCGGGATGTTTTGCTTGGGTCGCTTTGGCTTCGGACCGTTCTCGAATTCCAGACAGGCATTAGCGATGCGCTCGACGCCGACGACGGGTTAAGGGCCGCGCTACACACCCCTGCCTGGGTGCGGAAGCATCCGGACGAGGCGCGCTTGCTGCTGCTTTATGATCGAAAGGATTTCTTGAAGGGCGAATGGCCGCCAGAATTGCGCGAACGTGTCGCCGAAATGACCCAACGCATAGAGGTTAGATCGCGCAAATGGGCGCGGGTGATCTTCGGGAAAGAAGGGCGGGATGAGATACGCCTCGCGCAATTTTTGATTTCCGAGCTTCCCATCGCGGTCGTGCGGCAACATCTTTTGCGCGGTGAGCAGCCGCCGCAGCTGATCGACCGTATCATTCGCGCAACGTACCGGACTGTCCTTGCAGATTACCGAACACGGAAAACCCGCTCGCGTACCCAACGCCGTAACGATGGTCAATAATTTCGGTCTACCTACCAAGCCGGTACGAAACGCCAGGACCCGGCAGGTTGACGCTCCAGCAGCGTTCGTCCGGCGCCGAACGGTTCCGGTGTGAGGCCGCGGACGTGGACTTCAATCCGATCGATGTCGACTTGGATGACGATCATATTGGCGTCTGCGAAGCCAGGCGGAAAATGAGCATCCAAGTCCCTCGACCACATTGTCCGCATTTCCTCGGGATCCTCGTTGATCATCGCGCGGCCACCCAAGGCGATGTAGCGGTCGCCAGAGGGGTGTTGAAACGCGAGGGTGACCAAGTGCGCGGCTCGCATCTCCTCCACTTTGCGCGAGCTTCTGCGGACAAGGAAACGCCGTGTCCACTCATCGGACCCAGGCGGCCCGGGCGAGGAACTGACCGCCCGCGCATTTGTCCCGCCCTCCAGTGAACGGGTGGCGAGCCAGCATACCGGTACCTCCGCAATCGTCGCGCGAGCGGCGTTGAGAAACTGAAGGATGTCCGCTTCGGTCACCTGAGGGGGTGGGGGCATCGTGGTTGACATCGGGCCTCTCCCTTGAAAAGCCCAGTCTGCCGAATGTAGACGAATTAGTCTAGAACTATTATTCTACATCTGGCTTGTTGCATTGAACAATCTCGTAGCAACAACCTCGATGCTGGGGAGCGAATGCCCGAGGGCATTTTCATTGCTGTAGCGCCGAACGACGACGTCAGTCGGCGGTAATGAGTTCGGGATAGCGGACGGGGCATGAATCAAAATCTTCTATACGGCATCGTACTGTTGTCGGCTGTCGGGCACGCCGTATGGAACGCGCTTTTGAAGAATGCGACAGACCGTCTCATCATGATGGTTGCGATTCGTATCGTCGGCCTGCTTTACGGCCTCATTGTTCTATCAGTGGTCGAATGGCCCCCTACAGCGAGCCTACCTTGGCTCTTGGCCGCAGCGCTCGCGATGTGGGTCTACCAGGGCCTGCTTATCCAAGGCTACCAAGCCGGCGACCTCAGCTTCGTCTATCCGTTGGCACGTGGCATCGCACCTGTTCTTTTGACAGGCCTGGCCTTCCTCTCGATTGGAGAGTCGATCACTTCGCAGCAATTATTGGGTGTGATCTCCATTTCGCTGGGTATCGCCACGCTTGCCTTTCTGGGACGGGGCGGATGGTCAAGTCTCGTTTATGCTGCTCTTACCGGGGCGAGTATTGCGAGCTACAGCCTGCTCAGCGGGGTGGGTGTTCGATCTAGCAGCAATCTTCTGGGTTTCAGCGCGGCCCTCGAAGTTACGACAGGTCTTGGCATGCTAACCTATGCCGCCTCCATGCGCGGTGGATCTATCTTGCCATCGCTCCTCGCTATTTGGGCAACCGGCTTGGGTGCTGGCGCGATATCTGTTGGCGGATACCTGGCCTTTCTGGTGGCGGTCAGCTATCTGCCAATCGGACCGGTCTCCGCCATAAGAGAGTGCAGCGCGCTGTTTGGCGTTCTAATCGGCGTCTTCTTCATGAAAGAGCGCTTCGGGGTCGTCCGGGCGATCGGCGCATTTCTTATGACGGGCGGTATCGTGCTTTTGTCGCTGTTCTGAATTGCGGAACAGGTGTCAGAACAATCGTCCTGCGAAGTGGTAGCCGATGGGGATGTGCCCGCCGGCTCCGATAACGGTTGGCACAGAACGGACATGAGAACGCAGCGAGGCAATTTCGGTTATTGAGAGATGCGTGCACCTCGATTAGACGCGACTCAATGTCCGATTTTGATCTCCGCGACATCGGCCCGCGCTCACCAGCAGTGCTCTTGATGGTTTTTAGCCCCTATCGACGTGCCTGTTTGAGCCGCTAAGATGCCATCTCCTGGCTTGGGGTTGGTAATGAAGCGACGCGAGTTCATCACACTGGTCGGCGGCGCGGCAGCTGCGTGGCCGCTCGCCGCGAACGCCCAGCAGAAGGGAAAGCTCCGCCTTATCGGCGTATTGAATCCCGGCTCGACCGATACGCCAGGAACCGTCGGGTTTTACGACGGGCTGCGGGAGCTCGGTTACGCCGAGGGTTTGAACATAGCGATCGAGCGACGCTACGGCGATTGGAATACGGATCGATTCCAGCAACTCGCGGACGACCTGGTTCGGCTCAAGGTTGACGTCATCGTCGTAATAAGTACGTCGCCAGCTCGCGCAGCCAAACAAGCAACCAGCATAATTCCTATCGTCGTGGGCGGCATGGCCGATCCTGTCGGGGATGAATTGATCGTCAGCCTGTCCCGGCCAGGCGGAAACATTACGGGGACTACTTTCCTTGGCCCTGAGTTGATCGCCAAACGCTTCGGACTTCTCAAGGAGGCCATTTCCGGACTCTCGCGCGTCGCGGCGCTCTGGCATCCTGCTGCATACGGGAAACGGACAATGGAAGGTATGTTGCAGGAGACCGAAACTGCGGCGCAGTCATTAGGATTGCAGCTCCACCTAGTGCCGGCCGTTGGTCCGGGCGACCTTGATAGCGCCTTTGTCACAATGACCCGAGAGCACGTCGACGCTGTCATTCTGCTGCCAAGCCCGATGTTATATGGCGAACACAAACACATAGTGGAATTGGCGGCGAAGAGCCGCCTCCCGGCAATGTACGCCGCAAAGGAGTTTGTGGAGGATGGGGGCTTGATGTCCTACGGTGCAAGCTTGCCTAGTCTGTTTCGGCGCGCGGCCACCTATGTGGATAAAATCCTCAAGGGAGCCAATCCAGCCAACCTCCCGGTGGAGCAGCCGACAAAGCTAGAACTCGTGATCAATCTTAAGCCTGCCAAGGCCCTCGGCCTTAACGTGCCCGCGACGCTGCTTGCTCAGGCCGACGAGGTGATCGAATAAAACCAAACGGATGTCCGAGTTTGTTGAGGGTTTCGGATGCCGGCCGATCGCAGCGATGCGGCTTGCACCGTGGCCGGCGTCCGAAAGCCTTCAATGAAGGAACCCGCGGGAAATGGCAGG
>Ga0209488_10003746_pt1 | contig 12108 bp, 15 predicted proteins | sample Rivendell_Oct201_8_FD_188349 | JGI IMG/M metagenome (GOLD analysis project Ga0209488, IMG submission 188349) | Vadose zone soil microbial communities from the Eel River Critical Zone Observatory, Northern California, USA -... | ecosystem: Environmental > Terrestrial > Soil > Vadose zone >...
AATCAGAAAGCAGAGGGCAGAGGACAGAATCGCAAGAGCCGCAGCTGGTGTTCCTGGCTCCAGTCCAATGAGTCCCGGGCCGGCGCGAACGTCCGGGGGTGGTTGGGCTAGTAGTTTAAGCAAGGTGGTCTCAGTGCTCGTCGGCCCCTCGTCGCCAAACGAGTCAAGGTCTCCGTCGAAACCCATTGGAACGGGGAACTTAGACCCGTGGCAGAAGCGTCAGGCCAGGAATACTCAGTCTCCCAGCACGGAACTCAATCCCCGCGGTAGTCATACTCCGCACCCATCGACTACCAACCTTCCCTCTAGCCCCGTGCCCTCACCCTCCCCATCGTCGGTCACCGCGACTGGATCATCTACTAGCGTTCTGTCTTCAACAACCACCCTCGTGTCACAGGAACTCAGCACGACCAAGGACAAGCAGAAAGGTATGTATTTTTCAATCGATCGATCCCGCTGTACTTTTACCGACAATTCCGTTCCTCAGACGCAGCCGATGCAGGTGAAGGCAGCCAGGTTCAAGCAGCGGCCGAGAAAACGGATCCTCTTTCAGCAGGGCAAACTGCCAGTGACGAAGCTAAGAGCCAACCAGCAGTGAGCACGGATGATCAACCAACACCTGACCCGGTGGAGAGGAATCAGGACAATGACAACGCTGCGCAAACGGCAGCTCCTGATCCCGTGGCAGAGGCAGAAAAACCCACCAACACTGCTCCCACCTCAGGTGCGGCCGACGCGACACAAGCACACGAAACAGCGCTCACCGACGCCGTCGCCAAGCACGAACCTAGCGAAGACCCTGCAGCCACTGTCCCCCTTCCAACAAATGCCCCGGCGCCACCCCCTGTCCCTGAAAAAGACGTCGCTGCTGCCAAGCCTGCCTCCGACCCTGAGGCGACGGCGACCTCGGGTTCTCTCTTGCAAACTGCCCCAGCAGAGGTCTCAAAAGCTGCAGAAGCGAGCGAGGCCGGCGAGGAGTTGTTAACCCGGACGGAGGTAGATGCCGCTGCAACTGCAAAGGTTGATGGCCTGCAACAGGACGGCGCCGTTGAGGACCCCACACCGCAACCCAGTGCTAATGGTGATGAGCACGCAATCACCGAGGAGTCTACTGCAGCGCAGAGCCAAGGCGACGACGTGAAGAAGGATGGACCAGTCAGACCCACGCTACGCCTGGATCACGTCCGCGAGATCAGCACTGCTTCCACCATGTCCGCTGGAACTCCTGATACACCTGCGGATGAGTCGTCTGCAGTCGACCAGGATGACGATGCCGCTGCACACGAGTCCCCCGCAGGCAACTTAAGCAGAAATGCAAGGAAAAAGAAGAACAAGAAGAGCAAGAAGAAGGGTGAGAAGAACAGTGCCCATCCTCCATCTGGGGCAACCGTGAACGATGAACCCGCACAGGACCCTAAGCCCGTTTCTCCCCCCGCCGTCCTTGTTCCTAAGGGTGAGCCCGAGCGTGTAGAGAAGGCGGACAACAGCGGGGACGACTCGGCGGTGATTGTGGAGAAGCCTGGTGCGGCTAAGGGTGAGGCCCGGGGGGACAGCAGTGGGGAGGACTCGGCTGTGATTGTGGAGAGGCCCCAGGCTGCTGCTGAGGCGGGGAAGGCAACCGACGCTGCTTCTGCCGCGGGCAACCTGAGTGAGGAGTGGGAATTCGAGTAGTGATTGGGTCCTTCATCTGACGAATTGTTACGAATGCTATGATCTTACAGTTGCAGTGCGTTTCGTTTCTTCTCGGTTTCATATGAACCGTTATTTGTATATCTTTTTTTCCTATCATCTCTTTAGTATCTCAGACTCTAGTTGCGATGTGCGCTGCGCTGCACATCCCCGCATGTTGATTGCTCATCCGTTTCCCCCCGTTCAATTGTATTATAGACCCACGTACAACAAAAATTGAATGCTTCCATAATGCAGAGGTTTCTCGATTATACAAAGATTATTTGCAGTGTCCTCGTGGTGGCATTAGTTTCTGCGCATGTAACCTTGGCATCAGCCAATCGAACATCAAACAACGTCGATACTGTAACCTCGGCTGTTAAGCCCAATAATCGAAGACTCACGTCACCAGCAAAGGTGGCGTAAGCCTGAGATGTGAGGTCCGTTTCCAGCAATATATCCCGCTCCTGCATTTCTCTTTGGCACGGAAGCGGTGATTTCACGTCTCGGAGATAGTACACCGTCCTCCCCTGAAAAACCTCGGAACGGTACAGAGTCTAGCGTCCTGGCATCGTTCTTGGAGAGAGATAAATGCCGCCCCGTTAAAAAATAAAATAAGAACGTAAGACGACCCCCACGGGTTTCCTCAAAGATGACAGGGAAGTGCAGAGACAGATTCCGAGTACGTATACATGTTGATTCGAGAGGAGAGGCTTTGATGTGACAGGCATCGATCGCGCGTACACCCGGAGCTACTTTCATTTGGCGAACTAACACTAACCTGAGACAGATGTTTTGTTTAGAAAATGCCTCGTGGCCAGCTCGTCTAAGACCTGCAGTAAGTTCCCGAGATGCTTGCACTAGAGAAGAGGGCGAAAAAAATTCCCTCGCGGCCAATGGTGGCCTTGATGTAGATGGCACACAGGCGACGGGCAGAGAAGTGCAGGGCAAAGGCGGTCGTCGCGGCGTGGCACCGCTTTGATGATGTGATATACCTAAAGCCAGGCCGATCAGCTCGCGCACCTTGCCGTACGTACACACAGTGCTGTATTTTACAGCAACAGCACACACACAACCCGTCCGACCAAAACCGAAAAAGCAACATCCGTACATCGGACGGCGTCACCTCGCTTCGGCTCACGGCCACACAACAGCGGGGGGCACAAGTTAGATCGACTCGTGATTGCTTCAGGTTGGTTCTTTCGGCTGCTCTCACCAGCTCGCGGATATCGCCGGGGTCTCAGCGCGGTCGATGCGGATTATCGGGCAGCCCAGTCCGCTTTTTTTTGTGATCGCGAGCAGGCGCTCTGATAAACGGAGCTGGCAGGAAGCACAGGTGTCACAGATAATGAGAACAATAGCGGATGTTGTCGTGCAAAAGGACCGCAAGTCACGGTGTCGCTCCGCATCATACTTCGCGAAGTCTGAACACGCGTCAACGCTCACCGCTGCGAATCGGTGAAGTGCGCCGCGGGAAGTATGTCAGCACGAGATTGGTACACGACAGAGTAGATTTTGATAGAAAGGACGGGTGATTGGATGCTGGTAACATATCAGGAGGTCTCTTTGCGAGCACCACAGCTGTTGTGGGGATTGGATGGTACGTCACGAGGTTTAGTATTAATATATCGTAGTTCAGGACCCCGGAGCATATGGTTACGATATGTGGGAAGCAGATGATCTTGAGTAAATTGTGACTTCTAAAAGTGTTTGGCGTTAGATGCGCGGAGAGCGTGGCGTTACATATGACCACTGACGCTAGCAGACGCAGTATACAACGAAGACCGGAGCAAAGTGAAAGAAGGTACGGCGACGGCGACGGGTCATGGTTTCTGTGTGATATCACCCGCACGGCGTAATTCACTCTGAACTATATGTAACACAAGGGAGTAAGCCAACTGCGTCTAGGTCCGCTCACATGGGGGGTTTGACACGAACCTCTGTCCAGTTCCCGACGCTCCAGCTCTTCCTTCACTTCACGCTCCATGCCGGTCTCCTTCCTTCCAAAAATGACTTCACGCCATCCGATGTTCTCCCCCGGGTGAGTGGCTTCCCCGACGGTTTCCGCGAGCCGGCGCAAGCGAGCAACCTCGGCATCAGAGACCCCTTCACCTGCCCGCAGGCGTGCCGCGACATCGCCCAATATCGAAAGACGGGCAGAAAAATGGCGCCTATCTGTCTCTGCGGCGCGGCGTTGCCATAGAAGATGTACGGAGATAGAGCTGAACGCGAGAGCGTACACGAGTTCAGGGATGTAACGCGTCCGCAGTGTCATGGGATATGTTCACCGATTCTTGCGGTGGCTGAGGCAGTGCAATGTCGGGGACTGCCTGAAGAAAAAAAAGATCAGACGAATTCAACAAAAAAAAGTTAGATCAGAGGGTAGAGTAGGAAGGATCGGGGTACGTAGGATCAGGAAAGTGAGATCCAAAGCGCCGAGGCTCGCAAGTCGATGCACGTGACTGCCCTCTGATCAACTTCGGAAAAAAAACAACAAACAAATGATTAAGAAACAAGTTAGGGATATGACTATGAGACTTTTTGCAGCCACCAGGCTCTTGTATCCGCGGGCGAGTCATGGTGATCGGGGGTACGACGAGATGTTCTCCACGGGGAAAGGGCGGCCAGATCAATGAAACGAGCTGCGAACTGACATCGTCGCCCCCCACGTGAGTATCTTCCCACGCCGAGATTTACGCGTTGCTGGAAAAAAGATGTCCCTATTTCCCCTCCCGCGAGGGGCTGCGTCGAATTTTTTTTTACAAGCCACTACCTACTTCAACAACTTTGATGCGGTGCAAATTTGTACTACCCGAGTGTTGAGGAACGGAAGTGGAACCCGTAACGTAGTTGTCCGGTTCCGGCGGTGATGAAGAAGTATCTGCTGATGGGCTGGATTCCTGAAGAATGAGGGTGCGCGCGAGACTACTTATAATCGAACGGATGGAGAATAATACACAGCCGACTACTCCGCCATCCAACAGCTACGTTCTGATCGCACTCCCCCTTCCCTTCAATTGCGTCCACATCCTCTCTGTCTCCACCCGCATCTCCTGAGCCATGACAACCTCGAAACCAGACACGCTAGAGCAAGTGAGTCACCCTTGCTTCGTTCTGACCAATGGGCGTCCTCACAGCCACTCGCAGACCTTCCTTAAGCTTGAAGAGGAGAGCGAACGTCGGGCACTGGAGGCTGAGGGGACAGCTCTTTCACCCGATATACCTGACCTAGGCGTCGCTGCACAGCGGGCAGCCCGGCAGATGCGGAGGCATAGAGGAAGTGTCTCAGTTTCGCGATTTGGCCATGTAAGGGCATGACTACTCTTCGGTCCCCTGTCCGCAGTAAGCTGACGCCCAATGCTCCCGCTCCCGCTCGCCCAAAGATCGAGCAACCCACACGACAGACGAATTTCAGTCCACCGCAAATGACTACAGACTGTGTCGCCGACGGCATGACGACGTTGTCTCCGTTTTATGGAGTACAGTCTTATGTGTGTCTCTTCCTCGCTGGTCGTGCGCGCTTAAGGCCAGTCTGATGGGCTGACTCGGACTTTTTGTCGTGTAGAACCACAGCGCGGACTCGTTAAGCGACCAGTCGTCCTTTGATGATGATGGGGGACGAAGCGCGGACAGCGAACACGTCACACAGGTGCATCGCATCGCAGGCCGGCAGAGTTTGCCGCGCTCAGTTGGAGAGATGCTGCAACGGACGCTAACACGTTCAAAGTCGAAAAACGAGCTCTCGTCGAATGGTATCAACACCAACGTCGTAATCGGGGTCGTCGTAGAGGAGGATCATATAGAAGAACCACAACGTCCGGAAGTGCCTCCACGGCCGGCAAGTCGTGCCATGGTGTATGCCCAACCACCAGCTAGGCTGAGGTCCCAGCCATCACGAATGACAATACCTGGGGCCACAGCCGGGACAAGAGACGCGAATGGAGGATGGAGAAGCAAAGCTGGCGAGCTCTTCAAGCGAAAGGCCCGACCTCGCGGGAGCTCGTTATGGGCATGATGCCACCTAACAATCGCCATGATTATGATTTCCGATCCCAGTGGGCGCGTTGCTACTCGCGCCTGCCACGCTCAATTGTTGCCTTCTCTTCCTCAGCTTCCTGTGTTGATACTGTATTTATTCTATACCTATTGTCACGGCACTGTCCACGCACCGCATGTCATTATATTTGTCGTTATGCTAGCCTCAATACGGACTAAACATTGCATACTCGGAACCTCTCGCTGACCGAAAGTGCGAAATGGAGGTAAAACTCTGTTCTTTTTTTGTTTCAGACGCCAGAGCCATACGGCCGGATACAATAGTGAGACAATCCCACATTGGTTGGTCGCTTGGGTACCGTAACACGAGACGGCGCGAGAGAGACGCTCATTCAAGTTCCCCGGGGTGACATTGACAGGATAAGTTACAGTAATAATTAATGTCACCCCCTTCGTCAACAGGTTGCGCCCATCTTCCCATGGTCTCTCGGCACCACGAGGTTCAAAATATATATACCCTATCTCGTCCCTTGGCCTTTCCACGCTTCCCGAGTACCCTACCTCCTCTCCTCTCCTCTTCCTCTCCCTCGCCCAACTTCCTTCCCTCTCCCTCCTAGATTCATATCTGATTGCCGTCCATGTCGCGTCGTCGAACAGCCTATGACCTCCTAGCCGGGGACTTTGACCTCTCTAGCGATATCAAGCAGGAGGCGCCGCCCTACGTCCCAACAGCCCCTCCCACTTATAAATTGAAAGCGGTACGCAAACCCAAACATCTGTCTATCGCCCCCCCTTTTTTGACGCTTATCATGGTCTCTCCTCAGCACGTTCCGCGTGGTCTCCGCCTGCATCCGATCGATGACCATCATTCGCCCGGTATCGGGCCGAACGATGCGAGTAAGTTCCTCTCATCAGCGCCCATGTCACCTCGAACGCTGACCCCTTCATATTTGAATCTGCGCGCGTAGGGTTATCGGGTTTCGATCTTGCCGAGAGCATATGGAGCCAGGACTCCGATTTGACACTCGATGACCTCGCCCTCCATTCCGACTCTGCGTCGACTCAGAGCCGTAGCAGCGCTTCCTCACACTGGTCCGCTCCTCCGCAGACGCCCTCGACATCTCGTCACTTGGAGCTCCAGCCCCCATCGACACCAGCACCCTTGGCCGTTGATGCCCAAGCGCAGGAACCTTTGCCTGAAGAACCTGGATCACCTGCGCCGGCTTACTCGCGTGACCCCTTAGAGTTTGATCCAGCCCTGCTCGCGTCCCTCGACCCGCAACTTCGCTCGTGCCCGTTTGAGGCGTTCGAAGATGACTGCTGGGCATGCTTCCCTGATTCGGCGCCTGCCGATGTCGCACCATTACTGTCACCACCCCCGCGGAGCGCCTCGCTCTCCCGTTACCACCAAGCAACATCGAGCACAAGCTTCACCGTCCATTCCACCTTCTCTGACTCAAGTACAGCAACCGTGCTTGCCCCAGCCGTGCCCCCCCTACCCCCATCACTGCACACGCTACCACCACCCCCCGCGTATGTAGCCTCGAAACCGCTCCCGAGTATACCCCCACCGTCTCCAATACGACCGCGGCCGGAGCAGGCTGAACCAAGATTACCACAAGAGAACCCACCATGGGTCGCGGCGTCCAAACCGCCGCTCGTCGAAATTGATTACTCGTCGCCTTTTGCCGCCACAGCCGCGACGTCGGGTGATACGGTCAAATTCTTCCCTCTGCGCGCGGAGGTGCGGCCGCGGTCAAAGAGCGTGGGAGGGGGCACGAGAACCGTACGACTGTTTACACACGCGATCGCACGGCTGCGCGGGCGTGATTAAAAACCCTCCTCTCATCGGTTTCTGTTGATGGAAGCCTCTCCCGCCTGCCTATGCGCGTACGGTGGGATGTATCTCATGTTACATGTATTCATCTTGCGAGCACTTCTTATTAATATCCAGTCATTGCCGCCATCTCATTGGTTCTTCTCGCACGCATTTTCCTTATCTTCCTTCCTTGTACACATTGAGTCATTCTCTCACTGTTTTCTGATGTACTGAGTACCCTACATCAATGGTGGAATAATATAATTGCCAGATGGGCCCGGGTCCCTCGAATACCTTTTACTTCTTCTCTCTGCTCCTCCACACCCGGTCATGTGGTTGGTTTAGCCAAAACTGTCTAAGTTTGATGTGGCACGAACGGAAAGGATCTAGGTCTCGGGTGGGGTGGTTCTGGTGGGGTGCCTCTGCCTGCCAAAGCCGCCACCACTTTCTGCATTCATCCCTTGGCGAGGTCATGACCTACGTCTCCAATGACGAAAATGCCACTCCTACATACTTACATACAAGGTTTAGCGCGAGTGGCGTTCTCGGAGGACCGAGGCACGAACTCTAACTACGACAGGACCGGTGGACGTTCGTTCACACGAGCCAGGTCTGGAATCGAGGGTCCCCCACATACACAGGCACGTTGGACGATCGTCTCGCCTCGGCGGAAATCAGTCTCGTAAAGCCCTCTTTTTTTTTTTTCACTTAGGGGTTCCTCTCTAAGGAGGATGTCAAAATCGGCAGAGTAGGGGTGTTTTTTGACAATTGAAAAATCCATTTTCTTTTTCGAATGACCCGCAAGGCGTCATTTGGAGCCGACTCTTTATCGATTTGATATAATAAAAACAAAACAAGTTGGGCGCAGATCGATACGATACGTACGTAGGAACCGGATGCAAAACGATGACTCTTGCGTATTCGGTGTTCATGCGCTGCGACGCGCACGAGGAAATGCAAGCGACATGCACGCAAAATAAATAATAACGAATATGATGGAGCGGCTCGCTCACGACAAAGCACCGGAAAATAAAAAAGTAAGCAGAAGCAGTTGCAAGGGACCTACCATTGGACCGGCGCCTCGTTGCGAATAATTATAAGTTACGAGTCCAAGTCCGTGTTGTGGGATAAACCATGGAAAGGGAATAGACGGACGGCGAATTTGCGCACCTCCGGGCCTTCCGCTTCCGGATCAAGTCCGAGCGACGACGCGCCCTAGACGGCGGCTGGTAACGTTGACCTGTGGCACATGGCACCACCTGTCAGTGGCCCCCGCCCAACGTAGCTCCTAACTTGTCTTGGAAAGGGAAATTTAAAATTTTTTTTTTTTCTTCGGGTGATCCGTGCTTCAAAGCCATCATAGCAGTGGTGGTTCCACTGGATGGTGAAGTGGAGATTGAGAGCGCCGCGCGAATCACATGCCACGCCATGTAGCAGATTCGCGCACAAAAGGAGGGGCTCGGTTTACGACCGTCTTCACCCGCGGCACCAGTTACGTTGACCTGTTTGCTCGTGGTTTAATTTACCTATTCGGTGCATCTGAAACCTTTTCATTTCATACGATAGTGCGAAGCGAGGATTTGTTGGAAAAGTTGAAAAATCATATTCAATTCCACCGGTACGTATGCTAGAGACGCGCGAATTGATCGTTGCAATTCGGGAATTCCTCTGCTGCGAAGAGTACATGTACAGAGTGACATTAAGGAACAGAATTGATTGGAAAGCCAAATTCGGTCGCGATGGCCAGTGGGCGTCCGTCTTCCATGCGTAGATTGGGTGCCCAAGTCATGGCTGCCGTGATTAAGCAAAAAAGAACCGCAATGCGCGAACTGCGAAAATGATGATATTGATGAATCACTCCGCAAGGAGAGCAGGATCAACATTTTTTTAACACGGTGCTTCGCAGCCATCAGCCATGATAACATTCAGAAGTATAACATGGAAGAGAGATAAAGTATGTCACGACGAGTAACACTTGTCCAACTCGGCTTGAAACTGGGAAGTATCCACGCGGAACACTTTGTAGGGTGTGGGATTCAGGGGGGGGGAAAGGCAACGCAGCGCAGGAGGGAGGGAAGTGTAGTACGTGGGGTGTCAACATTCCAGGTTGACGTGTGATCATTGATCTATCATAAAACCATGTCATCAACAAATTTTATCCTTTTCATTTTGCAACGACTTACCAGTTCTCTAACACAGGCCCACTCTTCCAGCGCCCCGCTCCAGCACCCAAATCACCCTGCTGTGGCGGCGGTCTCCGAATCCCCCACTCTGCCAAGAGCGCCTCCCGCATACGCGCCGCAGGCACGGGCGTGCCCCTCAGCCGTGCAGACGAGAGCCCGATCCACCAGTGCCCACGCACGTCCTGGATTCGCAGTATCACCTCCGTCTTGTCGCGCCCCGGGTCAATGCGCGTGCGCGCAAACGGCACGACCGTGCCGCGCCGTGCATGCCCGTGCGCCGCGGCGATAAGCAGCTGCTTCGGCGCGCCAGAAGAGGGAGGAAAGACGTGCAAGATGCGCACGACGCGCGAGCGCGCGATAAGAAGCATCGTAGCCAGGCCGATGCCGAGCGTGAGGTGGCCCAAACAGAGCCCGGCGCGTTGCCAGGCGGGGCGTCGTGCGGGTGCGTCGCCAGGCTTTTCGGGTGGGAGCGTCCATTTGGTCCACGTTAACTCCGTCATTGTCGACCTGGGGTTTGGCTTAACATTAGTGAAAGGGGGAGATTGCGGTCGGCGATGGGAACTCACGTCACGAGCAGGTTGGCTGCGATGAAGCCCCAGGTGAACCTGGCCCACCATGGCGGGCGGGCTTCGTAGAGCGGCACTCCGGGAGCATCCTGGATGTGGCCATAATACTGTCCTATGCTTCGGCGTTGCAAGAGATTGCGTAGACGGTGTGCGAGCGCGGACATTGACGCGGGTGCCCTTTGGATGAGCAAGAGCTTGATGCTGCTAGCAGCCAGTGATGTCGGTGGCGCTTGAGTGCCCGCGCTTCAGCGTCTGGAGATACGCGGGCCGTGCATCCAAGTCGTTAGTCCCTGTCACGGTTTCGCCGTTTCATTACAGTTTCAACCACCATTGGCATCATTCCCATGATAGACGCTTGGAGCGGCAGCGAGGTTCGAGCGTCTCCTTGTGTGCATGTGCGCTTCCCCATCAATGATAACTACGACTATGACTCGATGGTCGGTCGGGTCAGACCCACTATTGTTCCGTTCACGGTCGATTTATAATAAATCCTCACAATGCTGACTGAACACGACACTCCAGTAGGATCCAGATGCCCGGTCTTGTGCGCTTATACTAGCCCAGCCCTATGACACCAGCTCCTCGCTTCCGCTTAGCGGATCCTGATACTGTACATCAGCCTGTCACATCCTGCTACACTCCGTCTGTGAAACAAGTCACATCGACCACCTCCTCGTCTTCTTCGAGATACACGCTCGGTCGACCCTGATTATTTGGATCTTCTTTATGATCACCGACAAGGGACGAGGCGAGAAATTGCAGGAGTCATGGGGTTCATCAACGCCAACTTGAGCTGCTGAGTGGAGCTTGGATATGTCGTTGTAGGACTTCCAGCATACTAGACCACATACTCCACGTCCAATGCGGTCCACAAACTATTGCGAGCTTTTGACAGTGTTTTGCATGGGTCTCGGCCTGTGCCGTGTGCAATGGGCAGCTTACTACAACATGCAACGATGCAGTCTGCATGGTCTTCAGACACGAGGACGCTCCTTTCTGAGATCCAAATAAGGGCCGTCGCAGGACAAACGGCGTCCTAACCTTTTGCGCGGCGTGTCGGTGATCGGGACTGCGGAGAAAGAGGACATGTCGCGAGTGAGCATCATATGTATCTCCAGGCCAGGTGTAAAGGGGCAGTACTTCTTCCCACACATATAGAACCCCAGGTCAGACTGGTGTCAGGGGGCTCTAATACAAGACGTCCATCCACTTTGCCAGGCACGTCAAACCTGGGCCAGAACACCGACAAGAGAAGCAAGTAATAAATGGGAAGCGTAAAGATATACGGAAGTGCCTGACAACATTAATTTGATTTGACATCGAGCCTGATGCCCTGAGAGGGTTGCATATATCATTCAAAAAAAAATACAACGATATCCCGTCTGGTTCTGCCACCCCATCCACTTCTCTAGTGGACTTTTGATACTAGTGCCGTGCCTCTAGGAACCGTCGACGTCCGCTTATCCTCATGTCATCGGCAAGGCGCAGATAATATAAAGAAGATCACGCTAGCTTTCGCACCGCCACGTGCCTTGTCCTAGTCGTTGATTGCGGAGAAGAAGGGGGCGTCGTGCGAGGAGGCAGCGACGTGTATGTCCTGGACGTGCGGTAGATCGTTCCGTGTATTCTTTTCGGGTGCAGAGACAACACATAGACACGGTTTACATGTTTTGACCCGAGACTGAGCCGCCGCGCAGGAATGGGCCCCATTTTAAATTATCAATATCCGGTCCCTGATCCCCGCCATGGAAGGGAGTAGGGTATTATTGGTGCGAGTTTGTATGTTCCATGCCAGTGCCGGTGCCAGGAGGGTAAAGCGAGATAGTCTTGTTCGCAGACGATCCCGAAGAAGCTGGGTGATTGGGTATAGCAGGAA
>Ga0209488_10003747_pt1 | contig 12106 bp, 10 predicted proteins | sample Rivendell_Oct201_8_FD_188349 | JGI IMG/M metagenome (GOLD analysis project Ga0209488, IMG submission 188349) | Vadose zone soil microbial communities from the Eel River Critical Zone Observatory, Northern California, USA -... | ecosystem: Environmental > Terrestrial > Soil > Vadose zone >...
CGGCGTGGTCCCGGCCGACGCCATCGTCTCCGCGCTCGCGCCCGGCAAGAGCGTGGAGACGAGGATGGTCGGGTAGTCCACCTGTGGCAAGGCGCTGACCGGGAGCTGCCGGTAGCCGATCAAGCCGGCGAGGAGCAGGCCCACCGTGAGCAGCGTGGTGGCGACCGGCCGCCGGATGAAGGGCTCGGAGATGCTCACTGGCGCGGCCCCTTGGGTACGCGGGGGGAGTCGGCGCGCGGGACCTCGCCTTCGCGCGGCGCACGATTGGGCTGCCCGGACGGCCGGGGGATCACCTTGCTCCCGGCGCGCAGCTGGTTCTGCCCGTCCGCTACTACCTGCTCGCCCTCCGCCAGCCCCTTGGCGATGATGGCGATGTCGCCCTCGGTGTGCTCCACCTCGATGTTCCGCGGCTGCGCCGTCTGATCGGGCTGGACCACGTACGCGAAGATGCCTTCCGGCCCTCTCTGCGGCACCGTCGAGGGCACCACCACCGCGTCCTTTCGGACCGTGAGCAGCAGGCGCGCCTTCACGAACTGGTTCGGCCAGAGCAGTCGCTGCGGATTGGGGAACACGGCCTTGAGCCGCATGGTCGCTGTGGCCGCGTTGATCTGGTTGTCCACCAGCGTCAGCTGCCCGGTGGCGAGCTTCTGCGCGCCATCGCGGTTCCAGGCCTCCACGCTCAGCAGCCCTCGCTGCAGCTCCTGCATCACGCGCGGAAGCTCGTCCTGGGGAAGGCTGAAGAGCACGGAGATGGGATCCAGCTGCGTGATCACCACCAGCCCGTTCGGATCGGAAGCGCGCACCAGGTTGCCGGGATCGACGATGCGGACGCCGGTGACGCCGTCGATGGGCGACTTGATGTTCGCGTAATCGAGGTTCAGCTTCGCCACCTCGATGGTGGCCTGGTCCACCCGCACCGCGCCCTCGAACTGTCCCACCGTCGCCGCCTGATCGTCGGCCTGTTGCTGCGGGATCAGCTTCTTTGCCGCCAGTTGCCGGTATCGCTCCAAATTCCGCCGTGCCGCTTCGAGCTGTGCACGGTCGCGCTCGAGCGCTCCCAGCGCCTGCTGGAGCTGGTTCTGGAACGGACGGGGATCGATCCGAGCCAACAGCTCGCCGGCCTTCACCGGCTCGCCTTCCTTGAACAGCACCCGATCCAGGCGGCCGTCCACCTGGGAGCGGACGGTCACCGTCTTGAACGCCGTTACGTTTCCCAGGCCGTCCAGATAGATCGGCACGTCCCGCCGCTGCACGGCCGCGACCACCACCGGGACCGGGCGTCCAGCCTGCGCGGCCTGGTCGCGTTGCGCGCCGGCCTGTTTCTGGCTGCTGCGGCGGTAGACGAAGATCCCGACGGCCGCGATGGCGATCACGGCGACGAGGACAAGAACGATCCTGCGAACCCGCATGCACCGCTCCTATTGCCGGCCGACCGCGCGCAACAGCTGTGCGCGCGCGGTCGAGAGCCGGTCGTCCGCTTGCACCGCCTGCGCCGCGGCCTGTGTGAGCGCCACTTGCGCATCGCCCAACTCGATCGCGCTGCCCACTCCGACCTGGTACCGCTCTTCCGCAAGCCGGAGCCGCTCGCGCGCGTTCACCAGCGCTTCCTGGGTCGAGCTCAGCGACTCCTTCGCGGCACGCAACGCCAGCCGCGCCCCATCGACGTCGGACTGGATCTGCTGCCGCAGCAGATCGAGCTGCGCAACCGTGGCCATCACATTTGCCTGCGCCTCGCTCACCTCCGCCCGGGTGAGCCCGCCTTGGAAGATGTTCCAGCTCAACGAAAGGCCCGCGGCTGCATTCCAGCCCAGCTGATCCACCCTGGTTCCGCCCTGCCGAAACCCGAGCGTAGCGCTCAGGGCGGGACCGTATTGACCTTCGATGGAGCGGATCGTGAGCTGATCGGCGCGCACCTGGTCTTCCAGGGACTGTACTTCCGGGCGCGCCCGGTTGGCCTCATCGAGCAAGGGTTCGAGGGGTGCATCCTCCCCGGAGATGGGCGGCATCGAGGTGTCGGCGATCTCGTAATCGGTGGGACCTACCACTCCCATGGCGGCGTTGAGGGTCAGCTTCGAGGTCTGGTAGGTGTTCTCTGCGGTGATCAGCAGCACCCGCGCGTTCGCGGTGTCCGCGCGCGCCTGGATCAGGTCGATCTCCGCCCGCGTGCCGGCCTCCACCATGGCGCGGGTCTGCTCGAGATGCTTCTGCAAGTTGTCGAGGTTTTCCCGCGCGACCTGGACCAGGGCCTGGTTGGCGCGGGCGTCGAAATAGGCAAAGCGGACGTTGAAGTCTACGGTGAGCGCGGTCGCCCGCTCGCTCTGGGCCTGCGATTCCGCCAGGGCCTTCGCGGCCCGCCAGCGGTTCGGCTGGGCGCCGAAGTCGAAGAGAAGCTGCGAGGCCAGGATGCTGTCGGACCAGGAGTTGAAGGTCCGGAAGCTCGAGCCGCCACCGCTGAGTCCCAACACCGAAGAGGAGCCCGGCTGCTCGATCCTGTTTGCCGTGGTGCGCTGGTATCCAGCGATTGCGGTCAGCTGTGGCAGGAGAGGCGCGAAGGCTTGCTGCGTCCGCGCCTCCGCGGCGGCGGTGCTCGCGCGCGCCTGCCGGAGCTGCGGTTGCCGCTCGCGCGCCGACTGCACAGCCTCGTCGAGGGTGACGATCCGGGACGCGGCGAGCAGCGCTGCAACGGCGCCGATCATGCGCGCTCTCCGTGAGGACGGCCGCTCTCGACATCCGCCTTCGTTGCGAACGTCTCTACGTTCGCGACCACGCGGCGCAAGGCGGCGCGCAGCGCTTGCTGCTCGCGCGGGGACATGCCCCGGACCACCGCGATCCGCACGGAAGCGGCCAGCGGAGCAATCCGTTCCGCGAGCCTCGTGCCGGCGGGCGTCAGGAGGACGCGCAGCGCGCGGCGATCGCGATCGTCCGGCGCCGTCCTGAGCAACCCTCGCCGCGCAAGGCCCTCGGCGAGCCTCGAGGCGGTCGGGGCTGCCATGCGCTGCCTGCGGGCGATCTCACCCAGCGAGGCCCCGGGCAGCTCCCGGGCGGCGTTGACGAACCAGAACTGCTGGGAAGTGAGCCCCAGCGCCCGCGCGCGCCGCTGCACCGCGAGCTTGACGCTGCGCTGAGCGGCGGCAATCAGCAGGCCTACGTATTCTTGATCCCGCAACATTTGCCGCGGCAACTAATTGCTTGCCGGCTCGATCGTCAAGCGTTGGGAACGCCAAGAAACAAACCGAGACAAATCGAGACAAAGCCGCTCGCTATTTCTCCCCGCCCTTCGAGCTCCGCCAGGCCTCGAGCGCGCCTTCGCGGGTCAGGATGCCCAGAAGCTTTGGCGGATCGCCGTCGCTGGAAACGACGACCGCCTCGGATGCCCCCGCCCGACGCAGCCGCTCCAGCGCCGTCTCCAGATCGTCCTCTGGAACGAGGACGGGAACGTCCGTCCGGCAGAGATCGGCGGCGATGGCGACGCCGGCGAGTGCCGGGTCGTGCAGCGCGCCCCGGACCTGCCGCGGAGAGAGGAGACCCACCACTTTTCCGGTACTCGACACCACCGGGAACGCGCTGTGGGTGGATTCCGCCACGATCTTGACCAGCGCCTCCCATGACGTGGCCTCGGGAAGGGGCGTGACCTGCTCCAGCGCCTGGCCGACGGACACGTCGCGCAAGGACGGCTCCCGGGACCCGAGCCGGATGCCCCGCGCACGCGCGGCAAGGGCATAGATCGAACCGCCGACGCGGTCCTGCACCAGCGCCGCGGCGACGCCACAGGAGACCAGGAGCGGCAGGACGATCTGATAGCTGCCAGTCAGCTCGAACATCATCAGCACCCCCGTGAGGGGCGCGGTAGTCACGCCCGCCACGACCGCGCCCATGCCGACGGCTGCATACGGGGACGCCCAGACGGCAACCGTCGGAAGCAGGCGATGCGCCACTTGTCCGAACGCACCGCCCGCCATCGCGCCGATGAATACGGCGGGAAAGAAACTGCCCCCGGGAGATCCGGATCCCAGCGTGCAGGCGGTGGCGAGCAGCTTGAGCACGAGCGCGATCGCCAGGACGTGCAAGGCGAGCTGGCCGGCCAGCGCTGCGTTCATCGACTCGATGCCGGTGCCCATGACTCGCGGAGCCGCGAGCGCGAGAACGCCGACGCAAAGCCCGCCCAGGGCGGCGCGCCATTCAGGGCGCAGCCGTCCGATGCGACGGCTCAGGGCATTCTCGCGATGCCCCGCGAAGAACGCCTCAGCGCCCTGCACCGCGCGGATGTAGACGATTCCGCAGATGCCGGCGACGGCGCCCATCACGATATAGATGACGATCTCGGCGGGATGGCCAACGGTCCACTGCACCGACTGCAGGTCGTTCGCCGCTTCTCCCAGGGCGCTGGCAGTGACCGTCGCCGTCACCGAGGCGAGGACGATGGGCGTGAACGAGCGGACGCTGAAGTCTCCGAGAATGATCTCCAAGGCGAACATGGAACCGGCGATCGGGGCATGAAACGAGGCCGCGATTCCCGCCCCGCCCCCGCAGGCGAGGAGCAGGGTGATCTGCTCGCGCGGAAGGGAGAGCAGCCGGCCTAGCGAGGCGGCGACGGCGCCGCCGAGATGGACCACCGGCCCTTCCCGGCCGGCGCTCCCTCCAGAGCCGATGACCAGGCCAGCGGCGAGCGATTTCCAGATGGCGACCCGGCCGCGCAAGTGTTCCCAGCGACCGGCGTGGACTCCCTCGATGACCTCCACGACACCGTGGCCGCCACTCTCGGGGCTCACATACCGGACCAGGAGCCCGGCCGCCAGTGCGCCCAGGGCCGGGGCGAGGATCCATTTCCATTTCGGAGCTTCGAGAAGAATCCCGTACAGGCCGCTATCCCCTTGGTGGAACGTGCCGTTGAAGGTGGCGAGCAACAGGAGCGGATAGTAGAGCACCAGCCCGAACGATCCAGCCATGCCGACCGCCCGCAGCCGCTGCGCTTGCAGCAGGGGGACGCGAATCCGGCGGCTCTCGCTCAGCTTCTCGACGCCAAATGCGGCGGCGAGGACCAGCACAGCCGTGGCGAGAAACTCGAGGTGCCAATGTGCCTGGAGAAGTCGCTGTTCGAACAGGTTTCTCCAACCTGCACCCGGCTCCGCAAGGGCCTTCCAGAGCTCGCCGGAGCGGAACAGGACCAGCTGCACGAATCGGATGCTCTGGGCAAACAGTCCCGCGGCGATTCCAGCGTAGACACCGATGACCGCCGCTACCGTCAGGACGACAGCGTGCTCCCACGAGATGGGCGCCGACGGCTTTCGTTGCACCTCAAACGAAGGCGTACCACATCGCGGCGCCGCCGGGCTGACTTGCGTTCGCCGGAAGATCTAAGATGCGTCCCATGGACATCCCGCTCCGGTTCAACATCGGCGCCGAGCTGATCGAGCGCAATCTCCGCGCGGGTCGCGGCGACGCCCCCGCGATCTGGTCCGGCGGGAAGACCCTCAGCTATCGGGATTTCGCCGGGTTGACGGATCGCCTGGCCGCCGCGCTGCTCCGCGCAGGGGTGGAGCCCGAGCAGCGCGTGCTGTTCATCCTCCCCGACTCGCCGGAGCTGGCCGGTGCCTACCTTGCCGCCATGAAGGTCGGCGCGGTTGCGGTCCCCTGCAATCCCTTGCTGCGCCCTGCGGACTACGCCTACTTCGTGGAGGAGAGCAGGGCGCGCGTGCTGATCACCTCGCGCGCGTGCATCGAGCGCGTCGAGCCGGCCCTCGGCGATGGCAGGGCGGTGAAGCGGGTGTTGGTGGTCGGCGAATCCGGGGACCGGAGCTTCGAGCGCTGGCTGGCGGAGACGCCGGATCGACGGGTCGAGACGGCAGCGACCACGCGGGACGAGCCCGCCTTCTGGCTCTGGACCAGCGGCTCCACCGGACGCCCGAAGGCGGCCGTCCACGCGCACCAGGACTGGCCGCACTGCTGCGAGCTGTACGGGCGCGCCATCCTCGACCTCCAGCCGCGCGACCGCTGCTTCTCCGCCAGCAAGCTGTTCCACGCCTACGGCCTGGGGAACGCGCTCGCATTTCCCTTCTGGGTGGGCGCCAGCACGGTCCTGGTCCCCGACAAGCCGGCTCCGGACCTCGTCTATCGCGGGATCCACGAGGCCAGGCCCACGGTGTTCTTCGGCGTCCCCACGCTCTACGCCGCGATGCTCGCGCAGAAGGACGTCGCGCACGACCTCTCCTCGCTGCGGCTGTGCGTCTCCGCCGGCGAGCCGCTCCCGGGCGAGCTGTTCAGCCGCTGGAAGGCGCGGTTCGGCGTCGAGATCCTGGACGGCATCGGATCCACCGAGGTGTTGCACATCTACATTTCGCCACGGCGAGGAAGCGCGAAGCCCGGGTCCACCGGCGTTCCGGTCGGCGGGTACGAGGTGCGGATCATCGACGAGAACGGCGCCGACGTTCCGCGCGGCGAAACGGGCGATCTGATCGTGCGCGGGCCGAGCACGGCGACGCAATACTTCAACCGCCGGGAGCAGACCCGCTCGAAGATGCGCGGCGAGTGGTTCGTCACCGGCGACAAGTTCCGCCAGACCGAGGACGGCGAGTACCACTACGTCGGCCGCTCCGACGACATGTTCAAGGCGGGGGGCGAGTGGGTCTCGCCGACGGACGTGGAGGCGGCGCTGGTCTCGCACGCCGCGGTGCTCGAGGCCGCGGTGACGCCGCGCGACGAGGGCGGGCTCCTCCGGCCGCAGGCGCATGTGGTGCTCAACCAGGGGCAGCAGGGATCGCCCGAGCTGGCCGAGGAGCTGCGCCAGCACGTCCGGTCGCGCTGCGCCGGGTTCATGGTGCCGAAGCAGATCCACTTCGTCCCGGATCTCCCCAAGACCGCGACCGGCAAGATCCAGCGCTACGTGCTGCGCGGCGAGTCCGCGTGAGGATCAACGGGTTGGTTGTGTTCGCAACCAATTCGGGATACGCCGCTCCCCGTGAAGGAACCGGTCGGCCTCCTGATCGCCGCCGCGCGGCGGAGGATGAAGCGCGCCGTGCAGGACCGGGTCGCTCCGCACGGGCTCACCCCGCAGCAGTTCTGGGTGCTGGTGAACATCGACGAGGCGGAAGGTCCGTCGCTCGGCGAGATCGCGGCGCGCCTTCGCCTCGACGCGCCCACCGCCTCGCGCGCGGTGACCCAGCTCCTGCGCCGCAAGCTGGTCAAGGCGGAGGGGGACCGCGGCGATCGTCGCCGGCTGCGCCTCTGGCTCACGGCCCTGGGCCGCGGGAAGATCGGGCCGTTGCGCGCCTTGGCCGCGGAGCTGCGCAGCGCGGCGGTCCACGGGCTCACCCGGGACGAGGAGGAGACGCTCCGCGCGCTGCTGCGCAAGATCATCGGGAACCTCGATGCGCTGATGGCGCGCTGACCGGGGAACTGCTTCCCAGGTCAGTCCAGCCATGCCTGGGCCTCGAGCGGCTCCAGCGTGCCCAGGACGGCAGCCCCATGGTGCCCGGCGCGCGTGCACGCCTCCAGCACCGGAAGGCCCTTGGCGAGGTAGTACGTCAGCGCCCCGGCGAAGCTGTCGCCGGCGCCGTACGCTCCGCGGACCTTGCCGCTCCGCTGCGGGGCCGGAAAGCGGCGCGCACCCTCCGCGGTGTACACCACACCCCCCGCCGCGCCCTCGGTCAGCACCAGGGCCGCGGGCCTTTGCTCTGGAGGGAAGTCGTCCAGCGTGCACGCCTCGCGCGGGTCGAGCGCGCTGCCCAGGACCACGTCCGCCCGCACTCCGGACCGGATCAGTGCGGGCCGCCGCCGAGCGGTCACGACAAGGATCCGCGCCGCCCGTGCCGCCGTGATCGCCGCTGGATCCTGGGCCGTGAAGTACACCCCGTCGCAGGAAGACAGCTCGTCCCAGGGCAGCGCGTCGGCGCGCTCCGGATGCAGCGGCTCGCCCACCACCACGATGGTGCGCTCGCCGTCCGGGGTAATCATCACCAGGTCGCGCGTGTGCGCCGCCTGCCGTTCCGCGGCGAAGATCCGCGCCCGGGTGGCCGCGATCCGCCCGCGCACGGCGGCGGCGGCTTCGTCGTTTCCGACGGCGGTGTAGAGCAGCACTTCCGCCGCCGAGCGCGTGAGCTGGAAGAAGGCTATCCCTCCGCCTCCGCCCGGAAAAAACCGCGGCTCCTCGAGGTGCGCGATCTCGCCGGCGCGCGGGACGGCGGGCACGCGCCCCAGCGTGATGTGTTCCACATGCCCGATCACCGCGACCCGCACACCGGCAGTCTAGACTACTTCTTTGCCGAGGCGGCGGCGGGACGGATCGCTCCGGCCGAGTTTACCGGAGGAGGCTGGGCCGGTTCCCCCTGCTGGGTCTCGGCCGGCGGATCCGTGGCCAGGGCGCACCCGGTCTTGGGCTTCGGAAGGTTGAACCAGCGCCCGGTCTCGGTGCAGGTGTAGCGGCACAGTCCGCTCTCGGCGCGGCCTTCGTCCGGGACCACGCACTTGCCGGGATTGTCGATCTCGAGAAGCGCCGCCCGGATCAGGCCCTTCTCCTGCTGCTCCTGCTCGAGCGAGTAAACCTTCTCGAGGTCGGGCCTGGCGATGGGATCCTTGTGCTTCCGGATGTGCTCGATCATCAGCTGCTTCGCCTCCCAGACCGGCTCGGCGGGGATCATCTGCGCCAGCTGGGCATTGGTCTTCCAGCCCTTGGTGTTCATCAAGCGGTAGAGCGCGCCGAGGTAGATGTTCTTGCGGCCCTTGTCCTTGTTGGTGAGCGCCTTCTCCAGCGCCGCCGAGGCGTCCTTGCCCCCTTCGAAGTAGAGAGCGTCGAGGGCGAAGCACCCATAGACGGGGTATTCGTCCTTCACCACGGGGCACTTCTCCAGCACCTCCGCGTACGCCGGCACGCCCGCCTGCCCCAGCGCCTTGACGACCCGCTCTACCGTCTTGGAGTCCTTGCCTCGGATGCAATCGTGCGCGATGACCGAGCGCCGCCTGACTTCATCCGCCATCTCGCTCCTGGGCCGCCGGTCGCGCTGGATGGCCACCCCGAAGAGCTTCGCGTTCTGTCCTTTGGGGAAACACTCGGGCGCCTTGATGTCCGGCTCGAGCTGCTCGATCTCTTTCACCTCGCGCGCGAGCTTCGAATCGGGGCTGTTGTAATCGTAGAAGGCATACCCGCCGAGGGCGAGGACGCCTACGCCGATGAGGATCGTCCGGATGTTCATAGGCGGCGGATGCTACGCCCAGGGGCGGGCAAGGGGCCAGCGCCAAGCGACAAAATCGTCAGCGATACTGAATGGTTTTCGACGCAGAGCGGCGTAGCTATGCTAAGGTGCGCAGTCTTCATGTTGCACGAGGCCGACCGGGGCAACTGGGCGGATGCGTTGGAACGGGGTCGCATCGTCCACTTCCCGCAGTGTCCGCTTGCCCTGCCGGAGCCCGACGATCAGGAGTTCCTGCGCGCCGGACTTGCGCCCTATCTCCGGCGGAAGAACGTCAGTTACTACCCGGGTGCGGAAAGGCTGACGGGTCTGAAAGCGCCGCGCTCCGTCAGCGACCGGGCCAGCCGGATCCTGAGCGCGCATTCCGCCCGCGTGCGCGACTTCCTGCACCGTGGCATGCCTGAGCTCACCCGGGCCTGGACCCCGGGGACGTCCAGTTTCCGTCCCCTGGAGGAACGGGGACGCGGCCTCTCTGCGCACGCCAGCAATGAGCTGATCCACGTCGATGCGGGCGCGTATGGCGCGACGCACGGCGACCGGATCCTGCGCTTCTTCGTCAACTTGAATCCGTTCGCCGAGCGCGTCTGGATCAGCAAAGGCAGCTTCGAGGAGCTGCTGCGCCGGCATGGAGAGGAAGCCGGCGTGCGCAAGGGCGGGCTGGCGCCGGGGGTGCCGGAGCGCGCCTGGAGCGGCCTGCTCCAGGTCACCAGCCGCGCATTTCCCATGGCCCGGGTGATCGATACCTCTCCCTACGACCGGCGCATGCGAAGGTTCCACAACTGGATGAAGGACACTCCCGCGTTCCAGCAGCCGCCGCACCACCGCTTCTCGTTCGCGCCGTTCTCGGCCTGGATGGTGCTCACCGACGGCGTCTCGCACGCCTGCGTCTCCGGGCAGCACGCGCTGGCGGACACGTTCCTCATCCCCTTGCGCAACTGCAGGCTGCCGGCGCCGTACGATCTGCTGATGGGAGCCGCGTGACCAAGACCGTCCTGGTGCTGCGGTTCAGCGCGGTCGGCGACGTGGTGTTGACCGGTCCGGCCATCCATGCGCTGCGGACCGCATGGCCGGACGCGCGCATCGTCTACGCCGTGAAGCAGCGCCTTTCGCACCTGGTCGAGCACAACCCCAACGTCGACGACGTGATCGCGCTGCGCGACGGGGAGGGGCCGCTCGCCTACGCGCGCAGGCTGCGCGCCGCACGGCCTTCGGTGGTGCTCGATCTTCACGGCAAGATCCGCAGCAGGATCCTGCGCGCGCTCCTGCCGGGAGTGCCGAAGGTGGTGTGGCACAAGCGCGACTTCCGGGACACGCTGCCGGTGAAGCTCGCCCTCCGCCCCTACCACGCGTCGATGCTCTTCGCGGATCGCTACCACGCGGCCGTCGAAGAGATGGTCGGGCGCGAGCTGCCCAAGGGCAGGCTGCAGTATTTCCTCGGGCCGGACGATCTCGCGGTGGCGGATGCCGCGCTTCGCGCAGCCGGGATCGATCCGCACAGGCCGCTTCTGGGCCTTTCTCCCGGCGCGAACTGGGCAACGAAGCGCTGGCCCGTGGAGCGGTTTGCCGGCCTCGCCCGCCGCGCCCTCGAGCGGGGACTTCAAGTCGCCGTGCAGGGGAGTGCTTCGGAAGCCCCGCTTGGAACGGCCGTGGCCCGCCTCGCCCCCGGCGCCGTCGATCTCTCGGGCAAGCTCGACCTGCGCGGGCTGGGCGGCTTCATCGCGCGCTGCACCGCCTTCGCCGCCAACGACAGCGGTCCGATGCACATGGCGCGCGCACTGGGCGTTCCCACTCTGGCGTTCTTCGGGTCAACCGACCCGACCATGTTCGATTTTCGCGGCCACGAAGTCCTCTTCGCCGCGATTCCCTGCGCCCCCTGCTCGTTCTTCGGCCGGAGGCGCTGCCCGCGCGGGCACTTCCGCTGCATGCTCGATCTCACCGAAGAGCGGGCCTGGGGCGCGCTCTCGCCTTTGCTCTCCGCGGGACGCCTGCCGCTGCTCTCGGCGTGAGCTGGCCGCGCGCGCCGCTCCTGATGGTCTCCAGCTCGTCCCGCACAGGGCCGGCCGAAGGCCTCATCTCGCTCGCTCGGGAGCTTCGGGCGCAGGGGCTCGACGCGCGCTTCGCGGGCGACACGGTGCGCCCCGGTGAGAACCTGGGCGAGCACCTCGCCCTGGCCGGAGTGCCCTGCGAGACCGGGCTGCGGCTCTCTCGCAAAGTGCGCCTGCCGGATCTGGTGCACGACGCCGGGCTGCTGACGTCATTCGCCCGGAGTGGCCGCTACGACGTGCTGCACACGGCCTTCGCGCACGATCACTCGCTCGCGCTCTGGGCCGCCCGCCGCGCGCGCAATCCCGACCTGCGCGTGGTCCGCGCAGCGCAGCGGCGGCTCGACGTGACCGCCGGGGCTTTGGGGCAGCGGCTCTGGGCTCTGCGCAGGACGGACGGGGTGGTCGTTCACAGCGCCAGCTATCGGGCGGCGTTGCTCGGGCAGGGGCTCGATGCCCGCCGCGTCGCGCACGTGGCGGCCGGCGTCGACGGGCGCTGGTTCTCGCCGGGCAGGGCGCCGGAGCTACGCGCCCGCTGGGGCATCCCGGCCGGCGCGCCCCTCGCGGGGATCGTCGCCCGCATGAAGCCGGAGCGGGGGCACCGATCCCTTCTGCAAGCGTTCGCCGAGGTGCAGCGACAGGTGCCCGAGGCCTGGCTCGTCCTGGTCGGGCGCGGCGAGGACGAGCGGGCTCTTCGCGCGCTCGCCGCGGAGTTGGGGCTTTCGCGCGCGGTCTTCGGAGGATATCTGCGCGACCCAGGGCTGCTGGACGCGTATCGCGCTCTCGACGTCGCGGTCTGGCTGCGCGAAGGCAACGACGGGGGCTGCCGCGGGGTCCTCGAGGCGATGGCCTGCGCGGTCCCGGTGGTCGCCGGCGACGACG
>Ga0209488_10003748_pt1 | contig 12103 bp, 12 predicted proteins | sample Rivendell_Oct201_8_FD_188349 | JGI IMG/M metagenome (GOLD analysis project Ga0209488, IMG submission 188349) | Vadose zone soil microbial communities from the Eel River Critical Zone Observatory, Northern California, USA -... | ecosystem: Environmental > Terrestrial > Soil > Vadose zone >...
AACAGTCGGAATGTCCATGCGGGATTGTAATCAAGGATTCGAGGTGCGGGAATCGCAAGGCGTCCCGAATTCAACAGCAACACAATGACAACACGTTCTCAAATTGGCCGTGGTCAACCCAGCACCACGTCAGAATAGAAATCCCTGGGAACCATTTCGGGTTCCATGGCGAAAACCCCTGGATACGCAGGATTGCCGCCGAAGGCACTGGCAGCAATCCCCCTGGGTTTATTTCGTTTCAGTGTAGATCGGTTGGGTCAGTCCAAATCAGAATCGAGAAAACCCTGGGTACTAGTGTGACGCAGTTGCCAGAGGCAAGTGGTACCACTCCCTGGACTTTTGTGTCAGGGCTGTGTCAGAGATAATGCTCCATTTCGTCTCTCTCTGTCTGCACTTTCCCTCTCTTACACGGCCGCCAAGCAGCGCAGTTCTATCGCCGAACAGACAAAGATAATTCTGCAGGCCACATTGCCGCACGTCGGACACGTCCCGGCGCTGCACTTCTGTCCAGACGTCATCTCGGTCAGCGGTGCCATCGTGACTCGAGGCACGAGCAAAAAGAGAAACCTTGATAAAGCAAGCGAGAAACAAGACCAACGTCACGGTTCGCGCGATACCATACAAAAAACAACAAACCTGTCAGCTCATGCTGTCTCGTCCAAAACTGTTTCCCACGCCCTTCAAATTCACCTGTCCATCTCCTTCCCAAATTACCAATATCAAGAACTAGAACAAGGCCGTCTTCTAGTACATGAAACAACACACGGCAGAATTGACGCCTGTTTACCCCGTGCCCATGTTCGCATTGTTGCGGTCCCCACAGCCTCATGGCGTTCACATCCTGCACCTTCATAACTATACTGTATCACCAATTCATGCCCTGATCCCTGTTTCCTTGCCCCACGTCGCCACATTTTATCCCGTCTCAGCGAAAGGACCACCTCGGTCATGTCTTCGTCTGCGCACATATCCACTTCACCTAGTTTCCAATTAATCACCGATGCCTTGGGAGAATATGCCAAACAAACAGGGATAGATCTCTCCAATGATCCCTTTGCTGAGGAGATTCAGCTCTTCAAGTCACCCGATGATGTCCTTCGACTCCTTCAAAACCGAGAGAAGGGTTTCAAAGAATATCGGGATAAGAACCGCACCCTCATAAGTTGTCTCACTCCAGCAGTGAACGTGATCCATGCGTTCTCTGCTACTCTTAGCGAGGTAGTCAGCCTGGTGAGTCGCACTCACACTTCCTTTCCTATTTCTATCCTACTGTTTCTACCCAACCTTGGCAGGTCCCCTTCCCTCCGATAAAAGCCATTTTGGTTGGCATTGATGTTCTCCTCACTGTACGTCTGTTAAATTTATTCCCTTAACCGAGATCCCGTGTGAGGCCTATGTATACCAGGCTGCCAGTGGAGTAAGTTCAAGCTACGACGCTCTCCTCGACCTTTTTGAACGCTTGGGCCATTTCCTAAGCCGTCTCGAGATCTATACCCAGGTGCCGGCGCCCACCACTTTAATGACAGATATCATCGTCAAGATCATTGTTGAACTGCTTCGAGTGCTTGGCCTGGTGACGAAACAGATCCGGCAGGGACGATTCAGTAAGTCCATTATTTATTCCACATATATATCTTTATATCAATTATCTGTGCCTCAGAGAAATTCATCAAGAAGCTTTTTGGCGATAGCGAGGTTGAGGCTGTGCTGCAGAAGTTGGATCGATTGACCCAGGACGAAGCCTGGATGACAGTCGCACAGACATTCGGTATGGTCCATGGTCTTGAAAACAATATGAGTGTAGTCATGCAAGGTGTGTAACCCCCCTTGATTGGCCGCTGGCAATTCACCGAGCACCCTCTCCATCAGATGGCAAAGCATCAACGGAAAATATTCGACAGGGTTTGCGTACGTGTCTCGCATAGAACGTGCACCATTCCTTCGTTTTCTCCCTGAGACTGAAATTCTGTGCAGGTGACCAGTTGCAAAGGGACATGCAATATTGGCTCTCACCTCCCGACCCTTCGACAAACCACGACTTCGTCTGGAACTTACACCATAGTGGGACTGCAGCATGGCTATTTGAGAGCAACGTATTAACCGAATGGAAAGCGACGGGATCCCTTTTGTGGGTCCATGGGAAACGTATGTTTCTTCAATCACCAGTGCACACCTTGCATTGATGGTTTCCAATCATTTATAGCTGGCTCTGGTAAAAGTACACTTCTGTGCGTAGTGCCTCACTGGCTGTGATTGAGGTTATTGATATTTCCGAATAGTTCTGCGATCATTGAGGACATCGAGGGCATACGCGCAGCTGGAATGGCCACAATGGCCTATTATTATTTCGATTTTCGAGATGTCAAGAAACAGAACCGCTACGGCCTCCTCTCCTCTCTCCTTTCTCAACTATCTGCCCAATTGGATTCTTATCACGACATTCTCGCCAAGTTATATTCCGATAATGCGGGCCGCACACGAAAACCTACTAGCAGTGCACTTACAGAGTGTGTGAAGGACATGCTGGGCCTGCCTGGACAGGGCCAGATTTATATCATCGTTGATGCTCTCGACGAGTGTCCTAATGTCTTAGGGAACCCATCCGCCCGCGAAGAGGTCCTGGACCTGATTGAAGAGCTTGTCGATCTGAAACTACCAAACGTACATATATGCGTGGCTAGCCGTCCGGAGATCGACATCCGATCGGTCCTCGAGCCATTGACGTCACTTCAAGTTTCTGTTCATGACGAGAAGGGACAAAAAAAGGATATAATAAAGTACATCGAGTCTGTCATCCATTCTGACAGGAGGATGCGGAAATGGAAGAAGGTAGACCAGGAACTCGTCATTGATATGCTTTCTGAGAAAGAAGATGGCATGTAAGTTATGCCCCATCTGCACCGTGTCCTGTGCTTTACGATGGGGCTCACGCAACCATCTAGGTTTCGATGGGTAGTGTGCCAAATCGATAGACTGCGCCGCAGTTTTCCTGCGAGTATCCGAAGCATTTTGGACGACTTGCCGAACACTCTGGACCAATCGTATGAGCAGACACTGCTTGGAATCGATGAAGAGAAACGAAAATATGCGCAACGTCTTCTACGATGTCTCACGGTGTCCATCCGTCCTCTTCGTCTTGAAGAACTCGCAGAAATATTTGCATTTCATTTCGACAATCCAGAGTACCCCACGTTCCACGCAGATTCGCGTCCAGAAGACGCCGAAGAAGCAGTACTGTCTGCATGTTCGAGTCTTATCATGATCGTCAACATCGGCGGCTTCCCAGTTGTACAATTCTCCCACTTCTCTGTCAAAGAATACTTGACATCGGAACGACTCTCCAAGGCCGAAGAGCGTCTTTCGTACTACCACATTCTTCCCGAACCTGCCCATACGACACTCGCACACACCAGCCTCAGCGTCCTCCTCGAACTGGATGACAAAATCGATAGAGATTCGATATATCGGTTTCCTCTGGCATCCTATGCCGCTCGATATTGGATCGATCATGCCCAGTTTGGCAACGTGTCGTCGCAAGTCCAGAGCATGATGGAGCGTCTGTTTGACCCAGCTCGGCCACATTTTGGGGCTTGGGTTTGGCTACATGACATAGATCGTCCTTGGGTGGAGGCCATGGTAGGGGAACACCCGACGCAACCTTCTGCGGGGCCTTTGTATTATGCATCATCTTGCGGATTCCGTGGGCTCGTGGAGCACTTGCTCGTCACGCATTCTTCCGACATCAACAGCAGGGGTGGCTCTCATACCACTGCATTACACGGTGCCTCGGCCAAGGGACACTTAGAAGTGGCATCTCTGCTCATTAAAAATGGTGCAGATTCTAATTCTTGTGATAACCGGGGAAGGACTCCGCTTCACAAGGTATCGCATGGCAGACAACCAGTCGTTACGGAATCAATACTCGAGATTACGCGGCTTCTGCTTAATTCTGGCACCAGAGTGGATGTCCCCGACTACAAGGCCTGGACGTCGCTACACACAGCCGCTCGGGATGGATACCGTGAGGTTGCGGAATTGTTAGTCGTCTCCGGTGCAAGTCTTAATGCACAGAATAGCGAACAGGAGATACCGTTGGCCGTGGCCTGTCGTTGTGGCAAGGTTGAGGTTGCACGGTTTCTTATAGACCGAGGCTCAGACCTGAATTGGCGGGGCGTGGATGAGATAACTTTATTACATTCCGCGTCACGAAATGGACACGTTGACGTCGCACGGCTATTGCTGGATCGTGGCGCTGACGTGAACATTTTCAGCAAGGGAGCCTGGTCACCATTGCATATAGCCTCCCGATTTGGGTACCTTGACATCGCACGGCTATTACTAAATAGTGGCGCTGATGTGAACGGACGCAAAGAAAACGGCTGGACTCCGCTACATCTCGCATCAGCCAACGGGCACTTTGATGTCGTAAAGTTCCTCATCAAACATGGTGCAGTTATTGACAGCCGGAACGACAAGCAGGAGACTTCCTTGGACCAGGCATCAGAAGAGGGGTTCCTCGACATCGTACGCTTCTTAATCGAGAACGGCGCTGCCGTGTCTTCCAGAGACTCCCAAGGCTGGACACCGTTCCACACGGCATCGAATAGCGGGCACCTCCATGTACTGGAGTTCCTGCTAGAATGTGGCATCGGTGTGGACATCCGAAATGGAAAGGAGGAGACCTCATTATACCTAGCATCTCGCACCGGCGAGCTCAACATCATGCACTTCCTAATCAAGAGAGGCGCAGATATTCGCATCAGGAACAACAAGGGCTGGAATCCATTGCATGTCGCCTCGCATAATGGCCATCTTGATGCCGTGCGACTCTTAATCGACAGCGGCACTCCCATCGATATTCAGAACGGGACTCAAATGACCCCATTGGCCTTGGCGTCAATGAATGGGGAATTGGAAGTCTCACACTTCCTCGTCGACCAAGGAGCTGACATAAATGCGCGAAGCAACGAGGGCTGGACCCCACTACACTATGCATCGGGATACAGACATCCTCAGGTGACCAAGCTGTTGCTGGACCATAGAGTCGATCCCGACATGCGGAATGGCCACCAATGGACCGCATTGCACCTAGCATCGGCCAATGGCCACCTGAAAGTTGCTCGGCTACTGCTCCAACGTGGTGCAACAGTCGATGTTTTCAACGCCGAGCAAGGAACTCCTCTAGACCTAGCAGCAAGCGACGGGAATGTCAAGGTCATCCACCTTCTAGTCGATCACGGAGCGAATCTGCATACAACAGATAGCAAGGGCTGTACTCCATTACACTCAGCAGCACAAAATGGGCATCTGGAGGTTGTGAAGTTGTTGGTTATGCGGGGCGCGGATGTTGAGGCGGTCAACGAAGCCAATATGACAGCAGCAGAATTGGCGTCGTCAAATAACAAGGCTGAGGTTGCAAGGTTCCTAACGGAGTACAAAGCAAGCGCGAATGTTCGAATGAACGTACACTCGACGACATTGGACGCAGGCGATGACAGCACGGATATAGACAAGGCAAACGCTTCCCTGCTTAGTGCTTCGCAAACGAGGGATCTTGATGCCGTAAAGTCGGCGCTTGAGCGAGGCGCAGACATTAATGCCAAAAACACAGATCATAGCACCCCACTAGACTTAGCAGCTGCCAAGGGGAATCTTGAGGTAGTACGGTTACTTCTCAATCATGGTGCGGAGGTGGATTCGGTTGATAAGTTGGGATGGACCCCACTGCACAAGGCATCACGCGACGGGAACCCCAAAGTCTCACGGGTTCTCATTGACCACGGTGCAAACGTGAACGCAAGGAAGGACAATTACTGGACTCCAATGCATCTCTCTGCGGCCAATGGTCACGTGGAGGTCGTGGAATTGTTACTTGAACGTGGCGCAGATGTACGTGCGTTGGATGACGAAGGCTTAAATCCATACCAAGTATCGCTGGGGTCTCGAAAGGTCGCAGAGCTTCTCTGGAAACATGGAGCGAGGGGATAAGGTTCAAGGCTCTTATCATATCTATGTGATGTGGCGTCTAACTTGTACTTCAATTCAGGCCCAAACAACAATACAGCACAGAGGGAAGCACCCTTCAGATATTGATCACGACTTTTTTGCCTCTGGATTGGGCTTTTGTATCAATTAGGTACGCTTGGAGAATTACAACAAAGCTCTTATGGTTGATAGAAAAGTGCGAAAATCATAAGCTGAGCAACAACTAGATTCTCGAATGGCAAGCCACGGTCGGAATACCTTGTTCAAGGGAGGACCCCTTCAAAGACCCGAGGCTGAACTTTTCATTGTTCTTGGCTATCTTTCCCCCATCATTGCCTTCGCTACGGTAAGTTATTACCTGGGTGTTCGTGCGGTTCGGGTGGCTTGGTGGAAAAGGCGAAATGGTGTTACTGTCTGCGTGTAATTCAGTTTTCTCATCTGCGTAGCAAATGAACACCGGTTTCCTGTGATGAAGCGTGTAGATCGCGGAGTGAAATCGGGGTAGCTATGGCATAGGTCGAAATGGATTATTCTGGCCCTCTGAATCTCCTCAGCCGTCCTTGAGTAATGGCCAGCTCCACTGTGACCACATTTGTTCATTACCGAATGCCATAGTCGGAGTCGTCGGACATCCCATCACAGCCAGTCCTCGTGACAATGAGGAGAGAATTATCGGCAGGGAAGACCTTGTCAACTGCATCGGGCATCTCGCAGAGTAGCACAATGGTGCCGTCCATTCTGTTTACCCTCTCTGTGGCGACAGGGACGCTAGTTTCACCATCACCTAGTCTGAGGGTAGGCTGGGCAGCACGCAAATAGGTATCTGAGCCATGTACGTCTGAAGCCTTGAACCCATGACGCGCGCGCACAATGTGCGCTGAGACGTGGATGGCTACACATTAGAGCAGCGAATCACCCCTTGTCGTTGCACGTATATAAAGAATCCTGGCTTGATATCAAATTGAAGCTCAACTTGAAGGTTGAAGAAAAGGGACCCGGGACTCGGAGTACGGACTCGATATCGGCTCGGCTCCGGCTCCATGTCGCCGTTCCCGGGTTGTATCGGCCCGGTACTCCCCACAACACACCACAAACAAAGTCTTTTGACTCGCTGGGCTCGCGATTGGGTCTGTAAATTGTCGTGCGTCGTCGCTGACGCCAGTCAACGCCCAACCTCGACTTTCATATGTCCAACCCGAACCCCTATTCATTCCCTAGCTTCTTCCCAACTCATGCAATCGTACGTAACATGAGTCCCATCATCCCACTTTCTAGGCATGAGCCCCGTCCTTTGCTTTGTAGGACCACGCGTTTGCTGGTATCGGCGCAGGCACAGTTGCCGTGCTCTGCATGAACCCGCTTGACCTGCTCAAGGTCAAGTTCCAAGTGTCGACGCGCGCGCCCGAGGGCGGCATCGGACGCAGCATCTGGCACGCCCTCCGTGATATCCACGCGAGCGAGGGATGGCGCGGGCTATACCGCGGCCTCAGCCCGAACGTCGCGGGAAACGCGAGCAGTTGGGGGCTTTACTTTCTCTTGTATGTTTCTATCCACGCCCTGCGCTTTGTTTGCTATTTGCTAAGATTTTCCTGGCGCGTCACGGGGACTTGCTTGCAGCTACAACCAACTCAAACGCCGCGCGACTGTCCAAGCTCCCGACAAACCCCTCTCTGCATCACAATACCTTCTATACTCTGCAGAAGCGAGTTCGCAGCCTTCTAGCCTCCTTTTCTGGTCTCTCCTTACTTGTGTATTTTGAAGGTGCTGTAACAGCTCTTCTGACAAACCCGATTTGGGTGGTGAAGGTGCGGACGTTTACCGCGCCATCGAACTCGCCCGCAGCGCATAGGGGCCTCTTTAGTGCGCATCACACTTGTCTCCGTCCAGAGGTTGAACTGATTTTTTTGCTCCGAAATTTGGAATGCTCCAGGCGGATTCGGTGCGATTTATCGCGCCGAGGGCCTACGCGGGCTCTACCGCGGCACGACGCTCGCGCTGGTAGGCGTGAGCAATGGGGCGCTGCAGTTTATGACGTATGAGCAGATGAAGAGCTGGGCGTTCGAGCGCAAGCGGCGGCGGTACGCCAAATTCGGGCGCGAATGGACGTTGAACGACGATAAGCTAGTACGTAACGTGTCGCTTCGTGCACCCGAAACCTAACTGACTAATAACTTTGTTTTCGTGTAGTCCAACACGACATACACGCTCATGTCGGGCGCATCGAAGATCGCGGCGCTGTGCGGAACGTACCCGTACCAGGTGATTCGTTCGCGCATACAGGTAACAATCATCCCCTTCTGTTCGTGTGCGTAATCACCTAAGAGTAAATGCCCGCCAGAACGACTCTGTGCTCGCGCGCACACACCACCGCACCATCCCGTCTACGATCGCGCACACGTGGACGCACGAGGGCCTGGCGGGATTCTACCGCGGCCTGGGCACGAACCTCGTTCGGGTGCTCCCCGGCACGTGCGTCACGTTTGTCGTGTATGAAAATCTCGCCTGGCTGTTGAAGCGCGCTGCTTCTCGGCGCGAAGCGCGGGCGAGGGCCGGGACCGGGATCTAGTAGGGAGTATGAGGGGGGAGTGTTTTACTATGATATCACTATTATAGGTTCATAAGTACAACTACCGCTGGGAGGATAATTCCCGGCCACTTAATTGTGGAGTTCGAGGGTCGCCCAGCGCGGGAAAAGGGGATCCCCGGCGCTCTTGAAGGTCCTCTTGGAGCTTCAGCATCTACCTACATGGCCTAGTATTGCTCCCTACTCAACATTTTGCATCACGACATGGGGGTTCTCTAAAGTGTGCTCATGCTCTGAGCGGTGTGGGGCGGCGGGTGAAGCCGTCTTCCATTACTGTAGCTACCTCTCAGCGAAGGTCCGAGAAGCCCGGGCACCAGCGAAAAGTTGCGTCGTGCCACCACTGCATCCCTCGCGTTTTTTTTAAAGACCAATTTTTAACATGCACCGCTGCGCGAAGGTTTGCTACGTGAGTGAAATTTTGACGGGATGTTCGATGAGCGTACACAATTCAAAAAGCAGAAGTCGGTGTCGGTGTTGATTGCAGTGAAAAGCGGAGAAATTGATAAGGCGCAGAGTAATTAAAGTTAAGGGCTCTCATATTCGACAAAGAAGAGAAAAAGCCAGTAAGCAGCTGGTGTCGAGTTTCAGTTGACCTAGATGTACGAGAACTGGCAGAGGTGGGAAATTTGCTATGAAAACTGAATTAATTGACGAAGCACTGTCTAACAGCCCATCAGAAGATAAATTTAAAAGAGGTTTCTTCTGGGATTATGTTTGGACTTGTTTGGATCGCGAAGGTCACCCATTAAGTTACACGGACATGTTGACTGGCGCCCCATATTCAATTTCGTATCTGTGCCAGAGGGTTCACTCAGTAGTTCGAGGGCCTGATAATTGGGGGTCAGAAAAGAAGGGAATATACCACATACTATAGTACAACGATGATACAACTGTCTAGTCATACACATACATTAGTCCCGCACTCACATCGCAATTGCAACCTTCGAAATGAAAGAAATATCCTAAGGAGGATGTGGAAATACTAAGCATACGTAGACAGTTACCCTCTATTCCAAGTTACAGGGATAGCAGGTAGCAGAGGCGCGCATATAACACCATGTCCGCCTACTGTTTCGTATCACAGAAGTAACTCGGGAGCACTATGTCCGGCTTCCAGAACACCTCCACAGGACGACCGATATGCTGCCGCGTAGTCACGAACGGCTCAAACGGGCATGAGCCAGGCCCCGACGCGGGCTTGCTCTCACCGATCGGTGGTGTCCCTGGAGATCCCGTGAGCACCTCTATTTCCTTTAGCGAGGGGAGAAAATCCAAGCTCTCGCCAATCGGCACACCTGAAGGTGCCATGACACCCAAATCGGACTCTTCTCCCGTGTCTCGGGGGTTCATTGTGAGCTGCTTGTCGTGCTGTTGGAGGATAGCTGCAACCTCTGTTTCTAAGGTATGGTGTACTCGGAGTATCTTTACGTTGCGGAATTGCTCAAATAACTCGCGCCAAGCAACGGGATCTCCGAGAAGGGGTGCAGAAGACTCTTTGGTGATGGGGAAGGAAGAGGCAAGGAAGACGTCCTCTACGGTGACGAGCATCGAAGAGAGCGCAGCACCGATCTGTGCCATCGAGGATGCCTGGTTCGTCGTTATCTTGAAGGCTGGATCATGTATAGGATGGGAATGTGCTAACATGGAAATGGAGAGGCCTTGTTGCGAAAGCTTCAACTGGGCTGCAAAGAAAAGGATTCCGGCTTCGTGGATGAGGTCGGAGAGGTTTGGGATGGGGAAAGTAAGAGCGTCGTGATAAAGTGATACATAGAGTTCTTTCAGAGATGGGGTAGCCAATCCGGCCGCGAGCACCTCCACGGGAGTTCTCTGGCCAGAGAAACGGAGACGGGTCAGCTCTGAGAGAAGGACAACGTCTCTTTTCTCTGTAGGTGGCGCCGGAAAACCTGTCAAAGGTGCTATCTGGAAAGTGACCACTTCCACCTCCAGGTGGCGCAGTAGAGGCATGTCCTGCAGATGGGCAAGGAGCGGCGTTCCACCGGGAAAGAAGACCTTGTCAACATTCAAAGTGAGGTCAACGAGGGATTTCGTATATGATAGCATTTGAGATAAGAGCGTATAGGTCTTTCCGGTAAAGCTAAAACGTTGTAGTTGCGAGAGGTGGGCCGCGAAGAATGGAGGTGGAAAATCCGGCGTGAGGAATAGTGGTAAAAGGCTCAATCCTTGCTGGGCTTGAAAGCGGAGTGCAAGGCTCTCGAGCGCGGGGAAAGGCCGGTTCATTGCTCCCATGAGCTTCTTCAGCCCTCTTTCGCGCCCCCTGAAAACGATCTCACAGACGCGATCCGGTTGTGCGAGCGCAGAGACCATGCGCATCTGAGTCTTGACCGTCCACGCTCCATCGCCGTAATCCACGATAATCGGCAGGGGCGGGAGACTTTTCAGCTCTATTGCCCTCCTCGTCCTGTGTTGCGTGAAGACAAGGCGCAGGTGTAGGCGGGAAGGCGATGTGAGCACGACCCGCCGCCATTCGCGGCATACGTGCGCGAGCTTGAACCATCCACTGTTGCTGTTCCAGGCCCTCTCGTGATTGCTCTTTCGTTGGAAGATCTCTCGATAGACATCGAATATCTCCAAGAGAACCTCGTAGGGGAGAGTATGAATCTTCGCGGTGGGATATCGCTGAAGATCATTGGGGCCGTCTGGACTTATATTTGAGAAATTAGTGGAGGAGACGGGAATATGTGGTCAGTGGTAATAACGTACTGTTGATGAAATACGGCCTTAGATGCAGTCCATATGACTATCATAATACCGATACTCCGAGCCAGTGCGTTCCAGTGCGTTCTCGAGAGGAGGATCAGACCCTAATACAGGAACTCATACTTTAGTTCCCGCGATCACGTTCTTGTGTCAAAGGACACCGAGGCCCGGGAGATGGAGACGAAGAAGTATTCATAGATGAAATGCGCGCAGATAGGATTCCAGGCAAAGGGCGACCTGTCTGGTAGTGATCAGTGCCAATTGTTCACCCCACAGCAATGGTGTGGTCCCACTTGACGACAAATCTAACCGTTGCGAACCGCGCAGCAAGTCACGTGCTCTCATCACGTTTCGGAAATTCCCGGCCAACTTTCCCACCCATTCTTATAAGATTGAATCTGCTATCCGCCCGCATGTAATCGATTTCACTTCACATTGTTGACGCGCTCAAGGAAAGCACACCGTGAAACATGGTAATAGCTAATCTGGGACCCGTGGAGTTGAAAAGTATCACCCTACTTTGCACCACGCCACTAGCTGGTAGGATTATCTTTGAGAGTGGCGAGTACCATGCTATTCATCACCTTGCTATTCCATTCGGCAGAACTGCCTCGTTACGATTCATCGACTCTATTAAAAAAGACTTTCAGTTCATACGCTTTGATTCTGAGCGAATGGATTATGTTATTACAATGATAAAACCGCATTACGTTGGGGCGAGTGACTATACAACGAGTGTATGTGTAAGGAGGGCTAGCTACAAACAGGGTTGAATTGGGAAGGGCGTCACACTGCCCTGCCAGGGGACAGTATGGC
>Ga0209488_10003749_pt1 | contig 12103 bp, 11 predicted proteins | sample Rivendell_Oct201_8_FD_188349 | JGI IMG/M metagenome (GOLD analysis project Ga0209488, IMG submission 188349) | Vadose zone soil microbial communities from the Eel River Critical Zone Observatory, Northern California, USA -... | ecosystem: Environmental > Terrestrial > Soil > Vadose zone >...
AGACGGTATGATCCGGTGCCAGTATTAGAACAAAACGCTCTACGTCCATTTTACCAGACTTGACAGAGGCCTCATCATGATCGTCATCTACGCCGAAAGCTGTGGGGTCACAGGCCTGGGCGAGTTGTTCTAGGTCATCAAAAGAGGCATGAGCAAGGTCGATATGTCTATGATAACAAGTTAGGGGGGCCCTCCCGTATGGGCAAGAAATCAAGGGTCTGCGAACCTGGCAGCACGATCATCTTTGGTTATCTTGTAGAAGAGTGAGAAAGAAGAAGCCGGAAGTTGAAGCGTCCCGCTAATATAGGGTGGCTTGTTGGTGATCGAGTTGCGTAGTGGGGTGAGCAGTTGTTTAACTGTGGCAGCGGTGCCCATTTCAATGGCAGAGACCGCAGAGCAGGTTTACTACTGTAATATTGTTTCGCGCCTGTCACGGACCAAGTGAGAGTCGTTGACGCTTCCCACGATGCCCAACGGGGCCGCAGTCTGCCAGTGGATTTCCCCTTTCGCATGACAGCTGTCATTTTTTCACTTTTAGCACTCAGCTGAAAAATCACGTTGATTACTACTCTACGAAAAAGGCTAACTTACTACAGTATCCTTGTGAACATCGAACAGTCACGCCATGTCACAGTGAAACTTTGCTAGGAAAGCGTGACACCAGCGCGACAAAGAGGCATTTTTTTAATTTCGCTACACAATCCATTTTTCATCAGAATAAGTCCATGAACATGTGATTGAGGGTACTATATGCAGTTTACGAAGGTTGGATAGAAAGTGAGCAAGAAATTTGAGGTGTTCGAATGAGGGCACAGGGATAGCCTGAGTATGTGATCCGACGTGCACACAAACCTAAATGCCAGCCAGGAACTGCGGGAGTGGAAGAGGGACGAAGACGGCATTCCGGGAGGGGCGGGGCGTGCGGCAAGCCGGCGGAAGCAGTGGCGGGAAGAAGTGTGCGCGGGCCCGAAAGCAGCAGCGTGGGCCCGGGGAGCGAGCCGGCGGGGAGCGGTAGTGGGAAGCAATTGCAAGCCAGGGACCTGGGACCACGGCCTGAGGGGCGTACCAGACACCAAAATCTTCGGTAAAACCGACATCACGTTGGAGACTGAACAAAGACCACTGGCAAGGGTCCTAGCATTTTTGTAACTACTTGATATTATTCCATGCGGTTCCAGAAAGCTGATGGCCGCACATCGCCTTCCTTCCCAAAAACTTCTTCCAGCTCTGCAGATGTTGGATATGCTAATCTTTCACCTGCTTTTCCAACACGCACAACCAGGCACAAGTCCCCGTATACCCACTTCAACACAGGCTCAAGCCCCCACAAGGTGATGTATGAACTCTCCTGTCCATTGAACACCGTCTTGGGCGTGACCCATTCTATGTTCTCCGGTCTGCCATATGCACCTTCCTCCTCCAAGGACACATTTAGGTCTTGACATGTAACAATCCCACCTTTCCTACGGATAATTTTGATAAGGTCGAGATGCTCACCCATCGGGGCATATTCCGTAAAATCGATTGGACGTTCGATGAGCCCACCTTCTTTCTCGAACACCATGTCCGGTGGCGTCCACTCGTAAAGCAAGTACAATAAGGGCTCGAATCCGAGAGCACGGGCGCCCCGATACACGACTGCATCGCTCCCCTTCAGCAGGTCATAGACGTGCTTGACGTCGTCCTTGTCCTTGATTGGATATACGTGTTTCATCCCAAATCCCAGAGTTCCGCCATCTGGGAGGAACTCTGGGTTCTCGAGTAACGCCTCGAAGTTCTCACGGAATGCGCGTTCGCCCGCACACGGGATGAGATCCCCTGAGGCAGGGCCATTCCCGGAGACCGGTTCAACATCGCCAAGATAAAGCTCGTATGTCAATGTGACACAATGTCCGGATTTGACTGGAGTGACCCCGTGTGGAACATCGCCGAAAAATACAACGTAACCGATAGAAGGCTCGCTCGCGGGCACGAGTCCAGCGCCATAGTCGAACGACCATTCGTTATTTTCGTGTGTGAGGACCAAAGTCCCGCCCTCATGTGGTGTTGGAAAGATGATTATGAGGGAACCAACCCTCTGTCCGACGCGGTGTGGAGGATAGATGTGAGGATCAGAAAAAGATCCCTTGCCTGGACAGGAACAGTTGATACTGCTGGGTGCGAATATGAAGCAGAAATGAAGATTCGTACCGTACACGTTGAGCTTAAGCAGCTCGATTGTAAGTTTGTGCATCGCTTGAAAGCCTTCGAAGTCGTAGTCCTTTATAAGCTCTTCCAAGATGGTATGATCCGGTGCCAACATGGGAGCAAAACGCCCTACGTCCATTGTACCAGCCTTGACAGAGCGCTCGTCATCTACGCCGAAGGCTGTGGGCTCACAGGCCTGGGCAAGTTGCTCTAATTCATTAAAAGAGGCATGAGCAAGGTCGATATGTCTATCATAACAAGTCAGGGAGGCTCTCCCGGATGAGCGAGAATCAAGGGTCTGCGAACCTGGAAGTATGATCACCTTTGGAGATCTTATAGAAGAGTGAGAAAGAAGAGGCCTGAAGTTGAATCGTCCCGCTAAAATAGGGTGGCTTGTTGACGATCGACTTGCGTAGTGGGGTGAGCAATTGTTCAACACGTGTGGCAGTAGTGTCCATTTTGTTATAGCAGAGACCACAGGGCAACTTGAATGCGTAGGTACTGCCGGTGAGTCGGACAGGAGTCTGCCTTCGTTGACTCCGAGTCGACTGCCAGCGACTCGGACTCGGAAGAGAGCGCGGTGGCCTGGGCGCTATGTGGCAGCCTGGTTCAATTCCGAGTCAGTGTCCCGGCACCAGTCCCAGTCGTCGTTTCAGCTTACTATCGTAGGCTTTCCACCGGATTTGGAGTTGACGACGCCTGCGACTGCCAATAAGACAAAGGACTACGGTCATGTACTACAGGCTCTCCGTCATAACTACCCATACTATTCCCAATCACCCGGGCCAGCACAGAAAGTGATAATGACGCTGTGTCATCCATGAGCTTTCATATGTGTAACCTACATGCGTTGGGCTGCTCAAGCTGCCACGTAGGTGATGTAGGAAGAAATCAACCGCATCGTAAATCTTTGCAGAACCCTCTGAACTGACGTCGCGTTGGAGATGGAAGTGAGGCCAGAAGGACGGCACGCTGGGTGGTTGCTTGCCTTCTTCCCCCAACGCTACCTCACCTCAACCTACATTGGCATGCTCTGCCTTTGGAGGGCGAGTCTCGTCTTCAACCTGCTCAAAGTTCCAGCCTCTCTGCGACCGTTATTCTCTTCCTCACCGAGCACCGTCTCTACCACGACAGTTTCGCTGCCACGTCGCGCCTTGTCCACCATGGCGGATTCTCGGGACGATATCTTCAACTACACGTCGGGGCGCTGGGTGTAAGTCTTATACATTGTGTTCTATCGCATACATCTCTGACCCGTAATCTCTATCGTTCGGCTATAACGACGCCCTTCGCCACAAAGAGCGGAGGCTCTCTTTCGATGTCGACGGGCTACGTCGACTTGCAGCGGAGTCCGTAAATCAAAGTCCTGATGATGTCGTCAGCTTGTCGAAGCTTTCCGAGGGCGGATTCAATCGTACCTTTATCATCACTCTACGTGACGGTCGGCAGATGGTCGCCCGTATTCCGTACCCCATAACCGTCCCAAAGTACTACACCGTCGCCAGCGAAGTTGCCACTATCGAGTACCTGCGTTCCTCTGGGTTGCCCGCTCCCGAGATTTACGGATACTCGCCTGACTCGGACAACGCCGCTGGAACCGCGTATATTCTGATGGAGTTTGTTCAAGGCTCCAAGCTCAGCGAGGTTTGGCCTGGCCTCGACGACCAGGAAGTCATTTCCGTCGTCCGCCAGCTCACTCAACTCGAGTCACGGATGATGTCGCTGTCTTTCCCCGCTGGCGGGAGCCTATATTTCACCAAAGACTTGGAGAAGGTCGCCACGGGGCTGGGCATACCTCTGGGCGACAAGCGTTTCTGCGTCGGTCCGATGTAAGGCTGCCGCTGTGGTACGGGAGGAGGGCAAAGCTGGACGTGAATCGAGGACCGTGTACGCCGTTTTCTGCCTTTTCATTATTACGGTCCTCGAACTAACCGATAACTATAGATCAAAGCGCCGAAACAGCTCTCATAGCAGCAGCGCATAAGGAACTCGCTTACCTGAAGCAGTTCGGACAACCGATCCTGCCGTTGCGGCGTGAGAGGAGGCCCAATTACAAGTACCAGCAACAGTTGCCGTCGTACCACGTCGAGAACTTGGAGCGGTACCTCGACATCACGTCGTCACTCGTCCCTAGGGACCCCAGTCTCAGTCGTTTCTGCATCCGCCATCCAGACCTCCAGCAGAACAACATCATCGTGTCGAGGTCGCCTGACTCCGACTGCAAAGTCGTCGGCCTAATTGACTGGCAACACGCCTCTATCCTGCCCATGTTTCTCCTCGCCGGCGTTCCCCAACGCCTCCAGAACCATGACGATGGCGTCTCGCAGTCTATGACGCCGCCCTCTCTACCAGAGAACCTCGACGAGTTGAACGGAGCTGAGCGAATCAGCGAGGAGTATCTCTACCGTCGTCGCCTCGTCCATTACCATTATATCACCAGCACGGAGGAGTGCAACCAGCTCCACTACGCCGCCTTCACAGACCCCTTGTACGCGCTCCGCGGCCGTCTCTTCCAACAAGCTAGTGGCCCATGGGAGGGCGAGACTTTCGAGCTGAAGGCTGCGCTAATTCAAGCCACGAAGAGGTGGGAGGAGTTCACGGGGGGAGGCGTGCCTTGTCCCGTCGAGTTCGACGCTAAGGACCTACGCGAGACAACGGTGCTGAATGAAGAACTGAGTAAAGCGGACTGGGGCTTCGAGTTCTTGCAGGGCATGTGCGGCCTTGGGGAGGAGGGCTGGGTGCTGGCTGAGGACTACGAGTATGCCGTGGCGTTCTTGAAGGAGGGGAAGGAGGAGGCGTTGGCGAGGGCCGAGTCGGTGGAGGAACGGGAGGAGATCATGGCTCACTGGCCCTGGGACGACATGGACGAAAAGGAGTATATGTGACAAATCGAGCTAGCTGTTATATCTTTTCTACAACTTGTATTTACTGTATGGCCAGTTGGCGTCGTTCTTCAACGGGAAACGGAGGTCCGGCGGTTGCCGGAGCTGTGCAGAACGCCGTGGGAAAGGTCCTCGATGACTGTTCTCCTTCCCGCCACCATCCACTCGCCCCACAGATCAATACTCTTCTTGGTATGTCAGGGGCCAACCTCTCTTAACTTACAAATCAACACATTTTCGTGTTACTTGGTTACCCACTATTAATGTTATTCGATTCAATTTTCGTTGCGTTGCCAGAAAGCTGTCGGCCTCTCATTGTCTTTCCTCGCCCACACTTTTTCTCAGCTGTCGTGACCTACTCTATCTTCTCCGGTCTGTCGTATGCACCGAATTCGCCACTGTACGAATCCAGGCCTTGGCACACGACGATCCCACCTTCCCTACATAGAACCTTTGTAATACCGACACCCTCGTCCGAGTCGTCCGGGGGAGCCATAGTCAGAAACGTCGATCAGGCGTTCGATGGGCCCACCTTCTGTGGCTCCCACGCGTAAAGCACGTACAGTAAGAACTCGAATCCGAGAGCGCGGGCACACCGAGACACGACGGCATCGCTCCTCTTCAGCAGGTCATAGTCGTGCTCGATGTCGTCCTTGATCGGATATACGTGTCTCCTAGAGATCCGCCGTCTGGGAGGGACTCCGGGTTCTCGAGTAACGCCTCACGGAATGCGCGTTCAAGCGCACGCTGGATGAGATCCCCTGGGGCAGGGCCATTCCCAAGGACAGGTTCAACATCGCCAAGATAAATCTCGTATGTCAATGTGACACAATGTCCGGATTTGACTGGAGTGGCCCCGTGTGAGACATCGCTGAAAAATGCAACGTAACCGATAGAAGGCTCGCGCGCGGCCACAAGTTCAGCGCCATCGTCGAACGACCATTCGTTATTTTCGTGTGAGGAGCAAATTTCCACCCTCATGTGGTGTTAGAAAGATGAACAATTCTCTGCCCCACGCGGTGTGGAGGATATCGCACCGTACGCGTTGAGCTTAAGCAGCTCGATTGTAAGTGTGTCCCTCACTTGGGAGCCTTTGGCGTGGTAGTCCTTGATCACCTGTTCAAGTTCCAAGATGGTATGATCCGGTGCCAACGTCGAAACAAAACAGCCCTACGCCCATTTTACCAGCCTTGACAGAGGACTCATTATCATCACCTATGCCAAAAGCCGTGCCAGAGCGAGTTGCTCTAATTCGTTAACAGGGGCATGAGTAAGGTCGATATGTCTATCATGACAAGTCAGGCCTGTCAGGGCGGCACTCCTGGATGGACAAAAAATCATTGGCCTGCGAACCTGGAAGCATGGTTGTCTTTCAGAAGAGTGAGAAAACAGAGGCCGAAAGGAGTCCCGCTAACATAGGGTGGCTTGTTGATGATCGACTTGCGTACTGGGATGGGCAGTTGTTCAATTGTGGTAATGCCATTTCATAGCAGAGACCGCAGAGCTACTTGAATGTGTAGGTGCTGAGTTGGACTGGAGTATGCCTTAGTGAGGGTGAGTGGCGTGGGTTTAATTCAGCGTCGCTGCTGTCGCAGCTCTCCGGCCCAGTCACTCCGTGTCAATTCACGTGTACCAGACATCGTTCCGCAAACCTGACATCATGTTGGAGATTGAACAAAGACCAAGGGTCTTGATTAAAACAATCTTCAATTGTCCCTATTCAATATTCACTGCAGTTCCAGAAACCTGATCGCCTTCCTCCGCCCACACTTTATGCAGCTATGCAGATGTTGGATATCCTAACCTTTCATATGCTTCTCCAACACGCACAACAAGGCACAAGTTCCCGTATACATACCCCAACCCAGGCTCATTCCCCAAGTTATCGAGGTATGCACGCTTCTGTTCATTGAATGTCGTCTTCGGCGTGACCCACACTATCTCCTCCGGTTTTTCGTCACGATATGCACCGTCCTTGTCCAAGTACGAATCCGAGTCTTGACACACAACAACTCCACCTTCCCCACGGATAATCTCGGTAATGTCAAGAGAATCCGTCGGGTCATAGTTCGCAAACTCGATTGGATGTTCGATGAGCCCACCTTGGATTGACATCATAAACGGTGACTTCCACTCGTAAAGCATGTACAACGTGGGTTCAAATCCGAGAGCGCTGGCGCTCCGATACACGACGGCATCGCTCCCCTTCAGCATGTCATAGACGTGCTTGACGTTGTCCTTGATCGGATATACGTGTCTCATCCCGAATCCCAGAGTCCCGCCATCTGGAAGGAACTCTGGGCTCTCGAGTAATGCCTCGAAGTTCTCACGAAGAGCGCGTTCATGCGCACGCGGGGTGAGATCCGCTGAGGCAGGGCGATTCCCAAAGACAGGTTCAACATCGCCAAGAGAAAGCTCGTATGTCAATGTGACACAATGGCCGGATTTGACTGGAGTGACGCTGTGTGAGACATCGCCGAAAACCGCAACGTAACCTATAGAAGGCTCGCTCGCGGGCACGGGCTCTGCGCCATCGTCGAACGACCATTCGTTATTTTCGTGTGTGAGGATCAAAGTCCCGCCCTCATGTGGTGTTGGAAAGACGATTATGAGGGAGCCAACCCTCTGTGCGCTGCGGTGTGGAGGACAGAGGTGAGGACCAGAGAACTTGAAGGATCCCTTGCCTGGACAGGGATGTGTGCGAATGTCAAGTAGAAATGAAATTCGTACCGTACACGTTGAGCTTAAGCAGCTCAATTGTAAGTTTGTTTTGAGAGCCTTCGAAGTGGTAGTCCTTGATAAGCTTTCCCAAGATGGTATGGTCCGGTGCCAACATCGGAGCAAAACGACCTACGTCCATTTCACCAGAGGACCCATGATCATCATATACGCCGAAAGCTGTTGGTTCACAGGCCTGGGCGAGTTGCTCTAATTCATTAAAAGAGGCATGAACAAGGTCGATATATCTATGGTGACAAGTCAGTAAGGGAGGCCCTCCCGGATGGACGAGAAACCAATAAACAGCGAACCTGGCAGCATGATCATCTTTTGTGGTCTTATAGAAGAGTGAGAGAGAAGAGGCTGGAAGTTGAAGAGTCCCGCTAACATAGGGTGGCTTGTCGATAATCGACTTGCGTAATGGGGTGAGCAGTTGGTTAACACGTGTGGCAGTAACGTCCATTGCAGAGACCACTACTGAACCGGAGTCACCGGGACAGGAGTAGTTAGGGAGCGCGCAGGTTCGATTCCGAGTCAGTGTCGCGCGGTCCCAGAATCTCTGGTAGCCGAGAAATTAAGACTCCGACAGACACCTCCCTGTGAACTCGTTTCCGGTACAGCGCGGCAAATGTCACTGCGAGAGCGCCGTGTGCAGCGCCCATAACCGGTAGAGCATCATTTCAAAAATGACATATGAATCGTCGGGTTCCTTCCGATCTATCCCGTGGATTGAAGAGGTCCTTATGTCCGGAACCCATCAGCAGAATTATTATAATTGGGCCTGGCCTAGAAGATGGTCAACTTCCGCGACCCTTCTATAATGGATTATCGTGTGTACTCTATTTTCGAGTTTGTGAATCCCAACTAAACCCGTTTTACTGATAGTTGCGCTTGTCTGAAAATATCTGATCCGCTTAACCTCGCACTTTTCTTATTCAAGACGAGTTGTGAAGAAGGGTCGCTTTCCGGTCTACCTTTCGGCCTCATAGATGTTCCGGATCCCTATCTGATCACAATGACAATCGCCCTGACACGGATGTTACAAAATGTTACGAATCGGAAGTTGCTCCAGCATAGGGCTTGTATGCTCGCGGCTCAACAAAGCGTTCCAGACGGCATCGAAAGCAACTGATGTGAGAATTGGCACGTGCACGTGGATTGTATGGTTCAGCATACCTGCAGTCGACAAAGTATATTATTCTGCCGGTGGATGGGGCCAGTGGCGGGCAGCCCAAGCACGATGAGAAATACCGGCATCAGAGAGCACAACTCACTGGCGGGGCGAAACGGTAAAGTTATATCAAGCTGGTCTCTGGGTCAGCCGATGCGATATATCCGACACCTTTTGTTTCTTATGGGGTACGTATCAGAAACGAACTGACATCATGTGAACTATGCGAACACTGGCAGTTTTCAAGTTGATATTGGGAGAGAGGATACAGCACGCATGCGCAAATGGACGGCTGGCGGCAACTTGAACGTTACGGACGGAGAAAACAAAGTGTGTCCTCTACCTCTTCATTAACCCAGATATCTGATAACTTGAACGTGATACACTTCACCTTTCATTCCTCGGGCTCTCTCGAGAAGGTGAGAAACGTTTCCATCCACCTTCTATCGGCCATTTCTCGGATCGTACGGAAAATTGCACCCCTCCACTTTGTATCGCCTGGACAAAGCCACTATTAGATTCTCTACGGTACCTCTAATCGCCGTCGTTCAGACTTGCATTTTGGGAACGATCGCTCTTAGCCTCAACGTTTGTACGTAGGGAGATTCCATCATACCAATGTCGTTGGCATCCCGGGTTTATTCTCGAATCTGTCGTAGTCAAATTAAGACTCCGACAGAGGGGACGGAAAGTGGCGCTCCACACGCCGTCTGCCTTACAGTGCCACAATGACCAGCACCAGCTCACACATTGAACGACTGTTCATCCCACTGCGCGAGTCAATAATCAACAAACCACCTTATATTCATGGGACGCTTCAACTTCCCCTTTCTTCCTTCTCACTCTTCTATCGGATCCCCAAAGATGGTCGTAGCGCCGTGTTCGCTTACCCCTGAATTTGTCCACATTCCAACCTGACTTTCATCATAGACATATCGATCTTGCGCATGCCTCTTTTGATGAGTTAGAGCAGCTCGCTCAGGCCACTGAAACCATCCCGGGTGAATCCGCTCTAAAAATGGACGCGGAATATTTTGCTCCGGCCTTAGTGCCAGTTCAAACAAGCCTAAAGGAGATCATCAGAGATTACTGCTTCGAAGGTGCTGAAGCAAAGGGCAAGTTGAGAATCGAGCTGCAACAGCTCACTGTGTACGGTGCGTATCTCATCGCCATTTGACCTTCGAGACTAAGTTAATAGAAATGTCCCTACTCAGATAAGGGGTCCTCTTCCAAACCTCATGTCGATGCTCGGCGCGAACAAGGGATGTTTGGGTCGCTCATAATCGTCTTTCCAACTCCGCATGAAGGTGGAACTTTACTACTCAGGAATGGCGGTCACACGTGGTCTTTCGACCATGGCAAGGAGCTCACCGCCGCGCATGAGTCATCTATCGGTTATCTCGCGGTGCTCTATGACACTGAACACGAGGTCTCGCCAGTCATATCCGGCCATCGTGTCACATTGACATACAACCTTTATTTTGATGAGCATAACGTCCCTGGGAAGGACCTGGCCTCGGAGCACCTCAAGCACATCACCCCGCTACCGAATGAACGCACATTCCGTGAAGCCTTTGAGGCATCACTTGAGGATCCAGAGTTCCTAGTAGATGGGGGAACTCTGGGATTCGGGCTAAGACACGTATATCCTATCAAGGACGACATTAAACACGTCTACGGCCTGCTAAAGGGGAGCGATGCCGCCGTGTATCGCAGCGCCCAAGCACTCGGATTCGAGCCCATATTGTATGTACTTTACGAGTGGCAGCCACCGTGGATGAAGTCGGCCGAAGGTGTGCTCATCGACCGCCTGATCGACTTTGACGGGTATTCACCGGAAGATTGGGGTCTCGATATTACCAAGATTGTACGTATGAAGGGTGGAATTGTCGTTTGTCAAGATCCGGATTCGTACAGAAACGAGAGGGGTGCATATGACAAACCGGAAAAGGTGGAGTGGATTACGCCGAAGACAACGTTCAATGACCAGAAGAACAAATTCCTCAGCACGATGGGGAATGAGCCGGGAATGGACATCATATACGGAAACATGTGCCTTGTCCTGCGCATCGGAAAAGCCGGTGAAAGGTTGGCGTATCCAACATCTGCGCGGCTGAAACAAGTGTGGAAAAAAGAAGGCAACAAGAAGCCATCAGCTTTCTGGCGCCGCTATTGATGTACGAGAAGTAGTGAACGTGAACCAAGTTGCTACAAAGACGTGACGTGTTACAGTAATTAATACTGTTGGTCTCAGTTCCAAGCTCCAACGTGATGTCAGTATAAGCCAGCATCCATCACCACTACTAAGTCTCTGTGCGGGGTCGTACGACAGGCATTTGAAGTGAATTTCAGTTTACGATAATGATTCGCCTGCAGCGTCTCTTCTGCGGGATTGAGATCGACTCGTACTTGATCTAGGTAGATCATAGGTCATACATCCAAGCACTTCTCATCCACGACTTAAGTATGGGCCCAGGAAAACAGTGGCCGCGTTCCGACCTTCACGTCGACCCACCCACCACGCAGCGTAAGTATATGGTACTCAGCTCGTCTTCCTCACATTGCACGAGGATGCCGGCAACCGGCAGCGACTTCGACTCGTGGCCAACGAGATTGGGTTTGACACTCTCAACTGAACCTGCCACTGGCATCATCCGTGATCCGGTACGCTGCATCATTGATCAACGAACCGAATGTGAGAACGCATCTGAGCGTGCCGGCCTCCGCACGACTCTTGATAAATAACCGACGTTTCCGCTGGTGGTGACTCGGAGTAGGTGTATGTCGTGTTTATGTGGGGTCTGAACTGGAGACAGCACAAGCGCCATCGATTGTGGGGTCGGTTCCTAGTAATCTGAGACTGAATCGGAAGTCTAAACAGTGCATGCTTCTGATCTCCGATTTAAAAGTCCGACAGAGGGTCTGGGGACGAGACTAACGGTATACCAGCCTGAGACCATCTTTACTTGCATGCCAGAACTCTTCCGTAAAATTGACGTCATGTTGGAGATTGAACAAAGACCAAGGGTTCTGATTACAGTAAAGCATTTTTATACCTACTTGGTTACCATTACCCCACATTCAATATCCTGCCATGCGGCTCCAGAAAGCTGTTGGCATCATCTCACCTTCCTTCTCCCACACT
>Ga0209488_10003750_pt1 | contig 12103 bp, 12 predicted proteins | sample Rivendell_Oct201_8_FD_188349 | JGI IMG/M metagenome (GOLD analysis project Ga0209488, IMG submission 188349) | Vadose zone soil microbial communities from the Eel River Critical Zone Observatory, Northern California, USA -... | ecosystem: Environmental > Terrestrial > Soil > Vadose zone >...
CGATCACTGAGTAGGACCGGCGGTTATCCATGCGGGGCACGAGTGGAGACGTATGGATCACTAGAACATGAGCAGTTAGCATGGTTTTTCAAGGAAGGGCAAGTGTGCATCATGGAAACCCTCCCGAGATAGCGCTAATAGCAGGACGTGATTCATTTCAAATTCCATCGCTAGCCGTCGGTAGCGCGGGAGGTTTTATTTTCCCTGCTGGAGAGGTTGGTCATTTATTCAACGCAATTTGCAACACATAAGAATGTGACTGAAAAGACACCTAAGTCGCACCCTCTTTCCTGCCCATTCTCCCGTTTCTCAGAACTTTATGACAGAAGGTGACAGTGGAGTGGATACTAACTCGTCCGCGAGATGCCAAGCGTGGGACTCGGACAGCTGATCGAACACGTGCGAACCTTTCCCTCATTCTTCAGTTCGATAGAAGGGTTTATGGGAGGTGCACACTACAATATGAAAGAAAACCAATCAGAAATGATGAACTACACCCTTTAAAATGGGTGAACGTGTAGTATCCGCCGAGTCGGAGTCGGTTGATGAGATCGAGATCGAGACAACACAGCCGACCGGGAAACTAACCTGATTTCGCTGGCTTTGAGGACCAGGAATAGCCCCAAGCGTGTCAGTGTCAATTGAATTCTCTCCCCCATTCTCTCCTCCAAGAGCAACCTGAAGGAAAACTTGAAGGAGGCGGCCCAAAATCTACTGCCGGGCCGGGCTCCTCTGTTGACGTTTGTTCATTGTGTTGATGTCAACTCTCTTGTTCCACACTTTTTACACTCACCACATTCTAACTGGGTGGGTTACTGGTAAAAAGTACGTGTATCGCATATTCAGTTCATTGTTTGTCCTATCAAGCTGCTGCAAGTGGAATCCCATCCCATTATGGAACTGCAGTGCGAGTTCTGTCCGAGCTGAAGACATAACTGGCGCTGGCTCGCGTCCGCTTCAAGTTCCAAGTCATCCTTGAGTCTGTCCCTAAAGACAGTACTTTTGATACCGTCTTTGTGAGGTGACACGCTTCTTTTTCGCTTGATGATTCCGAGGGCGCGTCAACTCTCACTTCTGAGTTTACTCCACCCTCTCAAAGCCACTCTTTCTGTTCCAGAACGCGCGGCGACTTCGCGGGTGCTTGTTTCATGCCTGCGTCAAGCAGCTTCTGTCGAATGTTCTCCTCTTCTTGATCCATGAGAGCCTTTCTTTGGCGGATGATCTCTAGTCTCTGTCTGACTGTCTCTAGGCGGCTCCAGAGGTCTTTCTCTCTCTCTTGAAGCGTCTCCTCCAAGATCTGGGCCTCTGCTTTTGCTCTGCGTAGTTCCACTTCCTGCTTCTTTAAGTCTAAATGCCTTTCTTCAGGATCGAGTCGAGGGGAAAATGTAAGGTCCTGGCGGGTTATAATTGGACTGTCTGCGTCACCAATTGCAAGGTCCTCGCGTACCTCCAGCTGCTCGACCACTATTCCTTCCTGTCCCTGGTTCCGGGACAAACTCTTCGCGCCGGCCTTCACTCCACCTATGTACCTGGTTATTCCTATCCGTCGTTGTACCTCTTGCCTTTCCTCACCGTCTGTATGGTGCCACGCGACGGTCGTGTGGCACATCTGCTCGCCAGTGTCGACCAGGTCTCCGCCAGTCCCAAAGTTTGGCACCACTTCTGGAGATGGGCTCGCTTGCACAGATTCAGCACCCTCTCTCTCGGTTCCTTTCTCTTCATCGGAGTCAACGCCACCCTCGCCCTGGATAGTAGGGCGTGTGGACTCGACTGGCTGGCCGCGGTCCATCTGACCCATGGCATATGCGAGGGTGCGTGAGATAACAGGAGACCTTGCCGTACGATCGCGAGTGTCAAGATGCCAGAAATCGCTTTGAGAACTAGAAGTGGGTTCTCCGCTCGAGAAGGGCAGGCTTCTACGCCTGTGCAAGGCGGCGGAGGCTTCGTCGATTATTGACACGGAAGGGTCAGTCGATACGCGTCTCCTGTTCCTGTTCAATGGGCTGCTTCTTTGGGGGAAAAGTGGAATCAAATGGAGAGGTACTGGCAGCGTGGAACTGAGCTGGGATAGTGGAGGCGACTGAAGGGGTTGGGAGTTCTCATCATCTTCTCCCGTTTCCAAGCTAGGAAATGCACCACTGTCCCCGCTCAAGCCTCCAGTCCCGGAAGTGAACTCGAAGCCGTCTTCACGATTTATCTGCCGGTCTTCACCAGGAGAAAGTGGGTGGGACCCGGAAGGGGTCGTGGGAAGAACTGATCCACGACGTTCAGGTGAATTGATGCGCGATTGAAGGTCTAGCACTCCTTGCGTCAATGCATGTATTGCAGCCATCTTCTCCTCGTACTCGATCAAAGCCAGTTCGCGACCGTCCTCTGGGGGCCGTGTGCTCAGCATGACGTCCCGTATCGCCTGAGCGCTCTTGGACATGTTTCGGAGACTCTGCTCGACATGTTCGCGTAATAGTCTTGCCTTTTTCTGTTCATGGGATCTAGCCTCTAGTGATATGCCGGGGCTTTCGGGGGGTAAGTGTGATGCCATATCTCGTGTTCTTGAAACGTCGATGTGGAGGGTGTCAGACGAAGAAGGTTAGTTACACAATCAGCCGATCATCACGCAAATGATATCAGTGCATAGCTACTCGCTCCCATACCTTTACTTAGCTCTTATGATGCGATCGAGTACATGAAGAGTACAGTGTGGTGATGAATAGCGCCAAAATGAGGACCTTGGAGGGCCTTACGGAACTCGCTTATCGATGATTAGAAGCCGAGTCACTCACTCACCACTCTCGATCCGATTATCAGGACATCTGTGGAATGCCGTTCGGCCGGATGTAAATAAGTCGTCGCCACAACTCCATGAAGTCAGTTGTCGTCACTTCAAGCTGCCCATTGGCGAAATATGACGTAGTTTCCCACCCCTTTAAGGGGCATCTCTGGCCCCCTCAAGTCACAGCTGCACATCGCTGCCTCCAGTCCCGCAAGACAACATGGCCTCTCCCGCATCGTCAACACACGACGTCCTCCTTTACTTTATAGCTATGTAGGTCTCTCGCATCGTCCACTCGCTGCTTGGTCTGAGGACAAATCATCTTGATGCAGTTTCATCCCACCCATGGCCGTATTCTTTAGTGAGTCTCAAATGAATTGAGGGCAGAGGCGGCACGAGTCGGGCGTGTACTTACCTCACATTGTCATCAGAACGCGGTTGCCATGTAGGTATGGTGAAGCAGTTCATCGCAACGTGCTGTCTGCCCCTGACGCGCACCGTGGAACAGATATCTGGATAAACATTGCCCTCTGGATTCTCGGGTGGATCCCTGGAGTTATCCATGCATGGTAGCCCTCATTTTGTGGGACGGTGTTCCTTACGTTGATCACATAGTTTCAGGTGGATCATTTCCAAGACCGAAGGTGTCATCACGATGTAACTGGACCATCGCTTTCCGCTCTCCGTTCAGTGGTCACTGCACGTATGTCCTTCTCGCTTATGAGAGGCTGAGACGCTTTTAAAGTTTATGTTTCACGGATTGAGCGATGTCACCTTGGCTTTGCTTCTTAGTATCTCCTCTGCTCATGATCATAGCCTCAAATGTCATAGTTTCCGAGTCTTGAAAGAATATTTAAATTTAAAAGTTGGTTTCTTTCATAATTGGAGATATGGCTTACCAGAAACAAATAAACGCCATATGGTATAAAATTCGCTGACCCAGAGGAATCTAAACTCCCCGTGTTTCACGATACTTACTCGAGGTTTTCGCGTACCAAGCACGCGCCTCGTCCAACGACGCGCGAGGTTATACAGTTGCGACTGCTCTGCAGGGCTTTCCGTACTAGGATTCGCATTCACGGAGAGGTGTAATAGTTCGAATGAGTCTCGCCTGCAGAGGTCAAAATTTCGGCTGATACCTGGTAAATGAGTTTTAACGTAGACGCTTGGGCTGTCGTGTGGTGTATCTGCTCCCAGTTATAATATTTAAAATGAGGTCCTACGTGTCTCTTAGAAAATTATCAGGGACTCCTGCTGAGATCAGGTCGCTGCTCGCGGCCAGTTCCGAGCATGACAATTCATTAAACTTCCCACGAACATAGCGATCCGGAATTGTGATCTGTACCTTGTCACTCTGCGCATGGAATCCAATGAGCAAGGGAATTAAGACCGGAAATGAAACACACCGTAACCAGCTCGATAGGAGTATTCAATGAAGGAAACGACACCTGGCCAAATACGTGCGGAGGTGAGTCACCAACGACATATTGAAACTGCGAGAGGTCCAATTTCGATTCCAGCCACGGCATGACTCGGAAAGCCACGTCAGCCCCAGAACGAGGGTCAGGCAGCCAGACGGTGATGTTGAGGGTGATGTCACGGTCGTCTGTGTCTTGCGCACCGTATCCATACCGGTGTCTCACAGATGGTGCCTGTATACCACCCGCCGCAAAACGCGTGTCATACACAACGAATACGTGCGACGAAAAAACGCCGCACTCACAAGGACGTCGATGCCGTATTGGCCCTGACCCCGGCGCAGCACGCATATACTGGTCCCCTCTGGCTGCAGCGCGTCATCTGCCAGTGCCTCTGATTCATAGAACGCCTCGACCTCGATCTCAATGTCGGCGACGCCACCTGCCGACTGTGAAAAGTACACGACGGCGGAGGCGTGCCTGTCCGGTGACAGGAGGAATAACGACAGGAAATCGGCCGCTGGCAGCGTGAACCAGGCGTGCGATTTCAATAGGTCGGTGTGTCCAGGGACAGGCTGTAGTCCGATGGGTGCCCAGCGAGCATGGAAGACGCACGAAGTAGGCCAATTCACAGCTCCTAGATGATTGGGGATAGTAGGGTGCAGCTGGGACCGTGCGAGATGAGGTGAGCACGATGAATACCTGGCCAAGGAAGGAGGGGTGCCCACCCAGTGACTCTCATAGATCCCCACGAGGTAGTAATACATGAACAGTCCAGCAAGGATGAGTGCATTCCCAATAATGACAGTCAGGACACGCTCGAGTAGAGGAGCCCTCTGGGCTTGTGGTGTCACTGGCATGGTAGGGATAAAGATGATCCGAAGGCACCATGGGTTTCTATATCAAAGAAGGGACGGGTGGCATGACTTGATAGTAGTGACATGGTTTTGGCAATCCTAGGATGATGGGTCATACAGATACAGATACCTCCTGATGGACTAACGCGCCGACTATCGTCCCCGTGACCGTGACAATTGATTTGTGGGCACCCGGGCCGCGTCTAACAGATCGGATCTCATGCTCATGGGACTCACATTTGATTTGCTCTGCTACTTGCACTCAAGGGCCAGTAAATCGACAATCTGTCACCATTACCCGGTTCCTGCACCTACGCTGTAAGGGGACATCGAGGTCCTGCGCCTTTATCTTGGCACCGGCGCTGTACCGTCGACCCTTCAAGTTCATAACTTGAACTTACCATTTATCATCGCATCACGGCGGTCTCACCACTGGCAATAAAGAACAGTCGCCAAGAGTCGATCCACATTCCCAGTCTCACAGTCCCACGGTATTTCGAGTTGGTGCCACGATGAAAGGGAACATCGCCCAAAATCACGGAAGGAACTCACAGAGACAGAGTCATAATGACTAAGAACGGTCACGGTGCTATAAGGGGCAGTAATCACTCATTACGACAACCAAAAACCTACTTACACAGCAACCCAGCGAGCCAGAGACCAGACGAGTGGACAGGCACCACTTTGCCCATAGTACTGACATGTATCAAAGCTGTCATAACCGGCGCTTACCACTTGGTGCTGGGCGCACTCCAGTTCACATATAGCCTTCCTTGGGTTTTGGCAACGCCGAACAATTCAATTATATCAGTTCGACCGCGAGATGCCTTCCTTAACTTAAAAGATGTCGCCCTCTATGCTCCTGTAGTTGTAACTTAAAAGGCTCGCCGTCGCGCAGGTACCAATCATTACTCGTTTTCATTCCAAGAGACAAGAACTGATGCTCGAAAAGCACCGTCCTACTCCAATATACGCTCAAAGTAGTAGTTATGTCGTCTACCAGTTAAGCGTGAAGAATAAACAATGAGTCAACTAATCGTGCGTGAAAGTAACAGAGCCAGGTAGTGGTATCATCGCCAAGCGGTTCAGTCATTGAAAGATAAGATGAAAACGTCGCCGTGAACTCTAATTGTCTTCCATGTTCACGAGTTCAGCGGCGTTATTCATGATCTGCTCCAACGACCACCGCTCGCCAGGTAAATGCTTCAAGTCCAGGACATCGCCAATTTCATCGCATGCTTGCAAGACCGTATCAATGTCATCCTTCGTATGCGACGCGCTCACACAGAAACGCACGCGCGAGGTGGTTAAGGACGTAGCGGGATACGCAACGACGACCACGACGATCGGGGTCTTGCGCGCACGCATCATACCGCTGAACACGCACATCTTTCCAAGGTTGAACAGGAGCAGGGGCACGATGGGGGAATCAGTGTGGCCGTAGGTAATGAATCCGAGTTTGTTGAGACCGCGTGATAGATAGCGAGCATTGAACGCGAGACGTCGAAGACGCATACGACCTTCCGAGCCATCGCGCAACGAGGGTGGAAGATTCATCCATACTGGCAGTTGAGAAGGGTGGGCCGGACCAGGGTGGGATTGGGTGAGTTCGAGAGCCGAACCAGTAGGAGAGACACCCATGATACTGGCCATGCTGGCCAGAATCTGTGTGATAACGGGCGGGGTCATTGATTCAGCGTACACGTTGCCATGGCCACGCAAACGCAACCGGTCAATAAGGGCTTTGGATCCCGCTACGTATCCACCGGCTGCTCCAAATGACTTGGTGAATGTACCCATGAGAATGTCTATCGATCGCGGGTTCACGCCAAAATAGTCGGCCACGCCGCGCCCGTCGGGACCCATGGCACCAATCGAGTGTGCCTCGTCGACATATAAATAGAACTGTTCGAGTCATGAGGCGCTATACGTACAAGGAAATAAGGAAACGAAATATACCTTATATTTCTTCTTCATTTCCATGATCGCGGGTAGGTTCAGTAGGGTCCCTTCCATGCTATATAGGCCCTCGACAACAAGAAGGATCATTTTCCACGGGCGGTGTGTCTTGGGTTGACCTTGACTAATAACCTCCCTGAGGAGCGACTCGAGAGATTCCATGTTATTGTGCTTGAACATCCTCAGATTTGCGCCACTAAGTCGTGCACCGGCACGAATAGACGCATGATTCAGCTCATCGGAGATGAGAAGGCAGCCCTTAGAGACGAGTGAGGGTAGGATTGTGGAATTGGTCGCAAAACCCATTGAAGAAACGAGGGCGTCTTCCTGACCAACGAAACGCGCAACCAGCGCTTCTACGGTCACGTGAAGTTCTGAAGAGCCGCCTTCAAGCCGAGCACCACAAGTAGAGACGCCGTAGCGACGAAGGCTCTCCTCAACCGCATCTGCACAACCACCCTGAGAATGAGCAAAGCCAAGGTAATTGTAAGACGAAATGTTGAGGGCACGAGTCCTCGAGCCCGTTAGGTAAAATGGGTGGCCGTAACCCTTGGTCGCACGGTCCAAAAGCATAATCGTTCGTCCAGGGACGCCAGTGACAGGCGCCGAGAAACATTCATCTATACGCTCTTTGAGCCGTCGGGTGTAGAAGGAATCGAAATCCGAGTTGAGAGGAGCATAACCCTGCCGAGTAGGCGCGCGTAAGTATTCAATAGATTAACTAAGCCGAAAACACCCAACGGGCATGACAATCCGAGTGTGACAAAAAAACTCACTTTGAAGGGGAGTAGGTGGCGGTAGGACGAAGTAAAAAGACGTTTCCCAAAAAAGTCGCGCATATGACCCATGCAGATGAGGAAGAGATAGCTCAGGTAGGTGGTGAGAAGGATGTAGTACGGAGGATCCTGCTCGTGGTGTTCTTGGAATGGGGTACCTGGTTTGTGAGCTGCTCTGTATCGATAGCTTTCATTTGCACAAAAACCAAACTGCAGATGGTCGAGGGTAACGCTTTGTTCTGAGGTCGGAGGGGTGATGGGGTATGCTAGACCGTCAAAATTATCGTAGGGGTCGTCATGATAAACCGTGTCCTCAGTGGAAACAGTGGCGTAGGACGAGAGAGAATGGGCCGGGGTCGATGCTGTGCTTGCCGAATCGCGACCCCTCGCGCGGGCATCTGCCTCTGAGAGTGCCATAAGGTAGGACTGGGCCGATCTCATGGCTGTGAGGTAGGAAGGAGAACGCTTTTTGAAAATCGATTCCTGGCGAGGAGGGGTGGTGAGAGCGATGGGAGATGGCATGGCAGCCGCCTGACGATGAAAGATAAGAGCAGAAAAATCCTGCCCTCTGTCGTGAGAGCGCCACGAAACAAACGGGGGACAGCGGACTGGGACGGATTCGTTCGTCTGAAGGAAGAGTCGTGTGTGAACGGGATGAATGGTTGTCGCATTGGGTGGGAAATTATTTCCTTTATGGAAAGTGCGGGACTCGGTTCCAGTCCAGACCACCGCATGCTGCTCCGCACTAATCTGCCCAACCTCCATGTCTAATCCACCATCAGCGAAATCGATTCTACATCTTTATGCGTCCATGTTAAGGACTTCCAGGTCCTTCAGCTCCTACAATTTTCGAGAATACTTTCTCCGCCGCACTAAAAGCACTTTCAGAGAGATCCAGGTGTGTCCGTCTGATGGACATGAATATTCCCTCTCAAATCCACTCCTACTTTCCCAGAAAGAACGAGACCCGGCGCGGTTGGCGGCTCTCTACGGTGAGAGCGTGAAGGAACTCACTGCTCTCAAGCGGAGCGCGATTGTCAACCAGCTTTACGGTGGATGGACGCTTGCCGTGGAAAAGCAGAACTTGCGGCGAGAGCGCAGCGATAACTGATAGATGTGCAGCCCTAATAATGCGCATACCCGCATATTTATAACTCATATGGATATGAGCCTACAAGCGTTAATAAGCTACTTTCTTGGTTCCTGCACCCTCCCGTGGCGCTTCGCGGTCAGTACAGTCAGGAACTCAGATTTGCATGGGTGCATGACTCATGAAGAGAACGGGAAGTTCCGTGACTTGATACCTTCTCTGTATGCCACTTGGCACATCAATGCGCGAAGGAGTCAACCGCAGACTGATCCTTCAATATGTAAAGCTTGAAGGTTGACCCCTTTATCTTGGAGATAAAACTGCATGATTTGAGTCCCGGTGGATGTGAAGCCAATTGCTTAGTCAGCACCGCCCATATGCCATACGTGATCAGGACACGTTGTCGGTCATCGTTGATGGCGATGGCAGAGTACTTTGCCCTGGTGAAGCAGATCGACTTTGATTATCTGTATACAGGTATGACCATATATGCACATGCACTTTGTTGACGTCCCTGAGAAAACATATACGATTGTATGCACAGCAACCAAACAGTGGTTCTTCTGTGCGTTCGCCCTCCTCGGCCCCGTCGCCTTCGTCTACGATGCGCCCTTTGGCCGGTTTGCCACGCCCGACAGCGTCTTCTCTGTCAATGGCATCAAGTCCTGGATCGTGATGGAACTCCCCTCCCCCCTCTCCTTCCTCCTCACAACGTACCTCCACCCATTCTCTCCCACACCCCTCCCCCTCCCCTCCCTCTCCCACCCCACCCTCGGCCTCGCCCCCCAGACGCTCCTGTCCTCGCTCTATCTCATACACTACCTCAACCGTGCCCTCATATCCCCCCTTCGCTCGCCCTCCCGCTCCACCTCCCACCTCGTCGTCGTCTCAAGCGGCATCGCATTCAACATCCCAAACGGCTTCCTCCTCGCCTCCTTCCTCACCTCTGCCTCCACCGCAGCGCACCTAAGCCACGCCCTGTCCTCACCGCGCTTCTGGACGGGCCTCGCGCTCTGGCTGGCCGGCTTCGTGGGCAACGTGTACCACGACGAGATCCTGCTCAACATCCGGCGCAAGGCCATCGCCAAGGGAAAGGCCAAGGAGCTCGAGGACGGCAAGCAGGCCCGGCAGCAGCACTATGCCATCCCGCACGGTGGATTGTACTCCCTCATCTCCTACCCGAACTACTTGTGCGAATGGGTCGAGTGGTTCGGCTTTGCGCTCGCTGCGAGTCCGTTTCCTAACTTTGCGCTGCTCCCTGGCGCATGGCCATTGCTGGCGGCTGCCAGGGGCGCACGGCTTACTGAGGTTGGTTGCCTTTTCTTGCCCTTCGTGGACTCTGTCAGCCCACCTTGGGCTTTCTTCTTGATTGAATTAGCTACGATGGCCCCCCGTGCTGTACGCGGCCACCGATGGTATCACGAGCGCTTTAAAGATTCTTATCCGCGTGAAAGACGCGCGGTCATTCCATGGTTGTTATGATGCACAATAAGACCTAAGGACTGCGGACTTCCGTACTGTGTCGTAGATGAAGCATAGTGTAAAGTGTCGACCCATCTTTCATATCATCCTATTGACAGGCCAGACCTTGACGGCCCTGAAGTCAACGTGTGCTGCTATAGATCATCATCCATCAGAGGCGAGCCGAGGCAGACCCCGAAATTAATCCTCCACCATCAAGGATGATGTGTGCGCCCGTCACGTAGGACGAAGCAGGACTCGCCAAGAACAACGCTAGGAAAATAAACACATGTCAAAGCAGAGATCAACATTGGTATACTCACCCACACCGGCAATGTCAGCTGGTTCTCCCACCCGCCCTGCGAATAGAGGTCAGAACGTTTGAATATAAGATGAGGGCACATACCCCATGGGTGGCCCTCAGCCATCCCCTCAGCTCCTCCCCCGTGCTTGAAGCCGTAGGCGGTCATCTTGGAGGGGAATACCCTACGAGAACAGATAAGTCACTATTTGGCACTAGTTAAACATGTATGACGGACCCTGGGCAAATAGCATTTACACTGCACGGCACTCATCAAAAAAAAGGCCCAAGAAATGAGCTAATGACGTACGTGATGAACTGCGGGCCCAAGGTCACGGCGAGTTGGGACGTGAGGTGATTGACTGGAAAACGTGATGATCAGCCTGTGCGGCCCCGATTGACAGGTATATTACGCACCCGCTGCTTTGCTGGTGTTGTCTGAGAGGGGTTCAGCACACATGAAACATGATAAGGACTCAGAACAGGACTGACAGCTCCATAGGCCGTTGCCACTGCCCGCAAGTTTCGAACTGTGGGCAAGCGGGGAAAATCCGGCGATGGATGATATGTTGATGACGTGGCCAGGGTCGTGATTAGTAGAGTCCTTGGCCAAGAGGGGTGTCAACCCGACAGTGACTGGTCGCTCATGTCAATGGGCAGGGAGAAAAGAGGATGGTAATGCGGACCATAAAATATACTCTTTACGTTCAAAGCAAGCAGGCGGTCCCAGCCATTCTTTTCAGGGAAGCTGTTAAGGATGAAGCAAGGTGGGAAATTCAATAGGCACGTGTGTAGGGACGCTAGACGTACTTGTCATATGGCGCGGCCCATGACATGCCAGAATTGTTGACGAGGATGTGGATCTTGCTTTCTTTGGCCTTGACAGCCTCGACGAGGCGGTCGCACCCAGCCTTGGACTGCGTGACGGGAGGGAGATGTCAGACAACCCACGGTTTCATCAAATCACGTTTGCAAATGAAGCGGCTCAGCTTACGCTCAGGTCAGCCACAATGTACTCGCAGGACCCAGGGCGGATCTGGTTCAGCTTTTCTGCGGCCTAATGTCGGAGAGAACGTTGGCCTGTTGGGTGAGCGAATACCGGACATGGACGGGGGATGCGTCGCACCTCCTTGAGCTGCTCCTCTTTGCGAGACGCGATGTAGACCTTGGCGCCGTTCTGCACGTACGCGGTCGCAATCATGGTACCAATGCCGGACCCACCACCAGTGACCACGGCTATCATCTGCGTTGTCAATCTCGTGTGCGCTACGTGTATACTTTGATGTACTCGCCAATCTTTCCTCTCACGTTGAAGAGGTTCGGTACGGCGAAATCTAGTCAACATATTCAGAGAATCGTTTTGAAAACCTCAGATTCTTTGGATGGTGTTAGCTACCTGACATGGCTACGAGGGTAAAGTCGGCGAAAGAGTGACAATCATCATTCGTTTCATCCTCGAGTCGGCCCGGGT
>Ga0209488_10003752_pt1 | contig 12097 bp, 9 predicted proteins | sample Rivendell_Oct201_8_FD_188349 | JGI IMG/M metagenome (GOLD analysis project Ga0209488, IMG submission 188349) | Vadose zone soil microbial communities from the Eel River Critical Zone Observatory, Northern California, USA -... | ecosystem: Environmental > Terrestrial > Soil > Vadose zone >...
CCGTGCCGCTCCCATAGAACATCCCGTATTCCACCGTCGAATCTGGCCAGAATACGGTCGCGAGGATCTCCGGGTCCCGCCGATCCATGCCATAGCTGTATCGGTGGAGGACATCGCGAATGGCCTCCTTGTGCAACATCACCGCCAGCCGCTCCTGAAGGTTTTCCATCTTGCTTGAAACACGCATCAGGGTCTTTCCGCGAAAAGGCCTTCAGGCGGCTTGCGGCGAGCGCGCTTTCGAGGCAGCGTCGGCTACCGGATCAAACTCGATCCGAAGATCGCGCAAGGACGGAATGATGATGCTTTGGGTATATTGCAACTCTCCCTGGGTGGCGGCCAGGCGTAGGTTGGGCAGGCGCTGTGTCAGGAGACTGACGGCGATGCTCAGTTCCTTGCGTGCCAGCGGGGCGCCGAGGCACACGCGTCCGAACGCTCCAAAGGCGAGATGCCGGGTGACGTTGGCCCGATCGGGGTCGAGTTGGTCGGGGTGATCGAATTTGTCCCCGTCTCGCGATCCGGAGGCAATGTGGACATACACGTTGGCGCCCTTCGGAATGGTCACGCCGCCGAGTGTGGTTTCTCGCGTCGTCACGCGAACCATACCCCGCACCGGACAGCGCAGCCGCATCGCCTCTTCGATTACCGTCGGGATGAGACTGGGGTCGCTCATGATACGGGCGAGTACCTGTCGATTGGTGATGAGAGCGTAGATGACCTGGGCGATGGAGTTCGCCGTGGTGTCCGTCCCGGCCACCACGAATCCGATCAGGTTGGTCAGAATCTGGCGGTCGCTCAGTTTCGCACCCGCGGCCTGGGAGGAGATCAGGAGCGTGGGGAAATCCGGTTGCGGATTCTGACGCCGTTCCGCGACCACCCGGGTGAGGAAGCGTTCGAAGAAGAGGAAGTTGCGGAAGGCTGCTTCGATCCGATCCTCCGGCAGGCTGGAGGAGCCGGTGAGCTCGAACCAGCCTTCGGCGAAGGCGCGAAACCGGCCGGTCTGCTCGGCCGGAATCCCGAGCAGCCGGGCGAAGACATCGATCACGAACGGCCAGGTGAATTCCGCAACCAGGTCCGCCTTGCCGTTGGGGGCCATCTTGTCGATGTGCCGGTTCGCCAGCGGTATGGCCCATTCGTCCATTCCCTCGAGAATGGAATGAAACTTCTGCACCAGGATGCGCTTGAGCGGCATGTGTTCCGGCGGGTCGGTGCTGTTGAGAAGATGATCGACGGGCAAGCGCCAGTCCGGCCCCGCCTCGGCGACGATCGAGGGTGGGATGTCGTATTGCGCCTGATGCGCGTTGGCACTGGAGAAGGTCTCCATGTCCTTGTAAACGCTCATCACATCCTCGTGCCGGGACACGAGCCATAGATCATGCTTTTCCAGATAGACGACGGGTTGTTCCTTGCGAACCGTCGCCAACCAGGGAAACGGGTCGAGAATCATCTCCCGGGTGAGCAGATCCACATCGGTAGTGGGCTTGGCGGCGCCTGCACCGGAAAACGGACACTTCGACTTCGGTGAGCCATCGGCAGTCGCGCCGTGGTTAGCGTTATGTTCGGTGTTCATAGGCTGTGTGCTCGTGTTGACGGGTGGCACGCATGGCACGGTTTGCCCTGCAACCTCTTCTTGGTGAGCTTAATCTGCGTCCGACCGCCCGTGATAATATTTACTTAGGGATCGATAACGCCTTGGTGCTCGATAACGCAACCGGAACCGTTGCGGAGAATCACGGTCAGTGATGCGTCGATCATAAGAAATTGGTGGACGAGTCCTTTTGACGCGGCGTATCAGTCTGCGCATGTCAGTGTCCACAGACATTCTGTTCCAGCCCATCGCGTTGGGAACCACGCAACTGACCAGCCGGGTTGTCCGCACGGCGCACGGTACGGGTATGGCGGTTCCGCATATTACGGACCGGTTCATCGACTATTTCGTGGCACGGGCGGACGGGGGTTGCGCGCTCTCCATCATTGAAGCCTCCCGGGTTCATCCTTCGACGGGTAACGATCTTCAACTGTATGGGGACCAGATCGTCCCCGGGTACAGACGCCTGATGAAAGCGCTGCGCCCGTACGACATGCGGGTCTTCCAGCAGCTGTTTCATGGAGGAAATGTCTACTCCGCCGCAGACGGCGGCACGCCTTGGGCCGTTTCCGACATCGCGGGGCCCTGGGGAATTGTGGGTCGCCCGATGGGGCAGTGTGAGATAAATGAGCTGGTGGAGGCGTTCGCCTCGGCCGCCCAGCGCGCACAGGAGGGTGAGCTCGATGGAGTTGAGATACAGGGTGCGCATAGCTACGTCATTCAGCAGTTTCTCTCGCCGTATTACAACAATCGCGAGGATCAGTACGGCGGATCCCTCGAAAACCGGTGCCGGTTCTTACTCGAGGTCGCGCGGGCAGTGCGCGGCGCCGTTGCGCCTGGCTTCACCGTCGGGGTGCGTCTCAGCCCCGGACCTAACATCGGAGTCACTGCTGCTGACTGTAAGCAGGCACTGGAGCTTCTGCAGCGCGAGAAGCTCATCGACTATGTGAATCTCTCCTATGGCGACCATCTCGAGTCGGACAACATCGTGGGCGGGATGCATCACCCGCCCGGATACCAACTGGCATCTTCCACGCAGATCGGCTCGATCGCCTCCGTACCGAGAATCGTGACGGGACGATTTCGCACCCTCGGGGAGGCGGCAGGAGTCATTCATGCCGGCAAGGCCGATCTGGTCTCGCTGGTCCGCGCCACCATCGCCGACGCAGACCTGGTGAAGAAAACCCGGCAGGGCCGGGCCCATGAGGTCAGACCCTGCATCGCGTGCAATCAGGGCTGTATCGGCGGGCTGATACGTGGCGAAGGGATGCGCTGCGCGGTCAACCCGGCCGTGGGCCGCGAACGTGAATTGTCTGAGTCCAACATCAGGCGTAGCGAGCTTGCGCTGAACATCGTCGTTGCCGGTGGAGGTCCCGCCGGAATGGAAGCCGCACGCGTCGCGGCGCTTCACGGCCATCGAGTCACGCTGTTTGAGGCGCAAGGGGCGTTAGGCGGGACGGTCGCGCTCGCGCAGTCGGCTCCGAATCTTCGGACACTCGGTGACATCACCCAGTGGCTGGAGCGGGAAATCCGGCGTCTAGGGGTGATTTGCCATGTGAATACCCGAGCAACCGAGTCGGCCGTGCGCGCGCTGCGACCGGATGCCGTCATCGTGGCGACAGGGTCGGTCCCGCGTAAGGACGCCTTGCAGCCGGCGATGCTGGGCCAACGCGTCGCGGGCGTCGAGCTCCCCCACGTGTTGAGCTCTCAGGAGTTGCTGACCCAAACCTCATTCGAGGGCGCTCAGACCGCACTCGTACTCGACACCGTCGGACATTACGAAGCCCTGGCCTGCGTTGAGATTCTCATTGAGCAGGGCATTTCGGTCACCTATCTGACGCCGGCCACCTCCATCACGCCGTACCTCCAAACGACCTGGCGCGATCGTCCGGCACTGCAACGTTTTTATCGGGGCGGTTCGTTCACTGCGTTGACCCGCCACTGTCTTCTCGAGATTCAACACCGTGCCTGCTGGGTGCGGCCACTCGATGCGGGGGATTCCGGACGCACCTTGATCGCGGCCGACCGGGTGATCCTCGTCACCCACAATCGCCCGGTGATGGACCTCTATCACGTGCTTCGGGGTGAATGGCCTGCCTTTCTGGTCGGGGATGCCAATGCGCCCCGAGACATCCAGGCCGCTATCCGCGAGGGACATCTGGCCGGAAGGAGTGCGGCGACGCTGCGCCGGGTCGCAGCGGTGACCTGAGCTCAGGTCCGCTCTCTCGGAGTGTCAATCTCCGGCACGCGTGGGAGAGCGCTTCAGGCCCGTGGCGCCATCAAGCGGCCGCTTGCTGCCCCCGCTGGGCCTTGCCCTGCGCAATATGGGTCGCCGCGACGAAGGCAAATGTCATGGCAGGGCCGAGGGTACTGCCGGGACCGGGATAACAGTTTCGAAATACGGACGCCGCCGTATTGCCGACCGCGTACAGACGCTCTATCGGAACCCCGCGCGAAGATATGACCCGGGCATCGGCATCCGTGCGCAAGCCTCCCTTGGTGCCGAGGTCCCCGAGAAAAATCCGCATCGCGTAGAACGGCGGCTTCGCGACCGGTGCCAGGCAGGGATTGGGTCCGACGGCGGGGTCGCCTCCGCCCAGGATGCGGTCATAGGGGTGATCGCCCCGGCCAAAGTCCGGATCCTTTCCCGCCGCGGCGTGTTGATTCATTCTCTCGACGGACTGCAGGAGTGTTGTTTCATTGACCGCGATCTTGCGCGCCAGTCCCGCAAGGGTCTCGGCGCGAAAGACGTACGTATCCCACCATTCCAGCGGCAAGCGATCGTCGGGTTCGATCCGCCCGGGTAACAGGCCTCCGCACAGATAATTCCGGCGGCAGTCGGCGTCGAAGACGATCCAGCTCGGGATGGTGGCGCCCGTGGCGGCATGGTCCGCGATCATGGCGCGTCCAAAACGATCATAGGAGCAATTCTCATCGACGAAACGCTTGCCGAAGCGGTTCACACACAGGCTGTGGGGATTGCGGAACATGAAATGGGTCACAAGGGTGTTGTTGGTCGCGCCCGGCAATAGCGTGACCGGCCACCAGTTCGCCTGGTCGAGGAGCTCCGCAGCGCCTCCCACGGCCTGCGCCGCACGGATGCCGTCCCCCGCGTTGGTTCCCGGCGCCATGCTCCACTCCGCGCGCGTGGGCGCTGGGAAGTGCTGCTCGCGCATGCTCTGGTTATGCTCGAATCCGCCTGTGGCCAGCACAACACCGCAGCGCGCCGTGAGTCGCAGCTCTTGTCCCAGGTGCCGGAAGACAGCCCCGGTGACGGTGCCGTCCGCCACGGACAGCTCCATGAGTTCGGTGTTGAGGCGCAGCGGAATCGCGCGATCCAACATGGCCTTACGCAATGACCCCACCAACGCGCCACCCAGTGTCAGACGACGGTCCCGGCGTGTCTTGCGCCGCCATGGGATATTGAGCCAGTAGGATGCCAAGAGGCGCAGAAAAGTCCGCCGCCAGCCGGGCAGACGCAGGGCGATGGCACCGCCTTCATTGGCCGTGATGGCGTAGCGGTCCAGCAGCGAGAAGATAGGGGAGGCGGGCCGCATCTTGAACAGCTCATCGCCCAACGCCGCAGCTCCATCGAAGGGAACGACCATCAAAGAGCGTCCCCCGACACCCCCGGGGAGCTCCGAGAAATAGTCGGGCGTGCCTTCGTGGGGCTCGAGCTGGATGCCAATCGAGAGCAGGTAATGCACCATCTCCCGACCGGCGTGCAGGTAGCGCTCGAGGAGCTCCGGACGGATATCGCCTCCGGATGTTTGTCTCAGGTAATCCTTCACCACCTCGTCGCTGTCGCCGCCGGCCATGAGCTCGTTGCCGGGAATCCAGAACTCGCCCCCCGAGATGGCCGACGTGCCGCCAAAGAGGGGACTCTTCTCGATCACGACCGAGCGCAAACCCAGATCGTGGGCTCGGATGGCCGCGAGCATTCCTCCCGCTCCTGAACCGACCACAATCACATCATAGTCAGTCTCTTCAGACATGATGGAAGCCCTCGAACGTATGTTAGACGCCGTGCTCATCGAAGCCGACGAAAGCTGTTCCTGACCTCCGTGACGAAGGCCTCGGGTTGTTCGAACGCGGCAAAATGTCCTCCGCGAGGCATTTCGTTCCAGTGCACGATGTTCTTGAAGAACCGTTCGGCCCAACGCCGCGAAGAGCGGATCGGATCGCCGGGAAACACGCTGACCCCCACGGGCAAATCGATCGGTTGGGAGACGAAAGCCGCCACCCAGCTCTCCCAATAGAGTCGAGCGGAAGAGGCGCCGGTATTGGTCAGCCAGTACAGCATGATGTTGTCCAGCATCTCATCGAACGTGAAGATCTGCTCGGGCGTGCCCGGGTTGTCGGACCAGGCATGCAACTTCTCGTAAATCCACGCGGCCTGGCCGACGGGCGAGTCGGCCAATGCGTAGCCGATCGTCTGGGGTCGCGTGTTCTGGAGTCGCCCGTAGCCTGAGCCTTGTTTGTCGAAGTTCTCCATGTCCACAAAGATCTTGCGCTCTTCAGGCGTTGGGTTCTGGGCATCCTCAGGCGTGGGGGCCACCAACGGCATGTTCACGTGAATGCCGATGCAGCCGCGTGCTTTGCGTTGGGCGATCAACTTCGTGATCGCCGCCCCCCAGTCCCCACCCTGCGCCCCGAACCGGCCGTAACCCAGGCGTCTCATCAGCTCCGCCCAGGCATCCGCGATGCGCTCGATGCCCCACCCGGTGGCGTTGGGTTTGTCCGAAAAGCCAAATCCGGGCAGCGAGGGGATCACGAGGTGAAATGCATCCGCCGCGTGTCCGCCGTGCGCAACCGGATCGGTGAGCGGCTTCACCACTTTGTGAAACTCGATCACCGATCCCGGCCAGCCGTGCGTCATGATCAGCGGCATGGCATTCGGCTCGCGGGAGCGGATGTGCAGGAAATGAATCCCGAGGCCCTGAATGCGGATGCGATACTGGCCGAAGCCATTCAACAGGCGCTCGCAGCGGCGCCAGTCGTAACGGGTGCGCCAGTATTCACACAGGGCTTGGAGGCTTGCGAGCGGTGCTCCCTGGCTCCAGTCCGCCACCGGCTCCTTTTCGGGCCAGCGGGTCTGGCTCAAGCGACGCCGCAGCTCCTGCAGCTCGACTTCTGCAACTTCAAGATGAAAAGGCTGGGCTGATTCGGACATTCGCGACTCCGCTGCATCGGTGGAAATCTGCGCAGACGCTGGCCCTCATCATGTCCACGAACCGCCGATCCGATCCAGCAATTGAATTTGATACCCCGATCACGAGGGCTGATTGCGAGTCAGTGGTTGTGATCACTCCATCATAAGAGATTGATGGACTTCGCCCGTCCAGTTCACGGAGAGTGCGGGCCGCAGCGATGCAACACCAGGAAGATAACGGCACTCGCGCGCGTTCGAGACCACCTAGATCATACCTGTATCGGGGTAGCTATGCGCAGACAGTTGAATGTTTCCAGGGGGGCGCTGGCGGTTCTGAGTACGATCGGCACCATCGCCCTGGCTCAACAAGCCCCAGGGCCGCCGGCACAAGGGGCCACGGCGGTTGCCCAGGAGAATGACTCCTCGCGGATCGCCGAAGTCGTCGTCACGGCGGAGAAGCGCAGCGCCAACAGCCAACAGGTGCCGATTTCAATCAGCTCGATCACCTCCAGTGATCTCGAGCAATCCGGGGTCGCCTCGACGTTGGATCTGGGCATGAAAGTGCCGAGCTTGACGCTGGAGGCCGGTTTCAACGGCATCCAGCCCCACATCCGGGGCATCGGCACGACCGGGGTGTCGGGCGGCAATGAGAGCTCGGTTGCAACCTACATCGACGATGTCTACATCGCGGTGATGAGCGGCGCGATGCTCTCGCTGAATAACATTCAGCAGGTGGATGTGCTCAAAGGGCCGCAGGGGACACTGTTTGGTCGAAACGCGACTGGAGGCGTGATCAACGTTCGTACCAAGGATCCCTCCCAGGACTTTCACCTGGACGCCGCGGCGTCCTATGGAAACTACGATACCTCCTCAGGGAACCTCTATGTCACCGGGGGATTGACACCCACGATTGCCGCGGACCTCGCGGCGTACGGCAGCTATCAGGATCGAGGTTTCGGCACCAATGAGGTGACCGGACACCAGGTCAACAAGACCAAGGAATATGCGCTGCGCACCAAGTGGCTCTTCACCCCGAGTGACAATTTATCCATCCGGTTGAGCGGCGACACCTCCTACACGGACGATGACGGCCTGTCTTCGTACAGTGTCGAGCCCGGCTCGTATATCAACATACCCGGTGGTACCCCCTACACGGTGAACCCGCGAAACCCGTTTGATATCTATAACGCCTATGATCCGGTCTACGTCTTCCGGCAGTCCGGCGCCAGCGCCAAGATAGCCTATGACAGCAGCTTTGCCAGTCTCGTGAGCATCACCGGCTACCGGACCTCGCACAAGGACAACGCCTGGGGCGTGGTGCCGATTCCCGATCCGGTGGAGCACGCGGGTTGGATCGAGAAGGGCAAAGAGTTCAGCCAGGAGCTGCAGCTGGCGTCGCTGCTATCCTCCCCGATTACGTGGGTGGCGGGCTTGTACTATCTTCACTCGAGTGTGGGCTATCAGCCCTTCTACATTACCGGCCCGATCATTGCCCCGTTGGTCGGGCTCAACTGGCGGGATTTCGAGAACACCGATGCGAAGGCGGCTTATGCGCAGACCACCCTACCCGTGGCGGCGGATACCCACCTGACACTCGGCGCCCGATATTCCATCGAGCGCAAGGCGGTCCAAGGCGATGTGAGCGCGATCTTCGGTGCGCCGTTGACGGATTTGAGCTCCGACGTCCTCACCGATGCGCATACCCTGTTCCGGTCGCCCACCTGGCGCGTGGCCCTGGATCGTCAGTTCACGCAGACACTGCTCGGGTATGTGTCGTATAACCGAGGCTTCAAGAGCGGGGTCTATGACACGATTCCCCCGGGGGGGCCTGCGGCGAAGCCGGTGAATCCTGAGACGATAGATGCCTACGAGCTCGGCTTCAAAACCGAGCTGTTCGATCGCCACCTGCGATTCAACGCGGCGGCGTTCCTCTATAACTATAAGGACATTCAAGTCAATATCTTCAGTTCCACGGCCACGGTGCTCGAGAACGGTGCCCGGGCCCGGATCGAGGGCGTTGACTTCGATCTGACCGCCAAGCCGATCGAGCACCTGTCCCTGACACTATCCGGTGCCTACCTGCATGACCGGTTTGTCGAGTTCCCCTCCGGCTCCATCACGACGTTGGTGCCGCAGATCGATGGCGGCGGCCGAAGCGGATCCTCCGGCGATCTTGCGGGGAATCGCCTGCCGTACACCCCGGATGAGACCTTGAATGCCGGTGTCACCTATACCATTCCGATGGGGACCGGAGAGCTGAGCATCAACGGGACCTACAGTTATAACTCCGGTTGGTTCTTCGGTGCCGACAACAGCGATCTGCGTCAAGGCGCCTATTCCCTGGTCAACGGGCAGCTGACCTGGCGGCCCAATGAGTCGGGGCTGGAGGTGACCCTGTGGGGGAAGAACCTGAGCAACACGACCTACGCCACATTCTTCAACTACGCCAACAATCCATATGGCTATTCCGACCGGATTCTTGGGGTCCCGCGCACATATGGGGTCACGATCGGATTCCAGATGTGATGCGCGCCAACTCGTGAGAATGCCATGATAAAGTTCTATTACGCGCCCGCGCCCAATCCGGCCAAGGTGGCGCTCTTTCTCGAGGAGGCAGCTCTTGCGTATGAGCTGGTCCCCATCGATACCATGAAGGGGGACCAATTTACGCCTGCCTTCAAAAGCGTCAATCCCAACTGCAAGGTGCCAGCCCTGGTGGATGGTGATGTCGTGATCTTCGACAGCAACGCCATCCTGCAGTACCTGGGTGAGACGACCGGACGCTTCATGCCGGCCCCCGGCTCGCCGCGTGCCCGGGGAGAGCTTCTGTCCTGGCTCGCCTTCGTGGGCACTGGCGTGGGGCCATATTCGGGTCAAGCCGTGCACTTCAAGCGCTTCGCGCAGGAGAAGATCCCTTACGCCATCAACCGCTACCACGTGGAGGCGCAGCGGCACTGGGGAATCCTCGAGGAGAGGCTATCGGCACGCCGCTACATGCTGGGGGAGACCTACACGATTGTTGACATGGCCGTGTGGGGCTGGGCTCGGGCAATCGGCTACGTCTTTGACGGGGACTTCTGGGCAACGCTGCCCAGCGTGAAGAGATTGTTCGATGAGATCAGCGCTCGACCGGCGGCCCAACGCGCGACGGCGCTTGCCACACGCCATCAGTTCAAGACGGACATTGACGCCGAGGCGCGACGCAATCTGTTTCCCCAGAACAGCCGCCTGGACTCTTAGGCCCCCAGGCGTGCCGCGGCGCTTCCTGCGCGGCGACCGGAAACATCGGGGCCGGAAATCGCCTCGCCAGTGCGCTTCGATGCTGATGCAGACCGTCAGGTGCGCATGCCGCGGGACGGCTCGACGCTGAGCTCGACGCCTTGGCCGATGGCCCCTCGCTCGATCACTTCGAAAATGCGGACGTAGCCGATGCTGGAGATTTTCCAACCGTCGCGCTCCTTGCGGTACTCCTCGTGGTAGTACCCAGCACCAAACATCGCTTCCCCGCCCTGGATGTTGCCGTGTGCAAAAGCCGGGTTGGGTCCCTGGAAGTACACACTATCCTGCATGCGCCAGATACCCGTTGCGGTCGTGGGTGCGGTCAGGGTGAGCTCCGGGTGCATGACGACGTGACTGCTCACCAGATTCGATGGAACGAGCCGGTGCAGGAGCTTCACGATGTTGGCGCGGCCCCGCTCAGTCTGTTTCCCACCGGCGAACCAGGCGTGGGCATCTTCCGTAAAGCATTGCTCCATGAGCTTCCAGTCGTGGGTATCCAACGCGCGCACGTACCGGTACTTGAGCTGGGTGATCTCGTGGAATTCGACCAGTTCTTCCAGCTTCGTCACAGGCTCACTCCTCGTGCATCCGCGTGGGTGCCCTGGTACAGGTCCATCACGAGTTTGGTGTCGAACCACATGGCAAAGGCCTCGCAGACCTTGCCGTTGCGGCAGGTCCAGTATTCGACGAAGGGAATATCAAAGCGACCGTGTGGAGTATCGCCACTGACTCGCCCACGGAAGGCGAGTTGCTCTTGATGGTCGGTGACGATCGCGGCGGGCGTGAAGCGGAAGTTGGAAAAGGTCCGCTGTATGGCCTGCATCAGCTCCACAAAACCTTCCGGACCACGCCACTCGCCCCCAAACGGCAGGGACGTGGCTTCATGGACGACGCAGTCCTCGGCAATATAGCGCCGAGCGGTCGCCACGGTGAGCCCGATGTAGTTTTCCTGTATGCCGGTCGCGATCTCCAGCGGTGTGAGCAGTTTCGACATACGGGAGGGTCTTCCGCCTGAAAATAGGCCCACGAGACCTTTGAGTCTCATCGCCCCTGTTGAGGCTACTTTCGATGAGGACCGCTGCCGATGTCCACTAACCTATTTTGATCCTGCGGTCACGTTCCGTGATCGGGACTTGACCGCATCGCGAGGCGGGCGGACCGATGAAGAGGCGGTGCCGACTTCTGACGCGACGCCTCGGGCGACCTCCAGAAGCCCCTTGAGAGCGGGAAACTCCGTGTCCCGCCGCCAGGCAAACGCCAGTGCGTAGGTCGTCGATGCATCCACGAGGGGCCGGAATACAACATCGTGTACGCCCTTGCTCACGGCCCAACTCGGCAACAACGTAACGCCAACTCCCGCATCGACGAGCGCGAGGCACGTGTGGATCTGGTTGGCTTCTTCGGCCACCTGAGGTGTGAATCCTGCGATGGCGCACGCGGCGAGAATAATCTCGTAGATCCGCGAGCGCAGAGCGGCGGGAAACAGAATGAAGGGCTCATGTTCGAGCTCGGCGACCCGCAGGCTGGTGCGCGCGGCCAAGCGATGGCCCTGCGGCAAGGCGACGACCAGAGGCGCTGACACGAACCGCTGGTAGGAAAAACGCTCTTCGCAGATCGGTTCCGGCAGCAGTCCAACATCGATGGTCTGGTCTTTGAGGGCTGCAATCTGGCTTTGCCGGTCGAGCGCCTTAAGCTTCAGCTCGACTCGCGGATGTTGCGCCCGAAACTCCTTCAACAGCGGCGGCAGGAGTGCGCAGACCGCATTGTCCACAAACCCGAAGCGCACGATGCCGTCGCCGCCCTGGCCGGCGTTCTGGGCGATGCGAACGGAGTCCTCGGCGAGGCGGAGCAACTTGCGACATTCCGGCAGCATCTGCCGGCCGGCCTCGGTCAAGATGACCGCGTTACCCACCCGCTCGAAGAGCAGAATTCCCAGCTCTTCCTCCAGATGTTTGATTTGCTGACTGATGGCGGGCTGCACCACATTCATTTTGTCGGCCGCGCGCCCGAAATGGAGCTGCTCGGCAGCAGCCACAAAATACCGGATTGATCTCAGATCCATAGCCCCCCCTCATGAGACA
>Ga0209488_10003753_pt1 | contig 12096 bp, 6 predicted proteins | sample Rivendell_Oct201_8_FD_188349 | JGI IMG/M metagenome (GOLD analysis project Ga0209488, IMG submission 188349) | Vadose zone soil microbial communities from the Eel River Critical Zone Observatory, Northern California, USA -... | ecosystem: Environmental > Terrestrial > Soil > Vadose zone >...
TTCAATCCGGAGTTTTTGAACCGGCTGGACGAAGTGATTATTTTCAATCCGCTCGGCGACGAAGATCTGCTCCGCATCATCGATTTGCTGGTGGGCCAGTTGAACGACACGCTGATTCACCGGCAGGTGCAGATTGTGGTATCGCCGGAAGCACGGCAGTGGATACTCGAGAAAACGTGTGCGGACCGCAGTTATGGGGCACGTCCGCTCCGCCGGGCTTTGCAGAAGTATGTAGAGGACCCGCTCTCCGAGGCGCTGATCCAGGGTGGAATTCAAAGGCCGGCGACGCTCCAGATTTACGTCGCAGGGGAAGGCCTGTCGTTCCGTCCCGTCGGTGAGGCAACCCCGGTCGTCCACTAGCGAATCTGACACAACGCACGGCCGGCCCACACCGGGTCCGGCGGGAGAATAACAACTTGAGTTTGGGGGCGCGGCCTTGACAACCTCATCGGCCGCTCAAAGAAGAGTCTGTTCGCCGTTTGGTTTTTTTGCGGCTCGTATGACGTGCATGATCGCTTTTGCGTTTCTTTTTGCGATCGCGTCACCCGCAGCACCGCGGGAAATTTCCAATGAGGACCCGTCCCCGTCCGCACGTTCCTATCTCTTCTCCGCTTCCTTTGATTACGCTACCGGTAAAGACGTTATGGAAGACCGTTCCGCGGCGGATCCGCAAGCCGCCGCGCAGCAGCAGTTTGTCATCGACCACATCGATTTCATCGGAAACCGCCGCGTGCGGAGCGACACGCTGATGGCGCGCATCTTCAGCCGCAAAGGCGACGTGTACAACGAAGAGACACTGCGCCGTGATTTTCAGGCGCTTTGGAATACCCAATTCTTCGAAGACGTGAAGCTGCGCGTCGAAGATTCGCCACAACCCAATCAGAAAGTCATCATCTTTGATGTGAAGGAGCGCCCGCAGATCCGCCGTATCCGCTACGACGGCATCCACTCGGTTTCCGAATCGGACATTCTCGACCGCTTCAAGGAACGCAAGGTCGGTCTCAGCGTCGAAAGCCAGTTCGATCCCACGAAAATCAAGAAAGCGGAAGTCGTGTTGAAGGACTTGCTGGGCGAGCACGGCCGCCAGTTCGCGAAAGTTACGCCGCAGTACGAGCGCATCGCTTCCAGCAACGCCGTCATCCTGGTTTTCAAGATCGAGGAAGGCCCCAAGGTCAAAGTCGGCAAGATCAAATTCACTGGAAACCACGCTTTCAGCGACCGCAAGTTGATCCGCGCCATGCGCCACGACCGGCCCTACTCGATTCCTCTCTACTTCTGGTATATCCCGGTGCTCACCAAGACCTACGACCGCGAAAAGTTGAGCGAGGATCTGGAGGTCGGTGTTCGCGGCCTCTATCGCGACAATGGATATTTCAAGGTATCCGTCGGTGAACCCATTCTCGAAAATATTGACACCCAGAGTTACCGCCTGGGCGTCCCGCTAATCGCCGGGCGAAGCCACGGCAAGGCCGTCAACATCACCATCCCCATTGAAGAGGGCGAGCGCTACCACATGGGCACGCTGAAGATCGTCAGCGCCGATCCGGACAAAGCCCTGTCCCTCAAGGTCGAGGCGCTGAAGGGCGCTTTCCCCCTCAAACAAGGAGACATCTTCTCCACCGAAAAAGTTCGCAAGGCCCTGGAAACCTACGGCAAGATTTACGGCGAATATGGATTTATCGATTTCACTCCCGAGCCGGACACCGAAATCGACGAAGAGAAGAAAATCATCAATCTGACGCTCAAGTTCGACGAGCAGAAGCAGTACTTCGTCCGGCGCATCGATTTCAGTGGCAACACCACCACGCGCGACAAGGTAATTCGTCGCGAGCTGATGATCGATGAAGGCCAGCTCTTCAACAAACGTCTCTGGGAGCTGAGCGTCCTGCGCCTCAATCAGCTGGACTACTTCGACAAGATCGAAGCGGACAAGGCCGCGGAGATCAAGCGCAACAGTAAAGAAGGCACCGTAGACATCAACCTCAAGCTCAAGGAGAAGGGCAAGCAGTCCATCGGCTTGCAGGGCGGCGTCAGCGGCCTGGCCGGCAGCTTCATCGGCCTGACCTATCAGACCAACAACTTCCTGGGTCTTGGCGAAACTCTGACCTTTTCGGCGCAGTTCGGCGATCTTTCGCGCAGTTTCCTTTTCGGATTCACCGAGCCTTATCTTTTTGACCGGCCCATCTCCTCGGGTTTCACGATTTTCTCCAGCCGGTATAAATTTGACCAGGCCCGGCAGGCGGCGCTCCTGACCGGCCAATCCGTCAGCATCAACCCGCAATTCATTCAGAATTACAACCAGGACAGCACCGGCTTTACACTTTTCGCCAGCTATCCCATCCGAAAGCTCTCGTTCACACGAATTGGGCTGCAATATGGACTGACGCGCACGAACATTACCGCATTCAACGATGCTTCCAAGCTGTTGTTTACCCAGGTGCAGTTTCGCAGTATCGCCGGCCCCAGCGCGCTGAACGGAATCGTTTCCAGCGCCATCACCCCCACGATTACCTATAACACCGTCAACAATCCGATCAATCCTACCGGCGGCAAGAGCTACTTCTATTCGCTCGGCTTTTCGGGGCTCGGCGGGAACGTCAAGAGCATCAGCAACGTCGTCGATTGGAAGTATTACCATCCGGTAAACAAGCGCCGAAATGTTTTGGGATTCCACGCTTCTGGCGCGTTCATCACTGGATACGGCGGCGGGGAGCCGCCTCCGTACAGCCGCTTCTACATGGGCGGTGAGTCGGACATCCGTGGTTTTGACATCCGTTCCATTACACCGGTCACGTTTATTCCCGTCGCGACGAGCCAGCAGTTCACCTACAGTTGCAACACCTGCCTTAACGGATTTGGCGGCCCGTCCCCGCGGACGGTTAGCGTTCCCGTGCTCGGCTATACCATCACTTTTCCGGGCGGAGACACGCAGGGTTGGGGAAATATCGAGTACCGGATACCGATCATTGGCAACACGTTCCAGACCGTGTTGTTTTTCGATGGCGGCACCAACGGCATCCTCCGAAAGGGCGCGTTGCGGCTTGACCCTACGGGCTTCAGCAATCTCACCACGAATTTTCCGGACGCGGTTAGCTCGGGCGCGCTCGCCACCGACCGTCGGCTGGGCATTGCTCCGGGAACGAATTTCCGCTTGCGTGGTTCGACGGGCATCGAGTTCGTCGTGCAGTTGCCGATCATCCAGGCGCCCTTCCGGGTCTACTACGCCTACAACATCCATCGTTTGCATTCCCAGCTTTTGGCGCCACAGGATTTCATCGAGGCTTCCGAGATTTGTGATCCGTCCCTGGGAGACAAGTGCGGCGCGCTCGGCCGCCTCCCCGCGACGCTGCCGCCGGACGTGTGGAAGTTCCAGGTCAGGCCGACGATCGAGCAGCTCCTGAAGAATCCGGGGAGTCTTAACTATTTCGAGCCGGCGCGGACATTCCGTTTTACCGTCAGCCGGACTTTCTAGGATTTGAGGATGATTGTGATTTTAGAAGTGACTTGGGAATCCAGCGGCGCAGCAGACGCGGAACACTTGCAAAGCGCGCAATTGTGGGGGAGACAGTGGGTATGAAGTGGCATAAGAGTGCGAGAAACATTCTGTTGGCGATGGCCGTCGCCAGCCTTTGGGGCGGCGGTTGCCGCAGCAGCAACACTGCCAATCAAGTGGTTGTTTCGGTCTCCGGCACCGCGTCCGTCATGGTGCCGACTCAAACGCAGACGATTACGTCCACGGTCACCGGCGCGACCGACGTCTCTTCCACCTTCGACTGCTCCTACACGACCACGCCGAACCCCACAACGGCGACACCGAACCCAAAGCCTTCTGCTTCCGCGGAGTGCACCTCCGCCAACGGCGCCGTGGGCGTCATGTCCAACATCCAGAATACCAGCACCACCGTCGCCTCCACGGCCACCTTCACCGCGCCTTCGGTCTTTCCGGACCAGACGAAGTTCCCCAACGTAATCGTCACCATCATGGCAACCTCCAACTCCGACAAGAAGAAGACCGGCAAGTTCAGTTTTACATTCGATTCCGGGATACGCATCGGGCTTACTCCCGCAACTGCCACTCTGGGTACCGTCGAAACGCAGCAGTTTTTTGCCAAGGATTTCAACGGCCTGATCGTTCCTCCCGACCAGCTCACGTGGGGCGTAACTTTCGAAGTCACTGCGAGGATCAGCAGTGCCAGCTGCAGCACCGGGAGCGACAGTTGCGGCTCAATTGATAAGACCGGGCTTTATACCGCACCGACGGCCGTGCCTACGGCGGCACCGGCTTCGACCACTACCCCGGTAAACGCCGCTGGGATCGTCACCGTGTTCGCTTTCTCAAACGTCGACAATGCACGCATCGCCCAGGCCGCAGTCACCATCGTCAAGGCCGGTGACATTACCTTCAGCGGCTTTTCCCCAACCTTTGCACCACAGGGCGGCTTGCAGCAGGACATCTTCCTCGCCGCCACCAACGCCACTTCGCAGATCGGCGTGACCGTCGATCCCACCGATTCGAACTGTACCCAAGTTCCAACTAACATTACGCATAACACCATTGATCCCTCGCAGATCAAAGTTGTTTTCGCCCCGGGCACTACTTCCGCCTCCATCGGAGCTCGCGTTCGATTGAACTCGCCGCAGCATCCGGACCAATTGAAGACCGCCGGGTTCTATCAGGTGCAGGTCACCAGCAGCAACAGTTCGATTAACATTACAACCAATCCTCCCAATGCCACGTTTTGCCTGGAAATTCAGCCCGTTCGGCCCACCATCGTCAGCACTTCTCCGGACAATTTCCAGGAGTCCACGCTGGGTCAGACCACTGGCGTGCCGTTTGTGATGGACGGTGGATTCTTCGGTCCTGCTGATTCGCCCACCATCGCCGCTAATTTCGACGGACAGCCCCTGCTTGCTAATTCTTCGCCATCCCCGGCTGTGGTTCCGACGGCTCGGCGGATTAACAGTTTCCTCCCCGCCCCAACTGCCAGCGGAAACTTCGCTGGACTCTTTCCGGTCAGCGTGACTTACTCGACTTCGCCTGCCCCGTTTACTGCCCCAAATCCCGCCAGCGCCTTCAGCAACATGGCGGTGATCCCGGACTATGGTGGCTCGAATCCGCCCTTGGACGCCATCAGCAAGAGCCCGTTGACTTTGAAGCCGGTGCCCCAGCCCCCTCCTCCGAACCCGCCAAAAATATACATCGGACCCGCCACCCCGTTGATTTCCTTCGGCGCGACTTCCGCGCCCAGCAGCATTGCAATGGACCCGGCAGACGGTTTGGCCATCGTGACCCTGGCCGGCGTGAACTCGAATAATGTTCAATTCATCGGCCTAACCAGCTCAACGCCTGCGCTGACCAACCAATTTTCCTCTGGCGGGAATGTTGCCACCGGTGTTGCGGTGGACGACCAGCTCACTCTTCTGACTCCACCGCAGCCCAACGTTGCCGCCGTTGTGAACTACGCGAGTAAGTCGCTTTCCATTCTTTCTGTTCCCGCAGGTACCCCGCTTGGAACCGTGGATCTGAGCTGCGCGATTCCTCAATCCGATCCCGCCTGCCAGGCGAGCCCGGAGCCGTTTCCATACTCCGTGGGCATTGATCCATTTTCGCATCGAGCAGTTGTGGCGTTTGCTTCCACAAACATCGGACTCATCATCAACTTGAACGCCGACACCAATGTAACCGCGAAGCTCAAGTGCCTCCCGAGCGCTACGAACGTCACCTGGACGCTACCCTACTGTCCCATCGACTACGTTACGCTGAATACCGGCGCAAACCCGCAGGTCGCGTTTGAGCCTGGCGCGCGCCTGGTTTATGTAACCCCCGGAGGAGCAGGCCTGCTTTCTGCCGTGGATCTGAACAACCCGTCTGCCGGATCGGTCGCTATCGCCAGCGCGACTCGCGCCTCTAATGTCGTTACCATCACCACGTCCATCGCTCACAATCTCAATCCCGGCAATCCTGGCACCGTGCTCATCAGCGGTTTGCCCGCGGGAAGCACGAACAAAACCGATTTCAATGGATCTTTTTCCGTCGGCCAGGTTCTCGATGCCACTCACTTTCAGTATTTCCAGGCCGACAAGGACGATACCTCCACTTGCACCGCCAGTTGCGTCGCCAGTTCTGGAACTCCATTTCTGACTTACTCCATCTCCCCTTCTATTGTGGGCATTGCCATCAACCCAATCACGCGGAGCGCTGTTCTTGCGGACACGAACGCTACCGGTACTATCGGTAGCCAGATTTTTTTCATCGATCCGAAGAGCCAAACCGTCAGCTCGATGTCGCTCTTTTCCGAGGAGACCGGCCCAGCGACCACGGGTGCTCCCGAGATCGGCGCGGCCGAAGTGGCCTTCCAGCCCTTTTCCAATACCGCGGTTTCTTTCAATCCCAAAACCAACGAAGTCTCGCTGCTTGATCCTTCTCTGTCGCAGCGTCCCGCCATCGTCACCACCGGCCAGAACGGCCTCACAACGGTCTGCTTTACCGGTACCGGAGTGCTGGTAAGTTGCACTTCCACCAATCCCGCTCCGACAATTGTCACCATCCTCGGAGCCATGGCCGTGGAGCCCGTCAGTAATTTGGTCCTGACGCTGAACTCGGGCAGCGGCACGCTCACCGGCTTCAGGCTTGGCAATATTAAGGCCGTCCACATCGAACGTGTGCAGACTCCGGCGATCGACGGCTCGACTATCGGCACTCCGGCGAATTTCAGCCCTGCGGCGAAAATCACGTTGGGCGCCGCTCCCCAGCCTGTCGGTCCCGTTAGAATTCTTGGCTCTGGTTTCAGCGCTACTCCCTTGCAAGTCCGGCTGGATGGCATTGACGTAACCACGCTCGGCGCTACTGTCACTCCCAACGGCAGCCAGGAACTCGACGTTACGTTCCCGGCTTTCATCCCCGGCACAACCCCTCCGGCGCCAGTCTTTCCTGCTCCCCGCCACTACGCGCTGGATGTCGTCACCTCCGCGCCCACGGGCTTGAATCATTCCAACGTGGTGGATTTCACCGTTATCGAAGAAATTCCCTTGGCTCCTTGCAACGTCTCCACCACCTCGCCGAACGGCACCCCCCCTGCTCCGGGAGGCGTCGCCATCGACGAAGTCAATAATCTCGCGGTCGTTACCAACACCGGCTCCGGTTGCAACCAGGTTTCTGTCTTCAGCCTCAACCCCGCCAACATTTTCAATCAGACCGTCAAGACCATCGCCACCGGCGATACGCCCACTGGTGTCGCCGTTATTCCCAGGCTCGCGTATACCGGGCAAGCCGCCGGAACTTCGGGCGTCGCCGTCGTCACCAACAGTGGCTCAAACTCCGTCTCCCTTCTTGACCTCGTGAACGCCGTTCCGGTCACGGACGCTTCCGCAAAACCCATCACCGTGAATGTTGGCACTGGTCCCAGCGGCGTAGCCATCGATCAGGAAACAAATCTCGCGGTCATCGCCAACACCGCTTCGAATTCCGTTTCCACCATTGATCTCACCCCGCTGACCGCTTCTCCCATCGGCACTCTTACACCCGGCATCGTGCCTGTCGATCAAAACCCCATCGCCGTTGCCATCGACCCCGATCGTGGCACCAATGGCCGTGGCCTCGCCGTCGTGACCTGCCTCATCCTCAATGGCGCCTCCTCACCGTTCGGCGCTCTGGATGCCGTCGACATCGGCGCGTCCACGCCGGTCAGGTCCACCTCCGTCTCGACTTCCTTCCTCTCCTCCACCCCGACCGGTGTGGTCTTTGATCCTTCCGTCACCCCGGCGCTCTTTTACGCGGTTTCCACCCAGGGCAACGTGATCACCGCCTTCAATCCGGACAGCGGCAGCACTCAAACGATCAAGGTCGGGATCAATCCCAACGCCATCGCTTTCAATTTCCAGACCGGCACCATCCTTACGGTGAATTCGCTGAGTAATACCATCTCGATCGTGGATTCCCAGACCTTCTCGACCAAGGCAACTCTTGGCATCGGCGCGACTTCTAATTTTGCCGCGGCAATCCAGACCTTTACGAACCTGGCTGTCATTGCCGATAAGGCCAACAACCGGGTCATCTTATTCCCGTTGCCGAAATAAACGGCCGCTGGAAGAGCTCTTGATGCGGAAGCCGTCTTACTGCTTGGGTAGTGTTGGCAATCTTGCTTTCTGATTGCGGGAAGCAAACCGCGTCGGCTATACTTTGAAGTTTGCAATACGCTCGTAAAACCCGCTGGGAGCGGAATCAGTTTTATGCCAAGCTGACTTGGCGCGGGTTCGTCCCGGTTTCTCCGTGGCGGACCTCAACAAGGAGAAAAAAGTGAATTCTAGATTTGTAGTTCGTACAGCGGCCCTGGCCGCCTGCATCCTGGGCAGCACGGCCGCCTGGGCACAAGCACCCACCGCGGCCGGCTCGGCCGCATCGGGCAAGGTCGGGGTCATCAGCATTCGCCAGGCCATCGTTACCACCGCGGAGGGCAAGCTCGCTTCCGCCGAGTTGCAATCCAAGTTCGCTTCGCGCCAGAACGAAATCGAGAATCTCAACAAGCAGATCAGTGATTTGCAGCAGCGTCTTCAGGCCGGCGCGAACAAGCTGAGCCAGGAAGAAGAAACTCGCCTCCGGCAGCAGGGTCAGCGGCTCGCGCAACGCCTCGATCGCATGAACACCGAATACCAGGAAGACGTAAACGCCGAGCAGGCCGACGTCATCGACCGCATCGGCCGCAAGATGGTGGACGTTCTTGACCGCTACTCCCGCGAAAACGGTTACGTGATGGTCCTGGATTCTTCGGCACAGAGCACTCCCATTCTCTACGCCTCCACGCAGATCGACGTCACCCAGGACATTATCCGCCTCTACGATCAGGCCTACCCGGTCAAGGCCGGAGCAGCCTCTCCCGCAAAGCCGGCTGCAACAAAGCCTGCGCCCGCGCCGTCTCAGCCTCCCGCTGCCAAGCCCTAGCAGTAATGCAGGCCTTGCCAAGTTTCAAACAATTCCAAGGCGCCCCTGCTCATCTGGGGCGCATCTTTTTTGTACCGCCCCCCTGAGTGTGGCAGCTTACCTGCACCCGTCGTGGCGGCTCTTTGGATCCGGCCTTCCCCGCCTCTTAATTCTCCTGCCCCAGCCCGCTAACGCCTTGCTGCGTCGCTTGACACGCGCTTGTCGCTTTGCCCTTCCGGTCAGGTTCTTAAATGTACGGCCCTGTACCATTTCGGCGTTGCCTTCTTTTGCAGCAGCAGCCTAATCTGGTAGTGCATTGGTCTTCCCGTAAGAAACATGAAATCCATATTCGGTCTCCGCGTCGGCAAATCCAATTCCTCGCCTCTTGAGGGATCCGATGCTTTCCGCGCGCAGCAGGCGGAATCCGGCCTGCGGCAACTCGCGCGTCGCGAGTGGTGGCTTTGGTTCTCCGCGTTATTCGTCGCCACGCTCTCGGCGCTGGGCTTTGTGCTGTCCTCAGTCCCCTCTTTATTCCGGCACACCGAGCATTTCTACGAAATCCGTTCCGATCAGGCTCGTTGGGGAATCCTGTGCCTGCTGCTTGTTTTTAATGTCTGGATGCTCTACCGCCAGTGGTCGTTCCGCCGTCAGCGAAACCAGTTGAGCGGGCAGAACGCCGGCGCGGACGCGCCCTCCGGTCAATTTTCCGCTCCATCTGGTATTGATCCGATCACGGGATTGCACACGCGAGCCTTTATCGAGCCGCAACTTGGGAAAGAGATTGCCCGCGCGCGGCGGCAAAATACGGCACTGAGCCTGGCCACCATTCATCTCGACGATTTTACCGAGATGAATAAGCGCTACGGCCTGTCGGCGATGGACGCGGGTTTGAAAGAGCTTGCCCGGCGTTTAAAGAAGGCCTGCCGAGGCACCGATTTCGCGGTGCGCATGGCCAGCGACGATTTCCTGCTGGTGCTGCCCGAATGCAACGTGGGCGAAGTCCAGGTAGTCTTGAACCGGATCGGCGTTCTCGAATTGGTCTGTTCGGGCCGCAGGGTCAACCTTACCTACACGACCGGGTGGGTGGACTATCAACCCGGCGACCTGCCCGCGGACTTGCTCAAGCGCGCCGCTCAACTTCTTCACCTCTACGAAAACGCCGCCAAAGAAAGCTTCTCGTCGACCCTGGCGCCCCATTAAGGTGCCGCCTGATTCAACGCGACTGCCCTCGCCGCTAGTGGTTATGAAGGTTTGCGCCAGTTCACGCGCATAGCTGAGGTATCTGAACCGAGGTTTCAGCGAGGCTGGTCAAAGACAGTGATACCCGCCGTGGCCCACGAGTCTCCACACCGGGTCGAACCACACGCTAGCATGCGGTGTACTTACCTGCGCTCAGGTTAGGTTCCCGCCGGAGATTGCAGCCACCGGATCGCTCTGCGCCAGGGAGCGACGCCTCCGCTGCTCATCGGCGTGTTTAACCACGCCACCAGGCCGTGCCCGGCATTCGATAAGCGGCTCGGGCCGTTTTCAGGGGCGTTCGGCTGGCCAGCAGCAGGTATTTCCGACGGCGTAAGCCAGTACGGGCTTGCACTTGCGAACGGCCGCTCAGCAACGGCATTCGGTGACTGCCGCTCCGCGGCCGCGCCGGTAACCGACAGCTTTAGCAGCGCCCCGACCTGTTCCTGGGATGCCCTCAGCGTTCGCAGAATTTTCCGCGCAAACCAGATACCTGCGGCTAGGAAGACAACCTCACTGAGCAGGGTTCCCAACTCATACCAATTGCTTTGTATCCAAGCGGTGAATTCGTTCATGTCCTCACCTTGGACTGGGTCAGGTTCAACTTACAACTCCGCTCCGGCGGAGGAAACTGGTGGGAAGACCAGTAATCGGGCAGGTGTTTCCCTGACCTGGCGGCCACCCCGCCGCCTTCGCCAGGCCAGAAAAGAAAGATCAAAAGCTGTAAGTACAAACCCGGTACACGGGGCGCCTTGCGGCGCGCCGCGTGCCACCGAGAATAATCTCCTAGTGTGAACTTTGGGGATGCGATAGGCTCCTCACCATGTTCAAGCGGCTCATGATTCTTGGGATCGTGGGGCTCGTCTTCGTCCTGGGGGCAAATTATCTCCTGGTTTACACCCTGAAGCAGCAAGTGACGCGAGAGCGCGATCGGCAGGACCGCACTTACTGGAGCGCCTTTAACGCCATCGAGCAGTTTGGCGAACATCCGGGCGCCGACACCGAGCAAAAAGCAAAAGCGGCCTTGAACGAGGCCAGCCAAAAAGGCCTGAGCAAGGTTCGCGCGAGGATTCTTCAAAATTATTTGGAGGATCTTGAGCATTGTTATCAAGGCGATCGCGATTCATGCAAGAAAGCAAACACGGATATGAATGACGCCATCCGGGTGCCTGCGGGGCGGCAGTAGGTTCGGCCCATTCCTTCCCAGCGCGAGCGGGACGCTTCTAACCTTTCTACTTTCCATTTTCGATTTCCAGGCTGCTGCACCCCTCCCCCCACCTTTTTCTGGAACTGCGCATTCTAAAGGGGTTACGGGCGAATTTTCTGTAAGTGCGGATTCTAAAGGGGTTATAAGTCCTTTGTTTTCCGCACTTACGAGCAGTGTCTGTAAGTGCGGATTATAAAGGGGTTGCGGGAGGGGGGTCTGGGATCTGCGGATTGTAAAGGACTTAGGGGGACAGAAAATGCGGGATGAGGATTGGAAACTTGAGGCCCCCTGCCCCACGATGTTTTTGTAAAAGATTGATGCGGCTGGGTTTAGGCGGTGGGGGTCGGCTAAAAGTGTGAGGGGAAAGGAGTTAGAGGGGGTTAAGGAAGCAAAGGGGGTAAGGGAAGACAAACGAGCCGATTGACGACGTGCGAGCCGCGACGGGAAGACGTGTTGGAGCTTGGCAATCACACGGGAAAGATAGCATGAAAATTAATACGTGTCAAGTAATTTTTTGGATATCATTCGAACAGAGTCGTAAGACGTTGAAACGTCCCGACTTAGACGGTCGGGATGCAAAAGTCGCATTTACACGTTAGAACGTTTGAAGGTTAAATGATAGGAGTTCAAGGGATGGGGATGCGGGGCGGGCGGGAAAGTAGAAGCGGGAACTAGAAAGCGGAAAGTGGGAGGCGGAAACTAGAAAGCAGAAATGAAAAGCTGGGGCGGATGAGCA
>Ga0209488_10003754_pt1 | contig 12093 bp, 15 predicted proteins | sample Rivendell_Oct201_8_FD_188349 | JGI IMG/M metagenome (GOLD analysis project Ga0209488, IMG submission 188349) | Vadose zone soil microbial communities from the Eel River Critical Zone Observatory, Northern California, USA -... | ecosystem: Environmental > Terrestrial > Soil > Vadose zone >...
CCACCGAGACGTCGACGGTGGCAGTGGCGGCGCAGCGATTCCGCGCAGGCTCGTTGCTTTGCGCGTACGCGGACGCCGCGCACGCGATGACGGCAAGTGTCGAGACACACGTCGAGCGCAATGACGAAGACATCGGCATTTCTCCTCAGTTAGAGCGTGTTAAACGAAATCGCGTTTTCTGGATTGCAGGTAAAACGTCAGGACGAGCGCAGCGACGATGACAGTGATTTGTCCAGCGAGAATGAGCAGGACCGGCCGGCTCCAGATCGGGACCGGACTTTTCATATTCTCGCTGAAACCCGGAATGCGAAACAGGAGGAACCAGAAAGAGTAGGCGCAATTGGAGGCGCCCATCGTTATCATGGCCCACATTTCTGATTCGACGACGATCGAGACAGCGGTCAGCAGACAAAACGTCACGAACGGCGACAACGCCGCCATCGTCGCCAGCGGGATGACGCCGCCGAAGGGGCCGGCCCTGGCGATCGTGACAATCACGCTGATGGCGATGATCGCCCACAGCACGAGAAACGCGGAGAGGTTGCCGAGCACCTTTGCCGCCGTGTACTCCATCGGCGAGATGGGCAGGCTCATCACGAAGGCCAGGTTGTGGTTCTTGCGCTCGTTGACGATGGTGGTGGTCGGCAACAGGATGCTGAGGAAGATTGTCGTCATGAGCGACGTGAGCAACCCGATGAAGCCGAGACTGCCGCCCACGTAGACGACGCCGATCGAGACGCTGCCGCCAGCCGCGACCAGGGCGAGCGTCAGGCGGCTCAGGTACCAGTCCTTGAGTATCAGGCGGCCAACGAGTGCGCGATTCATGCGTGCTCTCCCTCTCGGCTGTGCTGCACGTTCTGGACGAAGATCTCTTCGAGCGTCATGTTCTCGACGGCGTGCACGTGAATCCCGGCGGCTTCATATGCGCGGGGCATCACGCCGTCGAACGCGTTCGTCGTCGCGACCGCCAGCCGTCCCGACTGCTGGATGTCGATCACGCCCGTCAACGCGGGCATCTGGATGCCGGACGGCAGCTCCACGCGGATCCGGCGCCAGCGATCGATGAACGTCTCCTTGTCGCGTGAGTCGATGATGCGGCCGCGATCGATGAACGTGATCTGATCGGAGATTTGCTCGACGTCCTGCGTGTTGTGCGACGAAAACAGGATGCTGCGGCGGTCGTCGCTCATCACGTCGGTGAGCTCGCGCAGGATCTCGTGGCGCGCCACCGGATCGAGTCCCGTCGTCGGCTCGTCGAGGATGAGGAGGCGCGGCCGCCGCGCCAGCACGAGCAGCAGGGCGGCTTTCGTGCGTTGGCCGTGCGACAGCCCCTTGATGTGCTGTGCAGGCTTCAGATCGAAACGCTTCAGCAGCAGCTGCGCGTACTGCTCGTCCCACGACGGGAAGATCGAGCGGACGAACCGCAGGTGCCAGTCGAGCGTGGCCTCGTTGTAGAGCCGCATGTCCTCGGACGCGAAGCCGATGTCCCACTTCGCGGCGGCCTGGTCTTCCGGCATCCGATGTCCCAGAACGGTGACCTCGCCGCGATCCTGATGCACGAGGCCCATCAGGATGCGAATCGTCGTCGACTTGCCCGCGCCGTTCGGTCCGATGAACCCCATGATGTGGCCATGGGGCAGCTCGAGCCGGACGTCGTCGAGCTCGAAGAACTTGTAATGCTTGCCTACGCCGTCCAGTTTCAGTGCGACATCACTCATGTGCGTTCCTTGCCGGTGGCGGTCAGCCGCTCGAGGGCTTCGCGCAGTCGTGCCTGGATTTCTTTCGGAGTCAGGCCCAGCAGGGCGCCGATGCGCGCGACCTGCTCGAGATGTTTCGCGAGGTCCTGTTCGTGAATGCGCGAGCCGACGTTCGCGCCATTGGCGACGATGGAGCCTTTGCCGTGCTGGGTGAGGATGACGCCCTCGCGCTCGAGCTCGAAGTAGGCGCGCTTGATCGTGATGACGCTGACGCCCAGGTCGGTCGCGAGCTGGCGGATCGAAGGCAGCTGCTCCCCGGCCGGCCAGTCGCCGACGGCGATGCGCTGTCGGATCTGCTCGATGATCTGCAGATACATCGGGCGGCCGTCTGCTTGCGACAGGACAAAACCGGTGTCACTGAGCATCTGTATATACTGAGCATATACAGTATGACGTGTGGCTGTCAACCCGGGTTCCCGAGCGTCCGTGTTACAACCTTCCGCTATGCGCAGATTCCTCTTCGCCACCGTTATTAGTGCTCTCGCCGCAAACGCCTTTGCCCAGGGCCGCGGACCCAATCCGGTCCAGGCGATTCAGCCGGTCAAGCCCGGTCTGTTCGTCGTCGCCGGTGCGGGCGCCAATTCGCTGGTCCGCGTGACGCCGGACGGCGTCATCCTGATGGACGGCAAGCTCACCGGCGAGCCGAACTACACCGCGCTGATGGCGCAGATCAAAACGGTCACCGACAAGCCGGTGAAGTTCCTGATCGTCACGCACCATCACGCCGATCACACGGGCAACAACGCGAGCTTTCTCGCCGCCGGCGTACAGGTCGTCGGCCACGCGAACCTGAAGAAGAATCTCGAGACCTATCAGCCGAACGCGCCGATTCCCGGACCGGGCATCACGTACGACAAAGACTACGCGGTGAAACTCGGCGGTGTGACCGTGGACGTCCTGCACTTCGGCCGCTCCCACACAAGCGGCGACAGCATCGTCTTCTTCCGCGATCTGAAAGTCGTCGCGCTGAGCGATGCGGTGACAACGGGCGGGCAGGGGCCGCTGATTGACTACGCCGGCGGCGGCAGCGCGCTCGAGTGGAAGCAGGTGTTTGTCGAGCTGCTGAAGCTTGATTTCGACGCCGCGATTCCCGGCAACGGGCCCGTGCTGACGAAGGCCGACGTCGCGGCATTTGCGGCGAAGTTCAACACCGTGGTCGATCGACTGACGGAGCTGGTGCGGAAGGGGACGCCGAAAGAGCAGATCCTGATGCAGCTCAAGACCGACGACATCGGCTGGGCGCCGAGAATCCCCGCGATCGACGGGCTGGTCAGCGAGCTAGCGGCGAACCGGTAGCGGCGTGGCGTCGCAGTGACGCCGGCAATACGCCTCGAGCGTCTCGCGCACCGCGCCGTTGAATTCCACGCCGACACGGAAATGCGGCTGGGCCGCCTGCGCCGGCTTCTCGTAGATCGACCACGCCACGTTCGCGGTCACCTGAATCGTGCCCGTAACTTCGGGTAGTCCCAACGTGACCTTCTGATTCGGGCGCATCAACGGCTGCGAGATCATCTGTGCCCCGAGCACGGAGAGATCGATCACGTCGATTGACGCGCCGTCGGCCATGGCCTGGGCGAGGTCCTGCACGAGGAACCGCGGGGCTCGACGCGTGTCGAGTCCGCTCTTGACGGCGACGACCCGCTCGGAGGGCGTCAGCGACGGCGCCGCCGGCCGTTCCCCGATCGACTTCATGGTCCACGTGCCGCGATCGAACACCGCCGCCTGCATCACGACTTTCGGGATGTTCAGCAGGTTGACGCGCTCCACGAACCCGTGGCCCGATTCGGTCTGCAGAAAGCCCGAGTCGAGGACGATGAGCCCGGGCTGGTTTGCGCGGATGCTCTCGAACGCCGACGCGAGGTTGCTGGTCGGATACCTGAGCACCCGGCCGGGCGTCGGCAAGTTATCCCGCATCGCCGCCATCCGCTGAGGATCTGCCATGACAACAGTGAGGAGCATTGGGGCAGTCTATAGGGCGGTCACTGACCCACAACTGACCGTGTCTTTTGCGCAACGCTGGTGGCTTCCGTGATACAAGTCTGCCGAGATTTCATGAGGCGCACGATGCTCATCGCTGTCGCCGCCGTACTGGCCCATGCTGCGTCGTCGTTCGCGCAGCCTGGGTCCGTCACGGGCGTCGTCACCACCGCGATGACCGGCTTGCCGGTGGGGGGCGCTGTCGTGAAGATCATGGATGAGCCGCCGAGCATCGCGCCGCCGGGGCATGAATCGCGGTCGGTGACGACGGGCGCGGACGGCAGCTTCAGGTTCGACGGCGTCGAGCCGCAGCAGTACTGGGTCGTCGCAAATTCGCAAGGCTATCTTCCCGCCGAATACGGCCAGCGCAGCGCGACGGGCACGGGCATGCCGTTTGAGGTCGCGGCAGGCCAGCGCGTCAACGTCAGGCTCACAATCTGGCCGACGAGCGCCATCTCCGGCCACGTCGTTGACGCCGACGGCGATGGTGTGGGCCGCGTGCAGGTGCTGGCGCTTCGCAGCGTCTATCAACGGGGCAAACAGGTCCTCACGATCGCGCAGACGGTGATGACCGACGATCGCGGCGAGTACCGGATGTTCTGGCTCGCGCCCGGGTCGTATCGCGTGGCCGCGCGGCTCTGGGACCCGGAGGGGCCGGGGATGGCGGTGAACATCGGGCCACCGCGGCGCTTCGGCACCAACGAGCAGGGCACGTCCCCGTTTGTCTCGCGCCGCGCGGCCGCCAACGGCGCCGTCGTCGAAGAAACCGACGTCCCGATCTACGCGCCGTCAACCAGCGATCCGCAGTTGGCGCGCGCAGTCGCGCTCGGGCCCGGTGACAACGCGACCGATGTCGACATCCAGCTCGTCAACAATCGCGTCCCGGCGCGACACGTCCGCGGCGTGTACGTTGGCACTGATGACCCGACCAGACCCGGTGGGCTGTTGTTCGTTCAGCTGCTGATGGTCCCGCGGGTGCAGAGTCCTTTCGCGACGGTCGCGCCAGGGTCCGTGAGGTCTGGCGGGACGTTCGACATCTCAGGCGTCGCGCCCGGGTCGTACCTTCTGTACGCAAGGGACGGGACCTCGGTGATTCCGGTTGAGGTCGGCGACGCCGACGTGGACAATCTCACGCTGACGCAGACGGCCGGCATCGCGCTCAAAGGCCAGGTGTCCTTCGATCACGGGCTGGCGGCGCCGACGCGCGTCAACGCCTCGGAGTTCCAGATTCAGATGAGCCGCGAGCCGTTTCTGGTCGGCGCGCCAGACGGTGGTCCGCGCTTCAACCCTGCGCCGTCCGAGAACGGCGCGATCAACCTCAACGCCGTGGCGCCTGGCGACTATCGCATCAGCGTCCGGCCCTACGGGATCGGCCCGGACGGCGAGAGCATGGCGACGGGGCGCCAGCCGTCGGGGAATCTCGCCAACTCGTACCTGAAGTCGGTGCGCCTCGGCAACGCCGACGTCCTCGCCGAGGGTTTGCATCTGCTCGCGCCCACGCAGCAGTCGCTCGAGATCGTGATCGGCCTGAACGGCGCCGAAGTCACGGGTACGGCGCATGAGAACGGCCGCGACGCCGCGCCTGGCGTCACTGTGGTCGCCGTCCCCGATGGCGGCAATCGCGGGCGGTCGGACCTGTATCGCCGTGCGACGACGGATAGGCAAGGTCGCTTCAGCATGCGCGGCCTCGCGCCCGGCGACTACACGTTCTATGCGTGGGCCGACATCGAGCGCGGCGCGTGGGAAAGCCCCGAGTACATGCGGGCGTTCGACGGACGCGGACGATTCGTGCGTCTGCGCGAAGGGCAGAACGACGCGCTCGAACTCGACGTGGTGACGGGACGATGAGAAGGCTGCCTGCGCTAATCGTGCTGCTGGGCCTCACAGAGCCTGGGGCGGCCCAACAGGTGTCCTCGCTGCAGGGACGTGTCGTCCGCTGGGGCTCGAGCGAGCCGATCGGCCGGGCGACGGTCGAATTGCTGCGCGTCGAGCCGGGCGCGGCGCCGTACGTTGCGAAGACTGCCGGCGACGGCGCGTTTGTGTTCACGAACGTGCCGCCCGGCCAGTACCGCGTCATGTCCACGCGGCAGGGGTACGTGCGAGGCGAGTATGGCCAGCGCTGGCCGAACGGCGTCGGCACGCCGTTGACGCTTCCCCCGGGGCAAGTCGTGAGCAACGTGCCGATCCCGATGCTGCAGACCGGCGCGATTTCTGGCGTCGTGCGCGACCAGCTCGGCCGTCCGGTGGGGAACGCCGAAGTTGTGGCCTTCAAGGCGACGTATGGCACCGGCCGCCGCGTGCTGACACGAGTCCAGGCGGTGCCGTCCGACGATCGCGGCGAGTACCGCCTGTTCTGGCTGACGCCCGGGCGCTACTTCGTCGCCGCGCGGCATCCCGAGCTGTCCACTTCGCCGATTCGCTTTGGCGGCATCAGCATGGGCGGAGGCGGCGGCGGGCCGGCCGGCGCTCCACCCCGCTATCAGAGCTTCAGTACCGGCGGCGACAACGCGGCGTCCTCCCGCGCCCCGTTCGATCAGAGCGCGCCGGACCGCGAAAAATACGTCGCGGTCTACTATCCGGACACGACGGACGAGACGGCCGCGGGCGCGATCGACGTGACGCCGGGCGGGGAAGCGCGCGCGATCGATTTCATCGTGGCGCCGCAGACGCTGCACCGCGTCAAGGGCCGCGTGGTCTACGAGTCGAACAACGAGCCGGCGATGTCGGCGCGCGTCCAGTGGATCACGCCGACGGGGATGTCGCCAGACGACGGCGACACGTTCATGGGACCGGGCGGACGGGCGATCTCGGTCGAATGCTGCGACGGCACGTTCGAGCTCGGCCTGCCATCCGGGTCGTACACGCTGGCCGCGGCGGTGAACAGCATCGTCGCGCGCACGGCCGTCAGCGTCGGCGACACCGACGTCGAGGGCGTGATACTGGCGCTCGGCCGCAGCTTCAACATCAAGGGCACGATGACGTTTGAGGGCCGGGCGCCGACGGCGGCCGAGCTGGCCGCGTTCCAAATCTTCCTCGTCACGGATCCGCCGGTGAACGGCCTCTTCGCGACGGGTTACAGCAGTGTGCTGCCGAGCGGATCGTTCACGGTGTCGGCCGGTCGCGGCGATTTTCGTATCAGCCTGTCGCCGCTGCTCGACCTGCCGAACACGTTCGGGCCGCCGAGGCCACCTGCGCCCGCGCCAAAAGGCCTGTTCGTCAAGTCGATCCGTCTGGGAAACGCTGACGTGCTCAACCGCGGTCTTCATCTCGACGCCGAAACGCCGGACACGCTCGAGATCGTCATTGGGACGGCCACCGGCACACTGTCGGGCACCGTGCTGAATCAGAATCGGCAGCCGCTCGGCAACGTCAGCGTCGTCATCGCACCGGACGCAGCGCGCCGGTCGCGCACGGATCTGATGAAGAGCACCGCGTCGGACGCCTCCGGGCGGTTTCGCATCGACGGCCTGCCCCCGGGCGACTACGTCGCGTTCGCGTTTGACGGCGTGGACGATGGGGAGTGGAGCAATCCGGAGTTCATCGCCGCGCGGGAGTCGGGCGGGAAGGCTGTGCGAATCGACGCCACGACTCCGCTATCTGTTGAGCTTGTGGCACTTACGCCATAGTTTGTAAAAATCAATATTAAGATTTATTTTATTAAGTTAATAGCTATCATGTCTCACATAAGTTTATGGGACATGACTGGCAGGAACTCTCCAAGCTCGTCGGCCAATCCAAGTTCGAAGTCGATCGCATTCGCCTCGTCGACACCGGCGTCGCGATAGAGGGTCCCTTCACGCTGCCGCCGCTGGCGCTGCTGCCCGCCGACGACCAGGTGTTCGTCGCGGCGTTCGTGCGCTGCCACGGGTCCATCAAGCAGATGGAGAAGTATTTCGGCGTCAGCTATCCCACCATCAAGAACCGCCTCAACCGCATCGGCAGCCAGCTGTCGTTCGTGGAAATCGAGCAGGGCACGGACGCCGAGCCGCAGGCGTTGACGCGCAGCGAGGTGCTCGAACGGATTTCGCGCGGCGAGCTGACCGTCGCGCAGGCGCTCGACCAACTGAAGAACAAGTGAGGACACGATGATGACTGAAGAACGACGCCAGGTGCTCGAGATGCTGTCGCAGGGCAAGGTCACCGTGCAGGAAGCGGAGCAGCTGCTGGCGGCGGTGGCCGCGCCGCCGCCGGGCGAAGACGGCCAGAAAGCGGCGCCGAAATATTTCCGTATTCTCGTCAACCGGCCGGCGCGCGACGGCAAGAAGGCCGAGAACGTGAACATCCGCGTGCCGATGACGGTGGTGCGCGGTGGGCTCAGGCTCGGCGCGTTGTTCCCCGGAATGCTGGGCAAGAAAAAGATTCAGCTCGACAACGGCACCGAACTCGATCTCTCGAAGGTGACCTACACGGATCTCGAAGCGATGATCAAAGACATCGGGGAGGTGACCGTGGACGTGGACGGCGGCGACGCGACCGTGAAGATTCGCACCGAGTAGCCGTCGAGATCATGAACTCCACCAACAAAGTCGCCCGCCTCGCCGGTTTGCTCTATCTGATCCTGCTCCCCACGACCGGTCTGTGGTACGGGACCTGGGGCCCGCTCGTCACCGGCGATCCAGGCGCCACGGTCGCTCACCTTCAGGCTAGTCGCACGCTCTTCGAAATCGCGCTCATCGCCGGTGCGGTTGGCTTCGTCGATTACCTGATCCTGGGTCTCGTTCTGTACCGGCTGTTCAGCGAGGCCGGCAAGGCCGCCGCGGGTCTCCTGCTGGCCTTCGTTGCCGTGAGTGTGCCGCTGTCGCTCGCGGCCGTGGCTCGGCAGAACGATGTCCTCTCGTTGCTTGACTGGGGCAAGAGGCTGCCCGGCCTTGGCGCCGATCAGGCGTCGATCCAGATCATGTTGGCTCTGCGCGGTGCGGACAGTCTATTTCTCATCACGGCGATCTTCTCGGGGCTGTGGCTGCTCCCGTTCGCGTGGCTGGGCGTCCGGTCCGGGTATCTGCCGCGGATCCTCAGCATCATGCTGGCGCTCGGCGGCTTCTTCTATCTCTCCAGTTTTGTCGGACAGATGCTCAACCCGGACTATGCGAACACGCTCGCCGGCCGCATCATCGGCATTGGCGCTGGTGTTCCCGGTCTCACCGGGGAACTGGCGACGGGGCTCTGGCTGCTCGTCAGAGGAGCGGGGACGCGGAAGAGCAACGGCTAGATCGCGACGGTCGCCGCCGCCCACGCAGCGGGATCCTTGTCCGATCGGTAGAACCGGTTCACATCGACCACGAGCATGTTGTCCTCGACGCGGACGCCCAGGCGATCCATGTGGCGCGTCGCGCGGCCGTCGATGAACTGTCCGCTCGGCTGGTAGCGCGACTCGTGCTTAGGGCACTGGAAGCGCCCGTCCTTTGGCAGCCACTTGAGCGCGGTGTTCTCATGCGGACAGGCCAGGTTGAACGCGTAGAGATGCTGCTGGTAGCGGACGACGATCACCTGTGCCTTGCGATCGATCGTCACGCCGTCGGTTGCCGGAATCGGATACCGATACTCCGAGCCCGACGCGTCCACGCTGACTCCGAACGCCACGGGTAGCGCGGCCATACTGACGACGGCGCCCGCGCACTTGAGAAACGTTCGCCGTTCGGGCGCCGCTAGCCGATATTCAGCAGCCCCGTCCCGGTCAGCGTCGTCAGGGCCCAGAGCGTCAGGCTTGCAATCGCAGTCCACCGTAAGGTCCCCCAGGAAGCGCGGCGTTCGGCCGCGGTCAGCGCGGCGCCGTTGACGACGAGCAGCGCGACGAGCGCCATCTTCGTCCAGAACAACTTCGACGGCAGGTAGGTGTCGACGTCGGCGGCAAAGAGCAGTACGCCGCTGGCGATGACCGTCAGCAGCCCACCGCGGACAACGGCCTGCGCGTTATGAATGGCCGTGAGCTGCGAGGCCCTTTCAGACACGCTGCGCGCAGCCGCCGACAGGATGCCGCGGTCGGCCGTCATCGCGGCACCGCCGCCGGCCACGAGGCCGCCGACGTGGGCGAACGTGACGAGCGTGCGGACGACGGCGTGGTTCGCGTAGTACGAGCCCCACTCGAGGACGAGATCGCGAAGGATCGACATCACGTCAGTGGTTGGTGAGCAGCATGAACAGGTAGCCGGCCGTGCCGACGCCCATCGACACGACCGCGATGTCGCGATGGGTCGACTTGTTGGCGTCGAAGTTGACCAGATCGTTCCGTCCGTGGCCCGGCGCGGTGACCGCCGCGGCGACGAATCCCCCCTCGGCCGCCAGCATCAGCAGCCCGTGCACGAGACGCCGCCTGTGGCCGGGCGCGCTGCTCGCGTCGAGCAGGTTCCACATGCCGGTCACCGACTGCACGCCGAAGAAGCCAATCAGGCCCGCGCCGACAGCACCGTGCACGCCGCGCATGGTGCTCGTCAGGCTGTTCGGATCGTTGTACAGCGATTCGCCGAGCGCAAACTCCGTCGCCATAAGCGGCAGCGTGACCCAGCTCGACACCTTGTGGATTTTCGCGCGGGTCTGGTGGCCTTCGGAGTACTCAATCGCGACCGGCCGTGCGTCCTGAGGACTCGTGGCGAGCGTCGCGGCTTCAGCGGCGAGCGCATCCGCGATCGGCGTCGCGGAGGCGACGACCAGCGGCTCGTTGATGACGATGACGTCCTGCGCCGCAGTGGAGCGGGCGGTGGCCATGCCAAGCATCAGAGCCGCGGTGGTCAGCCCAAGTCGGGACATGAATGCTCCTCTGTCCGACGATAACACGCCCGGTCACGCGAAATTCGGCATAGCCCGGCCGTGACACCACGTCTTATAGTTGTCACACCACGTGCCCGCCTGGCTGACCGATCTCTTCGCGCGCTACGGCTACTTCGTCATCTTTGCCGGCATCCTGCTTGAAAACGCCGGGGTACCGGTCCCCGGCGAGACCATCCTGCTGGCCGGCGCCGCGCTCGCGCGCTTCGGCCACCTGTCGCTGCCGTGGGTCGTCTTCGTCGCGATCGTTGCGGCTGTTCTCGGCGACAACATCGGGTTCTTCATCGGCCGCCGGGGCGGACGCGCGTTGCTCGAGCGCCATGGACGCCTGGCTGGCTTGACGCCGGCACGCCTCGCGCAATTCGACGACTTCTTCGCGCGGCACGGCGCGAAGACGGTCTTCATCGCCCGCTTCGTCACCGGTCTCCGCGTCGTCGGCGCCATTCTGGCCGGCGCAAGCACGCTCGCGTGGGGGCGGTTTCTGTTCTTCAATGCGGCCGGCGCCGTCGCCTGGTCGGTGACGTTCGGGACCGTCGGCTACCTGCTGGGTTACAGTTGGGAGACGCTCGAGCAGTGGATCGGCCGCCTTGGACTGGCCCTGCTCGTCGTCGTCGCGGCCGCGGGCGCAGTGGCGTTCGCGCGGTCGCGCATGCGGGCTCGCTGACACATGATCACACTCGCCGCCGGCCTGTCGTACTTCGATCTCGACTTCATGCAGCTGCCGCGCATCATCGCGACGGCCGTCGTCCACGGACCGGGCGGTGTCGTGCTCATCGATCCCGGGCCGACAAGCACGCTGCCGCGCCTGCGGTCCACGCTGGCGGCTGCCGGCATCTCGATGCGGGATGTGACGACGGTGCTGCTGACGCATATTCATCTGGACCACGCCGGGGCGACGGGGACGCTCGTGAAGGAGCTGCCGGCGCTGCGCGTCTACGTCCACGAGAGGGGTGCGCCCCACATGGCGAACCCGGAAAAGCTGATCGCCAGCGCGACGCGTCTCTACGGCGCCGAGATGGACCGGCTGTGGGGCGACGTGCAGCCGGTCCCTTCGGCGTCCATGAACGTCCTGCAGGGCGGCGAGCGGATGGCCGTCGGCAGCCGCATGTTCGACGTGGCCTACACGCCGGGCCACGCGTCGCATCACGTCAGCTTCTTCGACCGCGATTCAGGTGTGGCGTTTGTCGGCGACACCGCCGGTGTTCGCCTGATGGGGGGCGGGTTCGTCATGCCGCCGACGCCGCCGCCAGACATCGATCTCGAGGCGTGGCAGGTGAGCCTCGATCGCATCGAGCGCTGGCGGCCCGACACGTTGCTGCTCACCCATTTCGGTCCCTCGTCTTCCGTTGGCCCGCATCTGAGCGAACTGCGCGATCACATCGTCCTTGCGAGCGACCTGGTCCGGCGGTCGCTGTCGCGCGAGGGAGAGGATGCGGATCGGGAGAAGTGGTACGCGGAAGCGCTGCGGCTGGAACTGACGCGGCGAATGAACTTTGCCGACGCCCACGCGTACGAAGTCGCAGGCCGCTTCGATCTGAACTGGCGGGGGCTGGCGCGTTACTGGAGAAAGAAAGGCGCTACGCCGTAGCGCGATCGG
>Ga0209488_10003755_pt1 | contig 12090 bp, 16 predicted proteins | sample Rivendell_Oct201_8_FD_188349 | JGI IMG/M metagenome (GOLD analysis project Ga0209488, IMG submission 188349) | Vadose zone soil microbial communities from the Eel River Critical Zone Observatory, Northern California, USA -... | ecosystem: Environmental > Terrestrial > Soil > Vadose zone >...
CAGAAGAATCGACGGTGCCCACGATGCCCTTGCCGTCACGTATCACCGTGACTTGAAACGCGACGACCCAGAGGCCGTTCTGGGCATAGGATCCAATAGATACCGCAAGCCACGGGCATGTTCATCCATCCACAGCCTCGTACACCAAGGTTACCGTAGCACTGCTGTCCCTCATACGTATGCGATATTATGTGAGGGTCGGCTTCCTTCGTGGGTCTCTGACAACAGCGACTCTTCTCTGTATGTCCTCTTTGAAAGAAGACTACAGCAATTGAATTCCACCTGGTAAGAGATGCAAAAGAGATCAGATCGGACTTACGTCTTTCGAATACTCTGCCTTGAGTCCCTGCGCCTGACGCCACCCCCAACTGTATTCAATTAGCATCTTATCTTGGACAATGGCATCTGATGTCAAGAAGCGTGCTATTCGTTGTTGTAGTTCCTTGTCCTGAATAGTGTTGAACTCGACCGCGGACTGAGGAAATTGCACTTCACGCCGCTTCCGCGACTCTTCCTCTCTTTGTTTGGTTGTGAGCTTATAAAGCAGCGGTCCAACGGTATCCATGTGTCCAAGGCGCACTAATGTCGTCTCGTGATCAAACCTGGCTTCCAGACTCGTCTTCCCATGACGAGATTGATCATAAAGCTCCTAGATGGGGACATCATCAAACGCGTTCGTGGGGGAAGTTTTTCGAGAAACGACGAACATCAATTATGCCTGAGTAATCATCGTTAGCCTCATCATTCTGCGCTGCATACCGATCTAGCGCATCGTCGAAGTACTGTGCGGCTTGGTGCGCATAAAGCTTCTCGAGTTCTGCGGAATGTTGCGTCTGTAGCTGATCGATTCGTTGTTTCAGGTTCGGTATCGACTCCACAAACACACTCATATCGTCGAATCTGCGTGATTTGTGAGCGATCCCGAGAGGTTGCAATGCTCGCACGTGCCCACTTTGGGAAATAAGTGCCGTGTTCTCGGAGAATATACTGTGCAAATTCATGCTTGTCGAGGTCGGAGCGTTCGACGTTCTCCGCCGATGAAGGTTCCATCAGTTGGGTAGATATGTGAAAAAGATACTCGGTGAGTGGTTGTGTCACCGCAGGTGCTGTACTGGTATGGTACAAGGCCAGGGCGCACTCACGTCTACGTCTCAGATTCATCGCCTCTCCAAATCGGGACACATCTCCCACGCTTTTCAGTCAGTCTCACTGTGCGGTGACAAGCCAAGCAAGACTCGCAGTCGTGCCAGCAGTTGCAAACATTCCGTTTCAGGGACGCCTTTAATTTGATTGTCACCCAAGATCTCAGGGGTCGCAGGCACAGCGCAGTCACTGCGGACAAGTTTGGAAATGAGAATACATGTGGATGAGCGTGCTCTACTAATATTGTGGTATCACCCCACTGGCAGTGCAGTATTGTGAAGTGCCTAATCTGAGAAAGAGAGCGAGAATAGGACAGCACAGAATGTGATATGAAGCGAAATGCTGCGTGTCAATCCAATTCATCAGTCATCAGGACTGTCAGAGCCAGCGGCTCCAGGCCGCCGCGTACCGCACACTGACAATGTCTGGCCGACGCGATGATCTCTTTCCCTCTGGCTCTATAGGTCGCAGTCAGGGCCTTTTCATACAGCGGACGCCGTCACCGGCACCTTCACTTACGAGAGAGACCCTTACTGCGCATCCATTACTGTCTCCTACCCCAGCAACTGCGCCTGTCAGCATTGTCCCAACATCGGATGCACAAGATACCACCACGCCAGGGACGCGCTATGCGACCTATACCCCTCGAAACCGTACAGCCCCGACCACCGTGACGACCTTTCAATCATCGCTGTCTGTTTCCCAACAGCAGCAGCAACCTGGCGGGAGTGCTGCAACCACCAAGCTCCAACTGATGAACCTCAAGGCGGGAGCCCAGTCGATCGGCCTTGAAACCGGCAGCGTTGGCTGGGTAATGCTGGAGAAGCTCGTAGCGGAGCACGACAATAATCCGGAGTGGTCTGACATTTGGACTGCCCTAACCGTTGGGAAGGTACTCGCCGTATTCCACCTGCAAAGGCACAACGCTCTTACTCGTGATTATGTTCTCTAGGCGACGCTACTCTTGCCTATCGAGAGCGGAGGATCAGTCGATATTACAGCTGAATTCGTGAAGGACCACGTTGCCCTCTGCGAGAGTCCATCTGGAGACAACATCCCTATAGTGACGATGTCTGGGCTGAGAGGATTGCTCGTCGGGTACGTCCACAACGCCCTTGGAACGTGTCCACGACTGATAGCTGATGGCTCCAGCAACACTCTCATTCTCCGATCGTCACTTCTGCCTGGATCTAAACCTTTCGAGGGTCTCTTGGTGCCATCGACGCGCGTTTCTACTCTCGCATCGCTTCCCCCTCTTCCCCTAGTGCCACCTTCGCACAGTTACCCCTCGTTCCCTCTTCCCGCTCATACAGACTCGCTCCCCCTTCCACCACATGTCGTGGCGAAGCCTCCCCTCCCGCCGAGGCCCGGACAACGGGCAACCGCCCAAACAAATTCTTCACGCATCTCTTCTTCATTCGCTTCCCTCTTTGGCAAGTCTTCTGCTCCTACGATACCTGCACCAACGCTGCCAACACAGAATACGGAGCATGAGCCTGCGATAGAGGTTTCCGCATACACAATCGACCAGCGCATCGTACGCGATGATGTATGCAAAGCGATCAACAAAACTCTCAAGAGCGAAGTGAAAGAGACACTTTCGTCGTCCGGGGTTCCGTCCTGGGTCATTGACCATGTACATGACTTTACTATTGGGCTATACCCCTTCGTGAAAAACACCGATACAAAGCCAGGAGCGCCGCCATCGTCCCTATACGTTATCGATCCACCTCAGGAAACCGCTGAGGAGCTCGCAATGCAGTTTCAGTCTTTCTATGTGGAGCTCGAGGAAGCTCTGCTTGCAGGAGGGAGCAGCCCTGTGACCGCACGACCTATTCGCGAAGGATTCATGGAAGCGGAACAAGAGAAAGCACGCGAACGCCGCCCAAATGGTAAAAGCGTAAGCGAGAAACAGGCGCGTGAGATTCTCGAGGCTGTTGAGCGCGTGATTTGCTCGCTATTCTACGACAGGTCCCATTTCCGCCTCCTGTTTTTACCGATTCCGCGGCTGATCTCACGCTAGGTTATACCGCCTCCCCAAGTCCGACGACGCCTCGCACGACGAAGCACTTTCTAGCCGCGTCGCTGCTTTAAATATGCTCGACCTCGGTTTAGAACACCTCGGTGTCGATGTAGGCGCTGGAGGCTCTGGCGTCGAAGCCGTCCTCAAAGCCTGTGGTGAAAGTGCGGGTTCAGATTAGTGGGATTTTGTTGTTCTTCACTCACTATCGTTTCCCCCTTCAGCGCTTTCCCGGCTCGAGAACCGGGAGACCCGTTGTCCAGCAGACAAGGCGGCGATACTAGTTGCCGCGCACAAGGATGTTGTTGGTAGGGCCCTTACCGCCCCCGGCAGCTGTTGTCGTTGCTAAGATTGTGTCTAGATGGTCTCTCGCGCCTACCTCCTGTCCGACTGAAGTCGGAAGCAGAACTGGAAAGCCAGAGGAGCCCCGAAACCTCGCCTACTTTCAACGATCGTATCGTGACGCCCGATGATGGGAAAGTAGTTCCTTCCATTCAACCGAACCCTCCGCCTATTGTCGTATCCCCTGATTCCGAGACCCAGCTATACGTGACTTCGCCAGTAGGCGTTGAGGATGTAACCCCCACCGCTTCTAATCCATCCGTCATTCCCAGCCATGTAGGACAAGAAGGACACCTTACGTATGAGCTGGCTCAGGCAGCTTTGTCCCCGGTTTCGATACCATCTCGCTCCGGGTCCCCCACACCTGTCTCAGGCGACATCATCCTGCCGATGATGATCTTTGCCGTTGTCAAAGCGAATCCATCACATTTCGTATCACATCTGCTCTATACCCAACGCTTCCGGAATCAACGCATCGGTGGCGAAGAAGGCTATTGCCTAGTCAACCTAATGGCGGTTGCAGACTTCCTTGAGAATGTCGACCTAAAGGCGCTCGGGTTGGGAGAGAGCGAGAAGAAAGTTATGAGGTTTGTCCTGTATTTCCAACAGTCATCGTGACCTAACGCCCTCTCTAGCACTGCCGATTTGACGCCAATCCCTGTTCACCGAGTGGCATTAGAATCATCACAAGCTCCTCCGGTCTCACCCGAAGGTGTACCAGCTCGCTTGCGACGTGGCGTCGAGCAACAAGTCGATGCGATAGCTGGTTCTGCTAATAAAGTCATCCTTGGCGTTGTTGACCAAGGCTTTGGCGTCCTCCGTGCACTGTTGCCCGGGACTTCCCCTGATACCCATGCGACCTCATCTGAAAATGCAACCACAGATCAAGACGCGGCGCCTTGGAACTCGGTTCGCCCGGGTTTCGGACTTTTACGCCGCGAGAGTGGATTCTCGATCGCGAGCCTAGCCGCTTCACTGCCTGGCCGTGATCGTGGGAGGTCGTTCGCGAGCACGACCGGCACTTCGGCGGAGGAATCTGGCCAGATGATGGTGGATGTATCTTCGCGGCCAGGTTCCGTTCGCTCTGCATATGGATCGGATGGGGAGAGCAGTGCGGACGGCGATAGTCAGGACGACGAAGAGGACGACGAAGAGCAAGACGATGAACGACACGACGGACGCAGCATCCGCAGCTTTGAGAGTATGATGGGCCGAGCAACACGCCGACGACGCCCTCGGAAGAGCCTTTCCGACCGCCTTGCAAGCATGCCTGGACTCGCACGGCTCTCCGGACAACCGTCGACGCAACAGCAGCTGGTGGTGCGTATCGCGTGCCCGTACTCATTTTCGGGGTAAGGCCGCTTAATTAAAAGTAAATGTAAATTCTCATTTAGGGTCCGCCGTCACCCTCGCGGCAAGCATCGCTCCTTCCTCCTCCTCCCCGGGCACCGACTCCCGCCGCCAATCGCGTAGAGACTCCTCTGTCGAGCCGTCCAACGTCGCCTGTACCACCCCCGCGCATCGCCCCACCGAATCAACACTTTTTGGAAGCGGCTGCCGATGACCTCCGACTTTCCGAGGTGAAGGAGCTTCTGTGCGAGTATAAGCGGGTTGTTGAGGGCTTGCGTGAAATGGGGGGATTTGATGAGTGATCGATATCTTCTGTAGCATACCCATCCACGAGTGTCTAGAGAGTTGATTGGTGTCCGGGGTACCGAAATTGTACGGATTTAGAAAATGTTCCCACGCGCCCGAAAAATAGCCACAACATACGACACGACCCTCTACAAACCCTATCCGGCAACCCGTCGACGACACTATTGACAAGAGGACGGCGAGATGGTGAGTCCACTTCGCGTATACGTCGTCGGGGTGGTAGAGGTGCCTCTCCTTTGAGTGCTTCTACGTGGATGGCCGTGATTTCTCAGTTTTGTGGCTGGATGGGTGTGTTGTGGACTGGATGACGACCGCCACCATCCCACTCCCATTTCTTCCTATAGACAGCAACTGACCTACTCTTCTTTACAGACGAAAGGTCCGTGTAGAAGGAGCTGTGCATAGAGGTCAGCCTACTGATGATCCTCTTTTTGTCTGATTTCCATAGGTACATCTTCCTTCGGGTGCGTTTCTTTCGCTATGTGTCCGGTGCCATCCATCCCCCTTCTGATACCCACATCAGTAAGCGCCACACCAAATCGCATACACTCTGCCGCCGCTGTGGCAATCGTTCTTTCCACAAGCAACACAAGGGTCGGTTTCTGGGACATGCAATAACATTGGCGGGCCCTCAATTGTTCTTTTTTTGATGTAGACTGTGCGCAGTGCGGGTACCCCCGCGCGAAACTGCGTTCCTACGAGTGGGGACAAAAGGCAAAGCGCCGTAAGACGACGGGTACCGGCAGGATGCGGTATCTCAAACACGTCTCGAGGCGATTCAAGAATGGTTTCAGGTGCGCGGAAATATATGTCTGCAATTGATATCTCGCGGTCTCTGAAAATGCCGTCATATCATCAACTCTCAGGGAGAATACGGTGGCAAAGAAGCGCTCGCAGCCCGCTTCGGCATGAAGGGCTGTCACGTAATATATGTCTATCATTGTCGCACTCCCATCTTTTGCCCCACTCGACATACAACAAAATACATGACTTCATGCCATGCCAAGCTATTTTCGTGCGTTGTTTTGTAAAGTTGGTCAGAACATTCTGCGCGACCCCGTTTCATGTGGTGGAGAAAGTCTATGAGTTAAGGAATAACAACATGATTGCGCTTGATCTTGAGAGCTCCGGGCCGCGGGAATACATTGTATGTGGACTGCTCTCCATACTTCGCCCGCCAATTATATTTATTGTCTTCAGCCTTTATTAGGTTAGGGCGCCGTTCGATCATTTACCGGGGTTATCTGCCAGTTGTGCTCTTTCAACCCACCGAATGTGGCTATAGCCGGGGTCACGGAACCGTGGAACAATGGCAGTGTCAAGCTTGTGGACGTGTTGCTAGCTACTACATGGTATAAATCCGAGGCTCCGAACGCGGCGTCATCGGTGAGCACTCTTCTCCTACCCCCAAGTTACGGCCATCGGGTATGGCTACCTCTCGTCCCCTATCAATTTCTCGTCCTTCGAAACTTCAGCCGAAGCAGCGTGCTCAAACCAGTGTTAACCCCGTCTCCGTTGTAGCATGTGGTGGCGCAGAGGCACCACCAGCCAGGTCAACCATATCGCTCACAAAGAGTTTAAGGAGATCCAAACCACTGAAACTTGATGCTGTGTCGACCCCTGTTCTTGTTGTTCCATCCGTACCTTCGACGCCCACGAAGAAACGGGCGCGTAAGGACACCTTGGACGAGAACGGGGCTAGTGGCGATGCAGGTGGGCGCCTGCCCAGAGTTCGGCAACGTCTCGTCTCCACGTCATCAGTGGCAACGATTCGTGCCCACAAAAGCATCGAAGATGTACGAGGAGTTAAAGGATCGTCTGCTACTCGCTCTTGCGTATCGACAAACTCGAAGGAGCCATCTGGCGAACCGCTCAGAGCACGGCCGCTCTCCGAGATCAATCACGCTCCCGGAGATATTCCTCAACGCAGACTCCGCCGAGTTGGGACCATCGAGTTCCCCACCATGCGGTCTCCAGACAACGATGGCTCTGATCATGACCATCAATCATCACGGATCCCTGTCCCCGTCCGTCGCGTTCCCACTCCCCTTGACCGTGATCCAAGTGTCCAGGACCACAGCAAATCATCCAAGAACGTGCATCGCCAAGACGGAGAGTCGACATCGTATGCAGTCGCTGCCGCCCCTGGGCCAGCACCACGGGCATCTTTGGCCCGTTTCGATCTCAGAATAGCGCCTATGAAGGAGCACACTGAACTGTGGGACCTGCCCGACGAGTACGTTGTTTGCTTGTCAATTGGTGAAATGAGCCCGCGCGTTGAGCTGATACGCGCAGTACCTTGCATGCATGGCCGGGCATCCTAATCCTGACGGACAACGAAGCATCGGTTAGGTTACCCCCGATCCACGCGATCGAGATTGAGTGCGCGACGCACGCGTACGAGGGCCGCTTCTCTACCGAGACCAACGCGCTGCCAGTGTTTTCGTCGCGGTTCCAAGGCGCGAGGTTCTCCAAGAAGGAGCTCGCGCAGACACAGAAGGTGTTTGACCCGTCGCTCGGTGTCATCATGCAGGAGGACTGGTCGGACGCGCAAGTGCGGAAAAATCAATGGTACATCAAGTTCTGGGTGCCGATACCCGTCTCTCTCTTTCGCAAGAAGGACACGCGGATGTTTCGGTTGAAGGCGTCTGTCAGTGCCGTTGATGACCGCATGTGGAAAAAGGTGACGGTGTATTCCGGCACTGTCGTAGCCGACATATCGCATTTGCGGAAACACAAAGATATGGATGGTGCCGCTGGGCGGACCTGCTAATCCAACCTCACTCTCGTTCTTTTTTGTTATCTCACCTTCAGTTATGTATTGCCTGTCAAACATGTTGTAACACTTGTAGCACTCTCCTTTCCCAATGATAGTTTATTTTTTCCTGTTTTGTTCTTGAAACTCTAAATAGGCGTGCCGTGTCGCACCATGAACAATTGAAAACTTGTCTGCGATTCTGCGATGGTGGCGTGGGCTTGATGCTGCGATATTGACGATACAGTACGCCAGGTCCACGTGTCGAATCCCTGGGGCAAGAGGGACGACGCCACGCTCAGCCACATGCGCCACCATCATTTCCCGTTCCCCGAGGCCCGGCGGAGGCGCTCCTTGGGTCCACCATAATCATCCTTCTTCTAGGCTACAGCAGCCGCACGACCGATAGTCGTCACCTCGCAACGACGCCATAGTGCTCACCACGCCGCCCAAGAAGCGGGTTATCGTGCTTATCGCGATCATACGTGAACGAACAGCCGGTCAACAAAAGAAAAAAGATTTCACGAAGACAGTTTTGCTGTATGTCAGGGAGTGAGGAGTACTGTACTGCATCAGATCGTGGCTTGGTAGTGGTGGATCAAGATCTATCAGTGAGCGGTTTTTTTACTGGACTACGTATTTGGGACCTCCGGATGAGGAGGTTGAGGTGGTTGGAAGGCTGACGCTGACAAACTGAACGGATGAAATTGGCGGTGACGGATGAACCTTTCATGCCATGATCTGAACATCCACTCCACTAGACAACCCCAGTTGCATGAGAGCGACGGTAACTACACGACGCGGGGGCTATTCTGACCCCCAGGGCGTTGCACTTACGCACCCCCATGTATGTCTGACAAGCAAGCATGTGGGTTCATGTCGCCTTGCCTACTTTGTTGGGGTTAGCGTCGCACCGTCGATTTGGGGGGTCTATGCGCATGGGGGAAGGGCCCCACTGGTGCCCCTTTCCTGTTGCCAAAAGGGTGTGCCCTGGCTGGCAATCGCGACGTACCGGCGACACGGGTGTATTTACGATGTCGGGCGATGCGGCTCTCACGGCTCTCGCGGATGCCTCACTTTTTCTGTCACCGTCAAGAACAACACGAGCCCCCGTTCCCTTGCATGCATCACGCCCCTATCAGCGGAGAATGCGAAATTGACTGCCCTGGCGGACTTTTTTGTTGCCCTGCTGTTCTGGTGTTGATATAGCCTAGAATGAGGTGTCATCAATGGGGGTGCGGATGCTGATGACATGACATGATGGATGAGAAGAAAAAGACATCAGCGAGTTTTTGTTTGGCGCTGCTGAGAGGATGACAAGGACAGATAAGGTGATTTGTGACCGTTTCACGCCAAGTTTGTGAACCGTTCGATTCGAGATGAGAGCACGCGATGAGCCCAGTGAGTGCGTGTGGGTGCAGTGCGGGGCGGTGCATGCGAGGCGCGTCGCGGTTGCGCGCAACCCAGAGGACGCCCAAAGTCGCCTGCGTCAGAGCGCGATCTTGTTCTATTAAAGAACACTATTCATGCTATCGCTGCCTTTACCACTCCTCCTTCTCGTACACATTCATCTTCTCGGGTATCCTCACGCCGATGAGCCAGAATATGATCAACACGTCTTTGACGCAAAGACGCGCGGATTGCGCGATCGGACCAAGACCATGGAAGAGTTATCTTACTTCCTCGTCGGGAAGATTGAGCATAAGCCCCGCTTGAAATCAGTATGTCTGACAACCCCTATCAAACCGTCCACGAGCCCACAAAGAATCGTTTCAGCTCTTTCCGACCTACCCATGCTCGCAGCCATCAGACTCGGTAGCTTTTAGGGCCGTGCTTACCAAGTACTTGGAAGGCCTTCGCAATCACGTCGTCAGGCCTGAATCCCTCTCTAAATTTCAAAGTACGTCATCCAAAGGGAAGAAGAGCCCTGGACCAGGAACGTCACTGGACCCCTGGTGGTGGAAAGACGTCGTCGTGCGGAAATCTTTACTCGAGGAATGTACCGGAAATCGGTGAGTGGATGATCTTGTCGACATCGATCGACTTTGTTGTTTACTCGTCTGAGCACGATGTTACTTGCAGGTTTGAACGCATGATAATAGCGCTCTCCACACATGCACTTTTTGCAAATACTACAGAGTCGCTCAATACTATTGCATCAGATGCTTCTGCAGCCCAAGTAAGCGCTAGTGCTACTTCTTCTTTTGGCCATACTGACGTATCGTAGAGTCTCTTGCCGACCCTCCCTAGAGCACATGTTTCCTTAGAAGCAAGGATTCGCTGCGCTCACAGGGCATGGGAACGATCTGCCGCTTTACTTCAGCAACGCCAGGCGGATTTGAAACATCCGGGGGTTAGTCTCGATACTACTGTGCTCCACCTCTCAAGCGAGCCTCACCTTAATGTCAGAGCAATGCAATCGCTAGATGTGAAGTGGAGTCCAATGCTATGCTGCCCTCTCTCTCTCTTGGGGAACTCGTTTCCCTTTGCGAGTCCAAGCGGGATCTATTGCAGCGGGGGGAATGGCAGGGAGAAACGGGGCGTGTGTGCCTCGATTTTGTCGTTCGTCTCGCAGGATTAAGATGGCCTGAGCTCCCCGCCGCTGACGCCGAACGCGTCGACGACTCGTATCTGTCATCACCGGAGAAGATATCAACGGTACGGTTTTTTTTCGACACGTCTGCCAGTCACTTGCAGCTGGTCTAAGGGAAATGTAACAGAACGAGGATCTACTGCCTCCACTCCCGACAGCTGCTGCGCATCACCCACAACACATGGAATTGTTTTCGTCTCCCGTCATGCAGACGTCATCAAGTGTCATGACAGATCGTCGATTATCCCAAACCAGCGACTGCGGTCAAACTCGCAACTCTACAACACCGCGGGTCAACGTCCTGATCACCGAACGCCTCGCTGCAGAGGAACAAACCAATCGTGCCTTCAAGGAGGCCTTGCACAGGATGCATACAATGCGCGAGGGCCTGCAGGCTCAATTGGGGTCAATCGCATCCACAGACGATGCCAGCGCTCGGACACAAAGTAGGAACCCGTATGATGTATCAGTTCCACCTGCTCCCAGCAAGGATGTGACAACAGAGACACTGACGCGAGAGCCAGCCGCGCGGCCTCCTGCGCCAAACCAGGCTGCACGAACGGGCAAAGGTACCACTGGTCGTTCGGCGGCTTTCCCCCTGCCCAAGGCATCCCATGTTCGTAATCAGTCATCCCGCCCCCGCATAGCGGCCGTCCCCATTAGAGGATTAACGCAACAGACACGCCCCTCGAAGCTGGGCCATGCGAAGGACGGCTTAAACAGGCCTGCTAGGCCCGCAGAACCTCCTCCTCCTACCGCCGATGTCCCAAAATCTTCCGGTGCCGAAAGCAGCGAGGCTGTGGCCCAGGAAGCTTCCGGGGATCACCCATCATCTCGGGAGGCGAGGCTAATTACAACGACGACGCAGGAGAGGAAAGCTACGGTTTGTCTCTTCACGCCCATTTCTCCCCCAAAATAGATGGCTTAATTTCCGTTAAACTAATCTAGATTATCAATTTTGATGAAGATGAAGCCTTCCTGCCTTCGGAACTCAAGCCAAACATCAAAATCCCCGCACCCCCGAAGTACGACTTCATAGAAGACGACTCGGCCTTCTTTCCGTCCTTTCTCAAACGCGATATAGTGCCGATGGAACCCGCGAGGCTGCGGGCACGACGTGCGAGCGCCAGTCGGGGATCAAGCCGTGGGAGCACCCCTGAACGCGGAACAACACCGTACGAGGGTGATGGCAAGGATGAAGACGATTGGAGTTACGAGGGGAAGAGCATGACACTGCGTGATATCCTCGTGCGAGCGGGCGACGCGACGTTTGCACATTTTGATATTCTACGTGAGCAGCGATATCTCACTGTTACTCTTTCACTTTATTCGGCAGAGGCCGCATTGGCCCTGAAGGAGGAAGGGGCACATGTTGCCTTTTACGCAGGCTGGAAAGTGTTGCGTACCACCTGCGCTGCCACGCCCAGATGGCAAGGCATCCGAACGTGTCAAACTAGAATTGTTCTTCTGCGTTCTGCCGACGTCGGCACCCCGCGTACCCCCGCAGGATTGGCAGCGGGTGCCCCGCGGATTTCTTTTTTTTTTTTTTTTTTTTTTTTCCCCCCTTTTTTTCTTTTTTTT
>Ga0209488_10003756_pt1 | contig 12088 bp, 8 predicted proteins | sample Rivendell_Oct201_8_FD_188349 | JGI IMG/M metagenome (GOLD analysis project Ga0209488, IMG submission 188349) | Vadose zone soil microbial communities from the Eel River Critical Zone Observatory, Northern California, USA -... | ecosystem: Environmental > Terrestrial > Soil > Vadose zone >...
CGCCGATCGTCGGCGCGTTGACGTAAAAAATCCCGGTGTACATGTCCCGCATGGCGGCGAATGCGCGATTGACGTCTTGAGTGTATATCGAAGCCGACAGCCCGTACTGCACGCCATTGCCTATGGCGACGGCCTCCTCGAACGACCGGCACGGAATAACCGACACCACCGGCCCGAAAATCTCCTCCTGGGCGATGCGCATCGACGGCGCGACGTCGGCGAACACGGTCGGTTCATGGAAGAACCCCTTGGCGTACGGGCCGCTCGTCAGCCTGTGCCCGCCGCACGCGAGCTTCGCGCCGTCCTCGTGGCCGATCTCCACGTACCGTATGACGGTTTCGAGCTGCCCCTGGCTGACCACCGGTCCCATCTGCGTGTCGGGACGAAGTCCGTCGCCGACGCGCAGCGCCTTCGCGCGCGCGACGAACCGATCGAGGAAGCTGTCGTACACCTTCTCGTGGACCACGACGCGGCTGGCCGCCGTGCAGCGCTGACCGCTGGTGCCGAACCCGCCCCAGACCGCGCCTTCAATGGCCAATTCCAGGTTCGCGTCATCCATAACAATAATGATGTTCTTGCCGCCCATCTCGAGGTGACAGGGCTTGAACGAAGCTGCGCAGGCCTGATTGACCAACCGGCCTGTCTCGGTGGAACCTGTGAAACTCACCGCGGCGACATCTTTGTGCGTCACGAGCGGCGCTCCCGCGTCGGGTCCCATGCCGTAAATAACGTTGACGACTCCGTTGGGCAATCCCGCTTCGATCAGAATTTGCAGCAGGTTGTGCATCGACAGCGGCGTGTCTTCAGCCGGCTTGATCACGATTGTATTACCGCAAATCAATGCGGGCATGATTTTCCAGGAAGGAATGGCCATCGGAAAATTCCACGGCGTAATCATGCCGACCACGCCTAGCGGATCGCGCACCGACATGGCAAATTTATTGGGAAGCTCCGACGGAACAGTCTGGCCGGATAACCTACGTCCCTCTCCCGCCATGTAGTAGGTCATGTCGATGGCTTCCTGCACATCGCCGCGCGTTTCCGAGAGCGGCTTCCCCATTTCCATGGTCATGTCCCGTGCCAGATCTTCCTTGCGTTTCACCAGAGTTTCCGCGGCGCGATAAAGAATCTCCGCGCGCTTGGGAGCGGGCACGAGCCGCCATTTTGCGTAGGCCGCTTTCGCGGCGTCCACCGCGTCGTTCACATCGTCCTCGGTGGACGACGGGAAAATGCCGATGAGTTCAGAATGATCAGCGGGATTGCGATTCTCAAACGAGCGCCCGGACCGCGCCTCGACCCACTCTCCATTAATAAAGTTTTTGTGAAACTTGGGAACGGCGACTGTGGCCATATTGCCTCCTGAAGGTCTGCTGACGGGAGGTCCGCTGCACGAACCGGAAGAACGCGGACGGAATTTCCGCGCAAAAACTGAATGTAACAGAGGCACTGGAAGGCGTCAAACCGCGCGGCGGTAAGCGCAGCTAATTCGTGGGACCGTTTATGTTGAGCCGGACTTCCGGCTGCGGGCGGGGTTTCTGCCGGAGTTGCACTTTGGGGTGAAAACTTTCCCAAAGAACAAGAATGATGGTGACGGCTGAATACGCAAAGGCAAGGATTTCGAATGCGCGACCCTGCCGGGCCAGCACAAACAACGGCGCCATAAGCGGGGCCATTAGAAAAGAGCGCGGCGCCTTCATTTCCAGTCTGGCCTTACACTGAGGACAAGCGAGATGCGTCCAAGCGTCGAGATCAAAGAAAAATGGAGTGTGGACGTCGTGAGCGCAAGAAGGACACTTTGCCATCGACCAACTCCTCCCAGGTCTTTAGCTTACAGTGCCGTGGATATTAGGTTATGTCAATGGAACAACAGCTAAGAAGCACTCTCGCCGCTAGAACTGGCTCGCTGCGCGTCTGACACTTAGCCTGACTCCTTAGGAGGTCGGGGCTGAAGCCCAACCTCCTGGAATGCCGCATGACAAACGGCTCTCAGGAAATCTCCTCGAATTACATGCCAATCAGGAGCCACTCGCAGCGCGAGCTGCCTGTTGGCTGGCCATTTGTTCCTTCATCTTCTGTTGCATTTCCTTAGGTGTGGGTTGCGCAATGTGGGTAGCGACCATCCAGGTGTAACCCTCGGGATCGACAACGACTCCACAGCGGTCGCCCCAAAACATATCCATCACTGGGCCCTTGGGCGCGGCGCCGAGCTTTACGGCCTTGGCAACCGTCTTGTCCGCGTTTTCCGTCAGCAGATACAAACTCGTCGGCGAGGCACCGACCGCTTTCGCGCTGCGGGAACCCATCTGGGGCATTTCCGGCGTCAACATTATCGTCGTGCCGCGCAGCGTCAGCTCGCCATGGATCGCTTTGCCGTCTGGGCCATTCATGATCCCCCGTTTGGCAAAGCCGAATGCCTTTTGATAAAAGGCGGCTGCCGCTTTGATGTCGGTCACGGTTAGCATTGCCGTTAACGGACCGTAGAGTTTTTTATTGAGCGGATCGATTTTTTTGGGCATGACATTCCTTTCGTGAGGCGAGTGTTCGAGCTGAATTTCGGCGGAAATTGTTCACGACGCACCGCTCGCATAAACTGCTGGGCATCGGAGGCCAAGAATACTTCAATAGGAATGTCTGGTCAACTTGCGAGTCGATGTGAGTCGATGTGGCACGGCACATCCCGCCGGGCTCTTCCCGTACCCCGGGGATGCTGACAAATACCGCCAACACCCAACAGTCTAATGCGCGGAAGTCGCGGACGGAGCGGCGGAAGATGCCGTCGGAATGGGAGCGCCTTTGCCGGCGGTATCTGAACCCAAGCCGAGTTTGTTCAGAGTGCCGGCATCAATTTTCCCGGTGGGATTGAGGCCGTGATCATCTTGAAATTTTTTCATGGCTGCAGTGGTTGCGTCGTCCCACTTCCCTGTTGGCTCTGCGTTCAGCGCGCCTTCCCGGTTTAAAGCAGTCTGGATTTCCCGGATACGATCAGGGGTGGGAGCCGTCTGGCCTTTGACTTTGGGGTTCGCCTTTTTCCTGCCTTTGCTTTTAGACGAAATGTTTTTTTTCTTTTTTGCGGATGTCTGCGCTGCCGCCGTGGATCGCGCGGTGGACACGACAGGGGCCGCGCTCACGAGGAGCACGGCCCCAAGGATAGAGAGCCATGTTTTCTTTGTCATAGGTTCTTCAAGTTAGGCCCGTGCCGTTATTTTTCCGGAGCCGGAACTACACCGGCGAGGAAAACGGTATCAAACTGGTCTCCACCCGTGCGCCGCCGGATTTTGAACAGAACGTCTTGTCCCGGTTTCAGGCCGGCAACAACGCGCTTGTACTCCGAAACGGACGAAACGTTGTTGTGGTTGACTTCCGTAATGACGTCGCCGCGAACGAAGCCGATATCCTCGGCAAAACTTGCCGGATCGACCTCGGTCACCAGAACGCCCTTCATGTCTTCGAAGCCGGCGCGGCGTGCGCGATCGGTTCCGAGATCTTCGACGCGCAATCCGAATTCAACCGGGGTTGGCCCGTTTTCGCTATTGCCGCCGTTCGCTGTGCGGTCCGGGAAAATCTTGGTGCGATCCGCGACCGTCAGACTGGCGTCATGCTCTTTCTTATCGCGAACGTACGTAACACGTATGCTGCCGCCAACCGCTGTCGATGCAATCGGATTTACCAGGTCGCTTCCCGTGTGGACAGGTTTTCCGTTCACGCTGGTGATTACGTCGCCTGATTGCAATCCAGCTTTTTCCGCGGGACTGCCTGCCTCGACGCGTTGCAACACAATTCCGTAGGGCGCGCCCAGCTCCTTTAGAACGATCGGATTGCTACCCTGAGTTTCCGTGAAGCTGACGCCGATGGAGCCGCGCGTTACTTTACCGCTGGCGATGAGTTGGTTATAAACACCGATCGCTGTATTCGAGGGAAGCGCAAAGCCCACGCCTTCGTTTCCGTGGCCGCCCGTAATGATGGCCGTGTTGATGCCGATCACTTGCCCGGACATATTTACCAGCGGGCCTCCGGAATTTCCCGGATTGATTGCGGCATCGGTCTGCAGAAATCTTTGGAATTGCTGGCCTACATTGCCGCGATCCTTGGCGCTGATAATTCCGGCCGTCACGCTGCCCTGCAGGAATCCGAATGGATTACCGATCGCAAGCGCCCAATCGCCAACCTGTACGGCATCGGAATTGCCCAGCTTGGCAGCGGGCAGTTCATGACCTACTTCAATCTTGATGACGGCAAGGTCAGTCTCTTCATCCGTGCCAATGACTTTCGCCGTGTAAGGCGTTTGTTCGCCATTCAGGGTCACCTGGACCTTGGTAGCCTGGTCCACGACGTGATTATTGGTGAGGATGTATCCCTTTTTGTCGACAATCACGCCCGAGCCCAAACTGCGTTCGGCGGTGGGTCCCTGATCGGGGAAATCAAAGAAGCGGTTAAAAAAATCCTGAAATGGCTGCTGGTCCTGATCGTCACCCGGACCTTGCGGGCCTTGTGGCACTTGTCCGCGGCCGCGGGGAACGGCCTTTCCCGGGCCGCGCCGCTCGATAACCTGCGTCGTTGAAATATTGACGACGGCAGGCTGAACTCTTGTCACGATGGAAGCGAAGGCGCTCGATAGTTGCACCGGATCCGGAATCACCAGCGGAGTGGCGTCGGTACCCGCTGCCGCGGGATGCGATGCGCCCACCCGCCCGGAGGCCACGGTGCCGATTACGATGCCGATGGCCAATGTCACTGTTACCAGAAGGGTCGCTAGAACTTTACGATTTCGCGCCCAGGCAGCAAATTCGCTTAGCTGCATGCCCATGTTATTCACTCCTCCGTCCAGATCGTACGGGTGCGGGCTCTGCTTGGAGCCCGCCCAAAACTACGGTGCGGGCTCCACTTGGAACTCGCCCAGAACTTCGGGTGCGGGCTCCGCTTGGAGCCTGCCGAGAACTTGACGACTCGTTTGTGATTATAGCACCGTCTGCCGCTCGTGCATGCTTTTGAGAGGTGGCGATGATTCGAGTGAGCCACCTTGGAGCAGGCGGGCAAGTTGCGAAATTTCCCCACCCTGCTAAACTAGGATGCATAAAAATGAATCCACGAACAATGTATCGCAAAATTTGGGATGCTCACGTCGTCCATGAGGCGCCGGGAGAGCCTTCACTCATCTATATTGACCGCCACCTGGTCCACGAGGGCACTTCTCCGCAGGCCTTTGCCGGACTTAAGGAAGCGGGCCGAAAAGTAAGGCGGCCTGACCTGGCGTTCGCCGTCATGGACCATTCCGTCCCCACGAAGAATCGCAATTTGCCGATCCTCGACGAAGCTGCGATGGGACAATTTTCGGCGCTCGAGCGCAATTGCCGCGAGGCGGGGATCACTCTTTTCGACATGTTCAGCCACAACCAGGGCATCGTGCACGTGATTGGTCCCGAGCTGGGCATTACGCAGCCTGGGCAGACGATTGTGTGCGGCGATAGCCACACCTCGACGCACGGCGCGTTCGGGACTCTGGCATTCGGCATTGGCACGAGCGAGGTCGAGCATGTGCTCGCGACCCAGTGCCTCTCCCAATACTCGTCCAAGACGATGCACATCGTCGTGAATGGGCAGCGCACCAAGGGTGTTTCGGCAAAAGACATCATTCTCGCCATCATCGGAAAAATCGGCATTGCCGGCGGCACGAGCCGTGTTGTGGAATATTCTGGCGAGGCCATTCGCGCGCTCTCGATGGACGGCCGCATGACCGTCTGCAATATGTCCATCGAAGGCGGCGCTCGCGCAGGAATGATCGCGCCGGATGATACAACTTTCGCCTATATGGAGGGCCGACCCTACGTGCCGCGCGGGAAAGCGTTTCAGGAAGCCGTTGAGCGATGGAAAGCTTTGGCCACGGATCCCGGAGCGGAATTCGATGCCACGGTTACTCTCGATGCGGCGAAAATTTCGCCGCAGGTGACTTGGGGAACGAATCCGGGCATGGTGACTGGCGTGACTGAGCGCGTCCCCGACCCTGCATCGTTCCACGAAGCCGACGATCAGAAAGCGGCCGCTCGTGCGCTCGAATACATGGGCCTCAAGGCCGGAACGCTCGTGGTCGATATTCCTGTGGACCGCGTATTCATCGGATCGTGCACCAATTCGCGCTTGAACGATTTGCGCGCGGCCGCCCGCGTCGTTGCCGGCAAACACGTTTCCAGGACTCTCAAGGAAGCGCTCGTCGTCCCCGGTTCGATGACGATCAAAGCCAAGGCGGAAGCCGAGGGCTTGGACAAGATCTTCCGTGATGCCGGATTTGAATGGCGCGATGCGGGATGCAGCATGTGCATTGCGATGAATCCCGATGTCCTTCCTCCCGGCGAGCGTGCCGCCAGCACATCGAATCGCAATTTTGAAGGTCGGCAAGGTAAAGATAGCCGCACGCATCTGGTGAGCCCCGTCATGGCGGCCGCTGCTGCGATTGCCGGTCATTTTGTGGACATCCGCGACTGGAACGTGGACGCGACGGAGTAACATAAGCGGAGAAATCAATGCAACCGTTTTCAACTCATACCGGATTGGTTCTGCCGCTCGATCGTATCAACGTCGATACCGATCAGATGGTGCCGAAGCAGTTCCTGAAACTGCAGACCAAGCAGGGCTTCGGACGAGTCCTGTTTTATGACTGGCGCTATCTTCCCGGCGAAAAGCCAAATCCCGATTTCATTCTGAATCAGCCGCAATATAAAGGCGCCTCGGTGATGTTGGCTCGCGCAAACTTTGGTTGCGGCTCAAGCCGGGAACATGCGCCGTGGGCCGTTGCCGATTACGGTTTCCGCGTCCTGATTGCTCCAAGCTACGCCGACATTTTCTACAACAATTGTTTCAAAAACGGGATTCTGCCAGTCACGCTTCCCGAGGAAAAGATCGAGGAACTTTTCAAACGCGCCGAAAAAGAATCGGGCTATTCACTCACGGCGGACCTGCCGAATCAGACCATCAGTGATGCGCACGGCCTGAATTTGAAATTTGAAATTGATAATTTCAGAAAGCACGTTCTCTTAGAAGGCCTTGACGATATCGGCCTGACACTAAAGCATGAAGCCGCGATAACCGCGTTTGAACAAGCGCAACATCCGAGCGCCACAATGTACGAGCCCGTGGACGCGAAGTATTCCCCCAAACAGCCATAAGACGCAATTCGCGTCTGCTTTCCGAAATTCCAGGCGGTATCCCATTCAGGGCCATTTCTCCCCTTTTGAAACACATCCTCTCGCAATTCAGCGCCAAGCCCACTTAATAGAATCGGAATCCCTGTGGGATGATGACTTTACGGGAACGCGTTTCCCACGTGTTGGCCACCAGTTTGCATTGAATTTGGGAAACCAAACCCATTCATAAAATCAAGTCTTCTCGCTAACGGCTGCTGGAGGATCCACGAATGACGGTTCGCCGAAAGACTCTTTTCATTATCGCCATCACCTGTCTGGGATTGGTGATCGTGTTATACGCAGCCTCGCGTACTTTGCTCCTGGGAGGCTTCGTTAAGCTGGAACAAACGGTTGCCCAAGCAAACGTACAACGAGTTTTAAAGGCGCTCGACCAGGATATGGGCGCGGCGGACCGGTTCACCTACGATCGCGCCGCGACGGATGAGATGTACAAATATATGGCCAGTCCGACCGGTGATTATATTCAATCGGTGTTCGGAAAGGATGGATCGGGGACACCCGCAACGCGCCGATACAACTTCATCGTATTGATGGATACTTCCGGACACATCGTACTCTCACGAGGCCGGGATATAGCGACGAACACCATCATCGATATTCCTGAAAGCCTTCAGGCTCACCTTTCCGTGACCGATCCTCTTTTTCGCTACGCCGCGACGAACAGCAAGGTCAGCGGCGTGTTGCTGCTTCCAGAAGGGGCATTACTCGTTAACTCCCACCCTGTGATAAAGACCAATAACGAAGGTCCTATCCGGGGCTCCCTGCTGGCGGCGCGCTATCTGGACGGCGGCGGGGACCTGCGTTCACTGGAGAATACGACTAATTTCGCGCTGTCCTTCCACAGACTCGATGGCGAAAGCCTTCCTGTCGACTTTGAAGAAGCGCGCACACATCTGAACGCACCTGAAGCAATCTACGTCCGCCCGATGAACGAAGAACTACTGGGCGGCTATACGCTGCTCAACGATATTTACGGTAAGCCGGCTTTAATTCTCAGGGCGGAAATACCGCGAGTCATCTATCAGCAGGGCCGCCTGAGCCAGTTGTATTTCGTGGGAGCGCTGCTCATCTCGGGACTTGTATTCGGCGGTGTGGTTCTGCTGCTGCTTGAAAAGTCGGTCATCTCGCGCCTCAGGTCGTTGAACAAGAATGTAAGAAGCATTGCGAATAGCGGCGATGCTTCGGCCCGTGTCCAATGTGAAGGCCGCGACGAAATTGCCGATTTGAGCGCTGTCATCAACCGCATGCTGGGATCGCTGCAGCTTGCCCAAAAACAGAAACAAGTTGTGGAGGAACGGTACCGGACTTTCATGAACAACATCCCCGCGATTGCTCTGATCAAGGATAGTCAGGGCCGCATCCTCTATGTGAATGAACCCATGACCACAGCGTATAAGATCAGACCGGAAGACATTCTAGGAAAAATGGCAACCGGCTGGCTTCCTCAAGAAACGGCGAAGAAATTCCATCTTCTGGACAAGGAAGTCATTTCTACCAAACGCCCGCTGCGGTTCGAGGACGTCTTCCCTACTCCCGACGGCGTCCCGCATCACTGGCTCACGTTCAAATTTCCTTTGGAGGGGCCGGAAGGGGATTTACTGGTCGGAACGGTGCGTATCGATATCACGGAGCAAAAGCAGGCGGAAGCCGCACTGCAAGGCGCGAAAGAGATGGCGGAGACCGCCAACCGGGCAAAGAGCGAATTTCTAGCCAACATGAGCCACGAAATCCGCACGCCGCTGAACGGCGTGGTGGGGATGACCGATCTGGCGTTAGGGACGGACCTCACGCCAGAGCAACGAGAGTACCTGGAAACCGTGAAGTTGTCGGCCGACTCACTGCTGACAGTGATCAACGACATTCTGGATTTCTCCAAAATCGAAGCGGGAAAGATTGACCTGGAAATGATGGATTTCAATGTGCGCGACCATTTGGAAGCCACGCTGAAAACGCTCGCTTTTCGGAGCGACGAGAAAGGGTTGGAACTCTTGTGCGAGGTGGCCGCCGAGGTGCCGGAGATGGCCCGCGGCGATTCTAACCGGCTGCGCCAAATTGTCGTGAACCTCGTGGGCAACGCGATTAAGTTTACCGATGCGGGAGAAGTAGCCTTGAAGGTTCGAGTCGAAGCGGACGAAGGCGCCGGCTGCTTGCTGCATTTAATGGTCTCTGACACAGGAGTCGGGATCGCTCCGGAGAAACAAAAATTGATCTTCGAACCTTTCTCGCAGGCCGATTCTTCAACGACCAGGAAATACGGGGGAACCGGCCTGGGCCTGACGATTTCCACGCGCCTGGTGGAGATGATGGGTGGAAGGATGTGGGTCGAAAGCGAAGTGGGGCGCGGATCCGAGTTTCACTTCACCGCGCGGCTGGCAAGCTCGGAAACGGCAGTGGAAATGGGAACAATCGCCCCTGCCGAGCTCTTGCGAGGCGTCAAGGTTCTAGTGGCAGACGACAACCGAACAAATCGCCGGATTCTTGAAGGAATGTTGAAGCGCTGGGAGATGGCTTCGACATCGGTGGAGGAAGGAGAAATGGCACTAGCAGCGCTATCCTCCGCCTTGGACGCTGGAGAGCCCTTCGGGCTGATCCTGACCGACATGCACATGCCGAAGATGGACGGCTTCGCACTGATCGAGCGAATTCGCGAAAGGCCTGAATTATCGACCGCCACAATCATGATGCTCACCTCGGCGGGCCATCGAGGCGATGCCGCACGATGCCAGGAGCTCGGAGTAGCGGCGTACTTGTTGAAGCCCATTCGGCAATCCGAACTGCGGGAAGCTATCGCTCGGGTACTCGGCGCGAGAGAACAGAAGGGACCCATTCCGCTGATCACTCGCTACTCCCTCGGGGATGCGCTTGAGCCTGCGGCAGTGTTGCGCGTGCTTGTTGCGGAAGACAATGCGGTCAATCAGCGGCTGGCATCGCGGTTGCTTGAGAAACGGGGACACCGCGTCACGGTGATGGTCAATGGCCGCAATGCACTGGAAGCTCTTGCAAATCAAACCTTCGACTTGGTCTTGATGGACCTGCAGATGCCCGAAATGGATGGATTTGAGGCCACGGCGGCAATCCGCGAAAGAGAAAAGGACAACGGCGGCCACATACCGATTATCGCTTTGACTGCACATGCCATGAAAGGTGACATGGAACGCTGTTTGGCCGCTGGAATGGACGGCTATCTGTCCAAACCGATTCGTCCACAGGAACTCGACGATCTATTGGAAAAGTATTTGGCCCGGCGGACTGAAACGGTGCCAGTGCCCGAAACCGCAGATCAATCGAAATGAGTTTGGGACTAAGTCAGTTGCACGCAGAACTTACGCAGGACCCTTTAACTCCGCAACCAGAATCCCCCCGAGGATGAGTCCCGCACCGACAAGCGCTCTGGCTCCGAGCCGTTCGTGGAGAACGATGTAGGAAGTGACGGCTGCAAATACCGGTTCTCCTGCGAGAATCAGAGCCGTGTTGGCCGCGCTTGTGTGGCTCTGTCCCCAAACCAGGAGCGGATAGGCAATTGCCGTCGTAAACACAGCCGTGATGATGACTGCAAAAATCAGTCCCGAAGTGAGATGAAACCGGAATGGCTCCAGATGCGTGAAGGAAAGTAGAGGGACAGCGCCCAGGGAAAATACCGCTGTCACGGCGACCTGCAGAAAGCTGAGTCCGGCTAATGAATGCTGCGCGCTGTAGCGTTCAATGAAAATAATCTGAAAGGCGTAGCACACGGCGCAGCCTGTCACGAGCAAATCACCGCGATTGAGATCGGCGATTCCCTCGCGCGGAACGGTCAGGAAGTAAAGCCCCGCCAAAGAAGCGAAAGCCCCGGCCCAGGCCCACGCGCTGATGCGGCGCCGCCAAACAAGCGCCATTAACACTGGAACCAGAACGACGCTGAAGCCGGTGATAAAGGCGGCCTTCGACGGAGTCGTTTCAGCCAGCCCGGCGGTCTGAAAAGCGTAGCCGCCAAACATCAGAATGCCGATGCGCACGCCAGCCCAAAAATCGGCGGCCGAAAGTTTGTGAAGATCTGCGCGATAAAACCACACCAGTGGCGGGATTGCTAAAGTAAAGCGAGCGGCCAGATAAGCAAAGACGGAGGAATCGGTTAATGCATCTTTCACAACGACAAACGTGACGCCCCAAAAAAACGCGCAAAGTAGCAATGCCAAGTGAGCTTTAAATCGCAGGCTCACGACTTATGTGTCGCCCCGCGCAAAGAATTAGATAGTTTGCGAAACCGTGGTTGCGCCATCGAGCGTCTCATGGAGTGTTCGAGTTTAGTGGCACCGCAAAACAAAGGCAACCTGCCGGGTAAGGATCGAATCGCAACCTTGATGGCTTTTGGGATGAGATTTTCCGCCGGCTTTCGAATAAGTGCTGCAATGCGCCTTATGCTGATTTGCTTCGTTGACAGAGGGTGAAGCGCTTGCTACATCTAACAGCGGTGCCTGCCTACCGCCATCTTCGCGCAATTTCCCTATGGCTCTTCTTGCCTTTCCTCGCCGGAACTCTATCCCCTGCTGCACGCTCCGCCGACAAGAAAAACGAGAAGGTTGAACCCTGGGTAGAAATTCGTACGCCGCACTTCGTCGTGCTGAGCGATGGTGGCGAAAAAACGGCGCGCCGCGTCGCTGACCAGTTCGATCAGGTTCGCCGGGTGTTCCAGGCGACCATGCCCAACGCGCATTTCGATACTGGAGTTCCCATCCAGATACTGGCCGCAAAGGATGGAAAATCTTTCGCCACACTGATTCCCGAATATCCTTTCGACAAACGGCATCCTCAGCCGGAGGGGCTATTCGTTGGAGGCGCGGAGAAAAATTACATCGTTTTGCGCACCAACGTTTCCGGACCAATACCCTACGAAGATATTTACCACAATTATG
>Ga0209488_10003757_pt1 | contig 12085 bp, 10 predicted proteins | sample Rivendell_Oct201_8_FD_188349 | JGI IMG/M metagenome (GOLD analysis project Ga0209488, IMG submission 188349) | Vadose zone soil microbial communities from the Eel River Critical Zone Observatory, Northern California, USA -... | ecosystem: Environmental > Terrestrial > Soil > Vadose zone >...
ACTTCCCAGCGTCTGAGCGTAGGTCGGATGCAGTGAGATGGCGCCGCGATCGATAAAGCTGCGACGCGCTTCAGGACCGCCGCGCACTACTTCCAATTCATCAGCGGTGAACCAGACGGCGTGCAACTGCGCCGCATAGCGCGCCAGCGACTCGCGCTTGTGATTAACAAAGGTCTGCCTGGTGTTTGCTTTGATGTCAACTCGCAGGTCCCGTTCGATCACATCGCCCTGCGAGACACGTCCCTGAATTGACGCGGCCGATTTACCAAACGCTATTGCGTCGTGAAGGTGCCGGGTGCGAAATGACTTTGCGTGTGCGAGGAGATGGATAGCTTCCAACCAGTTAGTTTTTCCCTGGCCGTTGTTCCCGTGAATGACATTGATGCCTTTTCCCCAGTGAATATCGCCTTCCAGGTTTCTAAAGTCACGTGCCTGGATTGAGCTAAGGAACATGTTTGAAATTCTAACATAGGCTTAGAGTGTGGCTGACTTGGGTGGTCCAGAAAATAAAACGAGCGCCAGGCATTTCCGGCGCTCGTCATAAACAATCAGCTGTCCAACAAAAACAACTGTCCGGGGATATCTCCACTCCCTCAGATGCGCATCGGCATGATGATATAACGGTAGTCGTGTTTTTCGTCGGATACCGGCCGCAGCTGGGCCTGCGAATTACCATCTTTGAATTCAAACGCTACTTTCTCCGAGCCGACCACATTAAGAAAATCTTGCAGGTATTGGGCGTTGAAACCAATCTCTGTCTCATCACCGGCGAAATCGGTTCCCAGAGTTTCGCGCGCTTCGCCTTCTTCAGCGTTCTGTGAACTAATCAGCAATTGTTCCTTGCTCAGATGAAACCGAATCGCGTGCGAGCGATCATCGGCCATCAAAGCGACTCGTCGAATCGCCTGGTTTAGACTAACGGTATCAAAAACGGCCGACCGATCATTATTCTTCGGCATAACCATTTCGTAATTCGGAAACTGCCCTGACAGCATTCTGGAAATCAAGAGTCGGGACCCGACCTGAAAGTACACGTGATTGTCATCCGCTCCGAGATTTATGTCTCCGTCAAAATCAGCAGTAAGCTTTGTTAATTCCGCCAGCGTTTTGCGAGGAATCAAAACATCTAGACCAGTGTCTGGGGTATCCTTATCAACTTCCTTAGTCGCTACAAAGGCCAGTCTGTGTCCGTCGGTTGTCACCATCTTCGCGCCCTGCTTATCCAGTTCAAACTTCGCGCCTGACAGTGTGTAGCGACCCTCTTCTTGGGTAATAGCGAAGATAGTGCGGTCGATTAACAACTTGAGGAGCGAGGCCGGTAATTTCAGAGGCGTTGACTTGAAACCAGGTAACTCTGGAAACGTTTCCTTCGAGATACCGGGTAGTCTGAACTTCGAACGATCACATTCCACCGTTACCCATTCGTTTTCTTCCTTCCGAAAACTCACCGGGGCGTCAGGCAATAAACGCGCTATATCAAAGAGTTTTCGCGCTTGAACACAGATAGCTCCCTGAGATTTTATTTCTTCTGCATCAGCGTCACACCGTATGGTGACGTCGAGGTCTGTTCCGCTAATTCGAATCGCTTCTTCCCCTGCCGATTCAATGAGAATGTTGGCCAAGACGGGAATAGTGTTCTTTCGTTCGACTACGCCCTGGACAAAAGCCAGTTCTTTTTGCAGCGCTCCCCGCGCCATCACAAATTGCATTTAGGTGCTCCTAGAATTTGCGTTTTCTTATACCACAGTTCCGCTCGAGCAACGCACTGGCGAACGAGATCATTTCAAAAAAGTTGAAACCATTCTTTACTAATAACTCTTAAAAAAAGAAAGAGCATTCAATTTAAATATTAGTAGTAGTAATATGGCTTGTGAACTTGTGAAACTCTCTTAATCAAACCGAAATAGCGAACAGACCACTGCATTCGTGTTTTGATTTTCAACAACCTGCCAGCGAATTAATTTGTCAGGGGTTTCTCCACAGAGAGTTTTCCGAGCTTTCACAATGCGCTGTGGATGTCAGAATTGGCGCAACAGTATTAGCCTAGACTCCAATGCTGCTGATGATACGTTTAACCACGGAATCCATTTCTCGGTCAGAGCCAATTAGCTTGTCGATCTTCTCAACAGAATGGATAACCGTCGTATGGTGCTTACCGCCGAATTGCCTTGCGATTTCCGGGTAGCTTTTTTTGGTCAATCGCTTACAGAGGTACATTGCAATTTGCCTGGGAACCAATACGTTCCCAACGTTCGACCGGCTCCTGAGACCGTCAACGCTAACCTTGTAATGCTCAGCAACCGTTTTCTGAATTCGAGGAATGGAAATTAGATTTTCGTCGCTATTGCGCGAGACGCTGCGCATGGCCTCCTGCGCAAGCCCTTTTGACAGTGGCAAGCCTCGTAAAGAAGCCATCGCCAAAACACGAACCAAAGAGCCCTCCAACTCTCGAATATTGTGTTTGCTGCTACCGGCAAGAAAAAGAGCCACGTCATCTGATAAGTCAACGCCCTGAAGTTCCGCTTTTCGCCTTAGTATGGCGACCTTGGTCTCGAGGTCAGGAGGTTCTATGTCGGCAATCAATCCCCACTCGAAGCGCGAATGCAGCCTCTCCTCGATTTCCGGAATCTCTCTAGGTGGGCAGTCGGACGTCAGCACTATCTGTTTCTGACTATCGTACAAAGCATTGAACGTATGAAAGAATTCTTCCTGGGTTCTCTCTTTGCCAGCTATAAATTGAACATCATCAATCAGAAGCACATCGATCGATCTGTACCGCTCACGGAAAACGTGTGTCTTGTCATAACCGTATCTGATCGCATTGATTAGTTCATTCATGAACCGCTCAAGAGAGAGATAGGAAACTTGCAGCTTTGGATTAGCTTGTTTAATTGCGTGTCCTGTGGCTTGAATGAGATGGGTCTTCCCCAATCCGACGCCCCCATATAAATATAGAGGGTTGTATGTCCTACCGGGCGCCTCCGCAACAGCAAGCGCCGCAGCGTGGGCGAATCGGTTGCATGAGGCGACTACAAAACTGCCGAATGTGTACTTCTCGTTAAGGGGAGCAGAAGGAATATCTGGGACGGTAGGTGCCTCGATCGTCAGGGCACCTACGAGGCCTTTCTCTTTCTCATGAGTTAGCTCAACCAAACTATTACCCGGAGTCCCACTATCGCCTTTCGGAATAGCCCACTCGATTCGACAGCCGTCCATCTGTAATTCCGAGAGGGATTCCTTTAGTACAGACGAATACTGCGAGAGTATCCAGTCCCGAACCGCCGGATTAGGTACGGCGATTCGCAAAACATCTGTCGCGGATCGCGTGACGCAGAGGGGCTGGAACCAGGTTTCAAAAGCCTGTCTACTTAGCCGGCGCTGGACGGCGGAGAAAAAGGATCGCGAGCTATCTTTAGAATGTAGCAACATTGAAGGAAATAACGCAGACTATGATGTAAAGCAGCAGAGCAGCTAGCCTTCGGAAAACCGCCCACAGATTCGGCTTGGGAAAAAAACTAACATAACACTTAGGCCTTGCGCAAGAAAAACAGCCGACAAACTTCGGGGAAGTAACGAACGCAGCGAAAGAACGGAACAACTTGCAGAGCCTTCTTAGAATGGCAGAAGTTCTGCACGTGAAGTTGTAAGTAGTAGAAGTGTGTCTACTACAAGTGGGCTGAAATGGTTGTCATATGGGAGTCCTCTCGCTCGATGCTGGAGGTGATAATGGCGTACAACCGATCGAGATCGACTGAACTATAGTATTCAATCTCAATCTTTCCAGCCGCGCCGGCTTTGGCGGGAATGATTTGTACCTGAGTGCCGAGGTGCCGACGAAGCTTGACTTCGGCGGCGCGGACATTGGCGTCACCATCATGGGACCTTTGCTTGGAAGCCGTAGTCGTGCCGCTAGTCTGCGAAGCATGCTTGATGCGGCGTTCAGTCTCCCGGACGGACCAATTGTGCTTGACGATCTTTTGCGCGTACCGACGCTGAAGAATTACATCCTCAAGGCCTAAAAGGGCTCGCGCATGGCCGAAAGTCAACTTCTCACTTTCCAGCAGTGTTTGAATTTCTGAGGGAAGTCTCAAAATGCGGAGGTAGTTAGTCACGAACGTGCGATCTCGACCGACTCTTTGTGCAACTTCATCCTGGGTAAGATTGAGGGACTCGATGAGTCGCTTGTAAGCGTTCGCCTCCTCGATTGGATTTAGCTCTTGACGCTGTATATTCTCTATCAAAGCGAGCTCAAGGAGCTTGTCCTCAGGTATGTCACGAATTATTGCTGGAATTCGCGATAGTCCAGCGAGCTGCGCGGCACGCCATCTTCGCTCACCCGCGACAAGTTCGAAAAGCCCGCCGAGGGGACGCACGAGCAATGGTTGAATGATTCCACTTGTTCGGATGGATTGAGCCAGCTCTGCGAGTTTTGCTTCGTCGAATGTGGTGCGGGGTTGCTGTTGACCCGGGCGGATTAGATCAATCTCAATATCACGAATCTCATCGCTCTCGGCTAACGGAGAGTCGGTCGAGATCAAGGCGCTCAGTCCCCTGCCTAATGGTCTCTTGGTCATTGGCCAAAACCTCCTCTGCGAGTTGAAGGTAAGCCTCGGCTCCCCTCGACCGCTGATCATAATACATAACAGGCTTTCCGTGACTCGGAGCTTCTGCGAGCCGGACGTTCCTGGGTATGGTTGTTTTAAACACGAGACTACTATAGAAGCTGCGAAGATCGGTGGCGACCGCAGCGGATAACTTAGTGCTCCCATCATACATCGTCAAAAGGAGTCCCTCGATTTTCAAATGAGGGTTTAGCAATCGCCGGATGCGAGCCAACGTGTTAAAGAGCTCGGAGACCCCCTCCAGCGCATAGTATTCGCACTGAATCGGTACCAGGAGCGAATCGGCCGCAGCGAGCCCGTTGAGCGTGAGCAGGTTCAATGCGGGGGGACAGTCCAGCACGATGAAGTCGTAACGGTCGTTAATTGGAGTTAACGAATTGCGGAGCAGCAACTCCCGGTTTGGCAGATCAACCATTTCTATCTCCGCGCCCGCAAGGTTGCGGTCTGATGGAACAAGTTCAAAGGAGAATTGGGTGGGCAGAATAGCGCTCTCTATCGGCTCGTTCAGAACCAGGACCCCATAAGTGGTGCGACGCGAAACATTGCGAACGGTTCCGACACCGGAGGTGGCGTTTGCCTGGGGATCGATGTCGATTAGCAAAACGCGCTGATCCAGTTTAGCGAGCGAAGCAGCGAGATTTATGGCGGTGGTGGTCTTTCCAACGCCGCCTTTTTGATTTGCAATGGCTAAGATTTTTGCCATTCACCAATCCGGAAAACTAGTTAATAAGAGAGCAGCACATTAGCATAGGAGCGAGTTTGGCGCCACGGCGATGTTTCCAAGACGACGAGAGGGTCCCGCCGCGACGATGTTTCACGTGAAACCCCAGCAACTCCGTCGCCCATTTTTACCCGACGAATCGTTTCTGTTGGGAAGCGGTGAGATGGACAAGAAGGTTCGACAGTGCCGCTGGAGTCATGCCCGGAATTCGACGGGCTTGGCCAAAGTTCTCTGGCTGTGCCCGCTCCAGGCGCTCCAGAATTTCATGCGACAGGCTCCCAACCGTCCGAAATGAAAAGCCGTTGGGAATGTTGAGAGTGTCGTGCTGATGCAGACGGCGGAATCCCGCATCCTGAGACTCTAAATAGCCCGCGTACAGGTGATCCGCAAGTGCGGTCTCCAAGTCGGCCATCGTGAATTCGCCCTTCGCACTCGAGGGCATTAAGCTCATTATCGTTATCACGTCGACCCGTGGTCTGAGGGCTAGCTCAGCGAAACTTAGGGAGTCACCCAAGTCTTGACCGGTGAGCTTGGAACAAATTGCATAGCCGCTGTCTGGCCGCTTGAGCCTGGACTCTTTAAGGAACATTCGGGCCTTGGCCAGCCGTGCCCTGCGTTGATTAAACCTCTCCCACTCGCCGTCGCCGACCAAACCGAGTTCTTTCCCATAAGGCTCGAGACGCTCATCGGCGTTATCATGCCGAAGAGCCAGGCGATTCTCAGAGCGCGACGTAAACATCCTGTAGGGTTCGTCCACGCCGTGTGTGATCAGGTCATCGATTAGGACCCCTATGTAGGATTCGCGCCTATTGAGACGAAACATTGGCCGGCCCACCGAGCCTAAGGCGGCATTGATGCCGGCGAGCAGCCCTTGACAGGCAGCCTCCTCGTAACCAGTCGTCCCGTTGATTTGTCCGGCCAGAAAGAGACTCTTGACTTTAGCGGTCTCCAGAAAAGGCGTCAGCTCTTTCGGGTCCACAAAGTCATATTCAATTGCATAGCCAGGTCGAATTATCCGTGTGCGTTCGAAGCCCGGGATGAGACCTACGAGCTCCTGTTGCAGTTGCGCCGGAAGAGAAGTAGAGAAACCATTCAGATAAACTTCGTTGGTAGCGTAGCCTTCAGGTTCGAGGAAAAGCTGGTGTCTCGTTTTCTCCGGAAACTTGACGACCTTGTCTTCGATCGAAGGGCAGTAGCGTGGGCCTATACTGGTGATCTTTCCCGAGTAGAGGGGCGACTCATGTAGGTTCGCTCGGATCGCGTTATGGACTGATTCGGTCGTGTAGCCGAGATGGCAATTCATCTGTTTCTGGCCGATGTAATCGGTCGAGAAAGAGAACGGCACTGGGCGTTCGTCGGGTGGCTGTGCCTCAAATGCTTCCCAATCAATTGTCCTTCCATCGAGTCGCGGGGGTGTGCCGGTTTTTAAGCGGCCGATACGCAGCCCAAGACGCTTCATCGCCTGGGCAAACTCAATCGAAGCCGGTTCGCCGGCCCGACCTCCTGAGTACGTCTGGCGACCGGTATGGATCTGACCGTTGAGAAATGTGCCAGTCGCTACCACTACCGCCGTGGCCCCCATTCGGCGGGAATCCTGTAGCTCAACACCGACGACCCGGCCCTCCTCAATCAACAGACACGTAACTAATCCCTGCCTCAGACTCAGGTTGGGCGTGCCTTCCAACGTGTGGCGCATCTCGACCCGGTACATAGCTCGATCGGCCTGCGCACGCGGAGCGCGTACTGCGGGTCCGCGAGAGCGATTCAATAAGCGAAACTGGATTCCTGTCCGATCAATAACCCGACCCATGATGCCGCCAAGGGCGTCAATCTCACGGACAAGATGACCCTTGCCGATTCCGCCAATTGCCGGATTGCACGACATCTGTCCAATAAGATCAAGATTAAGTGTGAGGAGAGCCGTGCTGACTCCAAGTCTGGCGGCAGCCGACGCGGCTTCACAACCCGCGTGACCTGCCCCAATTACGATCACACCGAAATGCTCGTCGAATATCATAGATAAACCTCTGTCGGAAAAAATCTCTCTACTTGCCGATGCAAAAGGTCGCGAAGATTTGTCCCAGGATTTCCTCGGTTGTCGTTTCGCCGTTGATCTCTCCAAGGTAGCTTAGGGCATTGTGCAGTCCAACGAGAACCAATTCTTCACTGGCGCGCTCATAAAGGAGCCGCCGCGAGGAATCGATCGCTTCTATCGACCGCACTAATAAATCATGATGTCGCGCATTTGTGATTAGCAGCCCCTCACTCCGTGCATCTCCTTGGGCGAAAGGAGCCAGTATAGCAGCACGCAAGGTTTCAAGTCCCGCTTCACTTTTCGCCGATACAGGAATCACCGCCGAACAGTTTGAATCGGCATCGTGCTCATCGAAGGCGCCAGTAGAAAAGGTTGGAAGATCACTCTTGTTTAAGGCGAGGATGTGAGGAACATTTGAAACCTCATCGATTACCGATCGATCGTCGTCATGAAGTGATTGTGATCCGTCAATGACTACAATCAGAAGATCAGCGTCCGCGGCTGCCCGCCTCGCCCGGTGGACTCCGATCGACTCGATTTCATCATTGGAGCTCCGAATCCCAGCAGTGTCGGTCAAAACCACCGGCACTCCTTCGACAACAATTTCCTCGGTGAGCGTGTCTCGGGTAGTGCCCGCTATACTCGTCACGATCGCCCTGCCGTGTCCCGCTAAAACATTGAACAGGCTCGACTTACCGACATTTGGTCGTCCTACGAAGGCGACTCGGAGGCCGTCCCGTAAGAGGCGCCCTGATCGAAAGGTGTCGCGCAGTCGTGATAGATCCTTCTTCAGCACGCGGAGATCCTCAGCGATCTGTTGCGTCGCTAGCGCCGGAAGATCATCCTCAACAAACTCGATCGATGACTCGAGTTGAACGATAAGATCGAGCAGCTGGTCCTTCGCTGGCCGCAGCCGGTTTGAAATCTCTCCTTTCAGCTGTCTGGTAGCTTGGCGTAGAGCCGTATCGGTGTGTGCATCGATAACATCGCGAATCGCTTCAGCTTCTGTAAGTCTCAGTCGGCCGTTGGTGACGGCGCGGAGAGAAAACTCACCGGGGTCAGCCAGACGAGCACCGAGTTTGAGAATCAGATCAACGACCGTGCGGAGCAAAACCGGAGATCCGTGACAATGAAATTCGACAATGTTCTCTCCGGTAAATGAATGTGGTGCTTCGAAAAAACAGACGAGGGCTTCATCAAGAGCTTCGGCGGTGTCCGGATCGATGAGGGTCTTCAGGCTCAGAACGTTTGGGGTTGGCTGATACGAGGGCGAGCCAATCAGAGTGCGCAAGTGGCTGAGCGATTCAGCACCGCTAACTCGGATAACACCGATAGCACTACGACCGGGTGCAGTGGACAAAGCAACAATCGTATCGCTGGGAACTGCCACGGTCCTGGTAATCAAAATTAGCAGAGGAGGGAAGGAGTTTAGCCGGCAGAAGCCGGTTTCAAAGTGACTCTCAGACGGCGACCGTTGCCCTCGCCAATCGATTCTGTAACGAGATCCTCTTCAGCTGCCAGGGAGAGATGTATGACACGTCTTTCACTTGGCTCCATTGGGCCAAACACAAACGCAGCAGACGTCGTTCGCACTTGGCGGGCGGCATGTTCAGCCATCGACCGAAGCTCGGCCTCCCGGGCGGCGCGGTAATTATTCACATCGCAGATAATCCTTTGGCCCTTCGGCAGCGCGCGCCCAAGAATTTGATTGAGAATCTGCTGGAGCGCATCGAGTAGTTCACCGCCTTCATTGAGCAGCAACGTGCTGTCGGCGCCCTCAATAGCCAGCAGACAACCTAGATCGGATTCCGACGCCGACGCTTGCACGTCAAACCCGGCACTCTCAAAAATAGAGTTGAGCAGTTGCTCCGCTTTACCGCAAGTCTCTTCCATGGATGGGAGTGATTGTACCTTAAGATGGTTTCACTGACCACGAGAAACCCAGCGGGAGGGGTCCGTTGATGCAGAGAGGACGAGCTAGAACGTTTACTCCTTCTTCTTAACGAACACGTCACCGCGCTTATTTAAGCCAGCTTTCCCGGCCAGAGTGTTCAGGACAGAATCGAGGATGTCCTTGTTCTCAAGTTTAAAACTGGTGACGCCCTTAACCTTGCTGTCTGGATCGTCATACTGAAGTGTGAGATATCGCACCTTTGTTTTGACGAAGTGGGCCGGCAAGGCGTAAATCGATGGGATGTTACTGGCAACTGTCGCAGCGGCGGGCCGCACTGAGTGAGTATCAGCATATGCGCCGGTGACTGCATTGTAAGGGACAAAAAGAAGCTCTTTCTGCTTGCTATCCTTGAAAACGAGACGTTGATTAGCGTCATCAAAATTGAGCGTGCCATCGATCTTTTTGTTATATCCAAAAACGCCGCCTTCGTATTTGGCTTTGACTGTCTGAGGTGCAGGAGGAGGAGAAGGCACGTTCGCGGCGGTCTCAGCCTTATCCTGGGTAATGGTACGCGGCCGCTGCGCCGGTGTGGCGCCGGCGATCATCATGGCTAGCACAAGTCCTGCGACAAACCTGAGTCTTTCCATTGGGTAGTCTCCATTCTTTGCGGCGCAATTACTGGTAAGAAGACGAATCAAAGACGCGTTCGGCTCCCTGGACGTTGCCAGGCCTGCTCGAAAATAAAGGCCGATGGGTTTGAACTGATCACCGCCGCGCTCGGCTCAACTGACTATCCGCGAAAGTATATCGAGTGGTCTTCAGACGCCCATCAATAAAAGTATAAACGACCCCGTCTTTAATGTTGCGGAAGATTGAGATGTTCCGAACGTCGTCGCGGCTAAAATCCCGGTTCTTTAAAAGCTTCATTGATTCAGCAGTATCGGAAGAGTGTTCATGCTGCAAAACTATTTCTAATACTGCTCCGGCCAGCTCAGGCCGGAGCTTCTTATTGGCAACAAATTTCTCGTTCACAAAGCTGATCTGTACAGAGCCACCGCTGACATTGAAGCGCAATACGCCTTCCGTACTCTCGCTAATCGGCGGGCCCATAATTTTCAAGACCTCAGCCCGACTTGTCTTGAAGGGTTCAATACCATTCCAGGACGCGGCGCCGACGTTCTTTGCGAACCCGATGCACGAAATAACTGAGACAACCAGAATGGCTGTTACGAATGAAACCGGGCGCTGCTGCTTAAAGTTTCTCACGCGAAGATGCTAATCGAACCCTACTGTTTTGCAAAGGGCCGCATTCGTTCGAGAGACTCTTTGAAGTCAGCGTCGTTGGGCGCTACTGCAAGGGCCTTCTGATAAAGCGCGAAAGCTTTGGCATATTGCTTCGTCTTTTCGTAGTCGTAACCGAGTTCTCGATAAATGTTGGGGTCGTTCGCCGATTTAGCCAGCGCGCGCTCGAGAGCAGCGATGGCCTTGGGAAAATTGTTGGCGCGCGAATGGGCCAACCCTAACAGGTAAAGAGTTATGCCGGTCGCGTTGTCGCTGGCTGCGGTTCGTTCCAGGGCGCTGGCAGCGCGCGCATATTGCTTCGCCCCGATTAGCGCGCGCGCGTAAAGACCCGTCGCCTCTTCATCGGTGCGCAAACGGGTCAGAGTCTCACCTGACCGCACCGCACCAAGATAATCCGGAGTTGCCTTATCTTCGTCAGCAGCCGAGGCGGCACGACGGAGATAAGCCGAAGTGAGCAAAAACCACGCTGAGGCAAGTCGAGGATCGTTGCTTGTGGCCCGGTTCAGAGTCGAGATGGCCGCATCAAGATCGTTGCGGGTTAAAGAGATCTGACTCAAGTATAAGAGCGAGGCAGCGTCTTTCGGATTGGCCTTAACAGCCGCATTAAGAGATCGCTCAGCATCGGCGGTCTTGCCAGTCTTGAGTTCAGCCAAACCACGATAGTAAAGGAACGATGGGTCGGGCTTGGTCCCGGGTCTTTCGATCACGGCTACGATTAAAGGCAGAGCGCGATCGTATTTTTCGGCCAGCACGTAGCTCTCGGCGAGCGCATCCACAGTGTGTGAATCTTCCTGCCGGGCTCGCCGTTGCAAATCGAGAGCTTTTTGCAGATCTTCAGAAGCGTCTGCGTACTGCTTTAAATAGAACTCAGAAAAACCCGCCAGTTTCCACGCTTCAGAATTGCCCGGATCACTTGTGGCGATCTGTTTTGCTTCCTTCGCGGCCGCCGCGTACTGCTTCTGCTGGAAGAGCTGAAACGCGTGCGTCGTATCCGACGACACCGGAGCGCTTCCGACTGGCTTGGTTGGTCTTACGTCGAGCAGCGGAGCGTTCCTGTCGGTACTCGGCGGTGATTTTGGCTCGGGACCAAGCAGAGTATCCGGCGGAGTGACTCGACGTGGCCGAGAGGACTGGGCCTCGACGCCCACGACGATCGTCAGCATGGCCGATACGGTGATCAATATCAGGCGAATTTTTTGGTTCCTCATGGAGCGTAATTCTTTCAGATTTGCAGGGCCCTTTTCAAACCAGGCCGGGAGAAACAAGAGACGGTACTTCGGATGCCGCGACTGAACACAGGTTTGCCTGTCTGGCCGGTGGCAGAAGAGAGAAAAGCGGCCAGCGATAGCGCTGACCGCGGGATTTGGAGCGCTTCCACCGCAGGTGGAGCCATGCCTGAGCAACCCACTTCTTAGAAGTTCAGTTTCAATCCAAATTGGAACTGCCTCGGGTCAAAGGCCGCAGTCGGGCGGCTGTAGTAATGGCCGTTGCCGGCGCGCTGCTTGAAGGCA
>Ga0209488_10003758_pt1 | contig 12083 bp, 11 predicted proteins | sample Rivendell_Oct201_8_FD_188349 | JGI IMG/M metagenome (GOLD analysis project Ga0209488, IMG submission 188349) | Vadose zone soil microbial communities from the Eel River Critical Zone Observatory, Northern California, USA -... | ecosystem: Environmental > Terrestrial > Soil > Vadose zone >...
GCGCTGTTGCTCGCTTCGCCGGCCGGCGCGTTCATCACCGGCACGACGATCGTCGTCGATGGCGGCAGGATGGCGGTCTAGCGACGAAATTCATTTCACAATGAGGCAGTGAGACAGCGAGAAAAGAGAACGCTTTAACGCAAAGGACGCAAAGGATGCGCGAAGGTACGCGATGGCGCTTGTGCTGCCCCGATGCCTTCGCGTCCTCTGTGGGCCATCGCGTCCTTCGCGTTAAAGTATCTTTTGCGCGCTGCGCGCGCAGGCTCACAGCCTCTTTGTGGATTTTTCGAGGATGAGTATGGCGTTCAATCTGATCGACGGTGATGCCGGGGCGGTGCCGATCACGGTGCTGTCGAAGGCGGGGCTCGAGGCCTGGCGCGACACGGCGCCGGCGCGCGAGCGCGACTGGGCCGCCGCGACCGGGTTCACCGGCGAGGGCGGCAAGCTGGCATTGGTGCCGGACAAGGCGGGGAAGCTCGGCCGGGTATTGGTCGGGGTCGGCGACGACGAGGCGGCGATGTGGGCGCTGGCCGGGCTGTCCGAAACCCTGCCCGAGGGCAGTTACCGGCTGGAGCGCGGGCCGGAGGGCGGCGACCCGACGCGGATCGCGCTGGGCTGGGCGCTCGGCACCTATGCCTTCACGCTGTACCGCGACAAGAAGAAGGAAAGCCAGGCGCGGCTGGTGTGGCCGGAAGGCGCCGACCGGGGGTTGGCCGAGCGGCTCGCCGGCGGCATCTGTCTCGCGCGCGATCTGATCAACACGCCGGCCAACGATCTCGGGCCGGCCGAGCTGGCGGAAGCGGCGGTTGTCGTCGCCGAGAATGCCGGGGCGCGGCACCGCGTCATCATCGGCGACGCGCTCTTGGCGGAGAACTACCCGACGATCCATGCGGTCGGGCGCGCCAGCAGCCGCGCGCCGCGCCTCGTCGACATCGTGTGGGGTGACGAGCGCGCGCCGAGGGTGACGCTGGTCGGCAAGGGGGTGTGCTTCGATTCGGGCGGGCTCGACCTGAAGCCCGCCTCCGGCATGCGGATGATGAAGAAGGACATGGCCGGGGCGGCGATCATGCTCGGGCTGGCGCAGGCGGTCATGGCGGGCAAGTTGCCGGTGCGGCTGCGCGTGCTGCTGCCATTGGTCGAGAACGCGGTCAGCGGCAATGCGATGCGGCCGCTCGATATCGTCAAGACGCGCAAGGGGATCACGGTGGAGATCGGCAACACCGACGCCGAGGGCAGGCTGATCCTGTGCGACGCGCTGGCCGAGGCCGCGACCGAGCGGCCGCAAATGCTGGTCGACGCGGCGACCCTGACCGGCGCGGCGCGGGTCGCGCTCGGCCCGGAACTGGGGGCATTGTTCTGCAACGACGATGCGCTGGCGAAGGGGCTGATCGAGAGCGGCGCGGCAGAGGACGACCCGCTGTGGCGGATGCCGTTGTGGCGGCCCTACCGCAAGCTGATCGACAGCAAGGCGGCCGACATCAACAACGTGTCGGAATCGCCGCATGCCGGCGCGATCACCGCGGCCTTGTATCTGCAGGAATTCGTCGAGCCCGAGATCCCGTGGGCGCATCTCGACGTCATGGCGTGGAACACCCGCGCCCGGCCGGGCCGTCCCGAAGGCGCCGAGGCGCAGACCCTGCGCGCGCTGTATGCGCATATCGCCGGAAGATTTGGGTGAGGCGAGGTTTACCCCTCTCCCGCACCGCGGGAGAGGGTGGCGAGCGCAGCGAGCCGGGTGAGGGTGTCAGCCGCCGAAAGACCCTCACCCGCCCTTGGGCTTCGCCCGTCGGGCACCCTCTCCCGCGGTGCGGGAGAGGGAAGATTCAGCAAACCCGCATCACCGATGGGGTTTCACATGAAAATCGAGGCGCTGTTGCCGCTGGGGAAGCTCGATCCGGGGCTGCGCGCCGCGGCGATGCCGCTCGATATCGCGCGGGTCGCGGAGGATGCGCGGCTCGCCGAAGAACTCGGCTATGACGGGATCGTCACCGAGGAGACCAAGGACGATCCGTTCATCGTGCTGGGTTTGGCGGCGCAGGCGACGAGGCATGTGGGGCTCGCGACAGGCGTCGCGGTCGCGTTTCCGCGCAGCCCGGCGATCACCGCGCTCAGCGCCTGGACATTGGCGCGGCTGTCGCGCGGGCGGTTTACGCTGGGGCTCGGTTCACAGGTCAAGGGCCATATCGAGCGGCGCTACGGCATGCGCTGGTCGCCGGCGGGGCCGTGGCTGCGCGATTATGTCGGGGCGCTGCGCGCGATCTGGGCCGCCTGGCAGAACGGCACGAAGCTCGATTTCCAGAGCGAGCACTACACGCTGAGCCTGATGGTGCCATTGTTCGCGCCGGCGCCGCTCGAACATCCCGACATCCGGGTCGAGCTGGCGGCGGTCAACCCGTATATGTGCCAGGTGGCCGGCGAGGTCGCGGACGGCATCCGCGCCCACCCGGTCGCGACGCCGCGCTATATCGCCGAGATCATGCTGCCGGCGGCGCGGAAGGGCATGGCCAAGGCCGAGCGCGACGGGGCTGATTTCACGATGTGCGTGACGCCATTGGTCGCGACGGCGCCCGACCGCGCGACGCTCGCGGAGCGCGTCGAGGATGTGCGGGCGCGGGTCGCGTTCTATGCCTCGACCCCGGCCTATCTCGCGGCGTTCGAGACCGACGGCCATGGCGAGGTCGCGCGGCAATTGCAGGGATTGGCGCGGGCGCAGCGCTGGGAGGAGATGGCGGCACTGGTGGATGACGAGATGCTCGACACCTATGCCGTGATCGGGATTTACGACGAGATCGCCGCGAAGCTGACGGCGCGCTATGGGGCACTCGCGACGCATCTCGAATTCACGATGCCGTTCGCCTCGCCCGGCGATGCCGACATCGTGCGCCGGCTCGTCGCCGAGCTTAAGCGGGCGTGACGGCGAACGACAAAGGAACAGCCGCCCGGTTTGGAAGCGGGCGGCCGTAAGTTCAGGTGCGCGGCGAAGTCCCGCCCGTTTCGGGCGGGAGCCGTGGCGTATCAGTAGCAGTACGGGTAATAGCCGTACCCACAGTAGCCCGGATAGTAGCCGTAGCCGCCGCCGTAGCCGCCGTGAAACCGGTGGCCAAACCCACCGCGAAAACCGCCGCCGTGAAAGCCGCCGCCGTGGAACCCACCGCCATGGAAGCCGCCGCCGTGGAAGCCGCCGCCACCGTGGAAACCCCCGCCGCCATGGGCTGCCTCGGCGGTGACAGGCTGGGTCACTACGAGGATTCCCGCCAGAGCGGCTGCAGCAAGACCCAGACGGCTTGCTATGCTGATGCTCTTCATGTCGGCCTACTCCTTTACGTTGCCGCCGATTCCGGCGTCCATGAAAAGAAGATTGGCGCGCACCGTGGCAGACCGTTGGCCGCGGGATGAAATCGCGTTTATGCGCCCGCCCGCGGCTCGAATCTCGAATCTCGTCATTGATCTGACACCGGCTGGCGGAGGGGACAGTCTCGAGCCGGTCAATCGCGGCCAGACGGGATGCCGCGTCGGCACGCTATTCCGCGATACCGAAGCGGCGCGCCCGGATATGGCCTCGGCCCATGATCGCGCCACGGCGTGGGGCCTTTCTTTTGCGTCAGCTTGAACGGTCGCCATCAGCCGTCGTTTAAAAAATGTCTCTTGCGACACGCCAAGGGATCTCTGGAGGCGCCGGACCGACGAGCGGCAAATCTCCTTGGAACGCGCCTGCCCGCTTATCGGGCATCCCTCGGTTATTCGTCAACCGCTCGGGAGATCGAGCCCATGAAACATCTTCTACGCCGGACAGCTTTGATCGCTACCCTGGCAATTGCCGCCTCCGTGGGCGCGGAAGCGTCGGTGGTCCCACGTCCTTTGGGTGGCCCATATGTGCCGGAGACTGCGCCAGCGCCACCCTCCACGATTTTTGAGGCTCCTCGCCCCTATGGTTATTACGGCCGTTGGTACTCTCCGTATTACGGTGGCGGGTCCTATAGGTACCGCAATTGGTACGGGTACTGAGTGCGGCTCCATTAAAGATATCGCGTACTCGCGTTACGAACCAACGGGCCACACTCTGACGCTTTCCCGCCCGCAGCGCCGGCAGTGCCACATCTGGGCATACCAGCCGTAACCGGTGTCATCAAAGGTATCGTGAGGGGTGTCCGCGCCGCACCTCTCGCAGAACCGGGGCAGCGGGAGCTACGTCGTTCCAACCAAGCCCATTTACCGCTGGGCGAGGATCGCCTCTTCGACATCGCGCAGCCGATCCTTGCCGAAAAAGATTGCGTTGCCGACAAAGAAGGTCGGCGATCCGAACGTGCCGCGGGCGACGGAGCGCTGGGTGTTCGCGCGCAACTCCTCCTTCACCTCGGTAGTCTGCGCAAGCGCGAGAAGTCGGCTCGAAATCAAACCTCGATTCGGCTGTGCTGCGCGCAGCACGTCAGGATCGTCTGTTTTCCATGCCCAAAGTGGAGTTCCACTTCGAACCCTCGGTGCCCCGCTACGAAGCCAATGGTTCGAATCCTCGGCCCGTTGGGCAGTTTCGGCTGCGGCGACTCAGTAGCAGTAGTACGGATAATAGCTGTACCAAGAGCAGTACGGATAATAACCCCCGTATCCGCCGTAAAACCGGTGGCCGAACCGATGGTGAAAACCGCGGCCAAAGCCACCGTGAAAACCACGGCCTTCAAAACCGCCGCCGGAGAATCCGCCGCCATGGAAGCCGCCGCCGTGGAAGCCGCCGCCGTGGAAGCCGCCACCGTGGAAACCGCCGCCACCACCATGAAAACCGCCGCCGCCGTGGCCCCCGCCACCGCCGCCGTGGCCCCCGCCGCCGCCATGGGCTGCTTCGGCCGGTAGGGGCTGGATCAATGCGAGGATTCCCGCCACAGCGGCTGCAGCAAGGCCCAGACGGCCTGCCGTGCTGATGCTCTTCATGTCGTCCTACTCCCTTACGCTGCCGCTGATTCGGGCACCTACGCAAAGGATTGGCACGCACCGTGGCAGCCGGTTGGCCGCAGCATGAAATCGGGTTTATTTGCCGGCCGGCGGGCGGCTCAGCGCGACGCCTGAGCTGGGCTTCGCTTGCGCCACGCCCCGCCGCCAGCGGGCGCGATGGCGACTGTGCCGATCGATATCGGCCGCAAGCGCAGTCTTGAGCTTAGCGGAGACCGCCACTCGCCCCAGAGGGCGGAGTAAATCTGATGTTCCCGCCCATCACATTTATCAAGCTCTCCAAAGCGGCGCGTTCCTGCTGATAATCGACCGTTTCCACGGATATGCCGTTGGCGATCCAACCGGGCCGGCCGATCGCGTGCGCGCATTGCGGGTACGCACGCATGCACCACAGGCGGACGACGTTCGGGGCCGCCTCTACGCGATCTACAGTTTGTGGATACATGCACCAATCCCTGTGAAAAGCCTCGTATATGATCTGCGGGTAATTGGGCCTTGTGCGGAAGCACATCTCTCCTGTGGGCGAGATGAAGAACAGGCTCAGCGGGTCTATGTATCTCATCCCGTCATCGATGTACTTGACGATTTGCAGGTAGCTCGGCTGACCAGGCAACGGAGCGCGTTGCGGGACGGTGAGGGGGTTGATTGGCACCGGTTGAGCCGCGGTGGTGAACTCCACCGCCAGCGCATCGCTACACGGCACGATCAGCAGGCACGCTGTCAGTGATAGCGCTGCAGCCCATATCGCTCTCATGCAACCGAACCTCGGGCTTAGCTGCGAAACTTTCAGCGCCCCAGATCTAATCCAATATGATCGGATTGGCCAGTCGATCGCAGCAGCATTGGATGCCGTCGAAGCCCACCGGGAACGCCCTGAGCCACTGCTTCACTATAGCGCGGCGCCGGCTAGCCGTCGGGCTGGATATGCCGGCAATGCGCTGGTTGACTGGGCCACCGCGGCAAAGCTTTCTCGAGGAGCCGTTTTGATGAACATGCAGGTTCGATCGCTGACGGAACTCATCGGCGCGGAGATTGTCGGCGTCGATCTCGGCAAGCCGCTCGACGAGGCGACCAAATCTCGTCTCTACCGGTATTTCGCCGATCGCGCGGTACTGGTGTTTCGCGATCAGGATCTCGATCCGCCGCGCTTCGCCGCTGCCGCGCAATTGTTCGGCAAGATCATTCCGGAGCAGTTCGACAATTATCGTCTGCCGGAATACCCGCTGGTCAGCTCGCTGTCCAACCGGGACCTGGAGCAAGCCGGCGAACGCCGCGCCGTTCGCGGCGCGGATTTCCATACCGATCATTCCAACTACGCGGCGCCGCCGAAGGCGACGGTTCTCTATGGCGTCGAGATCCCGCCGAGCGGCGGCGGCGATACCGAATTCGCCTCGGTGCAGGCCGCCTATGACGATCTGCCCGAGGCGACGAAGCGCCGGCTCGCCGGGCTGAAGGCGGTGCACGCCTATCGCGGCGCGCGCTATGACCGCAAGGCGACGGACCTGACGCCGGAACTCTTGGCAGCCACGCCGTCGGCGGCGCATCCGATCGCCCGGCGAAATCCGGACAATGGCCGGATCGGCCTCTATCTCAGCCCGAACCGCGTCACCGGCATTCCAGGCATTGGCGAGGACGAGGCTTTCGCTCTCTTGGCCGAGCTGTTCGACCACGCGACGCAGGACAAATACATTTATCGACACAAGTGGCGTAAGGGCGACATGGTGATCTGGGACAACCGCAGCGTCCTGCATCAGGCGACGACCGACTACGACATGAATGAATACCGCTACCTCTACCGCGTGCTGATCGAGGGCGAGCGGCCGCTTGCCGAAGCAGCTTGAAGCTCGCTGCTACGTCAAATCCCGCCAGAATTCCGCGGCGACCCGGGCGCAGCGCTCCGGCTGCAGCAGATTGACCCCGTGGCCGTAATCGGCGAACAGCTCGACCCGCCCGTTCGGCAAAGTTTCCGCGAGCGTCTGCTGCTGCGCCGAGGCGATCGGGCTCTTGTCGCCGCTGAGCAGCAGGACCGGGGCATCGACCCGCGGCAGCAATGGCACGGTATCGACACCCTCGAAGCAATCGTGCATCGCGGCGGCGATTTCGGGCGGCGTCCTGTCCATCTCGCGCACGACCCAGTCGCATAACTCGTCGCCGGCGCGTGCCTTGTCGAGCCGATAGCCAAGCGTTTGGCGGCACCATTCGCCGACACCGTAGGCCCGCATCGCGTCCGAGGCGGTGGCGCGATCCAAAGCGTAGGTCCGCTTGATCTGATCGGGGATGCGCGACGGCGTATTGCACAGCACCAGGCTGGCGATGCGGCCGGGGTATGCCGCCGCGAGAAGCAGACCGATGATCCCGCCGGAGGATTCGCCGACCCAATGCACCCGCGGCAGCGACAGCGCGTCGAGCACCGCCAGGATCTGCGCGCCGATCGTGTCGGGCGTATAGCGATACCCGGGCGGCGGCTGGTCGGAGAGGCCGCATCCAAGCAGATCGGGGCGGTAGACCCTATGGGTCTCCGCGATCGCCGGCACCCATCGGTTCCAAAACGTCGCGTTGCGGGCAAAGCCGTGCATCATCAGCACCGGCGTCGAACGGTCCCAGGGCCACAGGAAATCGTCGACGATGCAATGGACCGAAGCACCTTCCGGCAGGGCAATGCGGGGCACCGGCACCTCCTCCGATTTCCGAGTTCACGCGATCGAACAAAGCCTACACCCGATCTCCATAGCGGCGTAGGACCGTCCATGCGTACCGTTCGCCGCGTCCGGTGGTTACACGCTGTACTCCCAAAGCACGATCGTTTAATCCACGGATGCACTGCGTAACCCAAGGGTACGCCCAAGCTAAATTGAGCCGCACAGATCGGCCGGTACATTGAAGCGGCGCCTGAGCCGTGGGGAGGGACTATGACGATCACGAGGGGCGTAATGCCGGCACCGGCGGCTCGGCAATTTCCGATGAAATATCTGGTGTTCACCGCGATCGCGGCGATGACGGCCTACGTCCTCTACCACAACGAGCGTTTTCTGATCGATCCGGCGCACCCGATCTGGAACCACTACGAGCCGTTCAAATGGTGGCTGCTGCCGCATGGCCTCGCCGGCGCTTGCGCGCTGCTGCTGGCGCCGCTGCAGTTCGCCGAGGGATTGCGCCGGCGCCATACCACGCTGCATCGGACGATCGGAACATTTTACATCATCGGCGTATTCATTCTCGGGCCGCTGGGGCTCTACATCCAATATCTCGACGAAGCGCAGGGCGCGGCGCGCTCCTTCACCGTCGAGACCATCATCCAGTCGTCGACGCTGATGATCACGACGGCGATCGGGTTGTACTTCGCCCTGAAGCGGCAGTTCACTTATCACCGGCAGTGGATGATCCGCAGCTATGCGGTGGCGCTGACGTTTATCGAGATACGCGTCATCCTGGGCGTTTCCGGTCTGGACGACCCGTTCGACTGGCACATCCTCGAGACGGTGGTCTGGAGCTGCGTCGCCGCCTCGGTCCTGATCGGCGACATCGCCAACCAGCTGTATGACGGCCATTTAGAGCGCTTGAGGACCGCGACCGCCAACGCTCGCGCTGTTGAAAGACCGATGCGCATCGCCGCCGCCGGCGGATAGCGATCCAGGGTTTCGCGCGCGGCCTACTTCATCAAAGCCGCGAACACGCCGTCCCAGTCGGCGGGCGGCGGCGCGGCTTGCAGATCGGCGATCCGCTGCTCGTACAGCTGATAGACGTACTGCGCGATCTCGGGCGCCTGGGCGCGGCAGGATTCAAGCTCGCTCAGCGCCGTCGTCCAGTCGCGCCGGCGATAGGCGCGGATCATCGCATCATGCGCGGTTTCGAGGACGGCGAAGGCCGAGGTGGCGCGCACCCCCTCGTCGCCGAACAGGAAGAAGATGCGGACCGGCTTGGTCTTGCCGACGACCTGGATCAGGTCGAGCTCGAGCATGGCGAATTGCGGCACCTGCGCGGCGGTGCGCTCGCCGAGGATGATGTCGACATGGTAGGTCTTGGTCTGGCCTTCGAGCCGCGAGGCGACATTGGCATCATCGCCCAGCACCGAATAATCGAAGCGCTGGTCGGAGCCGAGATTGCCGACGACGCATTCCCCGGTGTTGAGCCCGATGCCGGCGCGCACCTCGCGGTAGGGTCGCCCCGCCGCTGTCGCCTCGGCCCGCCAGGAATCGTTGAGACGCGCCAATTCGGCCCGCATCGCCAACGCCCCGAGGCAGGCATGCTCGGCGTGCCGCAGATCATCGAGCGGGGCGTTCCAGAACGCCATGATCCCGTCGGCCATGTATTTGTCGACCGTGCCGTCATGCGACATGATCACGTCGGTCATCGGCGTCAGGTAGCGATTGAGGAAACTCGTCAGCTCCTGCGCGTCCAGGCCCTCGGATATCGTGGTAAATCCGCGGATGTCGCTGAACATGATGGTCAGCTCGCGCAACTCTCCGCCCAGCTTCAGGCGCTCCGGATGTTCGGCGAGGTGCTCGACGACGGCCGGCGCGAGATAGCGGCTGAACGCGTGGCGCACATGGCGGCGCTCGGTCTCGGTGCGCAAGAACAGCGCCGCCGAAGAACTCAGATAAACCAACAGGCCGACCACTGACGGGAACACCGGGTCGATCAGCAACCCGTACCAAAAATAGGCGTACCACGACGCGCAGACCGCCGGGGTCACCGCGGTGGCGAAGAGCAACGCGGTCCAGCGCGCGCCGACCCGCGGCAGCAGCAGCAACAGGCCGATACCGATATAAAGCATGAAGACGATCTCGGCGCCGCGCGCCCAGTCGGGCCGCTGGACGATGTCGCCGAGCAGCATCTGCTCGATCAGCTGGGCGTGGAGCTCCGCCCCCGACTCCGCCGGGTCGAGCGGGGTCGGGCGGAATTCCTTGAGCCCCTCGGCGGTGGTGCCGACGACGACGATGTTGTCCTTGACGAGTTCGGGATCGGCGGTGCCGTCGAGGATCTTCGACGCCGGGACGAAGCGCTCCGGCTGGTGCGGCGTGAAATGCAGCCACACCGTGCCATCGGCGCCGGTCGGCACCACCAGGTTGCCAACCTTGATCGCGTTGAGGCCGGTATGCTCGCCGAACGACATAACGCCGCTCGCGCCGGTCGATTTGACCAGGTAGCCGGGAGCGCCCTGGGCGACGCGCAAGGCGTCGATCGCCAGAGCCGGGTAGAGGCGATCGCCGATCGCGGCGATCAGCGGCGCCCGCCGCGAGATGCCGTCCCGTTCCGGCACGATCTCGGACACCGCGTTCCCGGCAGCGGCGGCTTCGAGCGCCGGCAAATTGCCGACGGCACCATGGAAATGCGGGACCCAGGGAAGCGGATCGTCGCCGAGGCTCGAATAACTCGCCTTCGCCGGGGGCAGCCTGCCGCGATCCTCGTTGCGCAACGCAAAGCCGAGCACGACATGGCCGCGCTTGATCGCATCGGCGAACAGCTGATCGTGGTCGGGCATCGCCTGGAATCGCGCCACCAGCGGATCGTCCGGTGCGATCTCCTTGATGTTTTCGATGACCCGCGACGGGGTCGTGCGGTCGGGATCGATGAACAGGATGTCGAAGGCGACCGCCGCGGCCCCCAACTCGTCGAGGCGGTCGACTAGCTTGGCGAGCAGCGTGCGCGGCCACGGCCATTGGCCGAAGCGCTCGAGGCTGTCGTCGTCGATATCGACGATGCGGACCGGGGTCGGCTCGTATTGCCGCGGCTTCAGGCGCAGGAACTCGTCAAAGACGGTGAGCCGGAATTGCACGAGCGCGCCCGGCTCGCCGAGCCAGGCGAAGAAGGCCGCCAGCAGGATCGGCAGCGGCAGGATGTGATGCAGGTGCCGGTAGAGGTATCGGCGAAACGCCTTCATCGCGTCAGCTTCCCGCCTGCCCGTCGTGACCTACCGAGCTCATTTCTTCGGCGGCGCCGGGGATTGCGGCGGGCGCTGGCCGCCCGGCCTGTGATGATCTCCGGCACGCGCCCCGCCGGCCCACAGCGGCTGATGATTCCGCCACCAGCCATGCATCGCATTGCTGAAGCGGTTGAGAGCCGAAGCATTGTGGGCCTGCCGTTCACCGTCGCGTCCCAGCCAGCGGGGACGGTTTGCGCCGTCGGCGGTGTTGCCCTGTCGTGTCCAGCGCGGATGGGTGGTCCCTTCGGCGGCGCCGACTCCGTCCTTGAGCCACTGTCGATGGTGCATTCCGGGGGCATCTCCGGAGCCGGGCTGGAGCCATCGCGGCGTGTTGCCGGTGTTGCCGGAGATGACATAGCGGGTGAAGCCGCTCGCGCCGCCGGCCGTGCCGCCTGGTTGTTGCTGCTGCAAATGATGGTGATGATGCCACACCGCCGGGCCGGTGACAGTCCCGGGGGTGACGGTGCCGGACATGATGTATCGGTTGAAGGCGCCCGCCTGCGGATGCCCGTTCCAGACGTGTCCGACGTGGTGCGCAGAGGCAGCGTCGCGCCAGCCGCCGTTCGGCGCACCCGTTTCGGTTCCATGCCGGTGCCCGCGCGCATCGCCGCCATCGGCACCCGCTACGACATGCCGCTCGTAACCGTGATTTTTCTGGCGCCCGCCGCTTGCGGCGCTGGCGCTGACGAGCCCGCCGGCGGCCGGCGGGTCGAAATTGGCGTGTTGAAGGTTGGCACCGGTGAAATTGGCGTTCGTCAGGTTCGTGCCCTTGAACGTCGCGCTTTGCAGATTGGTGGAATTTCCCTTGGTGGGGCTGGCGAAATTGGCGCCGGTCAGATCGGCGTTGTCGAAAATGGCGCCTTGAAGGTTGGCGCCCGAGAAATTGGCGCCCCGGAGATTCTCACCCGAGAAATTGTGGTTCTGAAGGTTCTGACCCGAGAAATTGACACCTGAAATCGGCGGTGACGCCGGCGGCGGCGAGTTCGGCAGAGTGGCTGGCAGGCCGATCGCGCCATTCGTGTTGGCGCCGTTGAAATCAGTCGTGTTGGTTACGACCACATTGGTGAAGTTGGCGTCCTGAAGCTTGGCGTTCGTGAAGTTCGCGCCAGTAAGGTTCGTCGGCGGCGGCGGTGGCGGTGGTGGCGCAGCCGGAGGCGGCGGCGGTGGCGGTGGTGGCGCAGCCGGAGGCGGCGGCGGTGGCGGTGGTGGCGCAGCCGGA